>Ga0316611_1000075_pt1 | contig 42580 bp, 33 predicted proteins | sample MIS2016202_MG_FD_207675 | JGI IMG/M metagenome (GOLD analysis project Ga0316611, IMG submission 207675) | Microbial mat bacterial communities from Middle Island sinkhole, Lake Huron, Michigan, United States - MIS.2016.202 | ecosystem: Environmental > Aquatic > Freshwater > Lake > Sediment... | reverse complement strand
GGTAGTGCGTCAAAATAATGTGGGTTTGATAAAGTAGAGGAATAGTTACAACTGCACTAAAGCTATGGAATGTCGGCTCTGCGGTCATCCCAAAACCCACAAACACGGCAAAATGCCCAATGGTCATCAACGCTACTTCTGCCCTCACTGCCAGCAAACCTTTGCCGAGAGTTTTGACACCCTCTACTACTATCGCCATGTTACTCCAGAGCAGATTGAGCAAGTACTCCAAGCCCACAGTGAGGGCACTAGCTTGCGAGGAGTCAGCCGCATCAGCGGATTAGCCTATAACACCGTGGTCAGTATTATTCGTGCCGCCAGTGCTCAAGCCTTGCTGGTTCATAACAACCAAGTGCAGGGCGTGGCAACTGAGGAAGTGAGTGCTGATGAGATGTGGTCATTCGTGAAAAAAAAAAAATAAACAATGCTTGCCAGAAGAACTCGAAGTAGGCGATTGCTGGATTGCCATGAGTTTGGCAGATTCAAGCGGGTTAATCTTGGTAGCACGAGTGGGGAAACACACCGATGAACTGATTGAAGAACTGGTGGTGAGCACGGAGGGAAAGACCCATTGCCAGCAATGGAATAGTGACAACTGGGGAGGATATGAGCGGGTACTGCCGCTGGAAATTGAGCACTACATTGGCAAAGACCAGACGCAACGGTTGGAGCGTACCAATGGGATTATCAGGCAGCAGACGGGTAGGTGGCATCGACGACAGAACAAGTTTGGCAAACTGTGGCAGCAGACAAAAGTGACGGTGCGGTTAGTGGTGAGTTATTTCAACTGGATCTGGCAGCACAGTCGCTACAAGAGCACGGCGGCACAACGAGCAGGATTGACTGACCATCGTTGGAGTTGGCAGGATATCCTCTCCTTCCCAACAATAATCTGATGCACTACCGATGGGTCATGGAAGGAGCGGAGTTCAGTCGTAGGGATGGGTTAAGGGTAAGATATGGCATCGTCAAAAGGGAAGATACTGGGCATGTAAAAACAAAGGGTTCAAGCCATCTGGTCTGTCCTCATCAATTGCTCTGCCCTAGGATACGTACAGAAAAACAAAATACTGAGGCTGATGCGTGTTTTTGTGATATTTGCCTTGACCTGCCAGCTCGCGATCAAAAGACTCAGGAATGGAAGCGTGTAATTTTTTACACACTTTCATTTAGACGGCTCATTGAAGGGAGTTTAATCCTGTGGCCAGCCCCGTAGAAGAGAACAAAGACCCCACGAGCTCCCTTCAAACGCCGCGAAAATCCCAATCGCCCTTCAACCCTGCCCGTTCAGCCAAGGGCCAAGGTCATCCCGCCCTAATTCCCACTGCAAACCCACGGCATAGGCGCGGCTTATCAATGGAGCGGGCTAACTCCCCATAATTATTTCTCTAATACCGATAACTAAGCTTATGAGACGTAAAAAAGCGGGGTGTGAATCGCTGTAACGTATGCGGGGGAAGGGTTACGCCTAATCCCGATTTTTGTGCCGTAATTATTATGGGACTAGCGGCGGGGAATTATGCCCTTATTGGAAAAAACCGGCTGTTATTGAGAATGACTGATAAGCAAAAGTGGTGAGGATGAGCCGGCGATCGCACTCCCCACCGGCAACCCGCACCAATAAATTTGTACCGGCACACGATCCGGCTCCCCCTCGATGGCAAAAACTACAGGCCAAAAAAATCCCCCCGGCGTGGGCCAAGGGGAAATGATCAACCGTGTTGCTAACTGTCGCTATGTCCTGTGCTCCTGGATGTAGGACAGCAATTCAGCGCGGATCGATGGGGGCGGGTCAATCTCACCGTCTACCATCCACCGAGGGTAAGGGGCCAAAAAGTCATCATCGCTCCGGTCATCATCGCGCAGGTAATAACGGCCCGTGATGTAGGCATCAACGGCCGCGCCCGGTGTTGGGTGCTCCTCCATGAATGTGGTGATGGAGATCGGGCCAACGATGTCTAACCAAGTTTGAGCGGCGGGGGTGTTTGTGTTTGCCATGGTGGTTTAGGTGGTGGTGGTGGTGAATGTGAAAAGTTTAGAGCAGGCTGATCACCTTGGCGGCCCACCCCGGATCGGTGTGGAATTTGTCGTGCAGCTTGTGTTGTATGAGAGATGAGTGAGTTTCTTAAGAAAAAATCTATGAAATCTAGTGTACTCCTAGCCAGTAGTGCCATCGGTGGACTTGCATCCCTACTGCTCCACTGCACCGCCGCCCTTGCCATCGAGGAGCAAATTACCGTCACCCCTTATCCCGTCCAGGGCAGCACCGCCGCCGCGATTCGAGAGGACATCAACCGCCAACGGAGAGCAATAACCGGGGCTGACTATGATGCGATCGCCCAGTGGGTCATAAAGTGGGAATACTTGTATGAACCCACCGCGACAGGGTGCGTCTCCACTGAAGTCACCGTGACCCACACAGGGAAGATTATCATGCCCCAGATTGTCACCCCCCTTACCGCAACTGTGCGCCAACAGTGGCTAGAGTATCACCGCCGACTAACGGCCCACGAGCAGCAACACATCCAATATACGCGGGAGGTCGCTCAAGCGCTTGAGGCACAATTAACCGGGATGACAGCCCCAACCTGTGACCAATTGAATGCCCAGGCCATTGCGTATGGCGAGGCGGCGATTGCCAATGCCCACCGGCTCACCCACGCCTACGACCAACGCACCAACAACGGCGAGACGGAGGGAGTGCGTTTCCCGTAAGGATGGCAGTTAAAGGTATAAAGGACGAGCGGGCGCATTAGAAAAAAATGGTGGGGCTACCATTGCCTGATATGCTGTGTAAATCACTGTGTTTCTTATACAGCAAGGCTTTTGGATATCTTGAAGATCCTTAGCGTACGATTTTTTCCGTTTTATGGCGTGACCCCATCGACGATAAAAAAACACCGATGTTAGGACTGACGTGTTCTTGAATCTGCTGGCGCACGGTGAGTTCAATACCTTCAAGGGTTTCGAGGCGTTCTGGGTGCTGAGCTTTGGCATCGGCGAGCAGGATAGCAGCGATGGCATCGGTGTGTGCTTTGAGTTGGAGTTGTTGTTCTGGGGTCATCGGAATCGAGGGGTAGCGATGGGAGGTAGCTTAACCGCTAATAGCCAAAATTAGGACAATACATATAAACTATTCGCCAAGTTGAGATGCACCCCGTAAATAGAACTTATTTACTTCTGACCAAGGGTTTTGAACCACTACTTTACAAACATAATCTTTTGTTCGAGGTACCCTTAAGTTATAATTGCTGGCAACTTCTCATTCTTTAGTTTTTTGATTAGCTGGTTAAATATGGAAATCATTACTCTTGCGGCAGCACAAGTCATAGCGAAAATTGCTTTAGATAAGTTTGTTGAAGGTGGAGCTAGTGAGTTAGGCAAGACTCTGACAACGCGGCTTTCTCAAAAGGTCATGAGACTAGGCGCAGTAGTATGGGAGCGGATTCGAGGAAATGCGACTGCTGTAGGAGTCTTGAAAGAAGCTACTCAAGAAAAACCGGAAGAAATTCAGCATCTCAAAAATTATCTCCATTCCCTCTGGAAGGATCAAAACTCGGAATTCACCCAAGAGGTAAAGAAGCTTGCAGATGAGATTCATTTCGAGCTTACGCAGACTGAAGACAATAGCAGCATGACCCAAAACATTTCTGGGGCGAATGCTAAAGGATGGCAGACTAAGGTTGGGGGGGGCGTAGCCTATATTGGTGAGATCCATCAGCATAATGCTCCTAACCCGCCCCAGCAGTAACCCGTTATGGCACAAACCAATGAACTGATTCAGCAACTTAGCCAGTTGATTGCGGAAGACTTGATATCGGCTCCTGCTGCTGCATCGATCGAGCAGTTGGTAGAACGGTTGCAGCGAGATGAACGAATCGAGCGGATGATTCAGGTCAACTCAGAGAATACCAATGGCTTTCAGACATTGGTGGAGGATGGCGGCACAGCCAATGTCGGCATCCATTTGCATGACTTCGATGCTGAAAAGCTGGAACAGGTGCTCCAGGCATTCTGGAAGTCGCTTCAGCCCAAGGACAGCCCCAATAATCTACCCCGCAGTGGGGTGGCAAAGTTCGTGGGACGAGATACGGAATTGGATCAACTCCATACCCAACTCCAGAAAGGTGAACTGGTGGCAATTTCTGCCATTGCAGGCATGGGAGGGGTAGGCAAAACGGAGTTGGCCATCCAATATGCCAGGGCATTTAAGGCGGCATACCCAGCCGGAATCTGTTGGCTGTTGGCGCGGGAGATGAATATTGGCACCCAAATCGTCGGGTATGCTTTGGTGCAGCTAGGGTTACGGGTGCCGGATGGGATTGAGCTGCCGGATCAGGTGCGGTTCTGCTGGCGCAATTGGCCGGAGGGGAATGCCCTGATTGTGCTGGATGACGTGACGAAGTATCCGGATGTGGAGCCATACCTGCCACCAGAGAACCCCCGGTTTAAGGTGCTGCTGACAACGCGACTGAAGTTTGGGCCACCCGTACAGACGTTGCCGTTAGGGGTACTGGCTCCGGAGAAATCGCTGGAGTTGCTAGAGGAGTTGGTGGGGACGGAACGGGTGGCAGCAGAATTGGCGGTGGCGCAGTCGTTGTGTGAGTGGTTGGGGCATTTGCCGCTAGGGTTGGAGTTGGTGGGGCGGTATCTGGCTTCGATGGAGGATTTGTCGATTTCAGAGATGCTGTTCCGGTTGCAGCAGAAGGCGAAGCTGCGGAAAGCGATTGAGGATGAGGCGTTAGAGGCGGAACCGGATACTTGGACGTTGACGGCGAAGCGGGGGGTGAAAGCCGCGTTTGATTTGAGTTGGGAGGTGTTGGATGGGAAGAGCCAGCACTTGGGTAAGCTGCTAAGTTTGTTTGCCCTGGCTCCGATTCCTTGGGAGTTGGCGGAGCAGGTGAAGCAAAAACACTGTGAGATGTTTCCTGAAAATGGGGAGTTTGCCCCAGAGGAGTTTAGGAAGGCTCGAACCCAGTTGCTAAAGTTCCATTTGCTTCAGGGGGCACGGAAAGATGCCTATCAGTTGCATTCGTTGATTCGAGAGTTCTTTAGGAACAAGCTGGAGGGTGAGGAAGATGTTAAAGACTGAAGCTCAACATAATGTCGAAGCAGAACAACTCAAGCAAGCTTTTAACCTGGTGATGGTGTCAGTTGCCCAAAGGATACCACAATCTTTAAGTGCCAAGGAAATAGCAACTTTTGCACCCATTATTCCCCATGTCAGCGAAGCAGGCACAGCCTTACAAGATTGGATTGGCGATGACGATCTCATCTACTCCTTTGTGGGTTTAAGCCGTTTCTATCAGAGCCAGAGCCACTACCGAGACGCTGAAATCTGGTTAGAGCGATGCCTTAGAGCTACCGAGGGGCGTTTTGGTAATGGTCATCATCAAGTCGCTACCAGCTTCAACAATCTCGCTCTCCTCTATAGCACCCAAGGTCGCTACGATCAAGCTGAATCCTACTGCTGGCAGTCGCTGCAAATCCTGGAGCAGTTATTTGGTGGTGAACACAAGGACATCGCCACCGGATTTAACGTCCTGGCAGAAATCTATGCTCGTCAGGGTCGCCATGCCGAAGCCGAGCAATTTAGTCAACACTCCTTACAGATGCGGCATCAGCTATTGGGAGACAATGACACGCTGACATGGACAAATCTAAATAACTTGGCAGCAATTCACTATGCTCAGGGCAACTATACCCAGGCTGAATCCAGCTACATGCAAGCTTTGGAGCAGCTTCAACAAGCCGCAGATGGGCGGGAATCGAACATTGCAGATGTGCTGGACAATTTGGGTAACCTGTACGAAGCCCAAGGACGATATGAAGAAGCAGAAACCTTTATGGGAACGGCCCTCCAAATGCGTTTAGATTTGTTTGGAAATGACCATCATGACGTAGCCATTAGTCTGAATAATCTGGCAGCTCTGTTCTACGCCCAAGCCCGCTATAGCAAAGCAGAACCTCTGTGGCAACGATCTCTAGACATTAAAGAACAAATCCTAGGAGCGCAGCATAATGAAGTGGCTCTAACCCTCTGCAATTTAGGTAGTCTTTATGATGCCTTAGGCAACTATGGTCAAGCCGCCGATTACTATGAACGCGCCCTTGCCATCCGAGAACAGGTGCTCGGCGCAGACCACCCAGACATCGCCACCAGCCTGAATAACTTGGCCGCTTGCTATTGCCATCAGGAACACTATGACCAAGCCGAACACCTCTGGCAACGATCCCTGGCTATCCGCCAACGCACACAGGGAATGGAGCATCCAGATGTAGCGACTACGTTAAGTAACTTAGCCTACCTCTATGACCACCAAAAGCAACCCCAGAAGGCCGAGGAATACTATTTGCAATCTCTTGATATCAAAAGACGCTTGTTAGGGTCAGAACATCCCGATGTTGCCCTCACTCTCCATAATTTGTCCTATCTTTATCGGTATCAGGGTCGATTTGGTGAAGCGATGGCACTCTGCCAACAAGCACTCCAGATTCGGCAAGAGAGGCTCTCCCCTAATCACCCTAACATTGCAGAAACCATTGAGCATTTGGCAACCCTATATTTTCACCTGAAACGCTTTGCAGAGATTGAAGCCCTGTTGGTTCAAGCCTTGGAGATTCGTCAAATCAGTGGTGGGGATGAACATCCAGACACCATCAAAACCCGTGATACATTGGCGATGTTACGTCAGAGATTACCTAGTTTAATGTGAGGTGACAAGGATGGTAAAGGTTGTAGTTCAACAAAATGTAGAAGCAGCGCAACTAAAGCAAGTATTCTGTCAAACTATGGCAGTAGCAGTAAAGACGATTCCTCGCAATCCTAACCTGAAAACTATAGAAAATCTAACTCTTTCTATACCTCATATTGCCGAAGCCGCTACTAGCCTAACCTCATGGTTTACAAAGGATGATCTGCTTCTGCCTTTTGTGGGTTTGATCAAGTTTTATGAAGGAAAATCAGCTTATGCAGAAGCTATCAGTTGGGCTGAAACTAGTTGCTCAATAGCACAAGCTCATCTGAGTAGTAATCATCTTGATATTGCTAATAGCCTCAATAATTTAGCTGAACTATACAAAACTGTAGGACGGTATGCTGAAGCTGAAAACTTATTTATTCGCTCACTCCAGATGCACGAGGAACATTTGGGTGAAAATCACATTGCGACATCTCTTAACCTTCATAACCTAGCATTACTCTATGATGTCATAGGTCGTTATTCTGATGCAGAGACTCTGAATAAACGAGCGCTACAAATTCGGGTAAGCCAATTAGGCAAAGAACACCTTGATATTGCTGACAGCCTGAATAATTTAGGCTTACTATATAAGTCGATGGGGCGATATGAAGAAGCGGAACCGCTATTCAAGCAGGCACTACAAATTCGAGTGAATCAATTAGGCAATGATGATTGTGTAACTGCTATGAGTTTCAATAATTTAGCAACTCTCTACAACGATAAGGGAAATTATAGATTAGCTGAATCTCTGTATGAAAAAGCAATACAAATTTTAAACACAAATCTAGGCAAGGATCATCCTATGACTGCCACTATTCTAAATAATTTAGCGTGTTTATATGATTCAACAGAACGGTACAAAGAAGCAAAGATCCTATATAAAAGAGTGCTCCTAATTCGAGAGACTTGCCTAGGTATCTCCCACCCTGACGTGGCTACAAGCCTTAACAATCTAGCAACAATATATTATGCAGTTGAAGAATATGATGAGTCCGAAATATTGTTCTTGAGAGCGCTTCAAATCACTGAGGCTTGTATGGGTATTACTCATCCCGATACTGCTCAAAGTCTCAACAATCTGGCATCTCTATATACATTAATGAAGCGATTTGATGAAGCAGAATCTCTCCATAAGCGCTCACTTCATATCTATACAAATTATTTGGGAAGTACTCATCCCGATACCGCTATTTGTCTTAACAATTTGGCACGTCTCTATTCCGCAATGAAGCGTTATAGCGAAGCAGAGTCTTTATATTTGCAGACATTACAAATTTGGGGGCACTCTTTAGGACAAAATCACCCTTATACAAAAGCGGCTTGGAACAACTTTTGTAAATTGATCCAACAGACAATGCAAAGCAACAGAGTAACAGATTTATCAAATCACCCTCTAACACAAGAAGTTTTGCATTTTGCAGGGAGCATCCCACCTTTGCCCTAAGTATAAATACTCTGTTGTCTCAGGGGGAGAAATTACACTAAAACTACAGTGTAGACCTAACCACCACTCCCCATGACTCCATCCGAAGCCAGAGAACTCAAACATCACCTCCAATCCGCCGCCAAGATTCTCAAAGCCAACACCCCACAAGACCAGTTACAAGACTTCGAGAGTATCGAACTGGCAGCCCGTCAACATATGCTCGAAACCATTGGCCCGACCATAGGGGAATTTTTTTTCAACAGGAGAACCAAAAACCATCGGGAACAAGCGACAAGTAAAAACCTGCATTGGCACAGTGCAGGTACAAAGAACAAAAGCCCGAAAGCTAGGTCTCAAGCCCAGAGAGCAACTGAGTCCAGTGGGGAACATCCCACTTTTTCAAATAATACAAATGAACTTTGTTTTGCAGTGTAAATTTCATGATTCCATATACTAAGCTAATCGGCATTCAAAATACACTGTGCCAGTCGCGCTAAAACCCTTGTACAGAGAGGCTTAGAAAAACGAAGATGCAAATTAGCTGCTGATCAGCTTACGATTACGCTGTGCTTATCTGAATCGTGCTTTTTCTGTGAGTATTTATGCTTAGAAAAAAAATGGGATGCTCCCGTTTTGCAACGTTTCCAGACAAATGAAATCTGATAAATCTTGAGCTAAAGTTTATGTTATTGACAACTACCAAAAAGAATTTAGAAGTAGAATGCCTTAAAAAAGCTTTTGCAAATACGATCGCATCTCAAGCCAGCACCATCCCCAAATCAGCCAATCACCAACAGATCACAAACCTAGCCCCCCTGATTCCCCACATCATCGAAACAGCTAATCACTTTCAGGACTGGTTAACCGACGATGACTTTATATATCCCTTCAACAGTCTAGGCAACTTCTACGAAGCCCAAGGAGAATTTATATCCGCTGCCCACTGGCATAAAGAGTGCTTAGCCATAGTGCAGAAAAGATTAGGCTCTGAACATCTAGAAGTCGCATCCAGCCTCAATAACCTTGCTGCCATTACTCAATTTCAAGAGCATTTGAGCGAAGCAGAACTATTATATCGTAAAGCTCTTGGACTCTATATCCAAAATCTGGGTCAAGAACACCTTTATGTTGCCGTTTGTGTGAACAATTTAGCCGTGCTGCGCCAATACCAAGGAGATTTAGTAGAAGCCGAGCAGTTGTTTCTGCAAGCAAAAGATCAATTTATTAATCTACTGGGAGAAGAACATCCAAAATTCGGTACAACCCTAAATAATCTGGGAGATCTTTACCAGACCCTGGGACGCTACGCTGAAGCCAAAGACTACTACTTGCGAGCCTTGGGCAACATCACTCGTAACTTTGGCAAACAGCATCCCACCGTTGCCACGATTCTAAATAACCTAGCAATCTTCTATCGCAAACAGGGAACCTATGAAGAATCCGAACAGTTGTTTTTGAAAGCCCTAGCGATCGCGAAATCCCTCTTAGGAGAAGAGCATCCTAGCATTGCTGCTAACCTGAATAATTTGGCAAACTTGTACAAACTGCAAAGCCGTTTTACTGAAGCAGAGGCACTTTACCAACAAGCTCTCACCCAACATCGTCGTTTTTATGGTTATACCCACAGCATTGTAGCCACGAACTTGAATAACCTAGCTGAACTGTATGTTGCCCAAGGACGTTATGATGAAGCAGAACTAACTTATCAACAAGCGATCGCTATTCAACAAGAAAAACTCGGTGAACACCATACCGACCTTGCCTTCAGTTGGAACAACTTAGCTAAGCTTTACGATTTGCAGGGGCGTTATGGTGAAGCAGAATTTCTGTATTTGAAGTCCTTCGCTGTCTTGCAATCCCAGTTTGAGCAAAACCATCCTGATTTAGCAGTTTTACTCAATAACCTAGCAGAATTGTATCGACTTCAGGGTAACTATCAGAAAGCGGAACAGTATTACCAGAAAGCCCTTACAATCTTCAAGACATTATTTGAAGATGCCCATCCAATGGTTGCTCTTTGTCAGAGTAATTTGGGCGGAATCTACTATGCCCAAGGAAAATATGATCAAGCAGAAGAAATATTTTTAAAAGTCCTGAAAATCAGGCAGAAAATGTTGGGAGAGAATCATCTAGAAGTTGCTTACAGCCTCAATAATTTGGCATCAGTATATTGGGCTAAAAAAAATATAGATCAAGCTGAACCTTTATACATTAAGGCTTTAGAAGTTTTCACTTCCTGTTTAGGTAAACATCATCCAACGATTGTAGCTAACCTGGGTAACATAGCAAATTTATACACAAATCAAGGGCGTTATGCGGAAGCTGAGGAAATCTATATAGAGGCATTAGATATTATTCAGCAAACCTTTGATAAAGATCATCCTCAAGTCCCCCAGATCCAGAGTAATCTCGCTAGTCTTTACTACAGGCAAGAACGTTACGAAGAGGCTGAGTTTTTATACCTTCAAGCATTAAAGCTGAAACGAAAATGCCTAGGAAACGACCACCCAGATCTTGTGTTGAATTTAAACAGTTTAGCCTTTCTTTACCAAGTTCAAAAAAAGTACTCAGAGTCAGTTAGTCTATATTCAGAGGCACTAGATATCGCTAACCGTAACCTTGGGGCAGAACACCCACATACTGCCATGGCTTGCAAAGGACTAAAAAAAGTTAAAAATTCTCTGGCTCTGCTCCAAGAATCTTAAATGAAGTGGGAGGCGTAGGCATAAATGCGGTAAACAACCCCCTTGCATCGGACAGTAGGACTAGGGGTTTGAGTAGTAATGGGGGTCAGGCCATAGAAAGGAAAATATTGCACCCTAATGGATTATCAAAGCCGCTGAAGCTCTTACCGTGTAAGGGTTTTGAATTTTTGTAATTTCAAAGATTTAAAACCTTTTGACCATTCTTGCGTAATTCACCCTTAGGAGAAACGTATAGATAGAGAGTCGTCCGGGCAATGCCCAATTCCTGACACAAAGCTGAGACAGTCGTATCTGGACTAGCGGGCGCATTTGAACAAAAAGTGGCGGTCATGGAAAATTTATCGCCTGAAAGCTATGTATAGAGAGACTTTCAGAGAACAACCTTTTTGAGACGATTCAACGCTAGAATCAGCATCCTAGAGTAGGTATAGTTGGACTTTGGCCGCCCACTCCGGATCGGTGGCATATCTCCGTCCGATGGCATCCAACGCGGCGGGGATGTCCTGCCATTGTCGGGAAGTGTTGAGGCTGGTGAGGGTTTGGCCCAATATCCTGCTACACCGATCCGGGTCTTGGCAGGATTCAAACCCAAGGAGATAACTCCCCACCGTTCCCCCGCTATGCTCTTGTGTCTTAACCGTCGTACAGGTTGGGTCATTGCCTACGCACTTCAGCCCCCAGGCGTTGCCCGTCCCAATGAGGGCGGAAAAGCTGCCGGACTCATGTTTTGCGATCGCCAAGATAACCCCCAAGGGTATCCCGAAATCTTGGGAGGTCTTGGTGGCGATCGCACTGACGGCGGGCGGTATGCCTTCGGTGGTGGTGGTGGCGACGGCCGGGCTATCAGTGGCGATCGCAGTCTTGACCCAATCCAGATAGCTAACCTCCCACGGCAAAGGGGCAAAGGCGAGCAGGGCAATGCCGATAATCCCCCCGGCGGTTTGCAGATTATTGATCATCATCATCATCATTGGTATTTGGAGGTGGAGCCAGAGCAGATGGTGGTGGCGGTGGGGGCAATTTAGGGGTTGTAGCGTGACGAGGATCATCAGCAACCGTGACGGGCGATCGCTCCCAACCGTAACGCGGTGGTTGTCATCCATACGGGGGTCACGCCATTTCGACAAGAACCTACGGTTATGGAAAATTTAACGCCTGAAGTCTTAAAAGGTTAAAGGTCTAATAGGTTTAACTGAATAAGAGAGTAATGTATTGTATGTTAAAGGTATAAAGGTCTAATTCTTTATACAGTTTAACCCTAATGACCATGATGAAAGTTGCCATCTTTAACTTCAAAGGCGGCACGGGAAAAACCACAACAGTCCTGAACTTGGGCGACGCATTAGCCACGGCAAAGCGGCGCGTGTTGTTGGTCGATTTGGATGGCCAGCGCACCTTGAGCTATGGCCTGCGATGCGATGGTGAAGCACCGACGAGTTTCGATCTACTCCAAGGGCAAGCCGTTCAACCCATGGCGACGGTGAACCCGGCCCTCTCTCTCATTCCGGGAGACTTAGGACTGTTCCAACTCACTGCCGATCGCGATCTCTTTACCCCCGCCCTCACTCCCTATGCGGACGACTATGCGATCGCCTTACTGGATTGTCCCCCCAGTTTAGGGATGGTTTCGAGTCAAGCGTTGATGACGAGCGATCGCATCCTCATCCCCATTTTGGGAGAACCGGCAGCGTTGAAGGGACTTTCAGAAGCGGTGCAGTTGATTCGGAACGAGCGTCCAAATGTGCCGGTTGATGTAGTGCGGTGTCGGTATCGGAGCCACTTGGTCATTGCGAAGCAGGCCAATGAAATCTTGGAAGAGGGGAGCCAGGAGCTTGGGTATCGGTTGATGAAGACGATTATTCCAGAGAATGTTGCAGTCGCAGAAGCGATCGCCCCTCAATTGCCGGTGTTTCACTATGCGCCGAAATCGTCAGGAACGAAAGCCTATCAACAGTTAGCGAGAGAATGTCTCAAGGTTTGGTATGAGTAAGAAAGTACAAATGCGATCGCTGAGTGGAATGTCAGGCATCAAGCCTGAGTCGAGTCCAGAACCCCAGCAGCCCACCACCAAGCCTCGCAGAGTTAAGAAGGAGCCATTGGTAACGGTGAACATCAAAATTACGAAGCCTCAAAAAACATGGCTGACCGCGACGGCATCTGATGTGCGCGAAAACAATGACACCCCCGTTTCACCGAGCGATCGCGTTTATCCCCAGCACTTGATTGGTGTGGCGATTGACTTGCTCAAGAACAGTGATGTGAATTGGGGTGAAGTCCTCAGTGTTGAAGACTTACGAGAACAGTTAAAGCTTTAAACAGTTAAACAGTTAATGGTCTAATACCATTAACTGTTTAACTGTTAATGGTATTAGGAGCTTTATCGACTAACGGGCGCATCTCAACAGAAAGTAGCGGTTATGGAAGTTTTATCGCCTGAGACTCAGCTATAGCAAAGGATTCAGCGATCGACCTTTTTGCTCAAAAAACGACCGGTTTTTTTATTGAACAACCGGCACCAGTCAACGACCCGAAATATGCGAAACAGGTGGTGGACGAAATTTATCGCGAAGCCGAGGGGATAACCGTCTCAGATTGTGAAGCGAAAGACGAGAGAGTCAAATCTCTCCGGTAGGATGAGGGCTTATTGTGTCGTCTGGTTTGCGAAATGTCTAGCGCTCTTGCCTACTCCCCTGGGTCAATTGTGACCTGTCGCAATCGTCAGTGGATTGTTCTGCCTTCAGAGGACGAAAAGCTGATCCGTTTGCGGCCGTTGAGTGGTGACGAAGACCAAATCTGTGGAATTCTGGCTCCATTGAAATTGGAACCCATTGCAGAAGCGCAGTTTCCTCCGCCAGATACCCAAGAGATTCAAGACCATACAGCGGCTCGGCTGCTCCACAATGCGGCGCGGTTGAGTTTGCGGAGTGGGGCGGGGCCGTTTCGGTGTTTAGGGCGTTTATCGGTGCGGCCGCGACCGTATCAACTGGTTCCTTTATTAATGGCACTGCGTCTGGAAACCGTGCGGTTACTGATTGCCGATGATGTGGGGATTGGGAAGACGATTGAAGCCGGTTTAGTGGCGAGGGAACTCCTTGATCGCGCCGAAGTTAAGCGGATCGCGGTGCTTTGTCCGCCGCAACTGTGTGACCAGTGGCAACGGGAACTGAAGCAAAAATTTCATATTGATGCGGTGGTGGTGCGGTCAGGCACGATCGCAAAACTAGAACGTGAAAAACCCGTGGGGGATCAATCGGTTTTTGGGTATTATCCCCATCTGGTGGTCAGCTTAGATTACGCGAAGAGCGATCGCCGCCGGGCCAGTTTTTTAGCCCACTGTCCAGATTTGATCATCGTGGATGAAGCCCATACGTGTGGGAATTCCGGGAGCAGCACCCAGCAGCAACGGCATCAACTCATTGCCCAGATCGCGCAACGGCCCAACCAACATCTCCTCTTACTCACAGCAACCCCTCATGGTGGGATTGAGGCTGCTTTTTCATCCCTGTTGGGTTTACTGAAACCGCATTTCGGGGCTTGGAGTTTGGATCATTTAACAGCAGAGCAGCGCACTGAGTTAGCCAAGCACTTTATCCAACGACGGCGGGTGGATGTGCGGCAATGGCTGGGAAATACCACACCGTTTCCAGAGCGAGAGACATTAGAGGCAGTCTATTCATTATCGAAAGAGTATGGGGCGTTATTTAGTTCGGTCTATGATTTTGCCCGTGGGCTGGTGCAAACCGAAGATGCGAGTCTTAGTCATGCCCAGCGCCGGGGACGCTATTGGTCAGCGTTGGCGATTATTCGCTGTGTGATGTCGTCTCCGGCGGCGGCGATCGCCACCCTCGGCCAACAAATTCGCAAGCGTGAAGCCCAACACCAACCGCTAGACACCGAAGAACTGGAATTAGCCGACGAATTAGCCGCGACCTACGTCTATGACTCCACCGAACAAGAACAAACCGTAGATATTGTTCCCAGTGTGGTTGTCGAAAAAGGTCGGCAGAGTTATAACGACGCAGAAAAGCGAAAATTGCGGACATTTCTCCAGCAGGCCGAAACCCTCCAGGGCAAAGCCGATAAAAAACTCCAAAAAGTGATCGCACTGGTCAAAAACCTCCTCAAAGACGGCTTAAACCCGATTATTTGGTGTCGGTACATTGCCACGGCTAAATATGTGGCGGCTCAACTTCAGGATGCGGTGGAGAAAAAACGCGGTTCCACGGTACGGGTAATCGCGATTACTGGAGAACAATCAGAAGATGAGCGGGAGATCCGCCTTCAGGAGTTGCAATCTTATGGGCAGCGGGTGATGGTGGCAACAGATTGCCTCAGCGAAGGGGTCAATTTACAAGAACATTTCACGGCGGTGATCCACTACGACTTACCCTGGAACCCCAATCGTCTCGAACAGCGCGAAGGTCGGGTCGATCGCTACGGTCAGATCTCGCCACAGGTGAAGTGCATCCTGCTCTACGGCCAAGATAATCCCGTAGATGGGGCGGTGTTGAATGTCCTGGTTCGTAAAGCGGTGGCCATTCACCACACGTTAGGGATTACCGTCCCGGTGCCGATGGACAGCAACACAGTACAGGAAGCTATTGTTAAGTCCTTGTTTGAGTATGAGCGGGCGGGACGACAACTGAGCATTTTTGAGGTGCTAGAGGATCAAGAGTCAGCAGCAGCATTGGTGCAGGCAAACTGGGATCGCGCCGTCGAAAAAGAAAAACTCAATCGCACAAAGTTCGCCCAACGCACGATCAAGCCCAATGATGTCCAGCAAGAATTACTAGAATCAGATCAGATTTTAGGCAGTGAAACAGACGTTCAGGCGTTTGTCACCGCAGCTTGTTCACGCTTACAAATGACGTTACAACGGCGTAAACAAGGCTGGTATTTACCCCACATTCACAAATGTCTAGAGTCGCGCCTAGGGACAAATCCCCGGTTGATTACCTTCAGCACTCCAGCGCCCCAAGGGGTGGACTATATCGGGCGTAATCATCCCCTGGTTGAGGGTTTGGCGCAATATCTCTTAGGCACAGCCTTAGAGGGCGTACAGCAGCCCCTCGCGGCGCGGTGCGGTTTCACGGTGACGCAGGCCGTGCAGAAACCGACAGTGATTGTCCTGTTACGGTTGCGGCATTTACTCCACTCGACCCGCCGCAGCCCGATCGCATCTATCCCCCTTCTCACTGAAGAATGTTTAGTGGCTGGGTTTGTGGGCCGACCCTCGGAACCCCGCTGGCTCACTCCGGAAGATGCGATCGCTCTCTTCGAGTCCGTTGAACCCGCTGGGGATTTCCCCCCAGAGATGCAGCGAGAGCATCTAGAACGCTACCTGACGGCGATTCCCCACTGGCAACCCTATCTCGAAACGTTAGCCCGCGATCGCGCCACCACCCTCAAAGATTCCCATGGTCGGGTGCGCAAAATGACCCAGGAGGGACAGGTTAATGTTGAACCACAGTTACCGATGGATCTTTTGGGGGTCTATGTTTTATGGCCACAGTGAACGATACAGCAATCGGGAATCATTCACACATTGCTCAACCTAAACATTTTGATCATGCTCAGTTCTATCCAAATTGAAGGAAATTTAATCGCGTCGGATTTGGCCGTGTCGGGCGAAACCGTAGAGATTAGGGGACAAAGTGCGCTAGATTTTGGACTCAAAAAAGCGGATAAGCTCGAAGACGAGATCGCCTATATTTGGGGCGAGGCCAAGGATCAATGGAGTATTTTTCAGCGGCGTTTAGGGCGTTTGGCCGAACATGACCCCGCCACGAGTTTAACCCGTGAATATTGGGCGGTTCCGCTGTTGAGACTCTTGGGATATGACCCCACGTATCAAGCCAAGGCGGATGTGGTGGATGGTCAAACCTACGCCATTTCCCATCGAGCAGGCCCCGTCAAAACCCCCCCAACTCCCGACGCTCAACTCCCAACTCCCGACTCCCCCCCCATTCACATCATTGGCTGTCGCGTCAAGCTCGAACAAAAACCACCATCGGGATCGCCTCGCATCTCGGCTCATGCGTTGGTGCAAGAATATCTCAACCGGACGGAGCATTTATGGGCGATCGCAACCAACGGCCTGCGGTGGCGTTTATTGCGGGATTCTTCGTTAATGACGCGCCTGACCTATGTGGAATTTGACCTAGAGCAGATGCTCAACGGCGAAGATTTTGCGGCGTTCGGCGTGTTTTATCGGCTGTTCCATCGCACCCGTTTACCCCAGGGTCTAGAGGATGGGGATGCCTGTTTATTGGAGTTTTATCACCAGGAGGCGATCCAGCAGGGCGGCCGGGTGCGGGATGAACTCTACAAGGGCGTAGAAATGGCCCTCGAACGGTTGGGAACGGGGTTTTTGCAGCATCCCCGCAGTGAGGCATTACGGGCATTAATCAAATCTGGGGAGCTGTCCGATCGCGCCTTTTTTGGGCAATTACTCCAGTTGGTCTATCGGCTCTTATTTTTGATGGTGGCGGAATCACGCCAGTTATTATTTGCGATGGCGGATGCAGAAAAATCACGCCTGTATCGGGAGTATTACAGCATTGAACGGTTGCGCCTGTTGGCAGAACGGCCGAGTTTTACCCGTGAGGGGTTTGAGGATCTGTGGCAGGGCTTGATTGTCACGTTCCGGTTATTTGCGGGGGATGAGGGCAATTGGCGGGGTGAGTTGTTGGGGTTATCGCCGTTAAATGGCCAGTTATTCGGTCTTGAGACGCTCCAGGTGCTTGAAGCGGCTGCTATTGATAATCATGATTTGCTGATGGCGATTCGCAGTCTGTCTTTGTTTGAGCAAAACCGGCGGACGCAGCGGGTGAATTATGGGGCGTTGAATGCGGAGGAGTTGGGCAGTATCTACGAAAAGGTGTTGGATACTGCGCCGCGTTTAGAAAATCAGGATGGGATTTGGGCGTTTCGGTTGGTGGCGGGGAGCGATCGCAAAACTACCGGCTCCTATTACACACCTCCCGAATTGGTCGCCCAACTGATCAAAAGTGCTTTAGAGCCAGTGATTGCGGATCGTCTAAACCCCTCGCCCTCTGGGAGAGGGGCTGGGGGTGAGGGCACACCAGAACAAGCCATCCTCTCCCTCAAAATCTGCGATCCGGCTTGTGGCAGTGGTCATTTCCTGTTGGCGGCGGCGCGGCGGTTGGGGAAGGAGTTGGCGCGAATCCGGACGGGGGAGATGCAGCCGGGGCCGGAGCCGTTACGGTTGGCGACGCGGGATGTGATTCAGCATTGCATTTATGGGGTGGATCTCAATCCGTTGGCGGTGGATCTGTGCAAGTTGGCGTTATGGATTGAGGGGTTATGTGTGGGGATGCCGTTGAGTTTTTTGGATCACCGGATTCGTTGTGGGAATTCGTTGGTGGGGGTGATGGATCTGGAGGTGTTGAAGGAGGGGATTCCCGATGATGCCTACAAGCCAGTGACGGGGGATGACCAGGCGATCGCTTCTAATCTCAAAAACAGCAACAAGCAGCAGTTAAAGGCGATCGCTTCGGGTCAATTGTCGTTATTCAACATTGAGTTTGAGTTACGCCAATCGGCCTATGCGGCGGATGCGGTGGCGGTGGATGTGGTGGGGGACAATACGATCGCAGGGTATGCGGAGAAGGTGCAACGGTATGCGGCTCTAAGGCAAAATTCCCAATGGTGGCAAGATTTTTCGGCCTGCAATCTTTGGACGGCGGCGTTTTTCATGGGTTTAACGTCTCAGAATTTGGCGTTAATCCCCACAACGGAGGCGTTGGATCGGCTGTTGCAGGAGGCGAAGCGGTTGGAGTCGCGGGATATGGAGCAGGGGTCTTTGTTTCCGTTGGGGGAAACGTCGCGGTCTACGCCATTTTCGGTGGTGCAAATTGTGGAGGCGGCGCACCAGTTAGCGGCAAAGCATCGCTTTTTTCATTGGCCGTTAGAGTTTCCCGATGTTTTTAAGGCGGGCGGTTTTGATTGTGTTTTAGGGAATCCGCCGTGGGAGCGGATTAAGTTACAAGAAAAGGAGTTTTTCGGCACTCGCGATCCAGAAATTGCCAATGCTAAAAACAGCGCGGCCCGCAAAAAGTTAATTAAACAATTATCAGAAAAAAATCCAGAGTTATTACAAGCGTTTGAGGATGAGAAACATTTTGCCGATGCCCAAAGTAAATTTATCCGCGTTTCGGGCCGGTTTCTGTTGACGGCTTCGGGGGATATTAATACTTATGCGGTGTTTGCTGAGTTGGATCGTAATTTAGTGGCAGCGCGTGGATTTGCGGGGGTGATTGTCCCGACGGGAATCGCAACCGATGCCACCACTGCGCCATTTTTTGCAAGTCTCATCGATCAAAAATCTCTCAAGCAGTTAATTAGTTTTGAAAATGAAGCATTTATTTTTCAAAATGTACATAATGCCTTTAAATTTTGCATTTTGACCATAGCAGGAAGCAAAAAACTTGTTGAATCCACAACATTTATTTACTTTTGTCGATATTTTGTAGATGTAAGCAATTCTCAAAAAAGATTTCATCTGACATCAGCGGAAATCAAAAAAATTAATCCTAATACCTTGACTTGCCCAGTTTTCCGAACCCGCCAAGATGCCGAACTAACAAAAAAAATCTATCAGCACGTCCCCGTCTTAGAAAACGAAGCCACAGGCGAAAATTCTTGGGGCATTTCATTTATGACAATGTTTCATATGTCGAACGATAGTCATTTATTTTTCGATCAGCCGGAAGCGGATCGGCTTCCACTTTATGAGGCAAAAATGTTTTGGCATTTCAATCATCGATACTCAACGTATGAAAATGCAAAACAGGCTGATATAAATTCAGGTCGGCTACCTCATTCATCTGATGAATGCTTACAAAATCCTGATTACACTGTCACGCCGCGTTATTGGGTCGAGCAGTCTGAAGTTGAAAATCGGTTGCGCGATCGGTGGAATAAGAATTGGTTAATAGCTTATCGTGCAATTAGTAATGCTACTAATCAGAGAACATCAATTATTACGATTTTGCCTAAAATAGCAGTCGGTCATAAGTCTCCTATTATTTTTATTGATGACCCAAAAACAATATTAACTGCTTGCCTTATTGCAAGTTTAAATTCATTAACTTTTGACTTTGTAACTCGTCAAAAAATGGGAGGAACAGATTTAAGTTATTTCATCGTTAAACAACTCCCGGTAATCCCACCCGATCGCTACACTCAAGCCGATATTGATTACATAGCGCCGCGTGTATTAGAGCTAGTCTACACCGCCCACGACATCAAACCCTTTGCCGATGACCTGTGGCAAGACGCAACCCCAGAACAGCGGCAACACTTCGCCCAACAACGACACCCAACCCGCAGCCCCGAACACCAAACCATCGACACCCAAAACCCCGAAAACCCCCTGCCCCCCTTCCGCTGGGACGACAACCGCCGCGCCAAACTTCGCGCCGAACTCGACGCTAAATATGCCCAACTCTACGGCCTCAGCCGCGACGAACTCCGCTACATCCTCGACCCCGCCGACATCCACGGGCCAGACTTCCCCAGCGAAACCTTCCGCGTCCTCAAAAATAACGAAACCAAAAAATATGGCGAATACCGCACCCAGCGATTAGTCCTTGCGGCTTGGGATATGTTAGATACATCAGGAGATTAAAACCATGCCAGCCCGCGACCTCTTCCATGACATTGTTAAAACAGCCCTTGAACGCGAGGACTGGCACATTACCCACGACCCTTACGCCCTCTCTGCGGATAGCTTTGATCTCGCCATTGACCTTGGAGCCGAAAAAGTCATTGCAGCCGAACGGGGTGAAACGAAGATAGCAGTTGAAATTAAAAGCTTTTTAGGCCCCTCCAAGATAACTGAGTTTTATAGTGCGCTGGGTCAATTTATTGCTTACCGTACTGCCCTCCAAAGCCAAGACCCAGAAAGGCGTTTATACCTCGCTGTCCCAGAAAACCTTTACAAAAAATTTTTTGCAACCCCATTTGTCCAGGAACTCATCCACCAAAACACAATCTATCTGATCACCTACGACACCGACCAGGAGAAACTCGCCCAATGGATACCCTCACCCAATATCGCCAACACATTAAAACCCTCCTAAACGAACGTGCCAAACTGGTTTGGGACAAACGCATTCAGGCCAAAACACTCTTTGATCCTGAGAGCGATCGCTATCAGTTGGTCTATGTTGGGTGGCGCAATTCTGAACGAGTGTATGGTGTGATTCTTCATGCTGACATCATCAACGGCAAAATCTGGATACAGCAAGACGGTACAGAACAAGGACTCGCTAACCAACTCGTTGAACTCGGTGTCCCCAAACACGATATTGTCCTCGCCTTCGACCCCCCAAACCTGCGCCAATATACAGAATTTGCCAGTCACTAGACGATCAACATACATTCACTCTTTTTACTCAAAAAACAACAATGTATAAACCCGGCGGCACGATCAAAGATGCTCTAACCCGCATCCACAACAACCAATATGTTTTACCTGCGATTCAGCGAGAATTCGTTTGGAAACCCGATCAAATTGCGAAACTCTTCGATAGCCTCATGCAAGGCTACCCCATTGGCACCTTTCTCTTCTGGAACGTCGAACCCGCCAACAGCGAAAAATTTAAATTCTACGGATTTGTGCGAGATTATCACCAAAAAGATCATCCCCACTGCCCTGATCTAGGACTTCTCCCCAACCAGAACCTCATCGCCATTCTCGATGGTCAACAACGCTTAACAGCCCTCAACATTGGGCTACGGGGTTCCATTGCGATTAAAAGACCCTACAAATGGTGGAATAGCCCTAATGCATTTCCCACCACCTATCTTTACCTTGACCTCCTCGCTCAGGGTGATGCTGAATACGAAGATTTGCACTATCGCTTCAAATTCCTTGAACCCAAAAAAACACACAGCATTGAAAGCGAAGCCTGGTTTAAAGTTTCCAACATTTTGACCCTGGAAGACGGCCCAGAAATGCTCGAATGGTTGACAGAGCATTACCCTAATTTAGATAAACAGAGTAATACTAAGGCTTTCAAAGTACTCTCCCGCCTCCATAAGACTGTTCATACGACGCCACTTGTCCATTACTACGAAGAAACGAGCCAAGATATTGAAAAAGTCCTCAATATTTTTATTCGTCTTAATAGCGGTGGCACAGTCTTATCCTATTCAGACCTCCTGCTGAGTGTTGCCGTCGCGCAGTGGTCAAGACTGGATGCGCGTCAAGAAATTCATCGTTTAGTAGACGAGCTAAATAACACGCGCGATGGTTTCAACTTCTCCAAAGACTTTGTCCTCAAAGCAGGCTTGATGCTGGCTGACATCAGCAGTGTAGGCTTCAAAGTTGGGAACTTTGACCATGACAATATGCAGAAGCTAGAGTCAAACTGGCCAAAGATTCGCAAAGCGTTGATCCTAGCAGTGCGACTGGTTGCTAATTTTGGCTTAAATGGCCAAACCCTGCGAGCCGACAGTGCCTTGCTCCCCATTGCCTACTATCTTTACCATCACGATCACTCTGATCACTATCGAACCAGCAGCACCTATCAAGCCGATCGGAACTCGATCAAAGGGTGGCTCTTTCGTTCTCTGCTGAAGTCCTCCGGCATCTGGGGCAGCGGTCTTGATAGTCTGCTGACAGCCCTCCGTGTAGTCATCAAAGACTCAACAGAGTCAGGGTTTCCCGTTGAAGCACTCAACCAAGTGATGCGACAACGGGGGCGATCACTCACCTTTGAAGCAGAGGAAATTGAAGAACTGGTGACGATGAAATATGGTGATCAGCGTGTTTTTCTGCTGCTTTCGTTGCTATATCCCTTTGTGGATTTGAAAAACCAATTTCACATCGACCACATCTTTCCCCAATCAACATTCAAACCCAAAGCACTTGAAAAACAGGGTTTAGATGAGGCAACGATTGAGCTTTGGCAAGAGCTATGCAATCAACTCCCTAATCTTCAACTTCTTGAGGGCCTAGCAAACATCGAAAAAAATGCAACATTGCCCCTTGCATGGTTACAGAGTAAATATGTCAAGGACGAAAAAGCAATTCAGAACTATTGCGATCGCCACGATTTAGGGAATTTGCCTGCGGAACTAAACGAGTTTCGCCCATTCTACGATGCCCGCCTCCAAGCCCTAAAGAATAAAATCACCCACCTCATTAATCGCAAATAAGCGTAGTTTAAATTTTCATCCCCAAATTTATCATTCAGCAATGCTGTCACGCTGAAATTTGAACAAAATACACTGTCGTAACGGCTCTAACGATGAAACTCCAAACACTCCTCCAAAAAGATCAACTCCAAAAAGTTGCCCAATTTATCCAAGATGATCTTGATCCAGAATTAGACTGTACCGGAGTCGAGCGATTAACCGAAGCAGAATTAGACCTTCTGTTTCAAGCGATTCCGCTAGATTGGGAATTTGAAGAAATTGGCGATCGCGTCTTTGATGCTGAAACCCTGTCCGACTCATTCGCGGCACAACTACTCGACTATATCAATGGCCGCACTGGAGGCTATCACGAATCGACGGTGGTTCTAGGGAGTGCGATCGCGCTGCCCCAACCCTCAAAGCCCCCGCAAACACTCCCCTTCAATGTGTTTACACTCCGGGATGAGGTCATCGCTGACTATCGCAACTACATTGAAAGTTTTCTGCAAATTCGCGATTCAAAAATTGAGCAATTCGTGAAGCAAAAACTAGCAGAAGGCTACCTCTGGCGCGATCCCCTCGTGCAACTCAATCCCGAATATCAACGCACCCACACCACTGGCGACCTCATCACCGCCGGCATCCTCCATCCGGACTGCCAAGCCTACTTCCCTAATTTTCAATTCTATAAACACCAAGTCCAAGCCTTTGAATGCTACCAACAACACCAGCCTTACGTTCTCACCACTGGCACAGGCTCCGGGAAAAGTTTAAGCTATGTCGTCCCGGTGATTGATGATTTACTGAGAAATCCGCAAATCAAGGGAGTCAGAGCCATTTTGGTCTATCCCATGAATGCGCTGATTAATTCTCAGGCAGAAGAGTTTAATAAATTTCTCAGTCAGGCTAATCAAACCCATATTCGTGTTGGCAAATACACCGGACAAGAAAGCCTCGCCGATAAAACGCGCATCCAAGCCGACCCGCCCCATATTTTGCTGACCAACTACGTCATGTTGGAATTGATGCTCACTCGCGTCTATGAAGAAAAACTCATTGCCTCCCCCAATCTTAAATTTTTGGTACTCGATGAACTCCACACCTATCGCGGTCGCCAAGGGGCCGATGTGGCGATCGTGATTCGGAAATTGCGCCAGCGTTGGCACAATGCCAAGCAAGCCTATCCTAGCCCTGATGCGGTCAATGAATTGTTATGTGTTGGCACATCGGCCACCATGTCCACGAAGGGCGATCGGCGCGATCGCCGCCGCACCGTTGCCCAGGTTGCCAGTAAGCTCTTCGGCACTGAAATTGTGCAGCATCATGTCATTGACGAAACCCTGAAACAAAGAATTACCCGCCCCCTGCCCACACCCGCTGAACTACTCAGCGCCATCCAAACCGGGCTACCCCCAGAAGCCCAACAAACAGCGGACGCATTTACACACCATCCCCTCAGCGCATGGATCGAAATGAATTTCGGCCTAGACGAGGAAGAGGGTCATCTCGTGCGCCGTACCCCCATTTCGATTCAGGACGGCGCGAAGCGGCTCCAAGCACAATTGCCCGACGCTTCAACCCTGGAACTATCCACCCTTGAACACACCCTCACGGCGATGTTTCTGTGGGCCAGTCGCACGAATCAACTCGCGTTTCGCCTCCATCAATTCATCTCCCAAGGGGGCAGTGTCTACGCGACCCTAGAGCCCCATGATACCCGTTCTCTCACCCTTGATGGCCAATACAAAACGAAGGGCGATCGCCTTTTATTTCCTCTCGTTTTCTGTCGGGAATGTGGCCATGATTATTATGTGGTGCGCTATGACCGGAAGACAGAACAAATCACCCCTTTACTCCCCACCGCGATCGATGAAGACTACTTTGATGATGAGAGTTACGAAGGCTATTTGAGCCTTGATGAATCGGATCTTTGGAGTGAAGATGATATCGAACGCCTGCCCGACAATTGGTTTAAATACACCAAACGCGACGGACGCACTGCCAAAAAAGAATTTGCCCCATTCATTCCCAGTCGGCTCTATGTCTACCCCAATGGCGCGATCGAAACCCGTCTTATCCCCACCTCCAAATCTCCCAACGCAACCCCCGACTCCCCCACCCCCTGCTGGTTCATCCCCAAACCTTTCCTAACCTGCCTTAACTGCGGTGTGGTCTACGACAAGCGCGGCAACGAATACCGCAAACTCGCCAAACTCAGTAGCGAAGGGCGCAGCACCGCCACAACACTCCTCTGTCTCTCGACAGTATCTCGCCTCGAAGCCGATCCGGGTATTCCTGCCGAAGCTCAAAAAATCCTGAGCTTTACCGATAACCGTCAAGATGCCTCTTTGCAAGCTGGCCACTTTAACGATTTTGTGCAAACCAGTTTCTTGCGATCAAGTCTGAACGGTGCGATCCAGAAGCATCACCGTTTAACCCACGAAAATTTGGCCGCCGCAGTGGTGCAGCAAATGCAACTGGATCAGGATGATTACGCCCGCCAAGTGTCATCCTATGGCTATGGCAAAACCCGTAATGAACAAGCATTTCAAAAGCTGATCGAATATCGACTCTATGAAGACCTCAGACGAGGTTGGCGTATTGTACAGCCCAATTTGGAGCAATGTGGTTTATTAGCGATCGCCTACACTGGCCTAGAGGCTATCTGTCAAGATCCCAAACCGTGGCAAGCCCATCGTCATGCTGTTTTATTACAAGCTTCGCCAGAAGAACGATTTAAAGCGATTAAAACATTACTCGATCTGCTCCGTCGGGAACTGGCGATCGATGCCAAACTCCTCCAAGATCAAGGACTAGAAACGCTCCAACGCGAACTTGAGCAGACCTTAAATGATCAATGGGGTATTGACCGTCAAGAGCGACTTCATACTGCACAGTGGGCATCCCTAACATCTAGCTCTTCTCAACAAAAACAGCGTTTCAATGATTCCAAACTTAAACTCACTGCCCGCAGTAAAATTGGGAGATTTCTGCGTTCATCGGCTGCCTGGCCGTGGCTGAATGAGACCTTAACTGAGCCCCAATATGAGCAATTACTGAATGTACTGATCGCGATTCTCTGTGATACCGGCTACCTCATCCGCCAGCGGGATCAAGTTCAGTTACAGCTTGGGTCTATGGCGTGGGAATCAATTTCGGTTGACACCATAGAAAAAGATCCGCTGAGCTTTAAACAAATTCAAAATAGCCAAACTCTAACTATCAAGGTCAATCAATTTTTTCAAGACCTCTACAATCGCAACACAGCACAAATTCAAAAGTTAGAAGGACGTGAACATACCGGGCAAGTCAACAACACCAACCGTCAAGCTAGGGAAGCCAAATTTCGCCAAGGAAAGCTCGCCACATTGTTCTGTTCTCCGACGATGGAATTGGGGATTGATATTGCGGATCTGAGTGCTGTTCACCTCCGGAATATTCCCCCCACTCCTGCGAATTATGCCCAGCGTAGCGGTCGTGCGGGTCGCGGTGGTCAGGGTGCGCTGGTGCTGGCCTATGCGTCAGTGGGCAGCAGTCACGACCAATATTTCTATCGCCGCCCCGCCCAAATGGTGGCGGGTGTTGTAGCTCCCCCCAAACTCGAATTGGGCAATCAAGACCTGATTAAATCCCATCTCTATTCCCTTTGGCTCAGTTATACCGGCGTGAATCTAGGCTCTTCCATGCGCGACATTCTGAACTTAGATGACCCATCTTATCCGATCCGTGATGACCTGCACGCTCAATTACACCTCAGTCCTACCCAAGTTCAACGCTGTTTACAGGATGCCAAACAGTTACTCAATGATCAGTTTTGTCAAGGTGATCTCAATAAGACCAGTTGGTATTCAGAGGATTGGCTGAAGTCTGTGATCGAAAATGCGATCAAGGCTTTTGATAACGCTTGCGATCGCTGGCGAAGTTTGTATAGTGATGCAATGAAACAGCTTACCGATGCGCGTCATTTAAAAGATAAAGCAAACCGAGGCGCTGCGACTAAAGAAGAGCGCAAAAATGCTGAATATTCTGAACGAGAAGCACAACGCCAAATTGATTTATTAATTGGAGAAAAGGATAAGGATCAAAAGCGATCGCAGAGTGAATTTGAATTCTACCCCTATCGTTACTTTGCATCAGAAGGCTTCCTCCCCGGTTTTAATTTTCCACGGCTTCCAGTCCGTGCTTTGATTAATGCGGGTTCGCGGAGTGAGTTTATTGCCCGTCCGCGTATTGTGGCGATTCGTGAGTTAGCACCAAGTAACACGATTTACTACGAAGGCAGTAAATATCAAATTCATAAAACCCAAGTATCTGTGAAGGGTGTGAATTATATTTCGACCTCTATTTGTTTTCACTGTGGATATTTCCATCAAGGCGAGGAGTATCACGTTAATACCTGCGCAAATTGTGGCAGTAAGCTCCAGGATAATCACCAAAACAATACCTATAAACTTCAGCACATTTTGGAAATGGATAACATGCTGACTCGGCGGCGTGATCGCATTACCTGTGATGAAGAGGAACGTCTCAAACATGGTTACAAGATCGCAACCCTTTTTCGCTATGCCGATGGACGCAAAATGAGTGCCGTTGTCCATAGTCAGGATGGTACAGCCCTGCTCAAATTAACCTACGGCGAAACGGCGGAGGTTCTCCAACTGAATCGCGGTCTCAGAAGTAGTCAAGACCGTGGGTTTAAGCTGGATACTCAAACCGGAGTGTGGGGAGATACCCAGCCCAGCAACGATAACAACCCGCTTCAGACACAGACCATTCAACATGAAGTGTATTTGATGGTGAAAAACACCACAAACATTTTGCTGATTGAACCCTGTCATCCGTCCCAAAATACTCCAGATGATTCCTTTATCATTTCCTTACAATATGCCCTAGAGCGTGCGATTCAATCGGTTTATAAGCTCGAAAATAACGAACTAGCGTCGGAGCGTTTGGGTGAGGCACAACATCTACTGTTTTGGGAATCCGCCGAGGGCGGGGCTGGGGTACTGTCTCAACTGCTAGAGGATGCGAATTCGTTTCAAGCGATCGCCCAAGAAGCCTTAGAAATCTGCCATTTTGTTCAACCGAAAGACGACTGCGCCCAAGCCTGCTACGAATGTCTGCTCTCCTACAGTAACCAGTTTGAGCATCCCCACCTCAACCGCCACATTATCAAGTCTTGCCTTGAGGATTTGATGACTAGCACGGTATCCATACAGATTGATCAATCAGAGCGCGATCGCCACTATCAAACCCTGCGCGATCGGACTGATCCCAACTCTAATCTGGAGCAAGAGGTATTAGATGAAATTTTCCGCTGTAACTTACCCCTTCCAGACACCAACCAAGAACTTCTGGGCAATACCAAGCCCGATTTTATCTATCATCACCCAAGGATCGCAATTTTTTGTGATGGTTCTGTCCATGATTCTCCAGAACAACAAGAGCGCGATCGCATTGTGCGTGACGATCTAAAATATGAACATGGCGTTAATGTTTTTACACTTCGCTACAATGAAGACTGGAAATCGAAGCTTTCTCTACTTTCTGAATTATTGAAATAGCAAGCGAAGCAGGTCAGCATCAGATCATCAATTTTGCGCTTGCCCCCCTTACCCAATTGGATCATTTTGCTAACGTCAGTAAAATGATCGAAAACCCCATTCCCACTGACTTCGCACGCCGTCTTCACTTTCGTGATCACACTCAAAAAGTTACGCCACTGGGTATATCGACTAGCGGGCGCATCTCGACAAGAAGCTATGATTGGACTAGCGGGCGCATTTGAACAGAAACCTACGGTTATGGAAAATATATCGTCTGAAAGCTATACATAGAGAGACTTTCAGAGATCGACCTTTTTAAGACGATTCAACGCTAGAATCAGCACCCTAGCGATCGCCTTCCATGTGGCAATAAAGACAAACCCCACCGGATTAGGGCGGGGCGTTTAGGTGAGGCTCGGCGAGGCGGGGTTAAAACCCCATGTAGTCGGGAAGGGTTGATCTGTTGGGGGAAGATGCGGGGGACGGTTCCCCACTGCTAAAAGTTTTGCTGCATTCCCGGCACTTACGGCGGGGGATATTGTTGGGGCTAATCCCATGGCTAACCGTGCGATCGCTCCCACAGTGGGGACAGTTTTGGGGACTGTCTTGGGGATGGGGATGGGTTTGGGGATTATCCCCAATTGTGGACGTTTGGGGATGGTTTTGGGGCGTTTGGGGACGGGATGGGGATGGGTTTGGGGATATTGCTGGGGAAGTTGGGGACGGTTGGGGACGGATTGAGTCCTTAAACCAAGCTGGGGGAAAGTCTGCATTAACAGCATTTTGTCCAGGGCGTTTAACCGTTCCCCGGAAGCTTGGAACCGGATCACCGTTGGGGGCGTGCTTTATTCCCAGGGCAATTTCTAACAGGGTATTGTCACGGTTTTTGCTGATACCGGAGGCGCCCCCCAAAGCGGTTAAGGTGCGGTCATGCCCAACGGCGATCAGCTTAATGTTGATCTTCCTCCAATCAGAGAGCGCGGCGGCAAAAGCGGGCGCGGCGTTTTGGGCACGTTGCCCCCAGTTGGTCAATTCCTCCAGGACGACGGTCACGGGTTCAAATTGAGACGATGGCCCTTGACTCTCATAGGTACGATAACGTGCCGTTTCCATCGCGGCGATCGCCTCTAACCCCTCATCAATAGCCTGATAATTTTTGCCCCCGCCTAAGACAGTTGCCCCCTCAGGATACTGGCCAGCGTAAGCATGAGGATTAAGCACAATCAACTTGTGGCCCATCGCGTGGCGTTCTTGTATCAGTCCTTGTGCAAAAGAAGTTTTGCCACTGCCTTGTGGACCCCAAACGAGGATCGCCCCATAGCGTCGTTCTGCATCAGAGAGAACGGCGGGGGGATTGCTGATGGAGGAAGGCGGGGGATTGCTGGGGGCGGGCGGAGCGGGGGAAGTGGAGATCGCCACCGGCCCCCCTTGGTTAAATGCCTTGGCCAGCACCGGGCGATCCTCCGGCGGGGTTAAATCCCATAGGACTTTACGGGCCTGTTTGATGGAGGCGGGGGAAGTGGGGCGATCGCTCTCTTCCCCTAAGGCCAACTCGATGCCCTCCCAATCCTTCCGGCTTCCCATCCAGGCGCTGATCACAGTCCCCAGGGCTACCACTCCCACCCCAACGGCGGCGGCGGTTCCCCCAGCACTGATGATCACGGGGCTAAGGACAATCCCCAACGGTATCAAAACCTTGAGGCGGCCAAACCGGCGATCAACCGCTCCCAGTTCGGCACGGTAAACAATCTCATCTAAACTTTTTGGATTCTTAGGCATGGCGAAAAAAAGGGGGGATTATCCCCCCGGTGTCGGTTTAATTTTGAGACTTGTTAACAATCGCAACGGCGGCGGCTAACTTGATCAGCAATTCAGCCCCGAACAGGGTCACGAGCATAATGATCAGGTTCCCCCAGTTCACATCAGCTAGGCTTCCCGCAACCAAAAAACGGGATAGGGGAACCTTCAGGGGAAACCAATAAGCGATCGCCATTCCTGCATCAATGCAGTAACAGAGCGTGGCGATCGCACTCGCGGCTAAGTATCCCGTTCTATCAGGGCGGCGCATTGAGTAGGGGAAGATTTCGCCTAACTGCACAGCGGCTAAACCAAGGAAGCCTACACCGTATGAGAGCCAATCATTTTGCACCCCATAAGCGGCGGTGGTGAGCAGTCCAATGGCGTTAGCGTAGGGCTTGAGGTTTGCCGCAATCACGACGATTAGACACCCCCCAGCACCGGCTAAAATGACCTTCCCCGCGATGATGTCGTACCGCTGGGGAGCTTTGGGCTTATCCCCAACCGGGCTGGCTGTGGTGTTTACGGTTTGCTGAGTCGCAGTCATTTTCCACCCCCCAACCCAAGGGCGATCACGTCTTGATCAGCGGTCCGGGCCAATCCGGTTAGCTCCCCATTAGGGGCAACGACGGCGGTTAGGCCAGCTTTGTCGCAAACGTAGCTACCTGCGGGGATGTTGACGGTTAACCCTGCTGTGATGGGGGCGTGGCCATTCCAACGGTGACACAACCCAGAGAGATAGCGGATCTCCGCCAGGGCGTTAGACGCGGCGATCCGTTCTGTCTCTAATTCAAGGGCGACGACGGCGGCGGTGGTTTCTTCCCCGGCGTTGTTGAGGGCTTGACGCTGTGGGTTTGCCATTCCCCAAAACAATCCCCCAGTGGTCAAGACCAAACCGGCGGCGTTGATGATGTTTGGATTCATGGTTAAATCTCCCAAGGGTTAGACGGGCCTGCGGGGCGTTTCTGCCAAACCACTGCGGCGGCGGCGATCGCACTCCCCACGAGTAGAGTTAACCCAACCCCCAATACAGGGAAGGGCGGGGCCACTGGCTCAACGGTGGGGACGGACGCGGCCAAGGTGGCGATCGCGTCCTGGGGGCTTATCAATGGCACGATCTCCCCAGCAGGTTTGCATAACCCCCAATCCCCCAAAGTCTTGAGGTTTTGGGCCAGTTCTTTGGTGGGAAGCGTGGCGAGGCTGACCCGCTCCCCATCCCCACGGGTCACGAAAAATTCAGTGTTAGTCCCATCCCCAGCGGCCTTAAGTTGAGAGCAGGCGGGGCGGTAGGCTAACTCTTCCTCAAACCCAGCGGGCGGGGTTTGTTGATGTAGCGGAATTAGATTCATAATTGTTTTGGTAGTTCAAGGGGTTTTCTCTTGACCGGGAAGCTGGGGGGAGTGCAATCCCCCCGGCTCTCTTAATGTTTGGGCGGGGTCAAGACCAAACCGGCGGCGGCGTTGTCTTGAATACGGTTAAGGCGGCTCTGCATTTCGTCCCTGACCATGATCGTCATGACCGATTCAAGCTGATCACAGAATGAGGAAACGACAGCCACCAAACCCCCCGGCACTCTGGCCCCCACCGCTTGGGTGAGGCTGGGGTTAATCCCGTTTGTAGTGGCAAGGGGTGAGGGGTGGGGGGCGTTCTCCGGCTCGGTGGCATCGAGGGCAGGCTCTTCCCCGATCGCATCATAGAGAGCGTTTTGCAGTTGGTTCAGTTGGCTGTCAGTGTATGGAGGTTCAAACCCCAGGGAAGATGCGGCGATCTTGATTTCAGGTTCACTCACCCCCAGCAATTGGGCGGCGGTTTCGATTGTGTGGATTGCTTGTGAGAGTGTCATTGTTGGTTAGTCCTTAATGAGTGTTTTTGATGTGGGTTCGCAAGCGGGGAAGGTGGGGCGATAATCTCCCCAGCGGTTTAGATTTCGGCTTCACATTGAGCGGCAAACTCTTCCAGCCAAACGCACGGGTGATCGCTCCCATAAAGCCCCGTTGTGCCGTCCATAAAGTCAATCCGATACATATAGGGCAGCGCATTATAAGCACGTTGAGCGGCTCCCTGCCAGTGGTGAGCGGAAAGGATAGAACTACCGATCTCATTGCTTAGAATCTCGACTTGGTTCCTCCCAGGGCGGTAGTGGGGTGGTTCATCTTTGGTGCTTTCAAAAGGGGTAAAAAGTGCCATGGTTTTGATTGTGGTTTGCAGTTGATTCGGGGGGCGATAATCTCCCCGGCGTTACGCAGTTTGATCGGTGGTTTTTTGCTGTTTCTGCCACGCGGCAAAGGTGAGGGCGGGATCTGTCTGTAATGCTTTTTTTAGCCATACTTCCCCCCGGCGGCGGTTCCTTAGTGCCCAATCCAATAACTCAAACTGGTATGGGTGCAATGTGATCGGGGCGGAATCCACGCCTAGCCAGCGGTTGCAACGATTCCAACCCACGGAATAGGTGGCACAAAGATGGCTATACCGTGACAAGGTGCGAACGCTAACGCGGTGGGTTAATCTCAGCACTTGCCTATCGGTCAACTCTTTGCGGGGCAATACTTTTAGGGATGTTGGGTCACTCATGGCGGCTAGATGGTGGCTATCTGCGGAATGGCTAGGGGGTTCCCCTGCCATCACATAGCCAAGTTATAGCATGATTTCTTACACAATGGCAACACTGTAGTAAACTAAAGGCAAGATTACAGCACTTAAGGGAGGTATGCGATAATTAAGAAAAGCTAACCCCAGAGCAAGCAATGAGTAAGACAGACCGCCAAAACAGGGTAATGATCACCCTGAGCGATTATGAAGTGAGAATGCTGACACTTTGGGCAAGGATACACGGGAAGCCCAAAAGCACCTATGCGGCCCAAATTATCGGGGCGCGGGTTGAGTCAAACGCTGAACTAATCAGGCGGGAACTCGCAGACATAGCTCGCACCCAGGGCTTAACGGTTGAGGAGTTAGAGGCGGAATGGTTGAACGATGAGACAGACGACTAAGCCCACCCCTAAGCCCATCAAGCGCGGCTCGGTGCGGTGGTGGCTTAACCCGGTTAGGGAGGGCGGTAAAACGGCTGCTACTCCCCAGAAACGCAAAACATAAACATAAATAGATGAGGCTTAAAACCCATGGGCTTATTTCAATTTCTGAAGCACGAACTTAGCCCCAACCTCCTAACCCTGCTCTCCCACCCAGAGGCCAAACTTAGCGAGGGCGTTAATTCGCTGATTGTGCAGCACCCTCGGCCTTTGGATGTGACGCTCTATGCCAGTGATTTTGCGGTGTGTTTGGCCATGTTGGATACGGGTTTTTTGCTCATCCACGACGGCAATTGCCCCCCGGTGTGCTACCTGTCCGGGGAGACGTTGGAGCAGGTGGCGAGGGGCAACGCGGCGATCCGGCGGGCCAAGGATGAGGGCATAAAGTAAGAATTTTAGACGTTTGGAAAAATCCCAACTGTTCAAAATAGTTGAATTATTCACCGGCGATCGCCTCCACCACCACCACAAAAGACCGGCCCAACTTTGGCGGCCGGTCTTTTGTTAGCACGATTCATGAAAACATGATGTCATATTTTCATACATAAATACATTGCCACCGATGCGCGAACGTTTGTAAAGTTTTGGGAGTTTTTCTATAATTTTCAAGAAGTATTTAAAAACTGTGGCGTTGTTATACAGCAAGGATTACAGCAATTCATTGATGATTTTTGGAATTAATTCGCGGGGGCGGTGGTTTGCGTCGGTAAGTTAATACCGCTAACCCCCCCCCGATAAGTCCAGACTTATCGCTTATAATATGACCAGAGTTTTTTAAACCGTGATGACCGAAAAAACACGAACCACAACGCCTTTTGTTCTCAGGGTTCCCCACGAACTTAATCGCGAAATTCGTGAAGCGGCTAAGGCAGAAAAGATCAGCGTCTCGCAGTTTTATAAGCAGGCGGCGATCTTTCGCTTGTCTGCTACCAAATCCGCATAAAACAAAGCACCCCCAAAGTTTGGCGATGGCGGGGGTGCTGAGTTTCATTCAATTCATCAACACACTCAAAGTGTGTCTAGACACTTATGCTATCAGATAATTCTCTCAACTCCCATTATACCGGAGTTAAATCCCCCGCTGTTATTCAATTGCGGGCGTTAGGCTACGCCCCCGAAGATGCGATCGCCCTTACCGCATTTTTGCCAAAGGGCCATCCCAAGACGGATCGCAAGGTTGTCAAGAATCCCGACAAGGGGCGAAAGGGTGAAGGCACATTGCAGCAGCTTCAACCCCAGATCGATCAATGGGTCAAGGAAGGGCGGGGCGTGTATTTGGCGGTCAATGGAGCGCACCAAAACGCTGATGTGAAATCATGCCGGGCGGTCTTCTATGAGCATGACGATCTACCAATCGAGATCCAGGTGGGGCTATGGGAGACAATCGGACTCCCGGCCCCATCGTTGCAAATTTCCAGCGGCGGGAAATCTGTCCACTCCTATTGGACTTTTGATCAACCCATCCCCCCCGATGTCTGGAAGAAACTACAGATCGATCTGATGGAACTGGCAGACAGCGATCGCTCACTCAAAAACCCTAACCGGGTGATGCGGCTGGCCGGTTGCCCCCATTTCTCATTCACTGAAGATCAACTGATACAGGGGCGCGTGGCCTCCATCCTGTCCACAGGCCCCCGATACGATTACGCCACGATACGCAAGGCGATTCCATCCACAGAGACAGCCCCAACCATTAAACCCACTGCTACACCCCTCACGCAGGGCGATGAGGATGAGCAAGTCAGGGAAGCACTTTCCTACATCCCCCCACGGCGGCCGGGCACTGGAAGCTATGATGACAGCTTAAATATTTTGATGGCGTTGCAATCCCATTACGGGGCGGCAAAAGGGCTACAAATGGCCCGGCTATGGTCTCCAGATGAGGACTGGGGTGAGGACTTGGATCGGAAAATGGCCGGCTTTAAGGGCGAGGGGATTACGATCGCCACGCTGTTTGGCATAGCAAAACAATACGGCTATCGCCCCCGCAAACAATCCCCCCCGGTTGCCCCATCCCCGGAAAGGATCAAGGAAACTGTAGAGGCGATCGCTCATAACGGATCATCCGTAACCCTTGCCGTTCGGCAACTCTACGGGCGCGGGTTGGCGGGGTCTGCTTTGTCCGGAGCATTGACCGAATTAGCCAAGTCCCTCCAGGTGGCTACCGGTGAGGTAAGGCGGCTCTATGAGCAAATTGACGATGAGCACCAAAGGGAATCGGAGCGGCCGGAGATCAAGGCGGAACTTGACAGCCTGCTACAGGCCCAAAAATCTGATCTCGATTTGCGGCAAATTTTCCCGGCTGATCTGGCCTATGCCTTCGGACTGGTAGCCCATCGTTTTGATTGCTCTGGCGGCGCGGCGGCCTTAACTGCATTCAGCGGGATCAGCACACTGATCCACCGGCAAACACGGGCGAGGGTAGATTCCGAGTGGATGGAGCCGGCCGGGGTTTGGACGGCACTGGTAGGACAAAGTGGTGAAACAAAAAGCCCGATCATTAATGCCGTTTGTGGCAAGCCCATCGCGGCAATCGCTAACGAATTAGATGAGCACTGGGAAACCCGACACAAGGCATGGAAAGCGGAAACCGGCGGGAAACCTGACGACATTGACGCTAACCCAGAGCCAAGTCTAGAGACGATTTACCACAGCAAAGCGACGATAGAAGGCGTTTACACCTGCCAGCGAGTTAACAAGCCCCACGGCGATCTAATGCTGTTAGGGGAACTGCGATCTTGGATTGACGGGGCGCGAAAGGATGACAACAGGGGAGACTGGTTAACCCTCTGGGAAGCCCATCCCCTACGCAAGACTAAACAAGGGAACGGCACTCACAAAGATGCAAACCTATCGGTCAAGTATCCCCATGTTGTCATCTGTGGCGCGATTCAACCGGACATTTTGGGCGCGTTTCTGCGATCGCCAGAAGCAAGTGATGGTCTTTTTTCCCGCTTTTTGTTTGCCCACCTCCCCCCCCGTTGGGTGAAGCGCGGCGGCAAAAATCTAGAAGAGTATTCCCCCACGATCAATCGCTATTACAAGGGAGTGCAGCAGTTGGGACAATCCCCAAAAATTATCCCCCTATCCATGGACGCGGAAAAAGTCTTTACTCACTGGACAGATGAGATCCTGGGAGAGATGTCCAAGCTGGGCACGGATGCAAAGGAACTCCTAAACAAAGCACGGGGTTACGCGGTACGGGTGGCCTTGACGCTACAGCACATCTGGGATGTAGCAGGCGGGGCACAATCCCCCGTGATCACACTGGCAACCATGGAGCGGGCGATCGCTGTGGTGATGTGGCATTTGCAGCAATGCCGGGTCATCAAGGGCGAGGCGACCGGAGAGGGCGCGTCAATGCTAACCCACCAAATGAGGGCGATCATTGCTGCCAGCAATGGCGATTGGGTGAAGGCCCGGGATCTGAACAGCAAGAAATTACGCGGGGTTAAGTCCGATGCAATCCGTGAGCTTTTTGTGGAATTAGCCCAAATGGGGTTTGGTGTTGTGGAGGGAGAGGGCACTCGGATCAAATTCCGTTCTGTGGAAAGTGCTGCAAACTGCTGCAAAAGTGCTGCACTTTTTACAGCAGTTCCTACCCCGTGCCCCATAAGGGATACAACTACTACTACTACTACTGCTGTAACTGCTGCACATTTTTTTTCAGAGCCGGAAGATAGTCCGATTCTCACACAACAACACGGGGAAAACTCTAATACCCGCAGCAGTTGCAGCAGTGCAGCACTTTTGGATCAACCCCATACGGGGCAAGCGGTAGAGGGTGCTGCAAATAATGCAGCACTTTCTACAGCAGTTTCGGAAAATGCAGCACTTTCGGAAAATGCAGCACTTTGGCGGCCCACCCACATCTACCATCGGGGGCCGGGTGAGGATATCCCCGTGAAGGCCTGGGAAAAAAACAACTCACGCAAAGTGGGGTTATGGATCGCCATCGATGACCGTGGCTATGAAATGACGGTAGAGGCGCGGGATCTGACTCCTTATGCGCCAACTCCAACGGCATAACCCCCATGGCGCAATCACACCTGGAGTTAACCTTCGAGGAGCTTTGGATCTCCCTCTACCCCCACCTCGACCTTTGGTGAGAATTTCGGGCCTGCCCCCCCGGCGGTTTCGGTGGGATTACGCCCCCCCAGAGGTGAGGGTGCTGATTGAGATTCAGGGAGGCACTTGGCAGATCGGCGGGCACAGCAGCGGTAAAGGCATCCAGCGGGATTGTGAAAAGCGGAGCCTGGCCACGGCCCACGGGTGGCAACAATTTAGCCTGACGGGGGAAATGATCAACCATCAATGGTTGGGGGTGATGCCCAGGCGTAGGGAACCCTTTCTATGGAGTGACCCTTAGAAGGAGCCATACTGACCACCGGCTAGTTTTATTCAGGTTTCAACCGCTCATTCAACCAACGTCCAACGGTATCCTGCGAAACTTCGAGGAGTTCACCAATTTTTGCTGTTCCGTAGCCTTTCTGTTTAAGTTGACGAGCTTGTTGGCGTTTTTGGTGATAGTCGATACCTCGCCGTCCTTGCTGCACAACAATAGGTCGTTTAATGCCGGCCTCCTTGGCCCACCGAACGATAGTCGTTGGGTCGATTCCCATCTCCTCATAGAGGGTATGATTATCAGCACCAGCCTTAAAAAGTTCCAAAGCCATCTGCTGGGTCTGTAAAGAATACAGGCGTGTTTGAGCTATTTTACGTTCCGCCGGAGTCAACCATTTCCGAATCACATCAGCATCAACCCGTGTAGCATCCTCAATATCCGTCAAACATTGCCCTTGACGAAACAGAGAGACACAAGTAGCCTGTTGCTCCTCAGTACAAGCCTCTGCCGACATCAGCAAACCCCCCTTCCGGAGCCAAGAACGCACCTTACTGCGGCTCTTCACCCCAAGAAAAAACTGAACCTCAGAGAGAGTCAAGCCAGCCGCAAACAACGTACACCCCCACCCTGGAACTTCATCAGAATAGGGAGCTTGACGCAAGGGAGCCGTCCAAGACAAGAAACTGAGGTCGGATGGATCGACAGAATCGAGCATACCTTGAAGCTCATCCTGTAAACGAGACACGTAAAGCCCGAAAAAAGGACAGTCCAGACACCGAGGTTGTGTTCCCATCGTCTGACACGGAAAAGTATCAGGCCAGTCCGCCATCACCTTCCGTCGAGCGGTAGCAAAGCGTTGAGTAGCAGAGAGAGCGATCGTCAAATCGCGATAGTTTTTCATCAGAATGATTCTCCCGTAGCGACCAAAAAATTAAACAGAAAGCTTGACCGAAACAACCTGTCGATCCTGAAAAAAGATCTCCTTCACCAACTTGGTGTAGAAAATTTCCCGCTCCGCCTGACTGAGCGAAAACCAAAAGCCAAAATCTTGAGCCTCCGGCAACCGAATGAGTTCATCCGCCGTCGCAGCCTGAAACTTACTCAAATCATCCTGGTGTTGCAGAGCCTCAACTTTGGCTTGAGTCTTATAAATTAATTGTTTGAGATTTGAATTATCAGGCTGCTCCACCAGCAGCCTATTCATACCATCGAGATGTTGTTGCAAGCGACTAAGCTCGGAAAGTTCAATACCAGAAGGAGCCAGATCTTCATGCTGACCTTGACTAGCAATCTCCACCGCCCGTCTCTGAAGTGCTTGAGCAACAGCATGCTCTAAACACTCAACCTTAATATTGCCGTGGTTCAGACACCCCGAGCTTGATTGACGACAACCATAGTAGACATAGGTTTGACTCCGTCTGAGCATCGATTTGTGACCACAGGAGTTGCAATACACGAAACCCGTCAAGTAAAACTTGGTCTGCGGTGCCCGGATAGGTTTGCTACGCCGAGCCAAGTAATCTTGGATGACCTGGAATTCATCCTCAGTTAAGAGAGTCTCATCCGGATGAGTATTATGGTGCCATTCCCATTCTTCTGGTGGTTTTTGGCGACGCTTAGAGTCCCATTTTTGATAACAAGTGTGACCGCGTAGAACGGGGTTTTGCACCCAATCCCTAACATGAGCACCGCTATTCCAAAATAAAAGTTCATGGGACATTACTGGATTGAGTTGTTCAATCCGAGTCCCCATTTCCTCTTTGCGGTGATTCTGTTTCTTCTTCTGAATGATACCGTAGCATTCGTATAAACACTTGAGAGTTTTCTGTAGGCTGTATCCCTCCAGCAAAAAGTTGATTACTTCACGGGCAATATCAGCACGACTAATGCCCTGAACACAATCTTCGTCTTCATAAAAATCAGCCAGTTTAGGAGGTTGCTGTTTTAAGAGACAAATCATCGGAGTACGATCCAAGACATAGCGATCATCCTTATTTTTATATCCCCAAGGAGCCCGAGCACAAGCTTTCTTTTGCTTTCTGCGATATTCATTACCCCGCATGACCCGTTCCCGTAACATTCGTCGCTCATGCACCGCGAACATCGCTTGCATATCAGCACTCATTTCGCCAGAAGCGGTAGCAAGATCAACTTCTCCCTGATCTAAAAAATAAAGAGTGACTTGATGTTCACGAATACAATTTTTGATCATCAAATACATATACTCCTCACGCATGATTCGATCCCATCGAGTCGCGATAATTCTTGTGACTTTCTTCTCTTCAACAGCATGAAGCATCTCCATAAATTGAGGACGGCCTGAATTAGCGCCAGACTCAACATCAACATAGAGGTGATCAATACCATAAGCGCGGAGGCGGCTTATTTGCTGCTCTAGGGCATTCGTATCCTCAGACTGCTCTCGGCTCGAAACTCTAGCGTAGGCAACAGTTAGCTTATTCATAAGACCTCAAGGAACTAATCCAATGATAGCTCATTTTTGTGCAGGAGTGAGTTGACTAACTCCTGCACAAAAATGATGTGCTTGTTAACTAGAAACCTGCTTTTTTTATAACATCTCAAACAAAACTGTTCAGATTCCTACGAATATGTAAAGTTCTGTTAACTAGATCAATCTAGAACAGTGGGAACTCTAAAAAATCCCTGGAATCGCCTGATTCCAGGGATGTATTCAGGTGTAGTGGTAGACAAGAGATTGAGTGAGAAGCTCTGCACGCTCTCACTCAATTTGCTGGGCGTAGAGAAATCCAGATGAGTCCAGTCGGAATTCGATATTGCGATCGCTGGTCTTATCGGTCTGCCTCGGATGCTGATCGTGCCAATGGATAGCCTCTAAGTGAAATGATTCTGTTTGAACTAATGCCTGGTTATAGCGACGCATGACCGCTTTGAGTTCATGCTTAAGTGTGGGTTGTTGATCACTGACGTTGGAACCCAACCAGTCACGGAGGGCGAGAAGCCAATGTCCTGCCCAACCCTGTTGCCATAGGTGATCGTGAATGAACTGTTCGCTGGCTTCATCTTTGGAGCTATAGCGAAGAAATGTCCGAAACTGCCGATATTCTCGGCGTTGTTGATGCTTGGATGGCTGATGTAGGTTTCCTGGTCGCAACACCCCATTCATTAAATAGGTGTGTGTATCGTCTTCGAGAAGTTTGCGGAAGAGAAGATCCGGACTGTTGTAGGGCAGGGGTAAGTTGTGTTGTTCTACCCATTCCCGAATCAATGGAAATCCGATTCGTAAGAGATCATAGACACTGGAGAAAACATCAGTCTTCCGAAAAATCGAACTGCTTATATTTTTAATGGCACTGCAATGATGGATTGGAATTTGAGCAAGATAGAGATTCTTCCAATTTTGAGGTAGTGTTGGACAAATATGATGAGCGATGATAGCAGCCTTGATCGATTGTATTTGTTGAAGCGCACGAATATAAAGACGCTGGTTATTCGTTTCAGGAATGATGTCGAGATTGTAGAGCGGTCGCGTTAGTTGATAATACCAACGATAAAAGACTTCAATGTCAGGATGATGAGGCACATTCAAAAAAACGATGCACGTAGAACGTTCCGGAATACAGAAACGCCGGTCAAGTCTGGTTTCTTGCTCAACTGCGTGAAATTTAGCCGCCTGGTGATCAATCCACTCACATATCAGCTCTTGTGTTGTTGGTTCTTGAGAAAAGATCGGTTGATCAGACTGTGCGGAGATGAAACAGATGGGAATCGGAAAAGCACCTGAAGATTTTTGATCATCGACCGTCACTGCTTCTGTGCTGACGGGAACTTTGAAGATTAAATATGTCATGATAGAAATCCTGTATTTTTGGAGGCATTGTGAGAGAAATGTCAAGAAGGTGTGTAATTAATTACACGCTTTTAATCTGGATGGGTCGGTAGTGCGTCAAAATGATGTGGGTTTGATAAAGTAGAGGAATACTTACAACTGCACTAAAGCTATGGAATGTCGGCTCTGCGGTCATCCCAAAACCCACAAACACGGCAAAATGCCCAATGGTCATCAACGCTACTTCTGCCCTCACTGCCAGCAAACCTTTGCCGAGAGTTTTGACACCCTCTACTACTATCGCCATGTTACTCCAGAGCAGATTGAGCAAGTACTCCAAGCCCACAGTGAGGGCACTAGCTTGCGAGGAGTCAGCCGCATCAGCGGATTAGCCTATAACACCGTGGTCAGTATTATTCGTGCCGCCAGTGCTCAAGCCTTGCTGGTTCATAACAACCAAGTGCAGGGCGTGGCAACTGAGGAAGTGAGTGCTGATGAGATGTGGTCATTCGTGAAAAAAAAAAAATAAACAATGCTTGCCAGAAGAACTCGAAGTAGGCGATTGCTGGATTGCCATGAGTTTGGCAGATTCAAGCGGGTTAATCTTGGTAGCACGAGTGGGGAAACACACCGATGAACTGATTGAAGAACTGGTGGTGAGCACGGAGGGAAAGACCCATTGCCAGCAATGGAATAGTGACAACTGGGGAGGATATGAGCGGGTACTGCCGCTGGAAATTGAGCACTACATTGGCAAAGACCAGACGCAACGGTTGGAGCGTACCAATGGGATTATCAGGCAGCAGACGGGTAGGTGGCATCGACGACAGAACAAGTTTGGCAAACTGTGGCAGCAGACAAAAGTGACGGTGCGGTTAGTGGTGAGTTATTTCAACTGGATCTGGCAGCACAGTCGCTACAAGAGCACGGCGGCACAACGAGCAGGATTGACTGACCATCGCTGGAGTTGGCAGGATATCCTCTCCTTCCCAACAATAATCTGATGCACTACC
>Ga0316611_1000074_pt1 | contig 43292 bp, 42 predicted proteins | sample MIS2016202_MG_FD_207675 | JGI IMG/M metagenome (GOLD analysis project Ga0316611, IMG submission 207675) | Microbial mat bacterial communities from Middle Island sinkhole, Lake Huron, Michigan, United States - MIS.2016.202 | ecosystem: Environmental > Aquatic > Freshwater > Lake > Sediment... | reverse complement strand
CTTTGAGTTGGCGCTTTTGTTCTGGGGTCATCTGAATGAGGGAGTAGCTATGGGAGGTAGCTTAACCGCTGATGCCCAAAACTAGGTAAGTACATATCGACTATTCGCCAAATTGAGATGCACCCGAGTAAAGGAGAATATGGACGCAACCCAATTCTCGGCTGTTTGAGAAAAGCAACCAGATTTTTTACAGTATTTTTGTTCTTTTACAAAAATTTAAAAAACAAAATGAGTTTTTGGAGCGGACGATGGGTACAATCGTGGTATTAACGTCTACCCGAAATATATGTTTATGAATGAAGAGTTTGTGCAATCTTGTCCAGACACAGCAGAGATTCACTTTTTTGTGTAACCAAAAATCTTATTGACTTGTCATGATCATGAATATTTCAGATTCATTAATTGGTTTAATCAGTTTTATCTTTCTCGTACTTATTATTGTAGCATACATACTTTGTTTGTATTTATTCATTTGTGAATCTTTAAACAAAACGCTGCTAAACTTTAGTAAGGAAAAAATTGTACGTCAATCTTTTGGAATTAAAGTTCTACAAAAAAAAGTAAGATCTCGTGCCTTTCAGAAGTCAAAATTTATTCGATTTTTAAAGCATCTATTGTTGTTTTTGAAGTATTCATTGGTCTATGTACTTTTATCGGTAAATCCAAAGAGTCTTCCCTTTGCTGAAAAAATAATAAATGATCATCAAAAAGAAAAAGAAATTGAAGAAGAAAAAGAAACAGAAGAAGAGATATCGTTCTATCAGAACCTTATACTGGAAGTTTACACTTGTGAAAACTCTCCACAAGAGTGGGCAATGGCTCAATACAATCTGGGTAATGCTTACTTAAACCGTATCAAAGGGGAACATGAAAAAAATATTGAAAATGCGATCAATTGCTATCAATCTGCACTAAAAATTTACACCCAAGATGCGTTTCCTAATAAGTGGGCAACAATCCAACATATGTTGGGTTTTGCTTACAATTGTCGCATGCGTGGAGATCGTGCGAAGAACATTGAAGGTGTGCAATCACATCATCAATCTGCATTTCAAATACAGTTTTCTTTCGTTTTTTTTGTATTATATTTTGTCCTTTATACCATTGCATCAGTTTTTGTATTTTGGCACATCGACAATCTATGGTGTAAACAAAATTTATTCTGCTTGCTAGTCAACAACGAATTTTTTCTATATTTGCTTCTAGGTTATAATATTTTTGGGGTTATTTTCTTTTGCATAAGTGGTCTACTTGCTGCGAGATCATTGAGATTTCTATCTGATTGGTTAAAAAGCTTATTACTTTCTAATGGCTCCACTAATGAAATTAAGACATCACAGAGAACCTTGTTAAAGCTATTTCTGACTTTTTTGGTATTACATTTCACAATTACATTTATAGGAATTTTTTATGCTATAAATACTGAGATTATTTCAAATTTTAAAGATTTCTTGACTTCTTTAAATTATAGTGGTGATATTGATGAAATGACTCGTCAGAAACTAGAAATATTTCTATCTGATCTTACAAATTTCCCTGAAATCAGCAGAGTTAAAATTGCAATCATTAAAAGTTTTGACTTATTTATTCGATTTTTTGCTTATATTTTAGGGTTTAAGCTTTCTCACCATTTAATAGTAGAAAACAATATATTTTCAAGATCTGATCTTTTGGCAATTTTCCGCTTTGTAAAATTCAAAATAAGCCTAATTTTTATTCCTGATTTACTGAAGCAATCAGTTATTAATGATATATTTAGAAACAAACGAAAGCTAATTTACATTATCTTTAACTTCCCTAGAATGATACGGGTGCTTCTTATTATCACTGCTATTGTGTTGGGAATAATATTTCAGTTATTTTTATCTAGAGTAATAAACTTTGAAGCAGGAGGAGAAATTCTTCTTCGTGTGTTTAATGATTCTTCTTTGGATACTCCGAGTAAGATTCTTTTCTTTATTTTTGGATTTTCAATAATTGGCTGGAACATTATTGTTCCAATCTTAGTAATTTTGGGAATGGTTTCAGTATGGCGTTTATTGAGTTCATCAAAGCCAAAATTTGTCAAGCAGAAAGATGTAATCAATGAAGTTTCATATGCAAGAAATATTGTAAGTGATGCTCCCAACTATCTAACATTAGAAGACGCTCACAAAATATTAACTTTGATAGAAAGATCATTGAAAAATTTGAATCTTAAAAGCTCTCAATGTCAAGATTTAGAATTTGAATGTACCCAAAAAACAGTGAATGATTTTTTCTATATTGTTTATTGGATAATTGATAGCAATCTTTATTCCAGTATAGAATCTACTAATCAGATTATTCTTGCTGTAGGTACTGCTTGTAATATCCTCTGTGAAAAGTTAGACATTTCAAGCTCTAGTTCTACAGAACTTGCAACAAAAATATATCCTCTAGTTGTGGATAGATTTGATCTCAATTCATATCGCTGGCCCCGCTATAAGTTCCATTACCAACGCTATCTAGTTCTAGGTGGAAAAGCTTTGGTTGAATCATCACAGTCCTATCGCATAAATCATATTGAAGATGGAATAAAAATGTTAGATACTGCGCTACGTGTTCGATCAATTGATGAAAAAATACAAAAAGATTATCCGCTTAATATTCCAAGATTTATCTATAAAATTTGGACTCAAATTCTCATATCTACAACTAATCCCAGGTATTTAGATGATAAATTCTTGAAATTTGCGCCCAAAGAAGTCATTTATCTTGAACTGGGAAAAGCTTATGCATTGCGAGTGTATGGTGATATTGATGACAATTCTCAAAAAGCAATAAGCTATCTACTAAAGTCACTGAACTTGTCTAAATCCAAAGAAAATCTAGGTCTTCAAAATCTGGTAAACCTGGAGCTTTGCAAAACATTTTTACGAGATGGAAAATATCAAGATATTAACCTATCAAAGGAAATTGCAAGACAGCTATTCATGTCTAATTCCTTCTCACCTAATCACTTCCCAGAAAAATGGATTGATCTTTGTTTTACTTTGAGCTTGGTATATTTGGAGCTACTAGGCTCTGAGCAGACTGAATATACACGAGACTTACAGGATTTTATCGCAAATCTTTTCAGTTCTTTGTTCACGCTTTTGAATGATAAAGATCAGCCTCGATTATGGGCTAAGTCTACATTAATTGCCAGTGATTTTTGCCTATATGTCCATAAGCCTCAACGAGCCTTAGTATATGCTTTGGAAGCATTTGAAGTGTTAGATCCACTAAAAAATCAGTTTCCAATATACTGGTCAGAAGCTTCCGGTCAGTTGGGCCGTATTTACAACGATTTAGGTGATGTGCAAAATGCTATTTTGAGATTCAGAGGAGCATTGCAAGTTTTTGAACCAAAGTATTCACCAAAAGATTGTCTTAAAATAGCAGCCAACCTTGGCAACCTCGGCTACCGCATCCAAAACTGGGAGATTGCCATCGAAGGCTATAACCAAGCCATCCTTGCCATCGAACAAAGCCGCTACTGGGCGACCTCCGAAGCCACCAAGCGGGAACTGATTGCCAACTCCCTTGATATCTATCAAAAAATGGTGCAAGCCTGCATCAACCACCAAGACTACGCCCAAGCCCTGCTCACCGTCGAACGCAGTAAATCCCGCACCCTCCTCGAACTCCTCGACAGCGCCAACCTCTACCCCAAAAACGCCACGGACGCACAAAAACAACGCATCAGCGACCTGCGCCGTCAAATCGCCATCTACCAACAACAACTCGTCTACACCTCCAACGACACCCTCACCCCCACCACCGAAAATAACCCCAACCAACCCTCACCCGAAACCCTCATCCGCCAACAACTCCAAGCGGCTAACCAGCAATTCCAAGACCTGCTCAAGGAACTCGACGACCCCAACTTCACCCTCACCCAACAAGTCCCCGCCCAACTCCCGGACTTGCGCCGCCTCCTGCCGCCCCAAACCGCCCTCATCGAGTGGTATCTCCCCACCGATGCCAACACCGGGTTTTACACCTTCCTCGTCACCCGCCGAGACGAGCAAATCCAGATTACCCCCCACCACTTCAGCGCCGAAGACCGCCAACACCTCGACCAAGCCCTCCAGGACTACCGCAGCGACTACGGAAAACCTTCCTGGAATGAGCAACTCCCCCAACGCCTCGAAACCCTCAGCGCCGCCCTGCAACTCCCCCGCCTGCTGGCTGAATTATCGGAGATTCAACACCTCATCCTGATTCCCCACCGGGAACTGCACCTCATCCCCCTCCACGCTCTCCCCGTCCCGTCTTCTCCCCGCTCTGGGAGAGGGGCCGGGGGTGAGGGAAAACCCCTGCAAGACTGGTTCCCGGTGCAATATGCCCCCAGTTGTCAAATTTTCAACACCCTCCAGCAGCGTCCCCCCCTAGAAGAACCCTCCACCTCTTTCTTTGCCCTGCAAAACCCGACCCAAGACCTTGACTATGCAGATTTCGAGGTAGAAGTGTTGCGCCGCCTGTTCGACCCCGAACGGGTTCTCAGCCACCACGAAGCCACCAAAACCGCCCTGGAACAACCGCAAAACCGAGCTTTCTTGCAGCAAAGCCGCTACATCCATTTCTCCTGTCACGGCGAATTTAACGAAGCTGAACCCCTCAACGCTTATCTCCGCCTCGCCAACCGGGAAAAACTCACCTTTCAGGACATCTTCACCAGTTTGGATATCCCCAATTGTCGCTTGTTAATCCTGTCCGCCTGCAAAACTGGGTTAGTGGAAACTCCCCCAACCGATGACTATGTAGGGTTAGCCAGTGCCTTTTTCTTCGCCGGAACCCGGACGGTGGTGGGGAGTCTCTGGGAAGCCGAGCAGTTTTCCTCCGCCATCCTGATGATTCGCCTTTATCAGGAGTTACCCCGCTACAGTTCAGTCGTGATGGCCTTGCGAGCCGCCCAAGACTGGTTACGCACCATTTCCCGCGAGGGGGTTTTAACCTGGTTACGAGACGAGCTAAAATTAGATGAGGTTGAAATTGAGATTTGTCAACAAGAGCTTTTGCTGTTCGATCCAGAACGTCCCTTTGCCCCGGCTCGCTATTGGGCTGCTTTCTCAGCCAATGGACAATAATAGATGGTAGGGAAATATCACCCCCCACAACCAGGAGGCTATGATGGCTTTTGCAAATATTAATGAAATTAGCAAAAAACGGGTCAGTAAATTTTTGGAAATGTTGCGCCAGCAACCGTTACCGTCGATATTTGCCGATTGTACCCCGGAAACCTGGGCAGAACTCGACCAAAATCTGGCTCAACTCGGAGATGAGGATTATAAAAAGATGGCTGGGGTGATTTTAGCTTGGCTAGATAAGCATCATTATGCGCCCATCAAAGTGGCTTTACAGACTGTAAAAAAAGACCCTGATAACGAGCCTCCCCATCCGCCTTCAGAGTCAGAACAACCCATTAGAAATACTGCTTTGCGCTCTGCCATCAAAGATGCCCAAAGCAAATCCCAGCAACCATCTTAGTAAAATGAGCAGTCACACTATTAATTCTATTTTTGCCCCAAATATCCGCTTATTCAGTTATCACTTAAGAAATGTCCATCTGACAGATTTTACTGAACGTCATCTGGAAATTGACTTGGTGACATCTTACTATCAAAATCTGTTAAAACTTTACTTTGACCAAATTTTAGACCAAAACAGCCAGCTAATCAATTTAAAATTTCGAGATTTCCAGAATATGCTCGATTCGGGATTAGCCAATTTTGATTTAATTCTCGATTCTAAAGGTAGAAGAACTTACCCCATAGCCTTGCCACCGAAATATAAGGGATTTCTTTATCCTCAGTTTCTCAATGATACTTATAGTTTTTTTCTAACGCTCTATCATCCGCAAAAGCCCGGAAATGACGAGATTTCTTTCTCAGATTTATCCCAACTGAAACCCCCAGAGGAGTTTTTCACCGGAATTTACTCAAGAAGTCAATCTGAAACTGAGTCAACTTGCAGCAAAGCCTTTTGGGGGAGTACCATTTTTTTGAGTGGTTTTATTGCCCAAAATCGTCCAAATAAGGCGGAGAGTTTAAAATCTACTGCTGATGAGATATTAAAGAAATTTCTGGGGATTGACTCTCTGGAAAAAGCGCCGCCTTTTTACCAATCGGGGGGATTTTTAGGAGGCTATATTTATGAATATAAAAGTATTTTTCGACAGCATCATTATGGAAAAATCCTGATTTTATTGATTTGTTTTGACGAGACAAACGACGAAACAACTACGGATAAGCTGAATGATATTCAGTGGGATTTGCCAGAACTATTTTTATATTATCATAAAAACCGGGAAATTTTTCGGGATAGCCGCAAAGAATATAAAGCATCTCAGGATGAGATTAAAAAGATAGAAGAGACGATTCAGAAGTTCCCCCGGAATATTACCACTAATGGGCAGCCCGATTTATCGGACGAAGATTTAAAGTTATTGAAACGGGAAATCAAAAATCTATTAGACTTGTCTTTGGGGTATTCCCAACGGATTCGCAGTTTGGGAACTTTCCAAAATACGATTGAGATTAATCGGCAAAATTATCTCGATACTCTGAGTCGGATGGAGGTGAAGAGTCAAAGTGATTTAGGGATTTGGCGAGACAAGACTGATCGCACCTTTCAACGGTTTCAGCGGCAAATTGAGGTGGATTTGGTGTATCTCCAACAGGGGGAAAGATTACTAGATACCGCCATTAATACGATTCGCGGCCTAGTGGAAATTGATCAAGCCGAGCGCGATCGCCTCCTGGAGCAGCGTATCCAAATTATTGGCGTAGGCATTACAGCGGGGGCGATCGTTGCCTCCACCTCTCCCCTGATTTTTGATCAACCTTGGACATTGCCGGGGCAAGCCAATCAAGGGGAGAGTTGGCATCCTTTTATTGTGGCAATTTTCTTAAGTGTAGCCGCCAGTTTAGGCTTTAGTGCATTAACGTGGCTGTTGCTTAAAATGCGCAAACATTAAAGAATCTCCCGCCCCGTTAATAACTTGCGCACCTCCAACATGGCGGAATAGGTGGGGATGATGTGGAGGGTTTCATGGGCGGGGGTGGCAGCGATCGCCCCCTGCACCGCCGCCTCTAGATTTGGCTCAATGACCACTTTGCAGGGGTTGGGCTGATCTGGGGCTTGGTCTTGGCTGTATTGGATGCGTAACGCCATGTCATAGGTGCGATCGCCACTGACGATAATTGTCCCCCCCGATGCGGTGAGGGGTTCCGTATCCACATCCCAAATCCAGGAAACATCGGTTCCATCGGGGGTGCGATCGTTGAGAATCATCAACGCGACTGAAGATTTTCCCTGCAATTTTAAATCATTGACGGCTCGAATTGATTCATTTAAACCCACTGGATTTTTTGAAAGGAGAATGCGGATATGTTTGCCATCAATGGTTAACTCTTCCGCCCGACCAAACGCCGCCTTAAACGTGCGAACCGTTTCACGAATCACATCAGAACTAATGCCCATGGATTGCGCCATTAATGCTGCGGCCAGGGTATTGTATTTGTTATAAATCCCGATTAAAATTTGCCCCCATTCGCTGCTTTCAATATCCAGATTGCCCTTGGTAAAATCACAACTGGGACAGGTATAATCTCCCAAATGAGAGAGGTAAACCCCAGCATAATTGAGGGATGCGCCACATTGGGGACAGTAGATCGAATCGACGGCGTGGGGGATTTCCTTGAGGTATAAATCTGGCTCATTTAGTCCGAAGAATTTGACGTTTTGGGTGAGATTTTTGCCTAAAAAGTTAAGGGTGGGATCATCGCCATTAACAATGATTGTGGTATCAGGAGGGAGAGGAGCCATGGCCCCCTGCCAACGGCGGCTAATACTGTCTACTTCCCCATAGCGATCTAACTGATCTCGGAATAAATTCAATGCCAAAATATATTGGGGGCGACAATCTTTTAATACCAAAGGCAGAATATTTTCATCTACTTCTAAAATGGCGTAATCGCGGTTTAATGTGCCGATCAGATTGGTATCGGCTAAGAGGGCGGTGATTAAACCGTTGATTAAGTTGGCTCCGGTGGCGTTGTGGGTGACGCGCTGACCAGCATTTTCAAGGATCGTGCGTAACAGTAGCGAGGTGGTGGTTTTGCCGTTGGTTCCCACGATCAGGACAACGCCGGATTTTACCTGTTCAAACAACAGGGGCAAAACGTGGGGATGGATGCGTTGGGCGATCAAGCCGGGTAAAACGCTGGCGGCTCCGAGGTTGAGGCCTTTGACAATCGCGGTGATTGTTTTGGCGATCGCCACCCCTGCCCCCAATCGCACCCGATTTAATAACTGCATACTGTTTGCCCCTAAGTTGCTCAAGCCAGAATAATAATAGTAGGAAACGGGAAACCGTTGTGGGCGCGATCGCGTCTTAACATTCAGTGTGGTGAGGATAGGTGTGATGAACAAAGCGGTTTTACGAGATCCCCGATTGTGGGTGCGCCCTTTGGCGTTAGTGACGGTTTCTTTGGGCCTCCATGGGGTCTTGTTGTGGTTGCCTTTGGCAGAGTCACAGGTTCCCAAAGCTCAGGAACCCACGCCGGAAGACCGGATTAAAATCACGACGTTGCCCTTAGCCGATGCTCCCACGGGGGAAACTCCGGCGGCGGAGTTGCCCAAGCTGGAAACCCCCCAACCCTCGCCCCGTGTCATGGAACGCCCGCCGGCCCCACAAACCCGGCCCCAACCCATGGCCCGCCAACAGCCGACACCGCAACCCACGCCAACGCCGCCTAATCCCCAACCGACACCGCCCAAAACTGATGATCCCCCAGGGCCAACGCCGCCCAATCCCCAACCGACACCGCCGGGATCGGGTGATCCTCCTTCAGGGCCAACGAATCCGCCAGGGAATCCGACACCTCCCGTCCCTAACCCTACCGGCGATCCCTTTGCCAACTTTCCCGCCTATCCCAACGCCCAACGGGGTTCAGAAAGCTTGTTCAATCCGGCGTTACAGGAGGCGGCCCAAAATACTGCCGATGCTCTGCCCACGGTGGCGGCCTTTTATCAAGCCCAAGGGCCAGAGCGGGGTTTTACGCTGACGGTGGCCCATGAGGGGGAGGGGTTAAAGGTTTACCAGGTGGCGATCGCCAACGTCACCCCCCGCTATCTCCATCTGCTCACCCTGGAGCGAAAAACGGTGATGATGCTGCTTTCTGAACCCTTGGATCAAACCACCTTGGCCCGTTTGCAAGAAGTGGAAACCCTGACGGCGGAAGAACGGGAGTTTGAACAGTTTTTTGCCCAGTTGTACCGCGATCGCGCCATGGCAGATTTTGAACTGGATGGGAACGTCTTAGCTAGCCTCCCCAGCACCCTAGCCAGCGATCCCACCCGGCTCCAACCCAGGGGAAAAATCGCCCAACCCCTCAGCACGACAAAATCTGAGATTTTAGAGCGGATGCGCCAAAATAACCGCTACTTTGCCCCGATGGAGATTGTGCCGGGTACGGGGATTTATAGCGTCAATAGTGCCTTGCCATTAGTTCACTTCGTCGCCCTCGATGGGGGGCAGGCGACGGGGGTGATCACAACGCGGCCTTAATGGATGTAGGGGCGTTGGCGTAAGCCTGCCGGAGGCACAAAAATTTTTCGCCCCCAATTTTTCGCCCCAAAATTTTCGCCCTCACGCCGATTGTCGCCTCCACGGGGATCGGCTTTGATGGCATAATGGGGAACGTTGTTTTAGCCAAAGGCGGCACAGCATTATGGATATTTTGACATTGGGTTGGGTTGGGGTTCTGGCTTTGTTTACTTGGTCGATCGCAATGGTGGTGTGGGCCCGCAATGGATTCTGAACTGTTTTACAACATTTCACTGCTTGACCTGCTGTTTGTGGCGGCGATCGCCCTCCTGATTGCGGTCAGCGGTGGCGTGCTTTATCTTTCCACGATAGAATGGCGCGATCGCCGTCGTCAGGGTCGCGATAAGAAAATGTAATTCCCCCTTAGCGGCAACGCCCCCCGGAGCCAGTCACCTCTCCACTGCGAGCGCAGGGATGGGTTGGGCTGGCTTTGCCGTTGTCCTGCCATGGCATTAACTGGGGATCTAGTAAAATTGTATTGGGGGTGAGGCGGGTATCATTGGGGTTGGGTTCCGGGGATTGCACCACCGGGCCACCGTTGAACGTGGTTCCCGTGTGGTGATGGACGTTGTAGCCGTTGGAATTGGCCCCGCCGCGATTGTGGGCCGCAATCACCTGCTCTAATCGGGTGTTACCACTGCCGCCCCAAACGCCGCCCCCCTGGAAACCAGCTTGATTCTGGGCCAGGGTCGTGCGTTTAATCTCCACCTGAGCCGCGCCCGCGAGGAGCATCGCCCCGCCTAAACTGACAGAGCGATCGGGGGCAATGGCTTGATTGCCCCAGAACGTGACGCGATCCATGGCGATCGCCGACTCTTCCCCACTCCAGAGGCCGCCCCCCTGTTGTTGGGCCTGATTTTCAGCCAAGACGACATTGATTAAGCGCAACGCCGCGCCCCCGCCATGGCGAATGCCCCCACCCAAGGCACTGCGATCGCGACTAGCCACAACGCGATTCTGGATAATTGTCGTATCTTTAACTTCGATTTCATCCCCCCGATAGGCAAAGAGAAACAGGCCCCCACCTTGACCCGCGCCGCGATTCCCCACAAAGCGACTACTTACAATGGCAATCCTGCCCCTCGTGCTAGCATCGGGGGTTGCCGATGCACCATCGGTAAAGATCGCCCCCCCATAGCCCAAATCGTAACCAAAGGGGCTGGCAAATTGGCCGCCGCCGCTACTGTCGTTATTGATAAACGTTGAACCCTCCACCCGGAGAGAACCGAGAACGGTGTTAATTGCGCCGCCATTGATCCCCTGATTCGCTTCAAAATGACTGTTAAGGATTACCGTTTGGCTTTCACTGGCAACGGCGATCGCCCCTCCGCCCCGTTCGCCTTTACCCCCCTCACTATTAGCCACCGCCTGATTTTGCACAAACCGGCTCCCCTCCACCCGGAGCCGACTGCGATAGCCGCTAAAAATCGCGCCGCCCCCATCCCCATGGGCATAATTTTGGCGGAATTCGCTGCGGCGTACCGTGAGATTGCTACCCGTGCCGGTGCGAATCGCTCCCCCGGCTCCGGCTAAACCTTGGGTTTGGGTGCGGCCATTGATCAACGTGAACCCCTCCAATGTGGCATTTACCCTTTCCCCCACTTCAATGATGCGGGTTTGATTGCTCCCATCGAGGATCAGATTTGAAGCGGTGATCAGCGTCAGGTTTTGGGCAATGACAATGGGTTGCCGGAGTTGAAGGCGATGGTTAGCGGGACAATTGAACTGAATTGTCGTATTGGGGGCCGCTTGGGCGATCGCCCCCCGCACATCCGCCTCGCGGCATTGACCCCCCACCACAGCAGCCCGCGCTCCCGAACTAGCAAACATGGCAAGCAGGGCTAAAGCAAAACCCACGGGTAAATTTTTCATAGTGCTGAACGATGGAACAATGTGCGGTTATGACGGGAGGATCGGGGGAAAGTTCAGGCCAACCCGATTAACGGGCCGGGCGGGAAAAGCTGCGGGAAATTTCCAGCCCCAACAGGCAAAAAATGCCGATATTAATGAAAATGTCGGCTAGGTTAAACACAGGGAAATTAATCCCGCGAAAATCCAAAAAATCCACCACATGGCCATAAAGGAAGCGACAGATGCCATTCCCTAAGGCTCCGGAGAGGATGCACCCATAGCCGATCTGCTCCAACTTGGCCATTTTAGGAGTCCACAGCACATAGGCCATTAGCCCCAAACTGACGAATAACGAGAGCCACCGCAACCAATCCGCGCCCCCGGCAAAGAGGCTAAAGGCTGCGCCGGTATTGGTGACGTAGGTAAAGTGAAAGATATTGGGCCAAAGGGGAATAGTTTCACCAATGAAGCTAAAACGGGCCATCACCCAATACTTAGTAGCTTGGTCTAACAACAGGCCAAACAGGCCCACAAGCCAAAAGCCACGGTTTTTGAGCAGGGTATGGCGCAGGTTCATAAAGGGCAATGAGATGAAACGGGCGTTTCCAGTATCGCAGATCTGTGGCAGTGGCGGATTGCCCCAAGGAGCCGTTACCAAATCGGGGCGAATGGACTAACGCCACAACCAGCGGAGATTGAGGACAAAACCCGGCAGAATCGGATCACCGTTGAGATCCGGGGGAGCCGACAACACCTCGACCGGACGGTTGGGGCGATAAATTTCCACCTGCTGATCTTCAGGATTAATCAGCCAACCCAGTTGAAGACCACTCCCTAGGTATTCTGCCATTTTCAGTTGAGCCGTGGTGAGGCGATCGCTCGGAGAGAGGAGTTCGAGGACAAAATCAGGGCAGAGGGGGGGAAATCGCCGCCGTTGGTCAGGGGTGAGGGCTTGCCAACGAGATTGGGCAATCCAGGCAAGATCGGGGGAACGAGAACCGCCCCCCGGCAGTTGAAAACAAGTCGAGGAATCAAACACCACACCCCAATCCCCGGATTCATTCCAAATCACAAAACGGGCGGTTAAAAGGGCGTTATTTTTCCCGGTTTCTCCCCCTGTGGGTGGCATGATGATCAGTTTTCCTGTGGCACTGCGTTCCAACTTGAGATCGGGATTATCTGCACACAAGGCCTCGAACTGCTCCGGGGTGAGGGGGGCGATCGCACTCACATCGAGGGTATAGATCATCAAACCAGCCTCTCAGCTCAAGAGTTTAGCCTGTTTGCGGGGATGGACGCTACGCTGATCCCCCTTGTTATTACCCTAGAAAATTTTGGTAGCGGCATGGTAAACAAACGGAAAACTCAATCTACCGCAGAGACCTATAACCAAGTCAGGGTAAGGCAAACATTGTTATGGACGGTACTGGACTCGAACCAGTGACAGCCTGCTTGTAAGGCAGGAGCTCTACCAACTGAGCTAACCGTCCGGTACGATAGATCAGCGTAACACAAATTTCGTCAAAAGCCAAATCATGCCCTCTGGCCGCACCCACGATCGCATCACCCTTTGGAGCCTGCCGGTCATTGTCGGGTTAACCACCCTCTCCACCCGCAACGCCACGGTGACGCTCCTCGTTGCGGGGGGCTATTTGTTCAGCGGCTTGATGTTTGGGCCAGATTTAGATATCTATTCGGTGCAATTTAAACGGTGGGGCTGGTTGCGGGGGCTGTGGATTCCCTATCAACGCAGTATGCGTCACCGTTCCCGCTTTTCCCATGGCTTTTTATTGGGGACAATTTTGAGGCTGTGTTATTTGTTGGGCATGATCGGTTTAGGAATTTGCCTGGTGATCCTCCTGGGGCAAGCCTTTTTTAACCTCGATTGGGATTGGGGGGCAAGGGCGATCGCCCTCGGTAGTTGGTTGGGAAATCATCGCATTGGCTTGATCGCTTTATTTATTGGGTTAGAATTGGGGGCCATGAGTCATGCGATCGCCGATTGGATGGGTTCTCGCTATAAACGGTGGCAACGGGGAAGGAAAAAGTTAAAAGGGAAAAGTTAAAAAGCTTTGAATAAAGTTGAGTTTTGTCATAATTTGTGATTGATTTAGGAAACCATTGTGAACGGTGTAAAACATCCAGAAGCGGAAAACCACGAGCAAATCAAAGTGCAAGAAATCACATTGATTTTGCAGCATCTCATTGAGCGAGAAGAAGTCACAGTCCGCTTCATTCTGGATCGCCTCTATGAAATCGGTACGGTGAACCTGATGCACCATCATGTACAATGGCGATCGCTTCACCCTCCCCTCCACCACATCGCCCGGTTTTCTCAACCCCTATTTCGTCGCATCGGGATTTTCTGGTTTAACCATCATGGGGCTGAACTGATCGCCCGTTGGCTGCATTCCCTCGTTCGCTTTAAACCCGCATCAGAACCCCAAACCCTAGAACTCACCGCCTACACAGTCACCAACGCTGAGATCAAACGCCTACCCCCAAGCATGATCATCCAGCACCCCCAAGTGCAGCAATTGCGATCGCAAGTCCGGTTATTAGCCCTCTGTTTAATCGGTGGCATCGCCATGGTGAGTAGCAGCATCTTTTGGCTGGACTATCGCCTCAAACCCGCCACCTCAGAATTTTTGCAAGATCAAGGCCCGCAACAGGTCAAATACAAGGACGACAGCCATCTTTAACCGAATCGCGTTATTATCATTTGTTGGCTTTTGTTTTATCTTGAGATTGCTCCATGTCTTTTTCTCCATCTAATCCCCTTGATGATGAGCTTGCCCAGGCCATATTGCAGCAACTGCGCCGCAAGGAAGGTAGTTGGGTTGATTGGGGGAAAGGGTGTCAACAACTCCAAAAGGCCGGTTATAGTCCCCAGGATATTTTTACCGAGACTGGCATTGAACCGGCCTATCAAAATTTAACGATCGTGGCCGCCCAAGTCTTTGAAAGCTTGGTTGCAGAGGGGGCAACGGCGGAACTGTTGGACTATTGCCGAGGGCCGCGCAGTGATGTCCTTTATGAATTTCGGGTGTTGAACCATAGCCAACGTCTCGTCGCGGCAGCCCTAGCCCTGGATAAACGTCTTGATGCCGATGAAGCTCGCCAGGTTGTCCAGGCGATGAAAGAGTTTAAGCAAGCGGGGGCTGCTCCGGCGGACTTTACCAATCATCCCGGCGATGCCATGGCCTATCAGGTGTGGCGTTGGGCCAGGGCTAAAAAGGATTTACAAGCGCGATCGCGCCTCATTGCCCAAGGTTTAAAATTTGCCCATTCCGATAGCGCCCGCCGCCAAATTGAATCCCTCCTCAGTGATTTCAGCGTCACGCCCCTCGATCGGCCCCCTTTACTCCCCCTCTATCGTTTAGAGCATGAGGATGAATTGCCCCGGTTGATCCCCGTGGTGGGGACGTTTCCCCTGACGGTGAGCCAAGTGGATGCGATCGCCCCCATCAGTGAAATTGAACCCTTTCGCATTGCCACCGTCACCGCCCAAACCCAATGCGTCCCCATTCCCGGCTGGCAAGCGGTACTCAAAGCTGAAGACCCCATCGCCATCCTCTGCCGCACCAGTGATCTCCCTAACCCCCCCGATGGCCCCCTAGAGCAGGTGGTGGTGGTGGTGGATCGGGCCAGCCAAGATTGGCACAATCAAGCCTATTGGCTCACGGCTCAGGAAAATCAAGTCGAACTGAATTGGTTTAGTGCGGCTCCCGCTGTCGATATTTTGGGGCAGGTGGTGCTGATCCTGCGGCCGAAACGGATTCTCGATGAAAATAATTTGCTGGAGCCGTGGCAGATGGATGATTAGTAGGGGCGAAAAATTTTTCGCCCTCACAATTTTTCGCCCTCACACTGTTTCGCCCTCACAATGAGCCACAATACCCTACCATTCTGCAACCAGATTCCCGATGCACCGGAAATTAGGTTAAACGGTGGAGAAATTGACGGAGGTATTGACAGCCTTGGGGTGAGGGTTCGGTGATCCCCAATAGGGGAATTACTTCTGTATCTAAAGCGGGGCGAAACCCTGCACTGGGCCAGATGATATCGGGACAACCGTCAAGGGTATAAACTTCGGCGGCGATCACCAATAACGTCGGCCGCACCCAACAGGTTTGCCGCTGGGGCATGACTTGGATCACCTCGGCATAGAGGCGGGTTTGTTCATCTTCCAAACAGACAATTTGGTGAGCTTGGAGCGTTGAGGGGCGATCGGTACGCCAGTGCGAATCGCCATTCATGATCTTAACTGGCCGCCGCCGTCACCTCAGAGGCCACCATTTCCCGAAAGCGAATCACATCATGGCGGGGATCAGCGGCACTGACCTGCACCCCAAAGCGATCGCCTAGGGCAATGGAGCGGTTAAACCGATGGGGCAACTCCAAACCGAGATCTTCAAGCAAAATTAACCCCAACTGCTCATCTTCCCGCAGCCAACGCAACATCTGCACCTCCCACACCGTATCGGCATGGCGGCGCAAATATTCCAGCGTCCAATAGCGATTTGTTTGGCGCTCCACAAGGATCGCCTCCTGAGCCGAAGCGGTGACGGTGTAGAGGATTTCTTGCAATTGATCCGCTGCTAAGGGCGGGGTTTCCCCCCGTAAAAAGGCCTTGATCTGAAAATGGGTGAGGAGATCGGTATAGCGGCGGATCGGTGAGGTGGCTTGGGTGTACACCGGCAGCCCTAAACCGGCATGGGGGGCAGGGGTTACGCCCATTTCACTGCGGGGCATACAGCGACGCATCGCACAGAACCGCACCGGCCCGGCGGGCAACTGCATCAATTCTTCTTCGGAGGGGAGTTCCGGCTGAGGCTGACCCCGGAAGGGGACGGGGATATGATTCGCTTGGGCAAACCGGCCGGCGACTTCGCTCGCCAGGATCATCATTTCCGCCACCAGTTGACGCGATCGCGCTTCATACAGCACTTCTATACTAATTTCTTCCTCGTTCTTCACCTTAATCGAGGATTCCGGCATCCGAATTTCAATGGAGCCTTGGGATTTTCGCCAAGCCCGCCGCAGTTGGGCCGCCTGGTTAAGGGCGATAATCTCCGGCTCGGCCTGGATTTCCAACTCCAGCATCTCATCCACATCCATATAGGTGAGGCGGTAGGTGGGTTTAATCCAACTGGCATGGATGCTGTAGTCACGAATTGCCCCCAAGTCATCGAGAACAACCCCAAAGCTCAAGGCGTTGCAATGCTGCCCCTGGATCAAGCTCATCGGGCCGGTGGCCAGTTCCTTGGGGAACATCGGGATCATTCCTGTGGGTAGGTACATCGTCGTACTGCGGCGACGGGCTTCGAGATCCAACTCCTCCCCTAACACCAGAAAACGGGTGGGGTCGGCAATGTGAATCCACAGTTTAGTTTCCCCCGTGGGGAGGGGTTCAATACTCAGGCCGTCGTCGATTTCCTCGGTGCTTTCATCGTCAATGGTGTAGACCTTGAGATGGGTTAAATCAAGGCGGCGATCGCCATCGGCATCGGGGGGGAGAGCGTGTAAACAGGAATGAGCCACATCGAGTACCTTCTGAGGAAACTGGATTGGGGAAGCACTGCGCCGGAGGAACAGGTTTTCATGGGGAGACCACCAGCCAATCCGCACCAATAGGTCAAAGGCCCCTTCTGGGGTGGTGGGCAGTTGGAGGCTACTGAGTAATTCCTGAGCAGCCTTGTGGGTCTGATCCGGATAGAGAACGAATTTTTCCAAAGCGTCCAACCGGGGGCGATCGCTTTCTGGCCAGTTTACCGCTTCTCCCCCCAAGGCTGCCGTTAAACGTGCCAAGAAATTGACCCGCTCCATTTCCCGCTGGGTCGCCATCGTCAGTTGATGCTTGAGTTCTTCCACCTGACTTGCAGGGCGCGGCTCATAAACATCGCCTTTTTTCTTAAAATAAATCCGGTCATCGGCAAGGAGCAGATGGGCGGCGTAGCAAATGGCCGGGTCTTGGCCATCGTAGAGCAGTTGCGCCAAGCTCGTGGGTGTCACCGATTCCCCCGCTTCAATGAGCAATTCCCAAGCCACTTCGAGGGTATCGGGGTCTACATAGGTTTGCACCGTCTCCCAAAAGGCTGAGATTTCTGTAGCGCGATAGCCCGCACCAATTTCGTATTCGACCCGTTGGGGCTTCAGGGAATGGGCTTGCCCCCGCTCATCAATGACAATCCAGTTTTTTTTACCCTCAGGACGATCAACGACCGCTAATTTGCGATCGCCTTGGTTCCTGAATTCGATTAATGTGCCTTTGTCCACCCCTTCGCCCTATCCCCATGATCTTTTCCTAGACTATCATAGGCTACGGGATACCCTCTGGGGTAAACTCCCAATCAACCACCGACGCAAAATCAATGCAGAGAAATTCTGCGATCGATGGCTGAAGCTGTAGGCAGTTTAGTCCGCGTTGACATAGGGCAGGAGCGCAACATAGCGGGAATATTTGATCGCAGTGGTGAGATCCCGTTGCTGTTTGGCGGTGAGGTTCGTGATCCGGCGGGGCAGGATTTTGCCGCGCTCGGTGACGAATTTACGCAGGAGTTCGGTGTCTTTGTAATCGATGGGATCACCGGGTTTGATGGGAGAGAGGCGTTTGCGGAAATAACTCATGGTTTAAATTGTTCAGTTAGAGAATCAAAGGAATTTAAGGGCGCGATCGCCCCATCAAAAGCGAAAAAAAAGCTATTTGGTTTCTTTATGCACCGTATGCTTATTGCAGTGGGTGCAGAATTTTTTGATTTCCATCCGGCCGGTGGTGTTCCGGCGGTTTTTCATCGTGGTATAGCGGGAAACGCCGGGAGAGCGCTTATCGGGGTTTGTGCGGCACTCGGTACATTCCAGAGTGATGATGATTCTAACGCCTTTCTTGCTTGCCATAGTGGTGAGGTTGCCCCTCCATCCTGAATAAAGACACAGCTTACTATTTTTGCATACGTTGCCGTAGTTCTGCAACTAACCGGCCAATGCGCACATCCAGGGAATAGCCGCGCTTGGTTTGGATCATCACCGTATCAAAGAGGCGATCGTGAATGGCTTGGTTAAATTGCTCATCGGTGTAGGCCAGGGCGCAATCGATGACGACGGGGGAAATGAGCAACAGGGTGGTAAAGGGGTTGAGGAAAAACAGGTTTAACCCGGTCATCGCCAAGCCCGCCTCAATCCCCAGAGTTAATTCCCGTTTGCCCAAAGTGTAGACATCCGGCACACGGCGAAACCGCAGCCCCATCACCTTAATATCCATGCACCACATCCCCAAACTTTGCCCCGCATTGCGATCAACTACGACGACCCGCAACACCAACCACAGGGAAACGAACACAAACCCTTGCACGGCCCCCGTCCCCACAAAACTACTACCGAGCCAAACGGTACAAAAATCAATGGCAAAGGCATAGAGCCGCCGTTCAAAGGGAACGCGGGGAAATTTTTGCAGAACCGGGCGGTAATCAGGAGCGGTCATGGCAACCCCAAGGGGAGGATCTCTTTTTCATTCTAAAGTTTGTAATCCCCCTACAGCACAGGGAATGGATCAGGCTTCTTCGGGGGGGGTGATGGCGGTTTGTTGTTGCTGTTGCCAGGCGATCGCATTCAAGATTAACCGCCCATGGCCGCTACATTGGGCTTGGTAGTCTTCCTGGGTGGCGATCGCCATCCCCATCCGCTCAATCACTTTGCCATACTTCCGCTCTTTGGCTAACTCCTTCTCCTCGGCACTGAGGGGGCGACTGCGATCGAGCACTACCTCAATAATCGGAATATAGGGGGCGGCTTCCTCTGCGGCTTCCTGGGCTTCAATTTGCAAACGGGTTAATTGGATAATCTCCTGAGCGCCCTGGACAATGGGGGCGAGGGTTTCCGGTTCTGGTTCTCCTTCGCCCTCGGTTTCCGGCACATAGACCAAATTATCCAACGCCACCCCATCGGGAAACTGATCATCGGCAATTTCTCCCTCTTCCCACATTTGATTAATCAATTCCAAAGCCTTGGCCCGATTATGGGGCGTATCTCCCCCCCGACCTTCCACGGTGACGAGAATCCCTTCCTGCTGATCCGCCGGTTGTTGGCTATCACTCACTGCCACAAAATTGACTGTTGATTTACGCCGTGCCATCATTTCCTCCCTAAATCGCATACTAACATACTAAATGATCAGGGGGCGATCGCTCCTAAGGAAAGGGACAGCAATCCCCATGCGTAGTCATCGTGTAGGGTGGGCAATGCCCACCCGGAAAGGATTTCAGATTTAACGTCCTAACCATACTGACTAATGCCAGACTATTTATCGGTTGGGGGGGGGAAGCGTCGGAGGCCAAAGGGGTCGATTTTGAGGGCGACTCTCGTACCGATCGCCAGGGGGTGATGGGTGATGGTGCGGATTTTCAGGGCTGTGCCGCTGGGGAGTTGGACTTGATAGGATTGTTCGCGACCGAGGAATTGGCGATCGCTCACCACCCCTAAGCCTTCAGGATCAGGCAACAGTTGAATTTGTTCTTGGCGAATCATTAAATCCGCATCGGGGCGCTCCCAGGGGCCATCGAGGCTAAAGGCTCCCAATTCTGTCACCCAAAAATCCCCCTCCCGCCGGGCGGGGATCAAATTGCCCTGGGTGACAAATTCCGCCACAAACCGCGATCGCGGCTCGTAATACACCGTTTCAGGACGGTCTAACTGCTCCAATTGCCCCCCCTGCATTACCCCCACCCAATCGGAAATAGCCAAGGCTTCCTCTTGGTCATGGGTGACGAATACCGCCGATGTGCCAGCGGCCTTGAGGATATGCCGCAGTTCTTGGCGGAGGTGCGATCGCACCTGCACATCTAAATTGCTCAGGGGTTCATCCAGTAAAACAAGCGCGGGCCGGGGGGCGAGGGCGCGGGCCAGGGCCACCCGCTGCTGCTGACCCCCGGAGAGTTGATAGGGGTAACGGCGGCCTAGGCCCTCCAACCCGACGAGGTGCAACACTTGGCCAATCCGCTCCTTTGTGGTTGCCGTCAGTTTGCCGCCATTTTGTAACCCAAAGGCGATATTTTCCGCCACCGTTAAATGGGGAAACAGGGCATAATCCTGAAACACCATCCCCACCCCCCGCTGCTCCGGGGGGATATTTTGCCCCTCACCGCTAACGGTTTGGCCATTAATGGCGATCGCCCCTCCATCCGGGTCTTCAAACCCCGCAATCAACCGCAGCAACGTCGTTTTACCACAACCTGAAGGCCCCAACAGCGTCAAAATATCGCCATCGTACAATTCGAGGGAGACCTCTCGCACTGCCGGTTGAAGGGTATTGGCAAACTGTTTGGTTAGTTTGGAGATTGCAAGGGTGGGTGCAGCCATAGAGCAGTCAAAGAAGATGAGCAGGTTTGAGCCAATTCCGTTAAGAAATTTAGAGCGGGGCCAATGCAGGAGAAAGCATTTATAGTATGATTCTAAAGAAACTATTGCAAGTCATTTGCATTAATCTGCCTTAAAGTTATCGGAAGCCCCTGGAGTGTAGGCCGCCCTTGTCTAGTTTTTCCTTTTCCCGATCCCCCCATAGAGCAATGGATTTCATTGCTCACCTCATTTCCCGTACTGGGCTAAATAGTAGTTGGACGTTAACCGTGGGGGCGATCGCCCTGATTATTTCCCTGCCTGTTCTCGCCGTCCTGAGTCGTATCTTCCAAGACTCCGGCGAGATCTGGCAGCATCTTGTTGCCACAGTTTTGCAGGATTATCTCACCCACTCTCTAATCCTCATGGTGGGCGTGGGCATGGGTGTGTTAATCCTGGGGACGGGAACCGCTTGGCTCGTCACCATGTGCCGTTTTCCCGGTAGTCGTAACCTCGAATGGCTCCTCCTCCTTCCCTTGGCGGCCCCCTCCTATCTCCTCGCCTACGTCTATACAGAATTGCTGGAATATTACGGGCCGATTCAAACTTGGCTCCGCACTCAATTCGGTTGGAGCGGTATGCAGGACTATTGGTTTCCGCCTGTGCGCTCCATGGGAGGGGCGATCGCCCTTTTTGTCCTCGTCCTCTATCCCTACGTTTACCTCCTCGCCCGCGTCGCCTTTTTAGAGCAATGCACCTGTACCCTCGAAGCCAGCCGCTCCCTCGGCTGTAACCCCTGGCGGAGTTTTTGGCGGGTTGCGTTGCCCCTGGCCCGGCCCTCCATTGCCGCCGGGTTAGCCCTGGCCCTGATGGAGACGCTCAACGATTTCGGGACGGTGGAATTTTTCGGGATCAGCACGTTCACAACAGGGATCTATCGCACTTGGTTGGGAATGGGGGAACGGGATGCGGCGGCTCAATTGGCGGCGGTGTTGCTGTTGTTTATTTTGGTGTTGATGATTGTGGAGCGGTGGTCGCGGCGCAAAGCGAAGTATTACCAAACCGCCAGCCATGCTAAACCCTTTCAACCCTACGTTTTAAAAGGGGGAAGGGCGGCGGGGGCCTTCCTGTTTTGCGGGTTGCCGGTGCTGTTGGGTTGCCTTTTGCCCTTGGGGTTATTGCTCCAAATGGCGATCGCCCATTGGGATCGCAGTGTTAACGTCGCCTTTTGGCAACTCTCCAGCCACAGTTTTATTTTGGCAACGATTACTGCCCTCTTGGGGGTTTTGTTCGCCCTGGTGATGGCCTATGGGCAGCGGTTGCGGCAAAGTTGGGGGATGACGGTATCGGTGCGATTGGCCGCTATGGGCTACGCTGTGCCGGGGTCAGTGATTGCGGTGGGGACGTTGATCCCCATGGGTCAGATTGATAATGCGATCGATAGTTGGATGCGATCGCACTTCAACATCTCCACCGGCCTGCTCCTCAGCGGCACAATCACCGCCCTGATCTTTGCCTATTTGGTGCGGTTCCTCGCCGTCTCCTTCCATACCGTCGAATCGAGCTTGAGTAAAATTCAGCCCAATCTGGACGAAGCGGCCCGGAGCCTGGGCCATAGTCCCCTATCCACGTTGGCGAAGGTTCATGTTCCCCTGTTGCAAAGTGGGTTACTAACGGCGGCGATGCTCATTTTTGTGGATGTGATGAAGGAATTGCCCGCAACGTTGGTGATTCGCCCCTTTAACTTTGATACTTTGGCGGTACGGGTCTATCAGTATGCCTCCGATGAGCGGCTCATTGAGGCGGCGGCCCCGGCCTTGGCGATTTTATTGGTGGGGATGATTCCGGTGATTTTCCTCAGTTGGCAAATTGCGCGATCGCGCCAATGTTAATCATTTGCTAATTACAGCTTGTTCACCAATTGCTTAACCCATTGCCCTCATCCTAAATCCTTCTCCCAGAGCGGGAGAGGGACTTTCAGAACTGATCAGATTGTTTCTGAACAGACTGTATTTGTTAATCCTCCACCCAGGGCAAAAAATGTTTGCCCCCATTGCATTTTGATCTTGGGCTAGAATTGGGGGCAGGCGATCGCCCTCAGGAGGAATCATGCCGGAAACGTACACGCATATTTCAATCATTTTGGATCGCACCGGTTCCATGGAAACGATCCAAGATGATGTTATTGGTGGGTTTAATCAATTTTTAGCCAGTCAGCAGCAGGAGACGAGCCGAGCAACCTTAACGCTCGTGCAGTTTGATAGCCAAGACCCCTACGAGGTGATCCATCAATTTGCCCCCATTGATCAAGTGGCGGCATTAAGCCAAGCAACCTATGTGCCGCGAGCTTCAACACCGTTGTTGGATGCGATCGGTCGGGGCATTATTGACCTAGCCCATCGTTTAGCCACGATGCCCGCAGGGGAAAAGCCGGATCAAGTCGTGTTTGTGATTATTACCGATGGTCAGGAGAATAGCAGCCGGGAGTTTACGAAGGCGCAGGTGATGAAATTGCTGGCGGAAAAACAGGAGCAAGACAAATGGCAGTTTGTCTTTTTAAGTGCTGATTTAACCGCCCTCAATGATGCCATGGATTATGGTTTTCGTGCTCCGGCGGCGATGAGTTTCGATAAAGATGCTCAGGGAACAGCGGCGGTGTTTTCTTCTCTGGCTAAAAATGTGAGTAGTTATCGTGCCCAGGAAGCGGAAGCTTTGGTCTTTGATGAGGAAGATCGGGCGCAACAGCAAAGTGAGCAGGCGCGTAAACGCAAAAAACGTTAAAACCTGCCTTGGGGGTTGTGCGGACTGAACTCCGCTCCCCCTTGGCTACTGCGATACAGCCGGATGATTACTCAATGGTGCGTCAGCCGTGACGCTGCTCTTTGGCATCATAGATTAATCACTCTGACGCACCCTACGATTTGTAGGGTGCGTCAGACCGGATGAATATGATGTTGATGGTTGAATTGTGCCTGACGCACCGTTCACTAGCCTAATTGGCCTTAACCTGCGGAACGTGAGTTACCAGGCGATCGCCCCCCCGTCTGACCTGGGTTCTGTCCCTGCCCAAAACGTCCCCCCTTGCTTCAAAATTATCTGGCCCTTGCCAAACTCATGGATGGCCTGGGAAACCGTCACCCGATGGCCCCGCTCCGTTAAACCCGCTGCTATCCCTTCCTCCACCCCCGGCTCCAACATCACCAAATTGTCCCGCAAAAACCGCCAGCGGGGCGCATCTAAAGCCGCTTGGGGATTCATGCCGTAATCCGTCGTATTTACCACCATCTGCACATGACCCTGAGGCTGCATCTGCGCCCCCATCACGCCAAAAGGCCCTAACGGCTCACCATCCCGCGTCAGAAAAGCCGGGATGATTGTATGGAATGGCCGCTTATGGGGGGCTAACTCATTGGGATGGCCGGGAATGAGATTAAACCCCCAAGCCCGATTTTGCAGCGCGATCCCCGTTTCCGGCACTAAGACCCCACTGCCAAAATTGATAAAGTTGGATTGAATAAACGACACCATGAATTGATGATCCGCTGCGCAAAGATACACCGTCCCCCCCTTGGGGATGCCGGGATTGGCTAGGGGGAGGGCGCGATCGCTCACCAGCCGCCGCCGTTTCGCCCCATAATCGGCAGTTAGGAAGGCTTCCGGGGGGATGGGCATTGTTGCCGGATCACTGATATAGGCGCTGGCATCGGCAAAGGCCAACTTCATCGCCTCAATTTGGCGATGGAACGAGATCGCACTATCCCTCGGCTCCGCTGCTAGATCAAAACCCTCCAAAATATTCAACGCCATCAACGCCGCAATCCCCTGACCATTGGGGGGCATCTCCCACACCTCTACATCTCGATAGGCAATCTTTAACGGCTCCACCCAGTCGGCTCGATGGTTGGCGAGATCTTGACGGGTGAGCCAGCCGCCGGTTTGGGCGGAAAATTGGGCGATTTGTTCGGCAATGCTGCCGTGATAGAAACTCGCGCCCCCTTGATCGGCTAAGGTTTTTAACGTGGCGGCATGGCCCGGACTGCGCCACGTTTCTCCGGCATGGGGCGCACGCTCTCCCGGAAAAAATACCGCTTTAAAGGCTTGATATTCTGGCCCCTGCACGGTGGCGAAGCGATGGGCCTCCCGTTGCCAAGCTAAGGCGGTGACGGGGGAAACGGGAAAACCTGCTGTGGCATAGTGGATCGCTGGCCCAAACAATTGCGCCCAAGGTAGCGATCCCCACCGTTCCCATAACCCCCACCAAGCGGAAACTGCCCCCGGTACGGTGACACTGGGCCAACCAAATTGGGGAATTTCAGCACCGTAGCGATCGCGCTTCATCCCCGCCGGACTCCGCCCCGACCCATTCAAACCCTGGAGCTTTGTCCCATCCCATACGAGGGCAAAGGCATCTGATCCTAAGCCGTTAGAGGTGGGTTCAACGACGGTGAGGGCGATCGCCATCGCAATGGCCGCATCCACCGCATTCCCCCCCGCCTGTAACATTTCCATGCCCGCCAAACTGGCCAGGGCTTGACTCGTCGCTACTGCTCCCCGATTCCCCAGCACAACCCGCCGCTGGGAAGGATAGGGATAATTAATCAGTACCATAGTTTTAACTCAACGGACTTGGCTCAAAGGATACAGGAAAGAGGAGTGGGAAGTGGGAAGTGGGAAGTGAGAAGTGAGGAGTAGGAAGTGAGGAGTGAGAATTGAGGAGTTAGATCTAAACTTCCATTTCCTGTTCCCCGTTCCCTATTCCCCGTTCCCCATTCCCTCAAAAATACCTCCAATTTCCCCAAAACTTATGCCGTACCGGCGTAACATAATGGCGTAACACAATCTCCCCCCCAGCGTAGCGATCGCCCCACTGAAATTCATCATCCCGCGCCATCACATAGCGATCCAAGGGCAACGGCTTCGCCCCATCCCGATGGAGCGTGAGGTGCATCATCGTTTGTTCGGTGAAGTAGTTGGGGGGGCCATGGAGGGCGAGAAACCGCGCCATGGCTTCAGACCAGTCGGGGGGATGGCCAAAGATGATAAAACCGCCGTTGATTGGTGCTTGGAAGGGGATACCTTGCAAAATCCGCTGATCAAAGGCGGGGTCGGCATCAGGTAAATAGTAGGATTGCCCCGGATTAGTGGTTAACAGTTCCGGCAACCATGCCCCCCCTGGGAAAAAGAAAATATCGGAATCGCTATAGATCGTCGGCCCATTGATGGGGATAGAGAGGATCATCGTCAACTTTTTGCCCATGGGATTGAGGCGGGCATAGTCTGCCACTGCGGGCGGTAGGGCTGGATCAGCAAATTCTGCTAAGGAAACGACGGTGATACAGGGGTGAATCCGCCGCAGCAGTTCAATATCGGCTAACCGATGGCTGCCATCGGAAACAATCACATAGCGATCCGGCACACCCACGAACTGGAGGAGCGATCGCACGCTGGCCACCTGTTCCGGCAAATCCCGCCCACAGGAGAGGGCATAAACCGAGGCCGCAAACCTTGGCCCACCATTGACTGGCCGCTGGCTGATCTGGGTTAATCGCTGCCCATACCACCACCGCATCCCCTGACCCTGCCACCGGGCCGCCCGATACCCCCAATTCACCATCTATTTATCTCCATTTCGCCTTCGCATCAATGATCACCTTCGCCCCTGGCAACTGGGCAAAGGCGGCCTTAAACCGCAATTCCCAAGGGAGGGGGCCAAAGTGCGATCGCAACGCCCCAATTTGCTCCTGAAAGACCGCCATCCGCCCCTTCGCAAAACTATCCCGACACAAACTATAGAGACAATCCTCAGCCTGATTACGAATATCCGCCCCAATCTGAGCATCAGTATAAACCCGCTCACAGAGCCGAAACGCCTCCCTCGCCCAAGTTACCATCTGTTGGCTTGATTTGCTTTGATCATGCAATCGCCAATAGGCGAGGATATTCGGCTCAAATGTGAATTTGTATCCATTGAGGAGCAATCGTAACATAAATTCCTGATCCATACAGTGGTGATAGTTTAAATCCAATCGTTCCCCGGCTTGAATAATTTTTTGAGTAAAAAAAACACTGTGATTTGTGACAGCAGAATAGGGGATCATATTGGCCACTGTTGCCGGTTGAACGGGATAGGGAAAGAGATAATCCCCTGCTTCGTTGAGGTGATCAATTTTGCCATAGATGGCATCACTTGCGGGCTGGTTTAACCAAGCTTGAGCAGCAAAATAAAAGGCATGGGGGCCGTAGAGATCATCAGAATTTTGCCAACCCACCAATTCGCCCGTGGCTTGGTCTAATCCTTGATTAACGGCATCGGATTGACCGCGATCTTTTTGACTCACCCATTGGATTAAACCATCGTATTTGTGGAGGATTTCGAGGGTGCGATCGCCACTCCCCCCATCAAAGATCAACAATTCACAATTAGGATAATTTTGCAACAACACTGAGCGGATCAGGGCTTCTAAATACTGCCCTTGATTAAAACTCGGTGTCACAATCGTAATTTTTGGATGGCGGGGCAATGGCGTTAAAGGTGGCGGCTCTGCTGTCCAGGGCCAGCCGATGTGATCAGGGGGGGGAGGAGGGATAGACATGGGGAATGGGGAACAGGGAACAGGGAACAGCAGTTTAGATCTCACTTCTCACTTCTCACTTCTCACTTCTCACTTCTCACTTCTCACTTCTCACTTCTCACTTCTCACTTCTATTAACCTATTGCTACGTTCAGGGGGAATTGTACCGCTTGATGGAGTTCATGGCGGGCTTGGGGGGAGCCGTAAATTTGTTGAAGGCTACGCCAAGCGGTGAGGGATTTGGTGCGATCGCTCTCCAATTGGGCCATCACCTCCGGCAATGCTTCCCCTAAGGGTTGCTTCAATTGATACTGTAAAAATTCCTCCAACACATAGCTATCTTGTAAATCTCCTAACACCGATTGGATTTTTTTAATGTGCTTTAAATGGGTATGGTAGGGATCACCATAAAATGAGGCAAACAACTCTAATTGATAACGGGTTTCTTTCCCCAATTTGCGCAGATCATGGAGAATTTCAATTTCAGTTAAGGCGGCTTCTGGAGGGAGAAAAAACCCTGGATGGAGGAGAAATTTACTCACTTGGGGGGCGAGTAAATCGGCTAAAACTAAAGCAATGGGGGCGTTGGCGATGGGGCAATAGGTGGGGGTGGCCAGCCATTGGTTAAAGGCGGTGTGGAGGGTTTGGTAGTGGCCTTTGTGAGTGAGGGCGCGGCGGACAGATTTAAGGCGCTGCTTATGCTGTTTGCGGGTGATGGGGGCGATCGCCTCTAGGCATTTTTGCTCCTGGGGCGGAATCGCCAGGGCATAATGGTTAAACAGGGTTTCGCTCAATACATCCAGATCCCGAAGTCGGCCTAAAATGCGAGCCACCTTCCCAATTCTGCGGCATTGGATCACCGGAGGCAGATCCAACGCTGGCGCAAAACCAACAATCGCGGAACGAAGGCGGCGCATCCCCACCCGCATTTGGTGGACAGCTTCCGGGTCTTTGCCCTTCAGGACTTCCGCTTCATGGGTGCAAACCGTGTCAAAGTGGGTGGCGATCGCCACATAGGCCCAATCGCCCAAGGTTTGGGCCGTCGTAGAGGTTGGGTAGTTTGTCATAGGGGAGAGGGGAGAGGGGAGAGGATAGGGAATGGGGAACAGGGAATGGGGAATGGGGAATGGGGAATGGGGAATAGATGGAAGTTTAGATCTCACTCCTCACTCCTCACTTCCCACTTCCCACTTCCTAAGGCTGTTGCATTCCACAACAGAGACAGACTATCTTTAGAGTACAGAGAGCGTGTTAATTTCCCCACCCTTCTTAATCCTAATTTTTATATGCCGAGCCGAGAGGTAGAGCCAACCGTCCCCGTTGCGCCCCCAGACGCAACCATTGAACTCGTATTTTTAATCCCCAAGCCCGATTGGTACAGTATTTGGGGCTGGCTATTAGCTCTGTTGTAGTGGCCTTTTCAAGATTGCACATTTGTGGCGATCGCTACAGCACTTTGGCCTTCCATGCCTGCCCCTTAGATCAAGCCTGACCCGTTTGATCATCTGTTTACCATTAAAAAATTTTATGCAACCCAGCCCTGCTCCCCAATCGGTTTCTGAGTTTTTAGCCCAATATCGCAATGGCGATCGCCAGTTCGATCAATTGACCCTGCCCCAAGCTGCCCTCTCCCACAGCATCCTCAACCACAGCATTCTCCAAGGGGCAACCCTCCCCAAAGCCCAATTGGAACAGGCTCAACTCCTGGAGGTGAATCTGCAATGGGCAGACCTCCAAGGGGTGAAAGCCAATCACTGTTTAGGGATTGGTTTAAACATCAGCCATAGCCGTTTAGCCCAGTCGGATTGGACGCGGGCGAACCTCAGCGGTTTGGCCTGGGGAGGGGCGGAGGTGTCCCAAGCCTGTTTTAACCACGCCACCTTGATCAATAGTCGCGGTTTGGAATTGGCGGGCGATCGCCCCCGCTTCCATGGGGCCGACCTCACCGGAGCCACCTTAACCCGCGCTGATCTTCCCGGTGCAGATTTTAGCCAAAGTGTTTTAGTGCAGATCATGGCCACCCACCTCAAGAGTCCGGGGGGGAATTTCCAAGGGGCGATCGCCATTCGCAGCTACTTCAACCACGCCCAACTCCCTGGCGCTAACCTGCGGGGTGTAAACCTCAGTTATGCCGACCTGCGGGGGGCAGATTTAACCGGAGCCAACCTCCAAGGGGCAATCCTCGAAGGAGCCAATCTCAGCAATGCTCAACTCGATGGGGCCAACCTGCGGGGGGCGCAACTCATGGGGGCAGATCTTCATGGGGCAACGCTTCGCCAAACCCAACTCCAACGGGCTAACCTCACCAGCGCCAACCTCCTGAGCGCCGACCTGACCGAAGCCAATCTCCACGCGGCGATCTTAGCCAAAACTGGTCTACTCTTCGCCCAATTAACCGGTGCAAATCTCAGCCATGCCGCTGTGAAAGGGGCCAACTTCATCGGCGCAAACCTCAGCCTCGCCATTTGTACCGGCACTGCCCTCAATGAGGCCGCCATCTTAGGGGGATAACCCGTAGGGGCGAAAAATCTTTCGCCCCTCCTTTCGCCTCCCTAGATTTTTTCGCCTCATAAAAAATATAGCGGTAAGCGGGAAACTCAGCGGCTTGAGCCCTGAGAGGAAAGCGACTCGGCGAATTTATTCGCCGTGGTCTTCCTGATGATAGACTTATATCCATCAGCGGCTGTTATGTAGTCAGTCCGCTCCAAGGGATATGCCTAGAACCTTAAGCAATTAATGGTGCAGCATATCTTAAAAAAGTAGCCAGAAAGCTAGGCTTAGACCTTAGCCAACTGGGTAGACGGTATTTGACTGCCGTAGCGAGAGTCAGATTTTGGCCAACACTAAAATCTACTCTGTCAGCAGAATCTCAGTGTCTTTAGACCTGAGAGTGTCAAATAGGTATTTCCCCCCCTTTTTGGATCGGGAAGGGAAAAAAAGCGGCATCTGTTCGCTTGGGGGATTAAAATAGGAAGATGCACACGCTTTGTGGAGTAAATTGAGAAGAATGAAAAAAGTGGGAACCCATCTGGTTGTTGAGGCATGGCAAGCACCCGCAACGCTCCTGAACGACCCGGAACGGATTCGTCGGGCGTTGATTGATGCCATTGATGCAGGCGAAGCAACCTTGATCGACCTGTGTGTACACCAGTTTAGTCCCCACGGCGTGACCGCAACGGCGACCCTGGCTGAGTCTCACATTGCGATTCACACCTGGCCCGAATATGGCTATTTTGCCGCTGACTTTTTCTTCTGTGGTGCAGGCAAGCCCAAAGTCGCAGCGGAAGTCCTGCGTAACGCGCTTCAAGCCCAGAAGGTCGATGTTCAAGAAATTGACCGGGGTTTTCCGGCCACTGAATCCGCACTGCAATTGGCGGTTTAACCCTAAAAATCCGGGGTAGATTTTTCTACCCCGGCATTACTAATTCTCTGGTAGGGGCGAAAAATTAATTTTTCGCCCCTACATTTTTGCCCCTACTTAGGCATCAAACCATTCGAGGGTGGCTTCTTCTTTCGTGTTGGTGTGGCGCGACGGTGTGCCGCGCTCAAATTTCATGTGAATAGCGCGGGTTTGCTCCCCATCGGAGGCGATCGCCATAATCGGATAATCCAATTCCCCATCCTGGAACGACATTTGAAAGCGGAATGTGCCATCTTCATTGAGCTTAATCGGCCGGCCGCCAATGGTGACAGTGGCATCGGGTTCCGTTGCGCCATAGACAATCAGTTCCGCATCCGCCACCAGCCAGAACTTACGGGGGCGAATCGGCGGCGCAGAAGCAGAGAAGCCCACGCCAGACATTCCCATCCCGGACATGGTTAAACCACTCATTCCGGCTCCGGACATCATGCCCATGCCGGACATCATCCCCGCACCGGACATCATCCCCATCCCGGAAGCAGTGAGGCCCGCACCGGACATGGTTAAGCCCGCACCGGACATGGTTAAGCCCATACCAGAGGCGGTTAAGCCCATACCCGACATGGTTAGACCGGCTCCGGACATCATGCCCATGCCGGACATCATGCCCGCACCGGACATCATCCCCATCCCGGAGGCCGTCAAACCCATGCCAGAGGCGGTTAAACCCATTCCGGAAGCGGTTAGACCCATGCCGGACATCATGCCTGCACCGGACATCATCCCCATCCCGGAGGCCGTCAAACCCATCCCGGAAGCAGTCAGACCCATGCCAGAGGCGGTTAAGCCCATGCCGGACATCATGCCCGCACCGGACATCATCCCCATCCCGGAAGCCGTTAAGCCCATGCCAGAGGCGGTTAAGCCCATGCCGGAAGCGGTTAGACCCATGCCGGACATGGTTAAACCGGCTCCGGACATCATGCCCATGCCGGACATCATGCCCATCCCGGAAGCCGTTAAACCCATGCCAGAGGCGGTTAAGCCCATGCCAGAGGCGGTTAAGCCCATGCCGGAAGCGGTTAGACCCATGCCGGACATGGTTAAACCAGCGCCGGACATCATGCCCATGCCGGAAACGAGGGTTTCGCCCATGCCCATGCCGGACATCATCCCTGCTCCGGACATCATGCCCATGCCGGAAACCAGGGTTTCGCCCATGCCCATACCGGACATCATCCCTGCTCCGGACATCATGCCCATGCCGGAAACCAGGGTTTCGCCCATGCCCATACCGGACATCATCCCTGCTCCGGACATCATGCCCATGCCGGAAACCAGGGTTTCGCCCATACCGAAGCCGGACATCATCCCCATGCCGGAGGCGGTCATGCCCATGCCAGACATTCCCGCACCGGAAACACCTGCACCGGACATCGTTAAGCCTGCACCGGACATTCCCGCCCCAGACATCGTTAAGCCAGCCCCAGACATTCCTGCACCAGAGATCGCCGCGCCGGACATTCCCGCGCCGGACATTCCTGAGCCTGATGCCCATTTGCCCATTCCTGAGGGGAAAACATAGGAACTCAGGGAATCTTCACCGTAGAACACAGAACCGGCTTGGCGTTTCGTGGCTGCCACTTCTTCCAGTTCCCGCATCCGACGGCGAATTTCATCTTCAATACTTTCGCCCCCGATTTGATCGAAGTGGTGGATGGATTGACCGACGAGATTTTGATCCCAGTCCACGGTCATAAAACGGTCTTCAATCCAATCGGAGGGATAGACGGGCGGCACGCGCACCACGCCGGAACGGGCAAGGGTGAGCCAACGGCCATCCATGCAGCGGTAGCCAATCTCAACGCGGTATTCGCGATCGCTAATCGGGATCGGAATATACCAATCCCGGGCCAATTCGTCGCAGGGGTATTCTTGGGTATTGTGGGGGTTTTGCTCGGCGAGATTGATGTTGGTGACATCGTAGATCCGCAGGGCTAATTGTTGCCCCCCTTGACGACGGAGGGTTTCTTTTTGCTCGTTGGTGATGTCCCAATAGGCATAACACCATTGGGGATCGCGGGGCATGAGGACGATACAGCTTTCACCATATCCACTGGGTAAGTCGGGTAGATTTTCATCCACAGAAGCTAAACTCGCTTCAATCAGGTCTCGTTGGCCGACTTCAAATTTTGATGCTTCCACTGCTGTTTTTTCCTCGGTTGGTTGGCTCGCGATCAGGTTATGAGAAGAAGGGAGAGTTTGTTCCGTTTCAATGGCTTGAATCGCAGCGAGAAGCTGCGATTTGCGCATTCGACTATATCGAGAAATGTTATAGTCACTGGCAACTTTACGAAGTTGTCGCAGTGTCAATTCTTCGAGGGGTTGGCGTTGTTGGGCCATTGTTACTTCTGTAAATCGGGTTTCTACCACTAATGGGAAGAAAGCGATCGCTCTCTTAGCAAATGAGAAGGATAGCTTTGTTTTACTATCTACGGAATTTAACCAAGGGTGGTCAAGGGGCCAAGGGGATCAATCCCATGAAAATTGCCCCTGATCAACGAAAGGATCGGCAGGGTGGGGATCGCAATGTCAATGAATTTTGACAGATGATCCCAATGGGGAAGCCATTGGGATCGCCCTTCTGGGCATTGAGGCTCGCCCGCCACCAATCTAGCCCTGACCTTCGCTAGAGTAGGGAAATACAGAACATTGTTCAGGATGATGGTTATGGGACTATTTGGTTTTGGTAAAAAATTAACGATCCCCTCCCCTGAGGAAGCACTGCCGGGACGATCAACGGCGATGGCCGTTCCGGCCAAACACTATGTCAACGGCAATCCCTTGCAAGCCCCGTTCCCTGACGGGATGGAATTGGCGATGTTTGGCTTGGGGTGTTTTTGGGGGGCCGAGCGGAAGTTTTGGCAACTCAAGGGGGTTTATGCCACCGCCGTTGGCTATGCCGCTGGCAGCACCCCGAACCCCACCTATCAAGAAGTGTGTACGGGGATGACGGGCCATAATGAGGTGGTGTTAGTGGTTTACGATCCTACGGTTATCCCCTATGAACAACTCCTCAAGGTGTTTTGGGAAAGCCACAACCCCACCCAAGGGATGCGCCAAGGCAATGACACCGGCACACAATACCGCTCTGGGATTTATGTCTATTCCGATGGGCAACGGGAGGGGGCGATCGCCTCGAAACAAGCCTATCAATCCGTGATCCACCAAGCCAACTATGGCGATATCACCACAGAAATTCTCGATGCGCCCTCCTTCTACTATGCCGAAGACTATCACCAGCAATACCTGGCTAAAAATCCCAATGGCTACTGCGGCCTGGGGGGAACGGGCATAGAATGCCCCATTGGCGTGTTAAGTTAACGGGATCCCCCTGGGAAGACTCAAGGGTCTCTTTAAATATTCGTGGGGGAAAAATCCGGATTCCCTGGCTGGCTCCAAGGATGGCGTTAAATCCTTGGAGCCTCGTCCTTTTTACAGGGGATGGAGACAGTGGTAGAAGAAGGGGACAAATCGGGATATCATGATCCCTCAGAGCTAACATTAACCCCGTCCTATCGGTATTGGGCAATGCAATCCTGAACAGTTTCCTTGTGATCTTGAAAAGAGAATTTTGTGGTTCAAACCAATGAAAAGTAACGAAACCTATCTCAATCACCCCACATTTGGCCTGCTTTTCAAAGTTTGTCCCATTGAAAATAATCAAGAACTCTATACCACTCTCTACGCTCAACGCCTTTTCTTTGTTGTGGCCCAAGCTTCCCATGGCTTAAGCTTTGAACCCTTAGGCCGCTCTGATGCGCGGCTCTTGGTGGAAAATCGCCTCCGGAAACTGCGCCGCATCAACGCCACCGAGGAGCATCAAGAATTGAATGTGATTTATAAGCGCACGTTCCAATGAATCAATCCGGTCAATTAGGGGGGGCAATGACGACGATCGCGGAAAATTTAAGGGCAATTCGGGCAACCATTCCTGATACAGTGCGGCTCTTAGCGGTGAGCAAAACCTTTCCTGCCGCTGCGATCCGGGCTGCCTATGGGGAAGGGGTGCGGGATTTTGGGGAAAGCCGGATTCAAGAGGCGATCGCCAAACAAGCCGAACTCGCCGATCTCACCGATATTCAATGGCACTTTATCGGCCATCTCCAAAGCAACAAAGCCCAAAAAGCCCTCACCCATTTTGATTGGATTCACACCTGCGACCATCTCGCCCTCGCCCAACGGTTAGATCGCCTCGCCGCCCCATTAGAGAAATCTCCTCGCATCCTCCTCCAAGTTAAACCCTGCCCCGATCCCGATAAATATGGCTGGCCCCTAGAGTCCCTTGGGGAGGATTTACCCGCTTTGGCCCAATGTCAGCACCTCAACATTCAAGGATTGATGACAATTTTGCCCCTCAGTTTAACCTCAGGGGAAATCCGCCAAGCCTTTCAAGCCACCCAAGCCGCCGCCGCCCAAATTCAGGGCCAATTTAGCCCCGCCCTGAAGATGACAGAGCTTTCCATGGGGATGTCTGGAGATTATCCTTTGGCTGTAGAAGCCGGGGCAACGATGATCCGGATCGGCCGGGGGATATTTGGCGATCGCCCCCCCTTCCCCCCGCCAACCTGATCCAATCTCCCCCGCAATCTTTAAAACTGGCAAGATTCGAGGTTATGATGTTAGCGGATTCGTAGCCAGCCGCCATCGCAATCTTGGTATCATTAAGCTCATAATTGGGATAGGGAGAAGTTCAGCCGTGAACACGATTTTTAATAAGCTCAAGGATATTGTCGGGTTAAATGAATCCGAGTATGAGTATTATGAAGAGGATATGGAGGGGAATGACTATCAACCCGTCTATCAACCGGAGCCTGCTCCTGTGGTTGAAGAGGAGCGTCAACGCCCCCGCCGCACCAGGGAACGTCCTTCAGCGATGACGGCAGCAGCCCCCGAATCCATTGGTTTATCAGCAACAGCCCCAGCAGCAAGGAGTAACGTGATAGGAATGCCCGGATCGGCGAACGGAATTTCAGAAGTGGTCGTTATTGAACCCCGCTCTTTTGAAGAAATGCCTCAAGTGATTCAGGCGTTGCGGGAACGGAAATCCGTTGTTTTAAACCTAACGATTATCGATCCCGATGAGGCCCAGCGGGCCGTTGATTTTGTGGCGGGGGGAACCTACGCCATTGATGGCCATCAGGAGCGCATCGGTGAAAGCATTTTCCTGTTTACCCCCAGTTGCGTCCAGGTCAGCACCCAAAACACGACTCCCCAAGAAACCGCTTCTCCTCTGAGTGCAGTACGGGCCAGTGCCGCCAGCATGGTGAACCCCAATGCTTCTTGGTCTCTTGATCCCAATCGCTTGGTGAATTAGGATCCCCCCTGCCCCCCTTTATAAGGGGGGTTCCGGATCAACCCCCTTATAAAGGGGGTCGGCGTTTCCGATGGGACTAAACTAATCCATCGCTTAGTTGCGGGTTCCGGATCAACCCCCTTATAAAGGGGGTCGGCGTAGCCGGGGGGATCGTGAGCCTGGCAACGAAGTACGATCCCCCCTAGCCCCTTTTGAGCCAGGGGGGATCTTGTTTTGGATTTGATCAATTTGCCCTGGATATGGAGTGGTGGATGATGATGGATCAATTGGGGATTATCGGCGGCGGTGTGATGGGGGAGGCGTTGCTTTCCCGATTAATTGCCCAAGGAATTTATGCTCCGGAGCAGGTGATTGTCAGTGATCCTGTTCCGGCACGGGGGGAGGTGCTGCGATCGCGCTATGGGGTGACAGCCACCACCGATAACGCCCAAGCCTGCCAAGCCGAGATCATCCTCCTGGCGATCAAACCGCAAATTTTGCCCCAATTGGCGCGGCAATTGGCGATGGTGGCAATTCCTCCCCGCAGTTTAATTCTCTCGATCCTCGCTGGGGTTTCTCTGGTTCGTTTGGCGGAATTGTTCCCCCAACAGCCGATCATCCGGGTGATGCCCAATACACCGGCTACCGTAGGCGTAGGGATGACGGCGATCGCCCCCAATACCCAAGTCACCCCGCAGCAACAGGCCCAAGCCGAAACAATCTTTCGGGCGGTGGGGGAAGTGGTGCAGGTTCCGGAAAGTAGTATGGATGCGGTGACGGGGCTGTCGGGTTCGGGGCCGGCTTTTGTGGCGTTGATGGTGGAGGCCTTGGCGGATGGCGGTGTGGCGGCGGGGCTACCGAGGGCAACGGCTCAACAGTTGGCGATTCAAACGGTGTTAGGGACGGCGCAATTGTTGAAGGAGCGCGACATTCACCCCGCCCAACTCAAGGATCAAGTCACCAGTCCGGGGGGAACGACGATCGCCGGAGTTCATGTTTTGGAGCAGCAGGGATTCCGGGGAGCGGTGATGGGGGCGGTTTTGGCGGCCTATGGGCGATCGCAAACCCTCGGCCAGTAAAGGATTAAGAGCCTGCGCTATGTCCATAGAGAACTAAATAACCCCTCCACGGTCAACTCCAACCCACCAACGAATAGAGGCAAAGGCATCACCTGATCCGGTCGATCCAAGACCTCAGTTTCCTGCCTAGGACGATAAATAAATACCGTTTGCTCATCGGGATCAATCAGCCAACCCATTTGCGTTCCCCCCTGCAAACAATGCAAAATATTTTTCGTCACCTTCGTTTGACTTTGTGCCGGAGATAGAATTTCAATCACCCAATCCGGTGCAGTTACAAAACTATTGGAGATCGCCCCATTTTGATCACGGGGAATTCGCTCCCATCGAAAAATGGCTAGATCCGGCACAATCGACCGCCCCCCGAACGTACAACGCAATTCAGGAAATGCCCGGGCGATCGCCTTCCCCCGCACCACCCCGTTAATCATTGCCACTAATTCCCCCTGAATAGCACTATGCTTTCCTTGCGGCATTGGTTTTTGAATCACCCGACCATCGATGTACTCACTCGCCGGTTTCGTTTCTGGTAATTGCAAAAAAGCCGCCAAGGTTAATGCGCTTGAGCGTGTTTGTACCATTGGAACCCTTGATGCTGTTGGCTATATCGCCCCATTGTACCCAGAGCAATGATTTTCACTGCAAATCACGAATTTTGAAACGCCTGATACGTTTCCACCAGATCAGCGCGATCGCCCAATACTTTCCCCTGCCATTCCACCCAAGCATGACTCTCGATCACCCCCCGATGGCGGCGCATCCCGATTTTTAACGATGCCGTGATCCCGTAGCGTTGGAGGAGATAGAGGAGGAGGAGCGATCGCCGCAGGCAATTACTCCAAGGGCGACTATAGCGATCGGCCAACATCACCATCGAGGCCAACCGTTGCACCGCAATCGGTCGCTCCACCTGGGGGAGGGGATAGCGGGCTAATAATCCCTGAGTGCGGCGCAATCCCCCCCATTGCAACAACACCGCCACCACCGGCAACAACCCATAGGCCAGGCAGAACCAACGCCAATCCTGCCGCGAAAAACTCCGTAGGGTGCGCCACTTCTGCCCCCAAGTCATCGCGGCAAACCGGCTAAAAAGGCTTGGGTGCGGAGATCAATCCCGGTGATTGCCGTCCCCACCACCACCGCATCGGCTCCCCCCGCTAAGGCCCGGCATACCATTTCCGGTGTTGCTACCCCTCCCTCGCAGATCGTGAAAATATCGAGTTGCGCGGCAATGTCTGCCAATAATTCCCAAGCAGGGGGGGTTTGGTTTTGAGTGAGTTCTGTATAGCCGTAGAGGGTTGTGCCGACGAGATCCGCCCCTAGGGCCACGGCTTGGGCGGCACTGCTTAAACTATCAATATCTGCCATCACTAACTGACCCCGGTCATGGATTGCCCCGATTAAATCCCCCAAGGGTACAGGGCGATCCGCGCTAGCGCACCTATCGCGCTCCGTGGCATCGATGGCGACAATATCCGCCCCCGCTTCAATAACGGCGATCGCATCCTCAACACGGGGCGTAATATACACCGGATAATCCACAAGTACCTGCTTCCACAGGCCAATGATTGGAATTTGGGGTAAACGTTGGCGCACCGCCCGGATGTGGGCCGGCGTATCAATGCGCACTCCGGCGGCTCCTTGGTTGACTGTGGCGGCGGCGATCGCCGCAATCATTTCCGGTTGATAAAGGGGCGAATTGACCGGCGCTTGGCAGGAGACAATTAACTGATGGCGAAGGGCTGAAAGCATAATGCTATCTTGAGAGATATGGTTTGCAAACATCTTTTGCTCGAAATTTCACGATACTCCACGATGGCCACCCTTTCCCCTGACGAAATCGAACAGTTTCGCCTCCAACTGAGTAACTATCCGCCGGCCCTGAAAGCACTGACGGAAATTGAAGACTGTGAGGGCAATTTAGCGGATGCGACGATTTCCCTCGCCATCCGGGCAGGACAACAACCCCAAGAAGATAACGGCGAATGGCTCGCTGATTTAGCCAAACGCTGCCGGGCCGTGATTTGCCAGGCGATCCCCCGCCAAAACCTCGAAACGGGGGCCATTGAAAAAACGATTATTGCCGTAGCCAGTTCAGAATTAATCCCTGCTGCCTTGGCGACTCCCGTCGTTCTTTACGTTTTAAAAACCGGCCTAGGGGAATTTTGCCAAGCCTTTGAACCCATTGAGCCGGAGGCAAAACCCTAGATGATTCTCGGTTTTGATCCCGGTCGGGATAAATGTGGGGTGGCGATCGCCTATCCCGATGGTACGCCCCAATGGTATCAGGTGGTGAACCGGGCCGATGTTCCCCCAGTCCTCACCCAACTCCAGCAAGATTACGCCATCACCCAGATTGTCATGGGCAACCAAACCACCGCCCAACAATGGGCCGCTGAGGTAAAACCCCTGTTTCCCGCCGATATCCCCTTCAACTTTGTCAATGAGCGCAACAGCAGCCTAGAGGCCCGCGATCGCTATTGGCAAATGTTCCCCCCCCAAGGGTTAGCCCGACTCATCCCCCAGGGGATGCGCCTCCCCCCTCGGCCCGTGGATGATATCGTCGCTATTCTGTTAATCGAACGCTATTTAAACCCCTAATGTCCTCCATTGATCTTGGCGATCGCATCACCCTCGCCCCCGATGTTCTCATCCAAGAACTGGCGGGGGAATCCGTCCTCCTCAACCTCAACAGTGAGGAATATTTCGGCCTTGATGACATTGGCACAAGGATGATCACCCTGTTGAATCAGTCGGATTCAGTGGCGATCGCTCAAGCCCAACTCCTTCAAGAATACGAAGTGGAACCGGAACAACTTAGCCAAGACCTGTTGGATCTGATCCGCAACCTTCAGACCCACGGCCTGATCACGATTACACCCGCCCCGCCAGATGGCTCAACTGCTTGAGGTTGACAATACAGAGCGATCGCTGTTGGGGATCAATTTCCACCCAGCTTTTACTGTGGAGTTTCTCAATAATCTTCCGCACCTCTTCCGCCGTAATATCGGAAATCTGCGCCAGATCCTCATCAGGAATCATTAAAATTTCCGTCCCCTTGGCCGTCGGCTGGCCGTAATGCTCCGCCAACATCACCAACATTTTCGCCAGCTTAATCGCGGGGGGTTGGTTGCGTAGTTGAAACCGGACATTGGAATAACGGAGCCGTTGCACCATCAATTGCAACATTCGATGATGCAATTGGGGGTCTTTAAACAGGGTTTGAATAAACCGTTGGGCGGAAACACTCAGTAACTCCACCGGGCAGAGGGCCACCACATCCGTCGAGCGGGGCGACTCATCTAAAATCGCCATCTCCCCAAAAAAATCCCCCCGGCCCATCACCGCCAACGTAATCGCACTTTCCCCTGATAAGCGCCGCACCTTCACCCAGCCAGAGACAATGAAATAGACCGCATTGCCCCAAGCATCTTCCATCAGCACAGCGCGGTCTCTAGGGTAGCTATGCTTAACGGCCACGGAAAGGAGCCATTCGAGGGTTTCGGGGCTGGCAGTGTTGAAAAGGGGGAAAAGCTCGCTAAAAGCCTTGATCTCCATGAATGGTTGTCAGTGTGAAATTGCCTCAATCTTATCAGATGGGATGGTGGGGTTTGCGGGTTAACGGGGGTGGTGTTACTCCCCATGCTGACCTAAAACGGAGTTTGAGGATGGGTTGAACTATGATCAGGAGGTAGACACAGGGCAACCTTGAGGTGAGGATGGGCGATCGCCTACGGTCTTTTCGGCTCTTACTCTATTTGGAATGGATTTTACTGGGCATTGCCATGATTGCCGCCCTCTCCATGGGTCGGCCCCACCCGCCGATGATGGCGATCGATCCCCCCAATATCCCCCTGGCTGTGTTCGCTTGTATTGCACTCCTCGGCGGGCTAGGTCTGAGGCTGCCCCTCGGTTCTCCAGGCGTTTCGATCCTTTACACGATCGCCGGATTTAGCCTTAGTTGGTTGGCGGTGTCGGTGGGGGGGCGAGGCAATACGGTTTTTTCCGCCTTACTCTTGGTGGTGGTGTTGCGGGCCTGTATTTTATTCCCTTGGCGGGGGCGGATTATCACCGCCCTCTGTGCCTACGGTTCTTTTCTGATTGTGCTGTGGATGCGGATTCAGCATTTTGCGGAACGGGGCTCAGGAATGCGATCGCTCGATCTGGCCCAACAGCAGCAATTTTTACTCAATTTAATGATCAACTCAGCCCTACTGTTTGGCTTAGTGTTGATTTTCGTGTTGCTGTTGGTGGGGGCGGTGTTATCGGAGCGGGAAAGCCGCCAAGCGTTGATCGAAGCCAATGGCCGCCTACGCCGCTATGCCCTCTTAATTGAAAATCAAGCGATGTTACAAGAGCGTAGCCGCATTGCGCGGGAAATGCATGATTCTGTGGGCCATTCCCTCACCGCCCAAAGTATTCAGTTAGAAAATGCCGTCCTTTGTTGGAAACAGCAAAATTGGCCCCAAGGGGAAACCCACCTCAACGCCGCTCGCCAGTTGGGTAAGGATGCCCTGCGGGATGTGCGTCAATCGGTGGCATCGTTGCAAACCAGTCCCCTCCAAGGGCGATCGCTCTCCCAAGCGGTGCAAACGCTGTTCACTCAATTCACCAGCACCACACAAATTGTCGTTAAGACTGAAATTGATCTCCCCGCCTCCCTCCCCGCTGAAATCAGCACCGCCATTTACCGTTTAATCCAAGAAGGGTTAACGAATATCACCCGCTATAGTGGGGCCACGGCGGTGGAGTTAACTTTGAACATGACAGCGGGGGCGCTCACCTTAGTTTTAGTGGATAACGGTTGTGGGTTTGAGCCAACCCAAAATACGACGGGGTTCGGGTTACAAAGTATGCGCGATCGCATTGAGGCGATCGGCGGTCAATTTACCTTAATCACCGCACCGGGCCAAGGTTGCACGATCCGCGCCACCATCCCCCGATAAATCCCCCATCTCATGCCATGGCTACCCGTAGCGAGGGTCTCACGGCTTTGCCATCGGTGGATTAGCAGAACGCGGGAGATTGCCACCCTGCGAATCTGGATTAGAATTTAGATCGATATCATAAGGAAGACCACGGCGAATAAATTCGCCGAGTCGCTTTCCTCTCAGGGCTAAAGCCGCTGAGTTTCCCGCTTACCGCTATATTTTTTATGAGGACTAGCCTATGCAAATTTGGCCCGTTCAGGATGCGAAAGCCCGCTTTAGTGAGTTGCTGGACGCTTGTGTCAGTGAAGGCCCGCAGGTGCTAACTCACCAGGGTGCTGAAACTGCTGTATTGGTTCCTATTGAGGAGTGGCGGCGGCTTCAGGCGATAGCCCATCCTTCTCTCAAACAATTACTCCTCGCCGACTCGGCCCGCACCGACAGCCTGGTTCCCGATCGCGGCAAAGCCCAACGCCGCCAAGCAGTCGCTCTCTAATAACGCCCATGTACCTGCTCGATACCAATAATGAATCAGGAACTTGAATGATGCTCATGGTAACTTTCCGATCAGGCGTAAAAACGCTGAAGGCTCCAGATGTGATGCTGTCTATCCTTAGAACCCTTGAGGATTGGATATTTCATTCCACCATCATTACCAATTTTGAGCACTACTCTAATCATCGATCATAACAACTCACGAATTCCCTGAAAACCCAACCCCAAGTTCTATAAACACCTTCATAATAACCACCGACTAAAACCCAAGGACGACCTTGGTGGTCATACGCTCTCTCATGTATGTAGACTTCTCTGCCATTACGCAAGGCATTAACGATACGTCCATTCGGTGTCTCTCGAACGTTAAGGGGGGTGCCAGTAGGATCTGTGACTTAGGGCCTGTCATCAGTTAAGCCAAACAACAAAGGCTGCCAGGTAGATAGCCCCCAAAAAGTTGCGTGCTGTTTTGTCATAACGAGTGGCAATGGCACGATACTGCTTGAGTCGAGCGAAGAAATTTTCAATCAGATGTCGTGCTTGATAGAGATGCTTATCGTAAGGATAAGGTTGTTTTCGATTCGACTTGGACGGAATCACGGCTTCACATTCCTGATCCACCAGTCGTTGGCGCACCCGCTCATCAGCATCATAGGCCTTATCCGCCAGTAGAGCTTTGCCTTGAAAATTATCAAGTAGGACAT
>Ga0316611_1000071_pt1 | contig 43788 bp, 44 predicted proteins | sample MIS2016202_MG_FD_207675 | JGI IMG/M metagenome (GOLD analysis project Ga0316611, IMG submission 207675) | Microbial mat bacterial communities from Middle Island sinkhole, Lake Huron, Michigan, United States - MIS.2016.202 | ecosystem: Environmental > Aquatic > Freshwater > Lake > Sediment... | reverse complement strand
ACCCCGCTTATCTCTATTCTATCATGGATTCACTGTCGCTCAATTTATTTTCTGGTTCGTTTTCATCCCGTCACTCATCCTTGTAAACGGATAGAGTGCGGGACTTCCCACTCACATTAGTTAAATTTTATTGCAGGGCAGATGCGTAAGTCCTAACAGAATCAACTGAATCAATTATCAATCTTCTATGCTGACCTGTTTACGATCGGCATTTTGTAGATCCAATCCTGCTCATGCATGAGCGATCGCGCTAACACATGACGATAGAGTTCGCTCAGTTGGATCGTTACACCAGTCCAACTAAAGCGCTGGTTTACATTCGCCGAAGCCTGTTTCCGCATTTTTCTGACCCATAACTCATCAAAGAGAATTCGGTGAATGCCGTTAGCAAAAGCTTCAATATTTTTTGATTCAACTAATAGCCCTGTTTCTTCATGAACGATTGTAAACTTCAAACCACCGACATTAGATGCAACCACAGGTACACCACAAGCCATTGCTTCGATCGCTACTAATCCAAAGGGTTCGTAATGACTGGGAATCACGCATACATCAGCCGCAGTATAGTAAAGCGGTAAAATATCATGCCCAATTCTGCCTGCAAAAACCGTAGAATCTCCAAGTCCCAGTTCATCTATAATATTTTCAATTCTATTTCTCTCTGCACCATCAGGCATATTTGCCGAACTACCGCCAACAATAATCAATTTAAGATTTTGGAGATCATAGCTTTTGAGCAGGGCAAAGGCGCGTACTAAAGTCTCAATTCCTTTCCTTTCATCAAATCTACCGACATAGAGAACAACTTTTTCACGGCTATCCAATTTCAATTTAGCGCGAGCATGAGCCTTTGATGTTAGGCGGAAGTTATTGGTGTCAGTTCCGCAGGGAATAACTTCAATTTGCCCACGGGTTGAAACCAGCGATCGCAAAGTCTCCTGCTCCTGAGGACTAGTTGCTACGACACAATTAGCCCGTTCCAAAATCTCACGCTCAATCCTTAAACGAGTATTTGCAACTTGGGGAATCTCCACTAGAGATTGATATTTTACGGCTCCCAAGGAATGATAAGTATGCACCAATTGGATACCGCTAGTTTTTTGTAATTCCATGCCAGCCCAAGCCGATAGCCAATAATTCGTATGAATTAAGGGATAGTTCATGCCCTGAGTTTTTTGAAATGCTTGAAATGAATCGACAAACTCTGGCATATGCTCAAATAAGCGATCTCTAGGAATATAGGCTTCTGCCCCTGCTTTGAGACGGATCGTTCGACAATGGGGCGAATGCTGCACGATCGCATCAGTATCAGTGCGGGTTTTGCGCGTAAACATATCTACTTGCCAACCAAGCGCTGCAAGGGTTTCACCCACATGACGCACATATACATTTTGTCCACCTGCTTCTTCACATCCAACATCTGCCGCAGGATCAGCATGATCGGAAATAAGTGCGATCGCCTGTCTATTCAAACTCAACATAATATTTTTCTCCTTTTGTACTAGAGAAATTGGTGACACTTTGCGCCACCAATTCTCTAATGGGTTTGCATTACCAAATCGCGCTTCTGTCCATTTCGAGAATACTTCTCTGCCAAAATCTTTTGATATACTGCTTCATACCTATCTACCATCAGCTTTGTAGTGAAATTCATCAGCACATGATCTCGACAAGCCCGCCGACTTAACTGAGCCGCAAGCGCGATCGCATCTATACATTCCGTGACAGTCTGACAGAGAAATCCGCTTACTCCATGGGCAATCACTTCAGATGCAGAGCCTAAATTCATGGCAATTACTGGCGTTCCTGTAACCATTGACTCAATCATCACCAGTCCAAAGGGTTCTTTCCATGTAATTGGGAATAGAGTCGCCACGGCTCCACCCATGAGAACACTTTTTTGATGATGATTAGCCTCACCTAGAAACTCGATTTGACTGCTGCCAATGTGGGGCAGGATTTGCGTCTCAAAATATTCCAAATCTACAGCATCAACTTTTCCAGCCATTTTGAGATGCCATCCTGAACGTTTAGCAATTTCAATTGCTAAATGCGCTCCCTTTTCAGGCGATATTCGCCCCAAAAAAGCCAGATACGGAGGATGTTCTGGTTGGGGATAAAAGCTATAGGTATTAGGACTGATGCCGTTATAAACTGTGGCTACATAGTTTAACCCTAAATTTGTATCCCTCTGAGAATTAGAAATACTAATAAAAGGTTGCTTCCGCACATGGTTAAATAGCTTTTCATTATCAGGCGTAAAAATACCATGTAATGTATGCACTGTAGGTGTTTTGACCAAATTAGTGTAAGGTAATGCGACACAACCAACATGGGAATGGATAATGTCAAATTGATCAGCATTCTCATAAACGCGACTCATATTCAGCATGTCATAGATATGCGGATCTTTAACGGTGGTATCCAGACGTAAGGCTCTAGGATGTACCGATTCTAATTTAGCTGAAGTGGTAGAATCTCCTGAGGCAAATAGAGTGACCTCATGACCACGCTTAACTAATTCTTCGGTGAGTAAACTTACTACGAGTTCAGTACCGCCATAGGCGGGGGGAGGAACCTGTTCCCATAGTGGTGAAACTTGGGCAATTCTCATGATGAGTCTCCTGTCTATAACCTTAAAATACAAGCGATTATCACGGCTGTATCTAAAGTCTGTTATCTTGATCTAAGGTGACTGTAACTGAGCGACGGTTGAGATCCTGTATACCAAAATCACTAGATCAATTGATTTGTATAGGAATGTATTGAAACTTGATAGAATGGCTCATATTCGGTGCTTTTATGATTGATATTATCACTATTTATTATTATTGCCATTTATAGTGGGCGATCGCTTCTACAATATCTTGTGCATAATTGCCTTCAGCAAATTAAAAATTGAGATGAGCCAAAATGTGCAAATTTTTATCATCTCCGAAACTGCTGCATAAACTGACGATCAATGGATTCTTTCCAAGCCCAGAGAAGTTTTGATGGACCAAAACATAGTCCTCCCCAAGCGGCGATCGCTTGTAAATATTTTTCGCTAGATTCTATTTTATATCCAGTGCCAATCAGGGAAAGATGCTGCTTTTGGGGATAAAAAGGAAGTAGTGGTTGACCCGATGTGATGCGCTGTAAATTTCTAAATAGAGGTTTGCCTTGATGTACTGCAAAAACTCCTGCTTTGGGTCTGGGATGATTAATACTAGAAGCTATATCCCCTGTAGCAAAGATGTGGGGATGAGAAATAGATTGCAGTTGATTGTTAATCAGGATAAAGCCTTTCTGGTCAGTGGTTAAACCCGAGTCACGAATCCAAGATGGAGCCATGGCATTAGTGAGCCAAAAAATGCGATCGTATCGTAATGTGAGTCCTGATTCGCATCCGATTATTTTTGGAGTTTGGAGAGGATATGACTTGGATTGATTGTCAGAATCAGGTTTGACGAAATTTACAGTTTCGCTTAGATGCACATAAATTCCTTGGTTAAGTAGAATTTGTTCAAAGCGTTTTCCGACATTAGCAGGATAGCCCGTCATTAGGGTTGCTTGTCGATGAAACAAATGAATTTCTAGCAACTGAGTTCCTAGAAACATGGGTGATAATCCTTGCGATCGCAGAATCGCTTCTATGCGTGACTTAATTGTGAGAGCTAACTCAACTCCACCAGCGCCACCGCCAACGATGCCGATGCGTAATGGATGATTGGTCGGCATCGCTTGAGCGCTTTCTAAGGATGTCAAGAACTGTTGCCAAGCTTTCAAAAACTGAGGTACGGGTTTAGCAGCGATCGTATATTGATCGACTCCGATGATCGCTGATGAGGAAGGTGTACTGCCAATATCAATTGATAGCCAATCAAAATCAATGGGTGCATGGCTTTGACATAGCACTTGTTTATGAGCTAAATCTAAATTGATGGCTCGATCTACAACTAATTCAGCCTGAGCAAACTTGGCGAGATCCACTAGATTAATGTGACATTCTTCAAAACTGTAATAGCCAAGAATATGAGCAGGTAACATCCCTGAATAGGGGGCGTTTGTGACATCAGTGATTAGGGTAAGGCGGATATCTGCGGCTAATGGATAGATACCCAATAATCGCAAAGCGATCGCATGGCTATGTCCGCCACCAATCAAAACTAGATTTTTCATAGGGGACTTGATGTTAAATTTAGGCGATCGCACTAATGCAAGAGCTACCCTTTCCTAAGGTATAACCAATATAATGATCACTTGTGATGATTAGGGGAGCAAGTAGTAAAGTTAATCTGCTACAACACTTGGCGCTGTAATTTTGACCTACTGGTTTATGTTTTCCAGTTCTCTTGCTCCCAATCGTCAATACAACTGCTTAATCGCCATAGGCGCTACCTACGACTTTGCCTCGAAATACGACATAGTTGTAGATGTTGTAAAACAGCATAATCGGAATGAGAACACCGATAAAGGTGAGCATAAACACAAGGGCGCTGGGGGCGGCGGCGGCTTGATAAATGGTGATCTGATTAGGAATAATGTAAGGGAATACGATTAATCCTAGACCAATAAATGTCAGCAGAAACAACAGAATTGTCCAGACAAATGGAGTATTTTCCTGCTCACGATTGAGGCTGCTTAATAGATTCCAAATTAACCACACGCCGATAACGGGAATCACCGCAAAAACATATACCAAAGGAGCGCTAAATAGTTTTGTTCTTACGGTTTCATAAACTACAGGCGTGGCGATCGTGATCAAAATTGCGCCGATGAAGGTGGTAATTGCGGCAAGTTTTGCGGTCTTGAAGTGAGTCTTTTGTAATTCTCCTTCAGTTTTCAGAATCAAATAAGTGGAACCAATCAGCACATATCCTTGGATCAGGGTGAGGGCAACCAAGAGCGATCGCCAATCTAGCCAATCCCAAGTCGAACCAATGAAATGTCCAGACGCATCAACTTTAATCCCTGCAATGACGCTACCAAGGGCAAAGCCTTGTCCGAGAGCCGCGATGAAACTGCCAGCACCAAAGGCAAAATTCCAAAATGTTTTATTACTGGAATGTTCACGAAATTCAAAGGCAACGGCGCGAAAAATCAGCCCGAAAATCATGATGAAGATGGGAATGTATAATGCGCTGAGAATCGTGCCGTAGGCGAGGGGAAATGCGCCAAATAATGCACCGCCCATGATTACTAGCCAAGTTTCGTTGGCATCCCAAATATTGCCGAGACTGGTCATTAAGATGCCACGGCGTTCTTCATCGGAACTAGTGAGTGACAGAATGCCCACGCCAAGATCGAATCCGTCCAGCATGACATATAGGAATAGGAATAGAGCCAGAATTACAAACCAAACTTGAGGCAGAAAATCTTTTAGTGCTTCCATTAAATTTACCTAGAAATTAGTCACATAATCGAATAAAAATGGCTACGCCATTTTTTACTTTTAAAATCTTTGCGTACTTTCTTTACAACTCAAGAATGATTAGTGGTGCGCGGCTTCGCCGCACACCACTAATCGATAGAATAGGCAGCGCATTGCGCTGCCTATTCTATCGATTACAATTGAGTTTCTGCTGGACGTTGATCGGGAATGAATGTTGCTGGTTCCATCTTGATCGCTAATTGATTATCTAGCCCTGGGATGGGTATATCTAAATTAGGTCCATGACTAATAATCTTGCTGCCAAAATAGAGAGTGGCAAAGAACAGGATGGAATAAACCACTGCGAATAGAGTTAATGAAGTTAATACATTGCTGGCAGGGACAACGGAAGCTGCATCAGCCGTGCGAATCTGTCCATACATTGTCCAAGGTTGTCGCCCCACACATCGGACAATCCAGCCTGATTCCACCGCGATATAACCTAATGGTGCTGCAAAAATCCAAGTGCGGAGGAGCCACTTTTGCTTGGCAATTTTTTCGGCGGAGAGATTGCCCAATAGCCATTGCAAAGCACTCCAGAGCATTAGCCCTGCCAGGAAAAAGCCAATCCCACTCATGATCCGAAAAGCATAGTAAATTAAGCCCACCATATGCGGGCGATCGCTATATTTCCATTCCTTTAAACCAAGAACAGGCGCGGTCAAATCTTTTTTAAATTCCAAAACATAGCCAAGCCCGTTGGGAATCGTGATTTCCCATTTGTTGCTTTGGGTCTTTTCATCGGGAATTGCTAATAGGCTCCAATCCGCAGGCTGTCCCGCAGGGCTAGTTTCCCATTTAGCTTCCATCGCTGCTAGTTTTGTGGGTTGATATTGAGCAACTTGTTCGGCGCTCAAGTGTCCAACATAAATCTGCACAGGCGTAACCGCGATCGCTGCTGCCAGAACTATCTTCAGTGACTTCGCAAAAAAGGCTTGATGACGATTGTTGAGAATATACCAAGCGCTGATCCCACCAATTACGAATAGCGAAGTTTCGAGGGTGGCAAAAAACATATGCGATACGCTTTTCAGCATAAATGGATTGGCGATCGCCTGAAAGTAATCACTGACAATAAACTTGCCATTGACCATCTCGCCACCTGCTGGTGTTTGCAGCCAAGAGTTAGCGACTAAAATCCAGAAGGTAGACAGGTTTGCACCAAAGGCAACCATGATCGTGGCGAGGTAGTGAATCGATGGATTGACCCGCTCCCAGCCAAATAACATGATTCCTAAAAATCCTGCTTCGAGCATGAAAGCCATCGCGCCTTCAAAGCCAAGAATACTGCCAAAGAAATCACCTACAGCTTCCGAAAATGGAGCCCAATTAGTACCAAATTGAAATTCCATCGGTAGCCCTGAAGCGACACCAATGCCAAAGTTAAGAACGTATAACTTTGACCAGAAGCGGGCGTGGCGGTAATAATCAGGATTACGAGTTTTTAGCCATAACCCTTCAACAATGACGAGATAGATTGCCATGCCTGTAGTCAGGACTGGCCAGAGCATATGAAAAATGGCGGTTAATGCAAATTGCATTCGTGACAGTGCGACGGTATTTGATAGGATATCCATGATTTATCTTGAAGTGGATTAAAAACTAAGCACTGGCTTGATTAACAATATACTTGGTTGGTAATATAGTTTGCAAGGACTTTAAATAATCGCTTTATTAGGGAAGTTTTAAGGTTTAGCTGGTTAAATGCCTGCTAACTCACGCATGGCGATATCAGTAGAGAGAAAGAAATGATCGCGTCCGACATAATCGACAAAGCCAATTTTGAGCAATTTATCTATTACGGGACCTTTGACCTCAGAGAAATAGAAGTTAATGCCTGTGGTTTTTAAATCAGCGATTAGGCTTTCAAGAATCTCTAAGGCGCTGGCATCAATAAGATTAACGGCACTGCAAACTAGTACAATGCTAGTCACATCGGGGCGATCGCTAATTTCGCGGCTTAAAAAATTCTCCATATACTTAGCATTGGCAAAGTAAAGGCTGGCATCAACACGGATCGCTAAAACTTGGGGACTGGTTTTGACTTCATAACGGAGGACATTGCGAAAATGTTCGGAGTCACCTAAGCGCCCGACGATCGCAATGTGTGGGCGGCTGGTATGCCATAGGTGCAGAGACAGAGCCACAATTGCGCCAAAAATAATGCCTTTCTCGACACCTAAACCTAAGACAGCACCAAAGGTGACTAGCCAAGCGATCGCATCGGCCTTGTCATAATTCCACATCCGTTTCAGGGTAGCAAAATCAATCAATTTATAAACGGCGGTAATGATAATCGCGGCGAGGCAAGTCTGCGGTAAAAAATAGAACCATGATGTAAAAAACATCACCGTAATCGCGACTAAGATTCCCGTAATGATTGAGGCTAAGCCTGTATTCGCACCTGCGGCAAAATTCACCACCGAACGACTGACCCCACCCGTTACAGGATATCCACCCGTAAAAGCGGCACTCATATTCGCCGCACCGAAGGCAATTAATTCCTGATTCGGGTCAATCTTTTCGCGCCGCTTACTGGCGAGAGCTTGCGCCCCTGAGAAGCCTTCCATATAGCCAACTAGGGCGATCGCCAAGGCCGCAGGTAAAAGCGATCGCCAAGTTTGCAGATCAAAGCTTGGTATGGTCAAGGGCGGCAAGCCCAATGGAACCATGCCCACAATTTTAACTCCCGCCCCTTGATCCCATCGAAAAATCGAGACTAGCAGGGTTCCCAAAATCACTACTAATAGCGGCGCACTTTTGGAAATAGGTAAGATCCTCTGTTCGCTCCAGCCTTGTTGCTTCAATAATTTGACTAGCGGCTGATTGAAATAGAGTAGTATCGCAATGCTAATTAATCCCAAACTCAGCGTCACCCAATTCACTTCGGTGATTTTGCCCAAAATCAAAGTGAGAAGTTCAATAAATGATTCTGTAGAAGGAATCTTTAAACCCAGTAAATGTTTGACCTGACTGAAGCCGATGATGATCGCGGCTCCACTGATAAATCCTGAAATTACGGAGCGGCTTAAGAAGTTAACTAAAAATCCCATCCGCAAAACGCCCATGCCAATTTCAATGATCCCCACTAAAAAGGCTAAGGCGATCGCTAGGGCTAGGTATTCAGAACTGCCTTGAGGGGCAAGCTTGGCGATCGCCGCCGCCACCATTAAAGAATCAACGGCAACTGGTCCCACTGCCAAAACCTGACTTGTACCTAATAATGGATAGATGATCGCAGGTAAAATGCTGGCATAGAGTCCAATCTGAGGCGGCAGTCCCGCAAGCAGGGCATAAGCCATACCCTGCGGAATCAGGAGACTGGTGACAATAATCCCTGCGGTAATATCACCAAATAGATGTTTAGATTGATAGTTCCTTAACCAATTGAGCGCAGGAATATATCGCTGTAATTGCTGAATCATCTATCTTTGCTTGTTGTAGGGCAGCATCGACAATAGATTCGCCATCGCGCAGGTATTGGAAATTCCTGCAAACATCAGTCCCGCACCGACAAAGCCTGTCAAAAACATGAACTGAGGGAACCCGATCAGACTCAAAATTGTGCCGAAGAAAACAAGGGAACCCGCCGTAATTTGCACTTGACGCATGATGCTGATGGGAGCATTCTTATTTGCCTTGATCGGCATACCCTGCGATCGCCATGCCATGATGCCGCCCTTGAGGTGTGTCACTTCCGCATATCCTGCATCGAGCAATTTTTCGGCGGCGCGATGGGAACGATTGCCAGAACGACAGTAGAGAACGACTTGTTTGTCTTCGCTATTATGGATTTGACTAGGATCGAATTTCGATAAGGGAACCAAAATTGCGCCATTAATTCTCTCGCTGGCATATTCATCCGCCTCTCGCACATCCACCAATTCCACCGCTTGGCGATCGATTAATGCTTTGAGATCTTGGACATCAATTAATTTGATTTGGGATTCGGATATAGATGTGAGATTTTGTGAGGTTGTCATAGGTTTAGGGAAGTTATGAATAATTGCAAAAGAATCGGGTAGAGATCCCCCCAGCCCTCCTTAAAAAGGGGGGAGAATTTTCTTCTTCCCCCTTTTTAAGGGGGATTGAGGGGGATCATTTTATCAATTAAACTGCAAGTGCAACCTTACCACAACGCTCATTGGCGGGGACTGCCTCAGCAATCTTTTTGGGATTAGGCAGATTGAGGCTACCCATAAATTCAACAAATTGAGCGCGATCGCGTCCCACAAAACGTGGATTCCATTGTTTCTCTTCGCCGATGGTGGATACCAAATTGCCGCGATAGTCATGTCCAGGATAAACGAAGGTAGTATCGGGCAGAGTAAACAGCCTTTGGGTGACATGATCGTACAAAGTACCCGCATCGCCACTTTGGAAGTCGGTGCGTCCACAACCGCGAATGAGTAGCGCATCACCCGTTAATAAATGTGTACCATCAACCAAGAAAGACATATGGCTGTCGGTATGTCCAGATGTGGCGATCGCCTGAATTTTAACTTCCCCCACATTTAAAACTTCTTCGTGTTTTACAAAGCGGTTGGCACAGGCAGCATGGGCATTTTCAGGGACAATCCCTTCACAGCCCGTTAGTTCGCGCAACTTTCCAGTGCCTGTGATGTGGTCAGCATGAATATGGGTTTCTAAACAAAATTTTAGGGTCAAACCCAACTCTCTCAAGAGTTTAAGATCGCGCTCAACCTGTTCTAAAACTGGATCGACGAGGACTGCTTCTTTAGTATCTGGGTCGGCAATCAGATAAGTATAGGTTCCTGTCTCTTGATCGAATAATTGGCGAAATAGCATGGCAGTAAATTTCCAAACTTTTAAAACTCTCTCAATATATTACTATATGGCGATATATGATGTCAAGGACAAAACAAACTATTGATGTAGCGATCGTGCCTGCAAGTAGTGGCGATCGCTTAACACCAAGAATGTTCATCTTCGGGATTATTCAGTAACTCGCGAATATTTGCCTCAATCACCCGATAGCCGACATTTCCGTTTAGCCTCTGTCGTCCTTCGTTGAAGATCATTGTGGGGCTAACGGACACAGTTTTTTCGCGAATTAACTCGAAATCCCTTGATAGCAATGCATAGGCTTCGCCACTATCGATTTGAGCTTGCAGATCGGCGATCGCAATACCTAATTCTTCGGCAATCTGAAACTGTACTTTGCGATCGCTAACATCGGCAGTTTCCGCAAAAAAGGCGCGGCGAACTTCCCAATTGGCTTTCTCAAATATTTTTTCAGATTTGGGAATCAGTCCTTTGATTTCTAATAGCTGAATTGCGTTCAGAAATAGATGACAGGATGTGGCTGAGGTCGGTGTATTCACGACCCAGACATCAGGATGCACGGTGATATGGGGAAACTTAGCTGCAACTGTATGCACATGATCGCTATAGCCACGCAACCCACCGCGATCGCGCCAACTTTTTTCTAATTTTTCATGGGCATTGCCAAACACAGGGAAGAAATGATAGTCGATCGCCACTTGATCAGGAAAGTTAGCAGCTAATTCATCAAGGCGGATCTGGGCGATATATGCCCAAATGCAAAGGACATCGGAATAGTAAGAAATGCGAATGGGTTCCATTGATTCTTTTGAGTAAGTGTCAGAGTCTATTTAAGATCCCCCCTCAGCCCCCCTTGTAAAGGGGGGAGAATCTTCTTCCCCCTTTACAAGGGGGATTGAGGGGGATCTCTTGATTTGTTTTTTTAGATGTCAACAGTAGCGGCGATCGCGATTTCCTGTTCTTCCTCGGCAGATTCTAAAATTGGCGGTTTCTTATTGCGCCAGAGCTTGTAATAAAGAATCGGAACTGCCGATCGCGAAAGTAGTAAAGATGCGACTTCCCCAGCCATCAGCGAGATTGCTAATCCTTGGAAGATGGGATCGGCGAGAATGATTGCCGATCCAACAATGACGGCGGCGGCTGTCAGCAACATCGGACGGAAACGCACGGCTCCCGCATCGATCACCGCTTCTTCGAGGGGCATTCCTTCTTTGAGACGTAACTCGATAAAATCAACGAGAATAATCGAGTTGCGTACCACAATTCCTGCACCTGCAATAAAGCCAATCATTGAAGTCGCCGTAAAAAAGGAACCCATTAACCAATGGGCAGGCATAATCCCCACGAGGGAGAAGGGAATGGCGACCATAATTGCCAGTGGCGTGGTAAAAGATTGGAACCAACCGACCACGAGGGCATAAATCAGCAACATCACCACCGCAAAGGCAATGCTCAGATCGCGGAAGACTTCATAGGTGACTTGCCATTCACCATCCCATTTCATCGAATAGGTTTCGGTGGTGGGAGGTTGTTCGGTTAGAAATGTCTGCACTTTTGCGCCCGTGGGAGGCGTGATTTTATCGATTTGTGGCTGCAAAGCGAGCATCGCATAGACAGAACTTTCCACACGACCTGACACATCGCCCAAGACATAGACTACGGGCTGAAGGTTTTTGTGATAGATACTCGTATCAACGGTAGCAGTTTCGGTTTTGACAAGGGAACTAAGCGGAACGAGATTACCATTTGCGCCTTTGACATTGAGAGCCTTGAGATCCTCTAGACTAGTACGGCTGGACTGACTAAAGCGAAGATTAATCGCCACATCCTCGCGGGAATTTTCATCATGGAGTAAGCCCACATTCTGCCCCGAAATTGCCATTTGTAAAACTTGGGAAATTTGGGCGGGACTGATGCCATTTAAGGTTGCTTTTTCGCGATCAATTACCAAGTGATAATCGGTCTGAGGTGATTCCACATACCAATCCACATCCACCACACCATCAGTGGATTTATACAATTGATAGATTTCTTTGGCAACGTCAATCTGCCCTTGGTAATTAGGACCATAGACTTCCGTCACTAAAGTTTGTAGCACAGGGGGACCAGGAGGGATTTCGGCAACTTGAATCCGCGCACTGTAGCGATCGCCGATTTCCTTGAGATAAGGACGCATCGCTTTGGCGATGTCATGGCTCTGCCGTTTGCGCTCTTCCCTTGGTAAAAAGTTCACCTGAATATCGGCAACATTGGAACCCGATCGCAAAAAGTAATGACGCACTAATCCGTTGAAATTGTAAGGGGAAGATGTGCCGACATAGCTTTGATAGTGGGTGACTTCAGGCACGGAGGCTAGATATTGACCTAGTTCTCTAGTTGCTCGCGCTGTCTGCTCTAGGGTCGTACCTTCGGGCATATTCACCACCACTTGCAATTCGCTCTTATTATCAAAGGGAAGCATCTTCAGGATTACTAATTTAAAGCCTGCCATTCCCACCACAATCACCACTAAAGCGAGTACGGTGGCAATTAAAAAGACTGTTCCCTTTTTCGGATAATGCACCAAAGGATACATAAAGCGGCGATAGAGTTTGCTGAGTGCATCTTCTTCACCTTCTTGATGTCCGCCATGACTGCCGCCCGTAAACACTTTCAGCGTTGTCCAAGGCACGACAATGAAAGCAACCAGTGCTGAGAAAATCATCGCTGCGGAAGCGCCCAAGGGAATCGGACGCATATAGGGTCCCATCAAGCCGCCCACAAATGCCATCGGTAAGATCGCCGCAATTACCGCCACCGTTGCTAAAATCGTGGGGTTGCCCACTTCGTCAACGGCTTCAAGCACTATTTGGCGCAGGGTGCGCTGACGATTGGGAGAATATTTGAGACGAGTTATATTTTCAGGCAGATCCAAATGACGACCGACATTTTCTACAACCACGATCGCATCATCAACGAGAATGCCAATCGAGAAGATCAGCGCAAAGAAGGTAACGCGATTGAGGGAAAATCCGTAAAAGACAAAACTGGCAAGGGTTAGCGCTAAGGTCACAGGAATCGACACAGCTACAACGATCGCTTCTCTTCGACCCATGGCAAACCACATCAGCACCGTCACCGAACCCACCGCAATCAGCATATGAAATAGCAATTCATTGGAGCGTTCGGCAGCCGTCTCGCCATAGTCACGGGTAACGGTCAAATCGACATTCTTAGGAATGTAATTATGCTTAATCTCTTCTAACTTATGTAAGACGCGATGGGAAACTTGAATTGCGTTCGCACCGCCACGCTTAGCGATCGCGATCGTGACAGCTTCGGTTTCGCCTTTATGCTTAGTTGAGGATTCTTTTTGGTCATGGTTAGCGCTATCTTTAGCATCATGTTTTGCGCTGTCTTTAGCGTGATGTTCTTGAGCAACATCACCATAGCCAAACAAGACATAACTAGCAGGTTCTTCCGCGCCATCGGTTACGGATGCCACATCTCGCAAATATACAGGCTGATTATTAGCAACAGCTACAACTAGCCCCTTCGCATCTTCAGGCGATCGGATAAAGCTTTGAGTTCGCACCAAAAAGGATTGATTGTTTTGGCTTAAAGATCCACCCGCTAGTTCTGAGTTTTGGGACTGAAATGCTTGGGAAATTTCTAGCGGTGTGAGTCCATAGGCTTTTAAGCGCGTGGGATCGAGTTCTACCCGCAGTTGGCGCTTCTGTCCACCAATGATCGTCGTTTCCGAAACATCAGGAACTTGCTTGATCTGCTCGTCTAGTTGCGCCGCAATCTGCCGTAATTCCGTACCTGAAACCCCATCTCCTGATAAGGTCAGCGCCAGAATTGGCACATCATTAATCGCTCGTGACTTAATTAGGGGCTGGGAAACTCCCGCAGGAATTTTGTCAAAATTGGCATAGAGTTTGTTGTAAAGCTGAACGATGGCATCTTCCGTATTCTGCCCAACCACAAATCTTACGATTACTAAAGACGAACCAGGTCTTGTGGTGGAGTAAACATATTCCACTCCTGGCAATTCTTTAATCAACTTCTCCATCGGCACTGTGACGCGCTGTTCCACATCCTTAGCCGAAGCACCTGGCATCTGCACAAATACATCGGCGATCGGTACGGTAATTTGCGGTTCTTCTTCCCTTGGCAACATCAAGGTTGCGCCAATCCCTAAGAGGATCGCCACGATGATAATCAATGGGGTCAGCTTGGAGTCGATAAATTGTTTCGCTAACTGACCGACAAAACCAAGTTTGTGATGTGGGGGCGGTGATTGCGAGCTACTTTGACCGTTTGGTGAATCCTGCATAATTTACTCCTTTTACCGCAATGCAACGGGTTGTCCGTCGCTAAGTTGACCGATGTTGCTGGTAATGATCCGATCGCCTGTTTTCAATCCCGATACAATCTCGATTTGTTCATTTTGAGTTTTGCCTGTTTTCACCCAACGCAGGACAGCGATCGCCTTATCATCCATACTTTCCACCACATAGACTCCTTGCAACTGTCCCCGTTGGATCAGCACTGTAGTGGGAACAAATAGAGTCTCTTTGGTTGCGCCTAAAGGTAAAGCAATCCTGCCAAACATTCCCGAAATTAATTTGTTGGAATTATTCAGAGGAATTTTGACCATAAAGCTGCGGGATTGAGCATTGGCGGCGGGGACAATTTGTTGAATTGTGCCATTAATGGTTTGATTAACCGCATCAATCTGGACTTTAACTGATTGTCCGACCCGCACTAAGCGCAAATTCTCTTCAGGTACAGAAATTTCTAGCTCTAGTTTATTGGGATTTTCCACTTTCAATAATGGAGTCCCAGGGGCTGCCATTTCTCCTTCGTAAGCCATTTTTTGAACGACCACACCATCAAAAGGAGCGAAGATCGTACCGTAGCTGGCACTGATATCCGATGAAATCACGCTCAGTTCAGCGCGACTCACCGCCGATTGGGTTTGAGCGATCGCCGCCTGTGACTGCCGAATCCCTGCTTCCGACTGGGCGACCCTTGCCCTAGCCTGTTCGAGCGCCGTATTCGCATCATCCAATACCGATTGCGAAACTGCGCCTTCGGCTTGCAGGCGAGACATCCGTGACTGGGTGACTTGTGCTAACCGCAAAGCCGACTGCGCTTCTAATTTTTGCGATTCCAATTGATTGAGACTTGCCTGAGAGCGAAATACTTCCGCTTGGGCTTGGGCAACTCCTAACTCAGCTTGTCCAGTTTGAGCATTGAGATCCATCACATCAATGCTGGCGAGGACATCACCCTTACGAAAGCGATCGCCCGCTTCTAATGATAAAGCCGTAATCCGACCCATCACCCTTGTGGAGAGCGTAGCCTGTTCTATAGGACGAATAGAGCCAGAGAGTTCCAAGGTATTCGTGATCGATTGCGATTTTAGTGTGACTGTAGAAACAGCGATCGCTTGAGAGGCAGTTGTTTTTGGAGCATCAGGCGATCGGGTCATTTGCAAAACTGCCCAAGTTCCACCTGTCAGCAGCAACACCCCACCGATTAAGATTCCCCAGCCTTTAGGTGATAGCTTTGGCAAGGTTTTAGATGAGGGTGATTTTTGCGGCAAATGCTGATCGGTTCCTTCAATCAATTGATCGCTAGTTTGCTGGAGAGATTCATGGGATGGTTGGTCTGATGTGCTGTGAGTCATAGAATTAAGCCTTCCTGATTGAATGTTAAGGATTAAGGTTGATTGCCACGATGCACGGGATAGCCAGCACCCTGCCAAGCGAGTAAACCACCTTGCAAGTTATGCACCTTACTATAGCCCTCAGAGACTAACCATTGTGCCGACATATTGCTGCGATGTCCAGATAGGCAAGTAATCGCGATCGCCCGATCTTTGGGAATTTCTTTGAGAATGCGATCGCGACTCATGCGCTTTGCCCCTGCGATATGCCCCATGAAATACTCAAACCAGCCCCGCACATCGATTACGAGTAATTGCTCTTGGCGCGAATTCAACTGTACTGGCGACAGGCTTACCGATTTTAAAGCTGGATTTTTAGCTGATTTTTGTTTGTTTTGTTTACTATTCATTGTTTTAGAAATTTGTGTTTTGAGAATTTGGAAGATCCCCCCAGCCCCCTTATTAAGGGGGATTGAGGGGGATCGTTAGTAAATCACGATATAGAAACAATCTTCTGCTTCCCCCCTTTAAAAGGGGGATTGAGGGGGATCTCTTTAAACTCTGCTCATTACTGTAAATGATTTGATAAATGGTCCTGCCATGCGTGGATCTTTAACCATTGCTGTGTAATCACCGACGCGAAACTGGAGTTTACGGCTCATATATGCCATACCCAAACCCATCATGTCCAAACCCTTTTCTTTCCATTTCTCCCAATGGTTGCGATCGGCGCGTAAATCCCAGTTGAGAGTTTGTCCAGCATAGGCTCCCGCAGAGACAACCTTTCCTTCCTCAATCATGAGAACCCCCATAGGGTTTGGTTCGCTATTAAGCCCATAGCCAATTACAGAATTGAAATGAATCTTTGCCAAAGCATCGGATAGTTCAGGTTCTGCATTCCATTGTTCGCCAAAAGATTGCATCCATTCCTGTGAAAATAAATCTGCCATTGTTTTCTCCTAAGTTAATTTAGATTTAGATAAGACCCTCACCCCTAGCCCCTCTCCCATTGAGGGAGAGGGGAACAAGACTCTTCTCTTACTCTCCCTCTCCCCCAATGGGAGCTACGGTGTACACACAAGTTGTCAGCTATAGCGCGAGTTACTAATGATCCCCCTCAATCCCCCTTAAAAAGGGGGAAGAAGAAAATTTAATTTATTCTCCCCCCTTAAAAAGGGGGGGGGGCTGGGGGGATCTAAACCCTGAAACGTAGATAGAGAGACTTGTGTGTACACGGTAGCCTTGGGAGAGGGGGCTAGGGGGGGAGGGCTAATAATTAGCTACAGTCTGCCATTCCGCAACCAGCGCAGGTGGAACCGATAGACTAATCGCTTCACCTTTGAGCATCGGCAAAGAAATCTTTAAAGGAATCTCTGCTTGCAAATCTGCTAACAAAGGTTGCAGATCATACTGTCCGACATTCCCCTGCGATCCCTCTTTGAAAATATTGCTAGAGGTATCAGCCGCCGTGAGAGTTTCACCCAAGGAATTGGTTAAAGTCAAAGGCTGAGCATGATCGATCGCCACCAAATTCGGGAAGCCCACCAAGCGCAACTCAAAGCTACTATTGCCATCGGGACGTGATCGCTTGAAAGCGATCGTCTGCCAAGTATTGCCATGCTGATCCTTGAGGGATTGGCGCGACTGATAAACCATTTGATTTGGTGCTTCTTCGAGTTGGCGAATTGCCGCCGATGCACTAGGGGTATCCAGAATTCCTAATCCGATCAGAGCAAAGATCGTAATTGCACCAATCAGCAATAACCACGAGAAAAATTTGCGAATTTGACATGACATAGTGCTAGTTCCTAATTGTTTTTTATGATATGAATGGCATCTTGATGAGCAAAATTGCAAAAGGTCATCAACTCTGTATCAATGACTCGGTAATATCGCCAAACACTATCCCGCCGACAAGTCACCACTCCCGCATCCTTCAGTAATCGCAAATGCTTCGATACATTGCCTTGATGAAGTCCCGTGCGATCGCAGATATCCTGCACACTACGCTCTTGGTTACAAATTGCCATCAGGATTTGCAGTCGAGTTGGATCTGACAAGGCTCGAAATCGATTTGCCAAAGTTTCCAATTCGCTGGGATTGAGAGTGATGTCCATATCTGCTCCTACCATTCAAAATCAGGGTATTGCTCATTCCTATTCATGCTTTAACTGAAACTGCTTCAGGTTCTGGAATAGGAATAATTGGCTCCACCAATGGCAACCCGATCGCCTTAAACCCAATCTTCTCCCACCAAGGAATTGTCCAACCAAGGCGCATTTTCGTGAGAAAGTATTTCTCGAAACTTGCCTTAATCAAAGGAACTAAAAAGCCATGATAGATAAAAGCGCGTTTGCGTTCGCCAGAAGCATCAGGCAGAAGCGGATCGGCTAAAAATAGCGCTCCCGTATTCCCGAAATCGGCAAAGCAAATCGCTTGCAAGGTTGGTCTGTATTGATTGCCAGAAGTAACTCCCAACTCTAGAGCGATATTTTGGGCGATCGCTAAAGCCATTTCTTCCGACATCAATCCCACCTTGGGCGCACCCGTGGGAATCGGTGTTTGTTCCACAGCTTTTAGTTGCGTGACCACACCGACAGAATAAATCGAGCTAAATTCGGGATGTCGATAGGTCGGCAACACAGGTACAAAGCCCTTGGCATCGGTTAAGCCTTCGGCTTCACGCAAAAACTTTGGTCCGCGGAAAGGCGGCAGCACCATCGTAAAGCTAGAAGGAATCACGCGCCCATCAACTAAATGCACCTCATTAGGCTCAAAATGGGAAATAGCAGTATTTTCCATCAGTTCGATTTCGCGATCCGCCATGAACTTCCGCATCAGCCAGCGCGAGCTTGCCATACCACCGATCCCTAAATGCCCTGCATAGGGCTCTGAGGTAATGAAGGTCATCGGAACCTGCGATCGCATTCCTCTTTTTTTCAATTCATCATGAATTAATAAAGCGAACTCATAGGCTGGACCAAAACAACTTGCCCCAGGCGATGCGCCAACCACGATCGGTCCTGGATTCTCTAAGAACTTCTGCCATGCTTCACTAGCTAAGGTCGCATGGTGGGGATTACAAATTGATTGGGTATAGCCGTTGTCAGGTCCTAACCCCTTGAGATTGTCCATCGCCAGTTCTGGTCCTGTGGCAATGATCGCGTAGTCATAGTCCAATGTGCGATCGCCCATTTTAATTTGCCGCGACTTGGGATCAATCGCCGTGACTGCTGCATGAATGAACTCAATGTCATGCTTGGTAACGATTTTAGCTAAATCTAATTGAATGCTATCAAGGGTTTTTAATCCTAGCGCCACCCAAGGCAGGGAAGGCACAAAGGTAAATTTGGGCTGATTGGAAATCAGCGTAATCTTATGTTCGCGGGGCAGAACGTGCCTCAACTCATAGGCGGCGGGTAATCCGCCCAATCCCGCACCAATCACAACAACACGAGCCATAGTCTCGACTCCTAAAAAAGTAATTTTTTAATAAAAATATTTATAAAAATATTTAGTAAATGCTCCCAGTTTAAGGATGGTGCGAAGCACTACCCTTAAACTTTCACTCTCTTACACCAAGTTTTTGCAGTATCACAATCAACGGACACCAGTTGGTAAAGGCAGATTGCAGCAAGTTTAGCCCGACAAATGCAGTCAAAAACAACCAGTTAGCATTAAGCAGTGACAGAGACAAACTAAGCAAAACCATACTGCCTGCGACTAAGCGCAACCACTGCGATTGATTCCAAGACTGACTACTACCCACTGTTTTTTGCATTGTGTTTTTTAAACCAATAATCTAAACTAATGAAATGATTATATCACTATACAGTAATTTAGTTGACAAATAAAAACATTTTGAAACATATTTGTCGCTCACAGCGCTTTGCGCCTGCTTGAAAAATTTCTTGTACTACATCTACATCTGTTATACCAATTCACCAAAGTGTGGCTACACTTTGGTGAATTGAAAACCAAACCCAGTAAGGGTTTTTAAAACTAAAAACAGCAACGCTATTTTTAGTTTTGGTATTATTGCGTTATTCCATCGGGGCTTGAATCTCGGATAATCCTGATTCCACCCCAAACAACGATGCTGGCGATGCTCAATCCAATAATCAAGTCAGGAAATCGAGAATTGAATAGATTTACTAACAAACCTGCGATAATCACACTAAAATTGGCAATGACATCATTCTGAGTAAAGATCCAACTTGCTCGCATATGTACTTCACCATGACGATGCTTCGATAGTAAGTACAAGCAATAACTATTCACAATTAACGCTAAGAGTGCGATCGCCATCATCCAGCCTGATTCGGGAGAACTTCCCCAAACAAACCGTCGAATTACATCAATGACAACCATCACCGCTAATGTAATCTGAAAAATGCCACTTAGAGTCGCTGCTCGATTCTTGTAATGTGCTGATTTGCCAACTGCATAAAGGGAGATCGTATAAACCGAAGCATCGGCAAACATATCTAATGCGTCAGCAATCAGGGCTGTAGAATGCGATATAGTTCCTGTTACAATTCCAACTACAAACATCATCCCGTTAAGCAGTAATAGAATCCGCAGCGTTTTACGCTCCGCTTTATTCTTTGCCTCCATGTGACATCCACAGTCTGACATTGTTGCCTCACTTACTTTTTTGACGGTTGAGTAATTATGGACTCACGCAAAAGGACTTGCAACCCTTCTTCTAGAGTAGGGGCAATTGATGAATTGCCCCTACTTTTGTTTGTTTTGAGGCTATTTTGCGAAATCTTATAATTAGGGTAATTATTCAATTTCCTTCGCAGCCGTACTTACCATCATGGTCAGCTTCTGCACTATGATCATGTCCATGCTCTGCCGCATGGTCGCGATCGCGTTCTTCCTTCGTCTTTACAGCTAACGAACCCGCAAGATAAGCAGTTACGGCCGTGTCGGGATCGTTTTCAGGGGTGACAATGGGCTTGATACCTTTAGATTCGATGCGACGAGACAAGCCATTGCCCATACTGCCACTGATCAAAACCTGCACATCATCTAAGGGATGTGATTCTTTAGGAGAGCTTTCATGGAAACTTTGGGCTTTGGTAAGTTGTAACATTTGCTTGTTTTGAATGGTCATACCATCCACATCGTAGATCCAGAACTTTTGGCAATGCCCGAGATGTCCTGTTACGTTGGCTTGATTTTGGCTAGATACGGCAATTTTCATTGGATGGTTCCTATTTTTTGGTTTTTAGTTGCAATATTTTGGAGATTATCCGATCGCCAACTTAGCGATCGGATAATCATAGAATCAATGTTTAGGCAGAAATATCAGGAGATGCAAGGGCTAACGGTACAGGGAAGTTATGTCCGTTGGGAGATCGCATGACTTCAATTCCCAGGTCGGCACGATTAAGCAGATCGGCATGAGTGCGAATTGGACGACCAGAATCATCTAAAAGCGATTGCTGGAAATTGAATCCATTGAGATTAAAGCTAATCGCGCCAATCCCTAAAGCGGCAAACCAAATCCCGATCGTTGGCAAGGCGGCTAAGAGAAAGTGGGTAGTCCGACTATTCCGCAAAGACAATGTGGGGATCAACAATCTACCCAGATAACCACTGTGGCTGGCAAGTAGGTTATAGGTAGTTTCCTCCTGACCAAATTTATAGCCGAGGTTAGCCGATTCAATCTCTGTCGTCTCGCGAATTAGGCTCGAAGTAACCAGAGATCCGTGGAGCGAACTCAAAAGCGCACCACCAAAAATCCCAGCTACACCAATCATATGGAACGGGTGCATCAAGACATTATGCCTTGCTTGGAGCGAGAGCATGAAATAGAATGTCCCTGAAATTCCCAAGGGCATTCCCTCTGAGAAGCTTCCCTGTCCAATGGGGTAAATAAATAGTACGGCGGTGGCGGCGGCTACGGGAGCAGAAAAGGCTACGGCGATCCAAGGACGCATTCCTAATCGGTAGCTCAATTCCCATTGCCGACCGAGATAAGCCCAGATACCAATCAGAAAATGAAACACGATCAATTGATAGGGCCCGCCATTATAAAGCCATTCATCGATGGAATCGGCTGCCCAGATGGGATAAAAGTGCAACCCGATCGCTGCCGAAGTTGGCACAACGGCGGCGGTAATCAAGTTGTTATGTGCCATCAGCGATCCTGCGATGGGAACGCGAATACCCTCCATATCAACGGATGGAGCGTTAGCGATCGCCAGTACAAACACGATCGCGGCTACGAGCAGAGTGGGAATCGCGAGAATGCCAAACCAACCAATATATATACGGTTGTTGGTACTGGTAATCCATTCAGCGAAGAGTTGCCAAGAACTGATTTGGGCATACTTCGGCTGTTTTGAGAAGATATAATTTGCCATAGTGATTACTCTTTGTCAATACAATTCAATAGTGAATAGAATGTAACTGAACTGAGAAGTTTAAACAGACTGCGATCGCCTTGCTACAGGATTAGTTCTGGCTATACCCACCAAGGCTTTTGACCAGTGCGGGGATCGGTTTCTGTCCAAGGCGCGATCAAGATCTTGTTGTCAGTTACAGCAACCTTGACAATCTTGAGCGGTAGAGGGGCAGGGCCTCTGACAACACTTCCATCAGGCGCATAGAGAGAACCATGACAAGGGCATTGAAACTGCTGATCGTTAGGATTCCAAGGGAATGTGCAGCCAAGATGCGTACAGTTATCGACTATGCCGATGTTGTCGAGAGTGCGATCGGCGGTGACAATTAGATAGGTCGGTTCACCTGCCAATCCTGCAACTAGAGCGCGAGTTTCCGGCGCTTCAGCCAAGATTTGTGATGCAGGAATTACTTTGCCTAAGATGTCCTTAGCGAGAATAGCTCCACCTTCGCCAACGGCTTCTGATGGTGGAACGAAGAAACTACCAAAAGGATAGAGCGCCGAGCCTACGGTCACAGCGACGGCTGATCCCGTCATGAAGTTTAGTAATTGCCGCCGCGATAGGGATGGACTTTCGAGAGGAAGACTATTTTCCATGAAGATACTCTGTAAAGTGATGTTTTTTGATCAGGAAGTGCTACGGGTAGCGGGAAGTTCCTCGTCTGTTTAGGAATATTTGTTGGCTTTATTGGTGCGAATCCCTAGAAGTTGATAAAGCCCACAGAAGCCTACTAGAGCCGTTACTAGCATTACACTACCCACCACAACTAGACCAATACCCAGTCCAGTGCCGCCATAAACAAAAAAGCCTAAATAGAACAATGCCGCAGCTAATAGTAAGCGAATCAGGCGATCAACTGTGCCAACATTTGTGTTCATAAAATTAATCTCCAATACTAAATAGATTGTAAAAACTTGCAGCAATATTGGAAGATTCGATACTTGAAGTATTGCAATGTTTCTGTAATCTCCTACAATATAACTCATTAGTAATATAATTAATCAAGACTAATCTTAAGACTATGTTAAGTTTATAATTTATCTAGCTCTAACCCTATACTAGGTATATATTTTGACTTTTTAATAAGTCATGATTAATTAATCCTTCCATCGTAAAGAACTATATGATTTCAGAACAATTTATGTAACTCATACAGGATTTTATACGTTAGGATGTCACACTTATTTTTGTTCCCATCTACTTTCTACTTTTTCAAACGTTAGATTTAAATATAGAGTTTTTACTGATTTTCTAACTTTGTTTTACGGATGGGAAGTAGAGAAGATATTCACTCACTTTAAATGCGATCGCATTGGAGATACTTGTCATGAATTCAGAAACCTTATCGGCCATCAAGCCCTATCTCAGCTTTTTTCATCCCGTAATGATGTGGATACTGCTGGGGACTGCTATCTATGCGATGTATTTGGGTGTGCAATCTCGCCGCACCAGACTAGCCGAAGGCGATGTCAAGAAAGAAATGATCAAGGGTAAATTCGCGATTCGCCATCACCAAATTGGTTCCATCGTTCTCGCTCTGATGGTGCTAGGTGCGATCGGGGGGATCGTCGTGACTTATATAACTAGAGGCAAGATTTATATTAACGCCCATTTGTTTGCTGGTTTAGGAATGGCGGGGGCGATCGCGGTTTCAGCATCCCTAGTTCCCTTTATGCAAAAGCATGATTGGGTTCGCAGCGTTCATGTTGGGATCAATATGGTGGTCATGGGCTTATTTGGTTGGCAAGCTCTAACTGGCATTCAAATTGTGCAGAAGATTTTAGCTTCGATGAATGCACCTGTTGCTGGTTAATTGGTGTCTAAGTAGCTTAAAAAACTTGAGTCAAAAGCTGTAGCGCATGCACAGCCTGCGCTACAGCTTTTGGGATTTTATGTTTAATTCAGCCTTAACACCATCAAGAAAACTATGCAAAATAATATAAACAAAACAATATAAATAAGAAATCAATGTTTATTCCTCGTGGTTTTAACGAACGTTCGGTCTTGACCAAACTTGGCAGAATGGTCTATTACACAGCTCAAGGGGAACCTTGGCATGAACATACACCAACAGCAGCATTAGTTTTCCTACATGGCTTTGGCGGTGGTTCCTCCGCCTACGAATGGTCAAAGGTATATCCAGCTTTTGCCGCAGATTATCAAGTCATGGCTCCCGATTTGATTGGCTGGGGGCGATCAGATCATCCCGATCGCAGCTACAAAGCCGAAGATTACATCGGCACGATCATCGAATTTATGGAGCAGACCTGTTCCGTTCCCACAACGGTAATTGCCTCGTCATTGACGGCCGCATTCACGATTAGGGCCGCGATCGAACGCCCAGAGCTATTCAAGTCATTAATTGTGACGACAGCCTCTGGTTTAGGTGAGTTTGGGCAAGACTATCGCCGTAGCGGATTCGCCCAGTTTGCTAAGGCTGCGAATATCCCGATCCTCAATCAACTGCTTTACGGTACGGGTGTGGCAAATAGCTTTGGCATCCGTAGCTTTTTAGAGCAACGCCAGTTTGCTAATGCCGCGCTAGTTTACCCTGAGATTGTCGAGGCTTATCTGGAATCGGCTCAGCGTGAGAATGCAGAGTACGCAGCGCTTTCCTTCGTTCGCGGTGATTTGTGCTTTGATTTGTCCACATACATCACAAAATTGACGATTCCCACCGCCATGATTTGGGGCAGGGGTTCTCAGTTCACCAACCCTAATGTTGGTCGTCAGCTTGCGGCAATGAATCCTGAAGTCATTCGTCGTTTTTACTATCTGGATGATGTGGGATTTACGCCACAGCTAGAGCAGCCTGCGGTAATGACTGGACTAATTCGCCAGATTTTGCCATTGCTTGAGTAGATTTTAAGTGGATTTTAAGTAGATTTTTATAAAGAGATTTAGGAGTAGATCATGCAAAAATCATATCAGTTTGTTCTCAATTTCTTTCTAGTATTGGGAATTAGTTTGTTTGCGATCGCTTGGAGTCCTGCGATCGCCATAGCAGCACCGATTATTCCCCATCCAGAAGAATTAGTTCACGCCGTTCAAGAGATTGAATCTCTGGATGCGATGCGAACTGGCTTGGCTTCAAGTTTAGAAGGAAGTACTGAAGAGCCGACCCAGCAAACGATGAAAGAGGTCTGTCGTCCTGTGGGAATGCAAGCGATGCAACTTAGTCAAGAAAATGGTTGGCAGGTGAAGCAAATTGCCGCAAAATATCGCAACCCTGCCCATGCGCCTGAAAGTCTCCATGACAAGATGGCTTTGGCAAAATTTGAACAAGATCATCAACTAGTTGGACTTTGGGATCGAGAAACCATTAATCAGCAAACAGGAACGCGCTACTATCGCCGCATTGATGTGGAAGCAAGTTGTTTAGTCTGTCATGGCGCAAAGGATCAGCGTCCTCAGTTTGTGCAGAAAGGCTATCCTCAAGATTTAGCCTATAACTTCAAAGTTGGCGATTTGCGCGGTATGTATGCCGTGTTCATTCCCGATGAAATGAAACAAGCAATTCAAGATTCCGTTACTCCTTAATTTTTGAGGAAGGAAAGGCGGCGCAATGCGCCGCCTTTCCTTTTTATTTATTATTTATTCCTAAAGTTAGAAAAAATTCTATGAAATCAATTCCATCTCTACTGCTTGGCATCGTTTTATCTTTCTGTCTCTTCCTAGGGATGCAACCAACCGCGATCGCCTCAACATCAATTGATAATACCGATATTAAAACCGATACATTGGCGAGCATCGAAGGATATCCGCGACTGGAAATGGCTTTGGATAAATATCTCATGGCAATTCCATCAGGATACTATACGATCGCCAATGTCGAAGAGTTGAAAAGTTTGATGTCAGATCGTCAAGCCCTGTTAGTGGATGTCCGCGAACCATCGGAATATCAATCAGGACATATCCCCAGCGCCATCAACATTCCACTAAGGTCAATATCGCGCAATTTAAGCAAAATTCCTAGCGATCGCCCTGTAATTTTATATTGTTCCACTGGCTATCGCTCTTCGATGGGTGTGATGACCTTACATTTGCTCAACTATGACAATGTGATGGGCTTTCCGCCTAGTCTTTCGGGTTGGAAACAAGCTGGTGGGGCGATCGCCTGAGCATGAAATTTGCCACCAGAATACCGATAATCGCCAGTACCGCCATAGGATAAAAAACATAGGTGTAATCGCCAAACACATCACGAATTTGCCCCGTGATCAAAGTACCGATCAGAGCGCCAACTCCATAGGCGGTGAACACAATTCCGTAATTTTGAGCATATTGATTGGGATTGAAAAATTGTAAGGTGATTGTGGGAGCCATGGCTAACCAGCCGCCCAGATTGAACCAAAACAGACAAAATGCAATCAGGTAAGTGGCTACCTGTCCTTTTTGTGCGCCGATCATCATGATTGAGGCAATCAAAATTAAGGTATAAGAAGCGATCGCCATATAATGCGGTTTAATGCGATCGCATAGCCAGCCAAATAGAGGGCGACTAATTCCATTGAATAGGGCAAATAGAGAAACACTACTGGCGGCTAAAGTAGGATTAATTTGAATCACCTCTTCGCCAACAGAACTAGAAATGCCGATCGCACTCAAACCCACAAAACTAGCGATCGCATAGCAAATCCACAATCCATAAAATGGACGACTTTTTAAAATTTGAGCAGGGTAATTGATGGCTTGAGTAGATGCTGAACTGGTTGAAGTTTGCCGAGGTTGCCAGTCTTCTGGCGGTGGTTTAAGCATCGTCGCGATCGCCAAAATAATCACCATAAAAGCAATTCCCAAAATCCGTAATGTTGGTTGAAGCCCATACAGGGTAATTAATTGATTGGCTAAGGGAGCAGTAATTAAGGGAGAAAGTCCAAAACCGATAATCGTCAAACCCACCGCCAAGCCACGTTTGTCGGGGAACCATTTCGCCACCAATGCCATTGGCACACCATAGGCGATCCCCACCCCTGTCCCCGCAAATACGCCATAGGTAAGAATCATCATCTCAATACTACCAACCAAGCTAGAGAGAATATATCCTAAACCAACAATAATTCCACCAATGGCGGCGACTAAGCGCATCCCAAGACGTGGGATATAAAAACCTGCGATCGGCATCAGGAGAGCATAAAAAACTAGCGCCACGGTGTAGGGCAGTAGACTTTGAGTGGCGGTAATTCCCAACTCATTTTCCAGTGGTTTTCTAAATACACTCCAAGCATATACATTCCCCAAACAGAGTAAAACTATCATCCCTAATGGAATCAGCAGCCATCGCCCTGTTTCGGCAGGCATTCCCAATACAGTTACATTTGCATGGTTGTTGTTAAGCATAAATCTCTGATTTCCACACAGCAGTACTTAGATAGCGCTCGCCAGCACTGGGTTGAACGATCACGATGCGTTGATTTTGGTATTGCGATCGCCTCCCTAATTGTAAACCTGCATGAACCACTGCACCCGTGGAAATGCCACTCAAGATTCCTTCCTTTTGGGCTAATTGTCTTACTGTCTTGTAGGCTTCAGCTTCTGTCACAATCGCAATTTCATCAATTAAATCAACGCGCAAAACATCGGGAATAAAACCTGCGCCAATACCTTGAATATTATGCGGATGGGCGGGTTGACCGCTTAGGACGGCGCTAGTTGATGGTTCTACGGCAACGATCTGGATTTGCGGATTTTTTTGTTTGAGATAACATCCCGCCCCCGTGAGTGTGCCGCCAGTGCCAACGCCTACTACTAGCGCCGCGATCGCGCCATCGGTATCTTCCCAAATCTCTGCGCCCGTGGTGTGGTAATGGATTTTGGGATTGGCGGGATTGCTGAATTGGTGGGGTGAAAAGGCTTTGGGAATCGTCATTAATAACTGGTTGGCATGGGCGATCGCGCCTTGCATATCGGCGATCGCAGGCGTTAGGATCAATTCTGCACCGTATGCCTGTAAAAGTTTTTGTCTTTCCACACTCATGTTATCTGGCATCGTCAAAATTAACCGATAGCCTTTGACCGCACAAACCATCGCTAAACCAATGCCTGTGTTACCAGAAGTGGCTTCAATGATTGTGGAATGCTGTGGTTGAATCAAGCCAGCCTGTTCTGCTTCCGTAATCATGCTAATAGCAATGCGATCCTTCACCGATTTGGCAGGATTCATCCCTTCCATTTTTAAGACGATTTCGGCAACGCAACCCATTTCCTGCGGCAAGTGATTCAGCCTGAGTAGGGGTGTATGTCCAATAAGTTCCGTAATATCATGATAGATTTTCATGGTGATTAAAAGACCATTAATTCAAAGAAAAAGAAGGTGAAACCCAACATCAAAAGCAGATGGGGCAGATTACTCAGTAATGTTCGCCCTGTGATTCGTAACAGGGGATAGATGCTAAATATAACGGCGGAAAGCAGGGTTACGCCTTGCAAAAATTGGGCAACTTCTAAACTCCAAGTGAGCGTGAATAGGTTTTCACCACTGGAGCCTAAGGTTCTCGCTAAAACGGGCAAAAGCCGCCCTGCTTCGGTGACTGCCGCAGGGATGTAATGGGCTAAGTTTGCCGCTAGGGTTAGGGTCAGATAGGCATAGATCACTCGCAAATATTCTGGTTGCTCAGGATCGAGAATACGGGCGATCGCATGGGCTAAATATGTAAATATGGCAGGAATACTTAACAATGCTAGGGCGATCGCTGTACTCAGGAATAAATGGTCAGCATCCACAGGCACATAATCAAATCCTAACCAACTAAGAATTCTGTGACTATGGTGCATGAACACACCACCAAAAAGCAGTAACAGCAGAGCAACTTCCGCACTAAAGACTTGATGATTTTCCAGTAAATCAGAAGTTGGGAATCGTAAATTTAACTGCACAGAACGATTGGGACAAGCTTTCATACAGGTCATGCAGAGCATACAGTCGCGGTTATCCTGTAATTGAGCAGGATGGGAATAGAGAGGACAACCTTCGGTAGCCTGTCCTTCGGTGGGGAGGGCATCGGCAAAGGTTACGGCAGTAGCGGCGCTGCCTTTGTAACAACCAAAGGTGCTGCATTGACTGCCACAGACCTGTTGGGTGGCGCGTACTTCCACCATCGCTAATTTGGCAAACATTCCATTCATGCCGCCAATCGGGCAGAGATAGCGACACCAGAGCCGCCGTTCATAAATGAGGCTACAAATCACGGCTCCTGCGGTAATCGCTAGTAACAGCCAAGCCGAAAGCGCTGCATGGTGGGGTAAATCCCATAATTTTTCCCAGAGATAAATTGCCACAAAGCCACCAAATAGGAACCAAGATCCCCACCGATTCAGCCATTTAGTATTCCAAGCTAATTGCTGTCGCGGGAATAACCAGAGGGAAAATCGCCTAATCCATTCGGCGGTAATCATAAAGGGACAAACGGCACACCAGAGACGACCGATAAACACAAACAGAACTAAATATCCAGGCCACCACCAAGCCCAAAATAGATTCAGAGTGATGCTGCTATCTCTTGTTTGCGGCCCCAAGAAACCTGCGATCGTTACAGGCACAAAAAATGCCATCATCACATACCAGATACCTTCGGGATACCAATTGCTAAGCAGAATGCGCCGCAACCAAGGTACATCGGTAAGCAGATCAACGCGAAAGGCATTTTTAGCAGATTGCACCGACCAGAGCGCTTGTTCAGAAATTACCGCTTGAGAGATCGGGGTCATGATCGTCGCACGGTGCAAGATTTCGGCTAATTCCGCCAGATTGCCTGGGTAATCATAGCTAATCAATCGCCGCATTTCCGATTGATCTAGTTCCAATAAGGGGCGATTCTGTTCTTGGCAAAATTGCGAGAGAAAGTAACGGGCAAAATCGGGAATGTCGGCTTTGCGCTGAGGTAGGCTAAAGAGTTTGATCGAGATGATCTCAAGATCTGCGGGGAAATCGATTTTGTCGGGAGAGGCCATGATTAGGCGCACCCAAGATTGAATTGCTTGCGGTGGTTCAGGGAGCGTACCAGAACCACTCACGCCATGATTGGGTAAAACCGTCCCTGCTTTGAGGTAATGGATTAATCTGAGGCGATCGCCTTCACTCAAAACCTGACAATTATTCAGTAATAGCGTTCCCCGTTCTAATAGCTCCAGAATTCCCTCCCTTGAACTGACGCGACCGAATAATAAATCTGTATCTAATTTACCATCGGGCGATCGCGGTAACTTGGCACAGTCTAGCTCAACAAAGGGTTGATCCGCTAAACCAGAACGATCGTGAATCAATCCAGCCAGAAAAGTTTTGCCAGTTCCCGCCTGTCCTTGAAAGGCGATCGCTTTCAGGGTTGTCGCAGCGAGATCGATTTGTTCGCTTAACTTTTGCGTTGCCTTACTATTCCCAATAATTGTTTTATCTTTAGGTACATTCTGAATGTAGGACTGCAAACCTTGAATCCGCTTCTGTTCTTTAGCAATGCGGGTACTGAAAGCATTTAGATCTTGGGCTAGGAGCGTATTGAAGAGATGTTCCATTTCAGGATGTAGCTGCATCAATTGCCAAAATCTGGCTTGGGGCAGAAACCAAATCTCGCTATTGGTAACAGCGATCGCCTGCGTTTGATGTCTTCCCTCCTTGAGCTTAGCAATCAGCGTCACATAGCCAAATAGATCCCCCGCACTGCGCGGACGAATCTGCGATCTACCAATCAATGAAGTTCGATAAATTTCGACGGCTCCCCATTTCATCAAATACACTCCAATCGCAGGTTGATCGGTTTGATAAATAATTTCGCCTGCTTCCACTTTCAACAAATGTAGAGATCGGGCGATATCTTGCAAAGTGCGATCGGGCAACTGTCCCCAAAGCCGATGAAACCTTAACCAGTTGCTGCATTCCGCCGCCGCATCTGGGTCTGGTTGCGGCAAACCCTCTAGCCCCGCACCTAGGGGCGGGTGTTGTGAAGGAGATAAGGAAAGAGAATTAAGTGTAGAAACCATAGTTTCACGTTACCATCTGAAATACGAACTCAGGTATTTATTTATAGCAATTACCGCCCGAATAAACCAAATGAACTTTTGTAAAAGTTCATTTGGTTTATTCGGGCGCAAAGCATCGTAAGTGTTTCAATTTATTTCTAAAGCTATATTGTCTTACTATATAACAATATAATTATATAAATACAACAAATAGGGCGTAAAGGTAAGAATTCTGCACTCTATTTCATTCATACTTCATTCATACTAGGAGCAAATCTGATGAGAACTAAACTTTTCACTCAAGAAATTAACACTGGTGATATCACCGTAATCAGTAACTTAACCAGTGTTACGGCAAACGGTACTCGTATTTCACGGGTAGAAGAAGTTCAAGGTCACGAGCAAGAAAGTCCCTCTGCTATTTATATTGACTTAACAATTAAGCAGCCAGCTAAACTGCATGATGTTTTAGAAGCAACAGAAGAGGTAGATTTGGTAATGAGTTTAGAGGATTCAGTGGAATTAGGCTTGCTTATGGTTGCTATGGGCATGGAACACAAAACGGATGAAAACATCGCCGCAACTATGTCGCGCTTGTCTCAATTGATTGCTGAATATCGCTAATTTTATAGGCGCACTTACAGCGTTTTCAAATTTTTTCTTGTGGTTCGTTTGATCGGCAATTATTAAAGTCCCCACAAACATTTTGGCGGCAATTTCTGGGTCAGAATAATTCAGATCGGGATGATATGAAGGTGAGCAAAGGGCGATCGCTACCTCACAAAAAATCAAACAGCGATCGCAATACAGCAAAACATACAATTGATCGGCGATCGCCTAGAAATCACGACTCATGGTAATAGCGATCGCCAATCATTTTTCCCTGACAATCATCGCCACTAAGCCATTAATCAATCGGTTCTGCTCTATGGGTAAAATCTCCTGACCATGCAAAATCTCATGGGTGATGACATAGTGCATTAACGTACCCACAAACATTCTGGCGGCAATTTCTGGGTCAGCATAATCCAGATCGGCATGATTTTTAAAATATGCACTTAATCCTGCAATCATTGGTTTTTGAATCGTGCGGACAAAGGACTGCGCTAGTTCTGGAAATCGCTCTGACTCACCGAGGGTTAACCGAATGAAGGTTAGGAAAGATTGACCTGTGGAAAATTTGGACAATATGTTCGTGGCTAGATGTCGCAAGAAACTTACTGGGGGCAGTTCCAACAACATCGGATCTTCAAAATTTAACAGTAATTCCTGCGGTGATAATTGCTGAATTAATGCGGCAAATAAACCTTCTTTATCTTTGAAGTAACTATAAATCGTGGGCTTGGAGACTCCCGCCGCGATCGCAATGCGATCCATATTCGCTGCGACAAAGCCATTTGCCGTAAATTCCTGCATGGCACTATTGAGGATCATTTCCGATTTGTTCATGAATTTGCGATCGCGGCTTTCGTTGATGCTTTCATCATTTTCGCTGCGAACAGAAAAAAGGCTCATGGCAATAGCTGTGTAAATATTTAAGGTTATTTAACATTATCTTACTACACAGTGTAGTAATTTTACCAAACCGTGTAGTAAGATAGTTGGTAAGACAAATCGGTTTATATCAATTTCAGGAGATTGCCGAATATGCAAGAACGACTTAATCGTGGCTTTCCATTATTTAAGTTAAACCGTTATGGGATCGCGTTAACGGGTGTGGCTCTGGTGGCAGCGATCGCAGGAGGCTTATACCTCAATCGGCAAGCGCAGATCTCCCAACAATTGTCACAAAATGCTGCTACGCCCCTGATCGTTACCACCGTAACCGCTCTCGGTAGGCTGGAACCACAGGGCGAAATTGTTAAATTAGCGGCGGCAACTTCCACTCAAGAAAATCGCATTAGTAAATTACTGGTCAAAGAAGGCGATCGCGTTAAGGCGGGACAAGTCATTGCGATTTTGGCTAGTCGCGATCGCCTCCAAGCGGCACTCAACCAAGCCCAAAGAGATGTACAGGTTGTCCAAGCCAGACTTGCTCAAGTTGAGGCGGGCGCAAAGACAGGAGCCGTGGGAGCGCAAGAGGCAGAAATCACCCGCTTAGGCGCTAACCAATCAGCAGCGATCGCTTCTCAAAGGGCAAATGTCGAACGCTTAGCCGCCGAAGTTCAAAATGCTCAAATTGAAGCCCAGCGTTATCAATCTCTCTCTAATCAAGGGGCGATTTCTAATTCCCAACGGGACAGTAAACAGCTTGTACTTGCCACCGCTCAGCGTAGTCTGCAACAGGCTGAATCGGAATTAACTAGACTAGAAACCACAATGAGACCAGAACTTGATCGGGCGATCGCCACTTTAGACCAAATTAGCGAAGTTCGCCCTGTTGATGTCGATGTTTTAGTGGCGGAACTGGATCGGGCGATCGCCTCAGTCCAACAAGCCGAAGCCAACTTAGAGCAGACCTATGTTCGCGCTCCTCAAGATGGCGTGGTCATGGATATTCATACCCGCGCAGGGGAAGTGATTTCCAGTAATGGAATTGTGGAAATTGGACAAATTGATCGGATGTATGCGATCGCTGAGGTTTACCAAAGTGACATTCAGAAAATCCGCCTCGGACAATCCGTGCTTTGTACTTCTGAAGCTATCCCTGAAAAGTTAAAGGGAACAGTGGAACGCATTGATCGCAAAGTGCGGCGACAATCGGTAATCAACACCGATCCCAGCAAAAATATTGATGACCGCGTAATCGAAGTTCACATCAAGCTGGATCGAGCATCCAGCCAAATCGCCGCAAACTTCACTAATTTACAAGTTCAAGTCGAGATCAGCCAATGATTGCATGGATCAAACAACTCAAACGCCGCACGCCCCTCGGCTGGTTGCAGCTTAGTCACAGTCGCAGTCGATTACTAGTCGCGCTGTCGGGGATTGCCTTTGCCGATATCTTACTGTTTATGCAGCTTGGATTTCAATCCTCTCTCTATGAAAGTAACACCCAAATTCGCCGCGCTCTCACTAGTGATATCGTATTAGTCAGTCCCAAAGCCAAGAATACCCAAAATCTATCGACATTTACTCGGCGCAGACTCTATCAGGCTATGGATATTCCTGGGGTGATTGCTGCCCAACCGCTATATTCCAATAACATGATGTGGAAAAACCCACAAACTCGCAGGGAAGCGACAATCCAAGTGATTGGGTTTAGTCCCGATCATCCTCCCTTTCGCTTGCCAGAAGTCAATCAACAGTTAAACAAGATTAAACTTCCCGATGTGGTTTTATTCGATCGCGGTTCGAGAGGTGATTATCAATCAACGATCGCGCTGGTGGATGCAGGAAAAGCGATCGCCACAGAAGCAGAAGGAAGAACCATTCACATTGGTGGATTATTTACATTGGGCGCATCCTTTGGAACCGATGGCATTTTAATGACCAGCGATCAAAACTTTCTTTTGCTATTTCCTAAACGGGATGTGGGCAGTATCAGCTTAGGATTGATTGATATTGAAGCAGGAAAAGATCCTGTCCAGATTGTGGAAGCTCTCAGAAAACACCTCCCCGATGATGTCAAAGTCATGACCTTGGCAGACTTTATCGAAGATGAGCAAGCCTATTGGCGCAAGGAAAGCCCGATTGGATTTATCTTCACGATGGGGGCAGCAATGGCATTTGTGGTGGGCGTGGTGATTGTTTATCAGGTACTTTCCACAGATGTGAATGCTCACTTGAAGGAATATGCCACTTTCAAAGCGATGGGTTATCGCCATAGCTATTTGCTGAGTATCGTCTTTGAAGAAGCGGTTATTTTGGCAGTTTTAGGATTTATCCCTGGATTGATTCTGCCCTTGGGTTTATATTCCCTCGCCGCCAAAGCCACGGCTTTACCGATTTACATGACCCTCGCCCGTGCTGGCATGGTTCTATTTTTAACTCTATTTATGTGTCTGTTGTCGGGGGCGATCGCTACTCGCAAATTACAGTCCGCCGATCCCGCCGATATGTTTTAGTTTTGAGGTTTACGCCATGAATTCATTATCTAAACCGCCTGTACTAGCCATCCAGCAAATTAATCACTATTTCGGTGAAGCGGAACAGCGCAAACAAGTTCTATTCGATATCACCCTCAATATTTATGCTGGTGAAATCATCATTATGACGGGACCTTCTGGTTCGGGCAAAACTACCTTACTGACACTGATGGGCGGGTTGCGATCGGTTGAATTTGGCAGTCTTCAGTTCCTCGGTCAGGAATTGCATGGCGCAAATAAAGAGAAATTAGTGCAAGCCCGTCGCCATGCAGGGTATATCTTCCAAGCCCATAATTTACATGGCAGTCTCACCGCCTTACAAAATGTTCGCATGGGTTTAGAAGTTCATCAGCAATATGCTCCTGCGGAAATGAATCAATTAGCTGCTGTCATGCTAGAGCAAGTTGGCTTAGGCGAAGATCAACATAAATATCCTGAACATTTATCAGGTGGACAAAAGCAAAGGGTGGCGATCGCCAGAGCCTTAGTCAGTCAACCAAAACTATTGTTGGCAGATGAACCGACCGCAGCCTTAGATAGTGTCACAGGGAGAGATGTGGTGACGCTGATGCAAAAATTAGCAAAGGAGCAAGGTTGCACGATCGTCTTAGTTACTCACGATAATCGTATTTTAGATGTCGCCGATCGCATCGTTCACATGGAAGACGGACATTTGAGCAACTAGCTCATATTCTGACGGAACATGAAAATATAATTCTTTCAAAGTCTCCTAAAATTCGGGATTTATGGGGATTAGATCATGATTCACTGCGATCGCAAAGATAAATAGTTATTAAGCGATCGGGGCATAACACATCATTGGAGCGGACAATATTCGGATAATTCGGAATTAGTTGAAGGTAATCTTTGCCGCTCAATTAAGACGTTATGCCGAAACCCGCGAAGTCCGTCAAGGATGTCTGTGTCTAGCCGAGATTAGGCAAGTCAAAATGGTTAGCTTCGTTGATGAGTCCATAGAGGTTATCGGAGATCGCAAAGACAAGTAATTGATAAGCGATCGCTTAGAAATCACGACTCATGGTAATAGCGATCGCCTTAAGGGAATAGATTGTTGATGTGATCGCACTTGACTTAAAGTACGAATCTGCGCTACTTAGGCGTTTATTAGAGTAATTAAACCGCAATTGCTTTAAAACTATAAGTTAGCCCGCTTCGAGCGACATTAGAGTCTATTTATTTCTAGCATTTTTATGTTTTCGGAAGTCGCAAAACAAATAAATTAAATTAATAGCAAGCTTCATTCAAATTTATTATCAATAGTAATGCTTAAAAAGTGCAAATAAATCAATGTTGCTTGTATTTAGGAAATCAGCAAACTGCTAGTTACTGGTGAATTTAGTGTAAATGGTAAGTTGTGGTATCCCTTTATAGTTGATAAAAACGGTAGCGATATTTTTGAATCACAATAAGATTTAGATTTGTGTATAAATATTAAAGAAGCAACATTGTACCAATGTATAGAGTTGTACTATCAATCTATGGATAAGGTTGAACGCCTAAGTGCGATACATAAGGTGGTATTAGGCTTTTTGCTAAATCTAGCAACAGCCAATCGTTCAACATTCAAAAACACGGAGGTGGATATGAAAGTTGTTTCTACTAAGAAATCCGCTAGTTTTATCGCGGGTCTTCTATGCTTTTCTACAGTAATTTCACAGGTTGACAACCCAGCATTGGCTTCTCAGTGGTGTCGTTGGAAATGGCAGGGAATCAGAACTAGGTGGGTTTGTGAGGAGGTGGATGATAAAGCGAGACTGCCTTTTGAGCAAAGAAGCCCTTACTGTTCATCTACCTATAACCCACAAGACTATATGCCTGGTACTCCTGGTTGGACTGGAAGAGGTGGTAAAATTGCTTTTAACAATGGCACTACACGTACAGTAGTTGTTAAGCTATATGCTCCTCCTGGTTACTCTGCTCCTAATTCACCTAGCTATTTATTTAATAGTTGGAATGTAAACCCTGGTGAAAACAAATTTCTTGGAGATCGTCAATATGGGATGCATTTTGGAATACAGGTTGATGACTCACCGATTTGTATTTTAGGTCCAGCATCAGATTGGAATTATTTTAATGGAGAGTACATCTTTCAGACTTGGCCACAACGTATACGTTAACCCACATCATCTTAAAAGTTTAGCTTTTAGCTTTTCGGCTTGACAGTTGACAATACTATATAATCTACAAACTTAAGTCTGGGCTTTTGTCTGATTATTTACGCTCCCAACTTGCGCATCTTTCTATTCCTATGCTTCTTGCGTAAGTCCTATTGCTTTTATAAATTATAAATTTTGCTAGAAGGAGGAATATGTTGTGAAAAAGTTTTTTTCGGCTTTTATAATGGCTTCCACACTCGCTGTGTCCACGACTAGCGCAAGTTTTTTTGTAGTGACAAAGGTTAATGCTCAATCATCGCCTCGTCCATATGTTGTACTTGTAAATGGCTATCAGGATTGCTGTGTTTGGGATACTAGAAATCGTGGGGTGTATATGGGAACAGTTGTGAGGGAACTTCAAAAACATGGAGCAGAGTTCCGATTAGTTCCTTGGGATACATTCCGAGATGGTGCAGGTCAAAGAAGTAGTACCTCTAATGATGCTGCCTTTTTACAAGAGGCTGCTGATTTCATCAATAATCAACTTGACCCTAATCGCCCCCTCATTTTGATTGGACATAGTTTTGGAGGCGACTCCCTTCTAAGCCTTGCACCTCGAATTAATAGACAGATTCAATTTTTAGGAGTCATTGACCCTACGGCTGCTGGTGGTTTGCGTGAGCCTGTAACCCGTCGTCGAGTTCCATCAAATGTAGATTATTTTTTCAACAGATGGGAGCAAAATGCCCTTGCCTTAGCTAATGTAGTCCCGTTTGATAGCAGACTCGTTAGCGGCTCTATATCTGGTTGTCAAGCTAAAAATTGCGATCAACAAGAACAGAGTCTTGCTCGAAATGAAAATGGTTCAGAAATCAGAGTCAACTGTGAAAGTTGGGAAGTTACCTGTACGGGATACAATCCTATACCTGTGTTTATGGGAGGATCAAATGGGACTAAGGCAAAACGCCTTGCTCATAACGATATGCCATCTGATGCGTATTTGCAACGCCAAATGGCAAATGCAATAAATGGTGTGATTTCTAATTCATCACAACAAGCACAGGCTCCTAGCAATTTGCGAGAGGCTCAATACTTAGTAGGTGATTGGGATGGTGATCGGAGAAGCAATCTTGCAGTTCGGAGGGGAAACACTGTTTTGATGGACTTCAACTTTGATGGTTCACATGATCGAGAGCAAGGTTATGGAAATGGGAACAGTGAGGATCAATACTTAGTCGGTGATTGGGACGGTGACGGTAGAGATAACCTTGCTGTCAGACGAGGTAACTGTGTTTTAATGGACTTCAACTTTGATGGTTCACATGATCGAGAGCAATGCTACGGAAATGGGAACAGTGAGGATCAATACTTAGTCGGTGATTGGGACGGTGACGGTAGAGATAACCTTGCTGTCAGACGAGGTAACTGTGTTTTAATGGACTTCAACTTTGATGGTTCACATGATCGAGAGCAATGCTACGGAAATGGGAACAGTGAGGATCAATACTTAGTCGGTGATTGGGACGGTGACGGTAGAGATAACCTTGCTGTCAGACGAGGTAATAAAGTCTTGATGGACTTCAACTTTGATGGTTCGCATGATCGAGAGCAAGGTTATGGGAATGGGAACAGTGAGGATCAATACTTAGTCGGTGATTGGGACGGTGACGGTAGAGATAACCTTGCTGTCAGACGAGGTAATAAAGTCTTGATGGACTTCAACTTTGATGGTTCGCATGATCGAGAGCAAGGTTATGGGAATGGATAGCACATCCAGCATTGTCTAACAACTTCCATGCACCCGACCGTCGAGAGCGATCTCAAAGATAAATAATTATTAAGCGATCGCCCCATAAATCACGACTCACCGTAATAGCGATCGCCCCATAAATCACGACTCATGGTAATAGCGATCGCTTTGAGGAGATAGATTGTTGGGGCGATCGGCTAGATATTACGAATTATGGTGATGGCGATCGCCTTTGTGGAGATGATTGTTGAGGCGATCAGCTAGATATTATGAATTATGGTTGTGGCGATCGCCTTTGTGGAGATGATTGTTGAGGCGATCGGCTAGATATTGCGAATTATGGTGATAGCGATCGGCTTTGTGGATATGATTGTTGAGGCGATCGCTTAGAAATTATGACTTATGGTAGTGGCGATCGGCTTGATGGAGATGATTGTTGGGGCGATCGGCTAGACTAGAATAAGCTCTTCCGCTACTCAACTCAGTAATAACTTTCAATCTAGGAACAGCCCATGCTAGACACAGCAACACTTGAGAAACGCTTGATAAACCTTGAACAAGTAGTTTTCGATCTTCAACATAAATTTGAAAGTAAGCCTAGCGCCGAAAATTGGCTTGATAGTCTCATAGGTTCAATCTCTGACGACTCAGCTTTTCTTGAAGCCCTAGAATATGGACGTGCATTTCGGCAGTCTGATAAACCTATTGATGACACTGACAAATAATCGTGAAATATTTGCTCGACACCGACCACATCAGCTTTCTACAGCGCCGTTCCAGTTCAGAGTTTATTCGATTAACTTTGCGGATGTCACAACATGCGCTCTCTGACTTTGCTTTATCAGTTATTAGTTTTCATGAGCAAGTAATTGGCGCTCATAGCTTCATCAATCGCGCCCAAACAAATACAGATATGGCTCGTGGATATACGCTGTTGTTAGAAACTCTCAACAGTTTTGCAAAGGCTCCAGTTTTACCATTTGATGCTAAGGCGATCGCCATATTTGACGAGATGAGAAGGCAGAAAGTTCGTGTGTCTACAATGGACTTGAGAATTGCCGCGATCGCCATTTCCAACAATTTGGTATTACTTACCCGAAATACTGGTGACTTCAGCAAAGTTCCGAGTTTAATAACCGAAGATTGGACGGTGTAGCGCCGACTCATGATAATGGCGATCGCCTTTGTGGAGATGATTGTTGGTGCGATCGGCTAGGAATTAGGACTCATGGTAATAGCGATCGCCTTTAGAAGATTGAATGTTGTGGCGATCGGCTAGAAATTAGGACTCATGGTAATAGCGATCGGCTTTGGGAGATGAGTGTTGATGCGATCACAACCAAAGCCCAAGAGTAAGATATTCTAACTAGCTTAGTCTTGTGTCAGATCTAAAAATTTATGTGGTCGTGGCTCAACTTGAAATATTTTCGTATAATTGCTTAGTAGTGCAGAAAACTTTTTGAGGTCTTATTTAAGATTTTATTCAGGCAAATTAACCTCTTGAAACAGCCTATTTACAAGGCTTTAAATAAAGGTTGTTAAAATATGTCTTAGGTTAAGACTACGGCATAATACGGGTTTCCAGACTTTTCTGCACCACTAAAGGTATAATTGTTTCAGATTTACATTAACATCTTGTCTTTACTAATGGACAACAAGCTACTTAAAAAATACCTTGAATACGCTAAAACTGAAGAGTCGTTTGCAGTTCTCTTTGTGAAAAAGTATCTCGCTCAAGCAAAAGAGCATTGGGTAGATATTGTCGATTGCCGAAGTTATGAGATGTCCTCGGATAACTTACATTTCAGATTCGTCGTAGGTGGTTTGTATAAGAGAAAAATAAAACCTCACTATCCATCAAAATCTGCGTACACCATTAATGGCAAATTTGATGAACGCGGATATTACTTAATGGTACGAGCTATAACGTGGGAAACCGCACATAAGGACATTGAACAGCAGAAATCAAAGAACATAGCACCACGGAAATTCAAGATAACAGGTATAAGCTACGATAAAAACCGAAGCAAAAAAGACTTTTTTCGGGAGGATACACCACCAGAAATAAAGGCTCTTGCAAATAATCTTAACGACCGTACAAATCCACTGTGGGATAGGGCTTTACAATACTCTAACAAGCCAGAGTTTGTTTATGAGATTAAGAAAGTTTACATCAACTAGCATAGTGCCTAACAATTCAAATGCGGCAATAGCGATCGCCTTTATGAAGATGAATGTTGAGGCGATCGCTTTTTGCTGTTGAATATAGAAAATTAGGCGGTCAGTTTATGGTGAAGATGATATTATTTTTCTAAAGAGCAAGAGTAAATCATGACTAAAAGTAACAGCTTTACAGCCATTATCTACAAAGAAGACGATATGTATATTGCCGAATGTCCAGAGATTGGCACAGTCGATCAAGGTGAAACAATTGAGCAGGCGATCGCAGGATTAAAAGAAGCGACTCGGTTGTACTTAGAGGAATTTCCTCTTCCAAAAACGTCACTTAGATTTGTGACCAGTATTGAGGTTAGCTATGCCTAAAATGCCACGAATCTCAGCCAAAGAAGCAATTCGTGCGTTAGAGCGCTTAGGATTTGAGCAAGTTCGTCAAACTGGTAGTCATGTTGTCATGAAAAAAGATACCCAAGAAGTCGAGATCGGTTGTGTCGTGCCTTTACATAGAGAATTGAAGATAGGGACATTGAGTGGGGTTATCAAACAAGCGCGAATTACAGTAGAAGATTTTATCGATAATTTGTAGTGTGATCGCCTAGAAATCACGACTCACAGTAATAGCGATCTCCTTTAGAAGATAGATTGTTAATGCGATCGCATCTAATCGCACAACGTCACAAATCGCTGCGAATATTAACAAAATGTTGTAGTGCTAGAATTGATTGGCGATCGCTTAAATTAATCAGCGCAAACAATTATGTTACAGACAATCCAAGGAATATATCGGAACGGTAAAGTCGAGTTAGCGGAAATCCCAAAAGATATTACGGAGAGCCAAGTTTTTGTGACTTTCTTTAAGCCTGAGTCAGTTAGTCGCGCTAGTCAGTTTATGTCGTTTGGGATGTTTTCAGGTTCTCAACAATCGACTGAAGCTGATTTTAGAGATGCTGAGTTTAATGGCGATGTTGACGATGCTCTAGGTTGGGTTTAATTCTAGCAATATGAAATACATTCTTGACACCCATGCTTTAATCTAGTTTTTGGAAGGTAATTCTCGTTTAGGGGTAACTGCTAAAGAAATTCTTGCGGATTCAAGTAGTGAATTGATTTTACCTGCGATCGCTTTGGCGGAGTCGGTATGGATTGTGAGTCGTGGGAAGACTTCGATTCCTTCTGTTAATGCTTTGCTAAAGGTGGTGAAGCAAGATAAACGACTCTCTATCTATCCACTTGATGCTGATGTGATTGAGAAAAGTATTAGCCTCATTTCTATCAATGAGATGCACGATCGCCAAATTGTATCAACGGCTTTGGTGGTAGAGGGACAAGGAAATCAGGTAGTTCTTTTGAGTTGTGATCAGAATATTTGTGCTGCGAATTTGGCTAGGATTATTTGGTAGTTTGACTAGCGCGATCGCCTTTAGAAGATAGATTGTTAATATGATCGCCTAGAAATCACGACTCACAGTAATAGCGATCGCCGTGATGGTTAGGCAAAATCTAGATGATTGTTCATCCAGATAGCCGCTTGGGTTCGATCGCGCAGCCCTAACTGACTAAAGATATTGGTAATGTTATTTCTCACTGTCTTTTCTGAAATGAATAGCGTATCGGCAATTTCACGATTATTTGCACCTTTAGCAATTAGCTTCAAAATTTCCTGTTCCCTAGGTGTTAATTTTTTAAATTCCGATGGAACTTGGCTGGGAGGTTCTGGAGCAAGCAACTTAGTCGCTAAGCCTGGAGATAGCTGCATATAGCCTTTATGTACTAAGCGAATTGCTTGGGTTAGTTCCTCAAATGGAGTATCTTTGAGCAGATATCCTGCCGCACCGAAACGCAAAGCTTGAGTGATATATTCGCGATCGTCAAAGGTCGTCATAATTAGCACTTTGACCTTTGGGAAAAGCTGACAAATTTCTCTTGTTGCGGCTACTCCATCCATTTCAGGCATTCGCACATCCATCAAGACGACATCAGGTTGCAGCGTTTTAACTAAAGCGATCGCCTCAATTCCATTTTTGCCTTCTCCAACCACCTGTAACTCTGCATCAGACTTCAATAGCGCTTTCATACCGCGCCGAATTAAGTCTTGATCGTCAATTAAAAGAATCTGAATCATCGCAAATTAAAATTGCTATATATTTCTGAACCTAGCAATGATTTTACAACCATTACCTTGTGATGTCTTAATTTCTAAGTTGCCAGATACTGCTATCACCCGTTCTTGCATCCCTTGCAGCCCAAATCCCGATGCATTTTGAGTAATATCGAATCCTTTGCCATTATCTTCGATCGCTATTTCTAGATTTAGATCTTTCACTTGACAGGAGATATTTACAAAACTTGCTTCAGAATGCTTGCTAATATTTGTCAGTGATTCTTGGATAATGCGATAAACGATGGTTTTTAATTGCAGCGAAATCTGGCGATCGCGATCGATGAAATCGTCTATGTCAGTCTGAGAAG
>Ga0316611_1000068_pt1 | contig 46285 bp, 35 predicted proteins | sample MIS2016202_MG_FD_207675 | JGI IMG/M metagenome (GOLD analysis project Ga0316611, IMG submission 207675) | Microbial mat bacterial communities from Middle Island sinkhole, Lake Huron, Michigan, United States - MIS.2016.202 | ecosystem: Environmental > Aquatic > Freshwater > Lake > Sediment... | reverse complement strand
GCAATGGAAGCGGGAGAATGTGCCCCAGGTGTTGAAGCACCGCAGTGCCTATCTCAATGGAGAGTTCTCTAGGATGCCGTGGCTAGCATGAGTATATCTACTCATCGCCAAATTGAGATGCACCCTGTTACATCACTACCCTGATCTGATCTTGCTAGTTCCGCCCATTCTGGTAAGGTTAATCCAAGAATGGTTCTGATAACGACAAAAACTAATGCATTTTGCTCAAGAGCAGACCAGATCACTTGTTCATCAAAAATATGAAAAGCATTTGTTTTTTGTTTTAGCAGCTCGTATGCGGACTGGAATTCATTGTATTCAATAAAACTAGATCCCTTTGGCAGTATTAAAAATTGAGATTCAAGGTCATGAAATGTTTCTTCAACCATTTCATCAAGTCTTATTTCTAGCTCAGATGGTTCAAGTTCAAAAGGTTTCATTTTTTTGTATTTTTAGATAATGTGTAAAAAATTTGTTCGGCAATTCTTTTTGCGAGTAATGGAGGAACAGCATTTCCTATTTGGGTATATTGATCTTTGAGAGTACCAAAAAAGATAAAATCATCTGAAAAACCTTGGATTCGCGCAACCTCTCTAACAGAAAATGGTCGATCTTGAGATGGATGAACATAGTGTCTCGGATTATTAAAAACAGTTAGAACAGCTTCAGATGGCTGAGACCATCGCAAACGTCTAAAAAGACCATTGAAAGAATTTTTTAATTCAAATTTATCTTCTATCTTAACTAGGTATTTTTTTTGAACTAAAAGATCTAAAACTTCTAGTAAATTTTTTATTTTAACAAGTGAAAAAATATCAGAAAATGCAAGTGGATTTCCATCTTTTTTTCCATAACACTTTCGTCGTCTATGTGCTGCAATTGCCATTAAAACTTCACGCTCAATTTTTGATGTTTCTCCATATACTTCAGGAATATTCCATGTATGAACACTTCGCTCTCCTAACCTAATATTGCATAATTTTTGTCCCTCGCCAATATGTTGCATAATTTTTAGCCATTCAGGATGCCGTTTTTTCCAAAAAAGCTCGATCTGATGATTTGGTAAAGTTTCTAATTCTTCGATATCACCAATCGCATCACGGAGGGTAAGGTATGGCATAAGCAATGAGTTATAAAACGAAAATAGACTGTTCTGGATAATCTTGTTTTCATCAATTAGCCCATGAGTAGGAGATGGAAATAAATTTTCTGCACCAATGCAATTTCCAATAATAAAAACTCGTTCTCGATGCTGAGGTAATCCAAAATCTTGAGCATTTAATATTCGCCAATCAACTGTATAACCAATATCTCGAAATTCTTGTAAAATAGTTTCCAATATTCCTCCTTTTTCCATGTTGGTCAATCCTTTGACATTCTCTGCAACAAAAAATTTTGGTTTCTTATCATGAATCACACTCTTCATAGATTGGTAAAGAAAATTTCTCTCATCGTTGAGCCGCCTTGTTCCTACAATACTAAATCCTTGACAAGGAAATCCTCCTATAACAACATCTGCCTTAGGAATTTCATTCAAAGGAATATTTTTTATATCCGCGTTATAGATATGATTCCCTAAATTATTGGAGTATGTTCTGCATGCTGACTTATTAATATCATTTGCCCAGATTACATCAAATCCTGCCTGTTTAAAGCCGATATCCATACCCCCGCATCCTGCAAATAGGCTAACAACGCTAAATTTCCTCGTATTGCTGTCTGTCATCATTATGTTTATTCTGCTAGGCTAAAAGCTAAAGGTGAAAACTAAAATAAACTGGTGTAGGTTTTCCCCGTTCCACAGGCCATGATCAACTTACCCCGGTCTGTGGTTTGAAACCCGGCGATCACCCCATTGACAGCATCCCGCTGGTGCGGCCTTGGGGTTTTCTTCGCCTTGAGGGGCATCGCCTCCAACCGCTGCGGGTCAACATCCCCCCAATTGATCGCACTTGCCGCCAAATCCCGCACCCGCAACCGCGTCACCGGAGTGCGCTGATTTTTTAACGCGGTTTCTGCGTGTTTGCTCCAATAATCCGTCGTCGAAACAATAATCCGGCTGCTAAATTCTGCCTTTCCCGAAGCCGTGAAAAACGAATCAATATCCTGTTTATCTAGCGTCGCCTTGGGATCATAAAATTTACACTGAATCGCGCAATAGTCCCCCGTCGCGGCTTCTTCGGCAACTAAATCAATCCCCGTATCCGGTTGCCCATACCGCCCCGGCCAATCCATCCACAACCACACCTGACTAAACCGCTCCCGATAGAGGGGTTCCGTTTTAAAGTAGGCCAACATCAGCCGTTCGAGGCGATCGCCCTTCTCCCGCTCCGAAGGCGCATCAGCCCGCAATTGGTTGAGAATCTGATCGAGGCTAATTTCTGTGGTAGGCATGACAATTCCTCACGATGGGATCACCATCCTATCCTAACCCAAGGCGATCGCCTCATCCCCATTTCCCCCATCGATCAAAATATGGGGAGCGATCGCGCCCATCGCAAACGCACCGAAGCCGAAGTCGAACTCACCATGCACCGCAGTCCAAACCAGCACCCAACTCCTCCCCCCCGCCGACGCTCAACCCGGCCTCTACCTCCTCCCCGCCTAACCCACCCCCCTTAACCCCACATCAAAGTTGTAGGGGGGTTAAAGTCATGGGTTAGGCTGCACTTCCTCGTTCAGATAACAATTCAGCAATCAATGGTTTTGATTGAGCAAGTTGGCTAACTGCCAGAATCGAAAAACCCAGAAGATTGCCCTCTAAATCGACACGCTCCATCACAGCATCATTTTCTGTTGCCCGCATATAACCAGGAGATTCTGAAAAAGTGACTTCTAGAAAGTCAGCTTCGGGATCAAACCAAACTTTTACTCGCTCTGCCATAGAGTTTCTCCTTTTTTAGGTTTATCTGTGAAATAGGCGGTGACGATAAAGGCATCATTGGGAAGATATTTCACGACGACACAAAGCCATTTATCGCCAATCGCCATTTGGGTATAGAAGCGATAAAGCAATGCCACGCTTTCATCACTGCGAGATTGACGTACCAGGTTTGGCTGTGTGAGGGTGTCAGCGATTTGTGTTTCCATCCCAACCATTTCAGGGTGATCGAGAATATGTGCCAACCGTTCTTCGGTCAGGCGAACTTCTCGGTTTTGATAGTCGAGGAGGATGGGCATAACCCTACACTTCTATTTCTACGGTGATGGATGTATTGCAGCCGAAGGTATCGACAACTTTAACACAGGCAAGATATTGGGCGAGGGCGGGGTAGTTCGCCCCGATCGCAGGGCATGATTACCCAGTGGTAGGCATGACAATTCCCCACGATGGGATCATCATCCTATCCCAAGGCGATCGCCTCATCCCCATTTCCCCCATCGCCAACCCACCGCAGCCCAATAGGGGAGTACAATACTATCCAAAAAACCCATCCCCTGGTGATTGGAGTTGTACCCTCCGCCGTAGCGCGTCTCAGCAAAACCGCAAGCCTGGATTAGCCGCGATTTTTAATCAGCATCACCTGAATGATCTGGTTGATCAGACCTTGCTCCAGGTCGAAAGAGCGGGCCAAACTGCTGAGGAGATCCTCTTCTTCTTGGCTGACTTCCCCATCTGCTAAGACGAGATCGGTGGCGATCGCAAAAGCCGTTTCATATAAATCATGGGGCAACGTGGCGATCGCCGCATCAAACAACACCCCCGACCCCTCCCGGCGCAAAATCCCACAGAGATTATCAAACATCCGGCGCATCACATCCTCCGAATAGCTCCGAAACAACCGCATCCGCAACAGCGTGATATTGAGCAACCGCACCTCATCATCGGCTAAATACCCATCAGCCGCAACCACCAACAACATGATGGCCGCGAATCCTTCCGCCGGGCCAAGACTTAATTCATTTTTCTGCAAACGATCATTTTTGCGAAACGCATCAAATAGGCCCATGGATTTGTTCTCCAAGACATGAATTGCATCCATGATGGCCGATGCTGACCCAGAATGGGCAAAATATTAAATTCTGTAAACCCTAGCAATCCCGTCAGCCCTGAAAATTAGAGGAAATTCGGTTGTCGCGTTGATCTGCGGAGGGGCGAAAAATTTTTCGCCCCTCCATCACCGACAGCTTTGCACGATCTTAAGCGGATTCCAGATCAGTTCATCGGGTGCAAATGTTCTTGGTGAGTTTAGTCCTCTCCCCAACGAAAATACACCCCATGAACCCAGATTAAACCGTGGCAAACTTGGCCGTAATTCGGGCCATTGCTTCCTCCACATTGGCACGACTATTAAACGCCGAAATCCGGAAATAGCCCTCACCGGCCGCCCCAAAACCCGATCCTGGTGTACCGACCACATTCACTTTTTCCAGCAATTGATCGAAAAAGTCCCAACTGGATAAATCAGCAGGGGTTTTCACCCAAACATAGGGCGCATTCACACCCCCATAAACGGCAAAACCGGCAGCGGTTAATTGGTTGCGGATAATTTGAGCATTTTCGAGATAGAAATTCACGAGGGTTTTAATCTGACTTTGACCCGCTTCCGAATAAACCGCCTCAGCCCCCCGTTGGACAATGTAGGAAACGCCATTAAATTTCGTGGATTGGCGACGATTCCATAAACTATGTAACGCCACCTCAGAGCTATCACTGATTTTTACCGTCAGGGATTTGGGAACAACAGTGAGGGCGCAACGGGTTCCGGTGAAACCGGCATTTTTAGAAAAAGAGCGGAACTCGATCGCACAGGTACGCGCCCCTTCGATTTCATAAATAGAATGGGGGATCTCCGGATCGGTGATAAAGGCTTCATAGGCCGCATCAAAAAAGATGATCGAGCCGTGGGCGTTGGCGTAGTCTACCCAAGCCTTGAGGTGGGCTTTCGTGGCCGTTGCCCCCGTCGGATTGTTGGGAAAGCAGAGATAGATCAGATCAACTTTCGTCGTGGGGATGGATGCAGTAAAATCATTTTCCGCATTGATGGGCAGATATACCAGGCCGCCGTACTCCCCCTGAGCATTCGCATCTCCGGTGTGGCCCGCCATGACATTCGTATCCACATAGACGGGATAAACGGGATCGGTAACGGCGATCGCATTCCCTGAGCCGAAAATATCGAGAATATTCCCCGTGTCACATTTGGAACCATCGGAAATGAAAATTTCCGAGGCATCAACATCACAGCCCCGCGCTTGGAAATCCTGAGCCGCGATTTTTTCCCGGAGCCAGAGATAGCCCTGTTCGGGGCCATAGCCTTTAAACGTGGTGCGATCGCCCATTTCCGCCACCGCCGCCGTCATCGCCTCCCGACAAGCAGCGGGCAAGGGTTCGGTGACATCGCCAATCCCCAGTTTAATAATCGGCGCATCGGGATGGGCAGCAGCAAAGGCATTGACCCGACGGGCAATTTCCGGGAACAGATAACCGGCCTTGAGTTTTAAATAGTTTTCGTTGATTTTGACCATCGGTAGTGGGTGCGTTGCGTGCGAAAATCCAGTGATACCTACTTTATCCCCTTTTTTGATCCCACCATGCCCTTAAATAGCGCGATCGTTGCTTATCTCCATTACCTCAGCTTTGGCCTCATCTTTGCCGCCCTCGCCCTCGAACACCAAACCTTTAAGGCAGAACTGACGATCAAGGAAGCATGGCGCATCCTGATCAGCGATACGATCTACGGCATCGCCGCGATTACGGTGTTAATCACGGGAGGATTGCGATTGATGTATTTCGGTCAAGGGCCGCAGTTTTATAGTCAAAATCCCGTATTTTGGGCGAAAATCGCGGTGTTTGTCGTGATTGGCACGCTCTCTCTTTACCCGACGATTTCTTTCCTGCGCTGGATTAAAGGGCTACGGGAAGAAAACGCCCCCACCATTAGCGAAACCCAAGCGAAGGTGATCACGGGGATCATTCGCACCGAGTTAGCGGGCTTTGCCCTGATTCCGTTGCTGGCCAGCCTGATGGCGCGGGGGATTGGGTTGTAGCATTCCTCCCTCCCTAGGCGGCAGAGCCATGGCACAAGGTGCATAGGACTTGAGAACTTAATCGAGGAGTGAGAAGTGAGAAGTGAGAAGTGAGGGAGAACGCTAAACTCTACTCTATCCTCTCTATCCTCTTTGCTCCTCAATCAGATTAGGGATCAAGCTCAATGCCTTGGGCTGCGAGTTTGGCCATCAGGGCCGCGAGTTTGGCTTCGGCGGTGTCGGCCCGCTGTGCCTCCTGTTCGGCTCGTTGGGTTTCTTGGGCCGATTGTTCACTGCCGGTGAGGAGGATCTGACCATGGCGATCGCACCACCGTAACCAGCGATCGTACTGTTTCCCCTCAAAGGAACCAGACCAGAGGGTCAACCCTAAACCCACCTCAGGGAGCCAAGCATCATCAAGGAGATGATATTTTCCTTCCCGCAGGCCATAGACGCGCAACACCCGCTCTGATAGATATTCCAGGGGATCAAACACCACATAATAGGGAATGGCAATGCGGCCATAGTCGGTTAATTTCCCCGCTAATTCACCGCCTTTACGATTGGAGACAATTTCAATGGCCACATCGGGGGGTTTGCCAAATTCCCAAATAAAGTAGGAACGATGGCGTTTCTGACTCCAATCAGCGGCAATTTCCACCCCCAAACTCAGCATCACATCCGGCACGAGGGGCGGGGCATGGAGGGCAGAGAATAGGCCCACATCGGCCATGGCAATAAAGGGCTGCTCAGTCCGAAAGGCATGATATAAGCAATGAACCAGTAGACGCTGTAATTTTTCTTGGATCAGGTTGTCCACAGGGGTTTCATCCTCAGTGACAATATGAGAGATATCTAATTCAGTGGGGATTTGGCTGTGGGCGGTTTCCTCATTCTGTGGGGGCGTGATCAGGTTTGGGGAGATGGGGGTTTGCATGGGTACACCGCGCTCAACGATTCTATTGTACCCATAAGCAGAAAGACAGGATGGGAAGGAGAGAGGATAGAGAAGAGAGGGAAATAGAGATTTCCTTCTCACTCCCCACTTCCCACTTCCCACTTCCCACTTCCCACTTCCCACTTCTTACTCCTCACTCCTCATTAAAACGTCGCCAATAACGCAAGGGTTTGCTCCAAACGGTTTAAGGCTTCCCCTTTACGGTGGAGCAATACCCAAGCTTGCATTAAATCAGGGCCTTGGAGTTCTCCGGTGAGGGCCGCCCGCATTGTTTTCATCACGAGGCCCTTTTTGACTCCGGCGGTTTTGGTGATCTGATCAACGATCGCCTTTAAGCCCTCAAGATCTACCTCACCCTGATCCTTGAGAGCAGCGATCGCCCCTTCCACAATGCCCTTCACCCCTGCCTGTTGCAGATGGGCGGTCGCTTTTTCATCAAACGTAATCCCAGAGCCGAACAATAACCGGGCTTCAGAAACGGCATCGGGCAAACGGGTCAGACTGGGGGCGACGAGGGTCGTGAGTTCCTCCAACCAGGGGCGATCGCCCACGGGATCAAATGCATAGCCCGCATTTTGCCAATGGGGAATGAGCAGATCCGTCAAGGCCGCCACGGGCATTTGATGGAGATATTGGCTATTAATCCAATCCAACTTATGCCAATCGAACTTAGCCCCGGCTTTATTGACCCGCTCCAGTTCAAACTGCGCCGCCGCTTCTGTGAGCGTGAAAATCTCCTGGGTGGCATCGGGGGGAGTCCAACCGAGGAGACACATATAATTGGCGATCGCCTCCGCCGTAAATCCCATCTGGCGAAAATCATCAATGGATGTCACCCCATCCCGTTTAGAAAGTTTCCGCCCTTCGGTGTTAAGGATCAAGGGCGTATGGGCAAAGTGGGGAACCGTTCCCCCCAAGGCTTCGTATAAAAGGATTTGCTTGGCAGTATTGGCAATGTGATCCTCTCCCCGAATCACATGGCTGATTTCCATATCGAGATCATCCACCACCACCGCCAGATTATAAAGGGGTTGCCCAAAGGCTTCATCCCCCTCCGGTGTACGGGCGATCACCATATCCCCCCCTAAATCCCGACCTTGCCAAGTCATCGCCCCCCGGATTTGATCCGTCCAGGTGATGGTGCGATCATCGTCGATTTTGAAGCGGATCACCGCCTTGCGGCCTTGAGCAATGAATTTTTCCTCAGCTTCCGGGGTGAGGTTGCGGTGACGATTATCATAGCGGGGGGCTTGATTGCTGGCCTTTTGGGCGGTGCGCATCACCTCCAATTCATCAGCAGTGCAATAACAGCGATAGGCCAACCCCCGATCTAACAAGGTTTGCACCGCATCCCGGTAGCGATCAAGGCGATCGGACTGTTGGATCGGCCCCTCATCCCATTGCAGGCCCAACCATGCCAGACCGCTGAGAATGTTTGCCGTATATTCGGGGCGCGATCGCTCCTGATCCGTATCTTCAATGCGGAGGATGAACGTTCCCCCCTGGCGACGGGCGTAGAGCCAGTTAAAAACCGCCGTGCGGGCCGTGCCAATGTGGAGATTCCCCGTCGGACTGGGGGCAATGCGTACTCGTACAGTCACAGATTTTTTCCTCAACCATCCAGATTTCTTTGTTAACCCTAGCAAAAAAGGGCTTGGCCATCTTGAATAACTTGTGTTATCCTAGTTTCTCGTTGACGCAAAGCGTTAACGCCCTGCGGATGTGGTGGAATTGGTAGACACGCACGCTTGAGGGGCGTGTGGCTTGCCCGTGCGAGTTCGAGTCTCGCCATCCGCATCAAAACCCCAGGATTCTCAAGAATCCTGGGGTTTTTGTTTAGGCTTGTAGGGTGGGCATCGCCCACCACGTTGGGAATGGTGGGCATTGCCCACCCTACGGGGGGATTGTGTCAAAATGAAGTGTTGTGTGCCGATGAAGGGCGATGATTGCTGCTGCTGGGATTGAATTTCAAGATGAATTTGAGGTGATTGTGATTGGCGCGGGCCATGCGGGCTGTGAGGCGGCTTTAGCCACCGCTCGCCTCGGTTGTGCCACATTAATGCTTACCCTCAACCTCGATAAAATCGCCTGGCAACCCTGTAACCCCGCCGTCGGTGGCCCCGCTAAATCCCAACTCACCCATGAAATTGATGCCTTGGGGGGGGAAATTGGCAAAATGAGCGATCGCACCTATCTCCAAAAGCGGGTTTTAAATGCCTCCCGTGGCCCGGCGGTGTGGGCATTGCGGGCGCAAACCGATAAGCGGGAATATGCCCAAGTGATGCGACGCATTGTCGAAAATCAGCCCAATTTAGCGATCCGGGAAGCGATGGCCACGGATTTAATTCTGGGCCCCAACAGCGAAATTTTAGGAGTGAAAACCTATTTCGGTACTTGTTTCGCCGCCAAAGCCGTAATTCTCACCACCGGCACATTTTTAGGCGGGCGGATTTGGATTGGCAATCAATCGATGGCGGCGGGTCGGGCGGGGGAATTTGCTGCCGTGGGCCTAACAGAAACGTTGAATCAATTGGGCTTTGAAACCGATCGCCTCAAAACCGGCACACCAGCCCGCGTCGATCGCCGTAGCGTTGATTTCTCCAAAATGGAACCTCAGCCGCCGGATGCTGAAATCCGTTGGTTTAGTTTTGATCCCGAAGTGTGGATCGAGCGGGAGCAAATGAATTGCCACCTCACCCGGACAACAGCGAAAACCCATCAATTGATCCGGGATAATCTCCATTTAACCCCCGTTTATGGGGGATTTATTGATGCGAAAGGGCCGCGTTATTGCCCTAGTATTGAGGATAAAATTGTCCGGTTTGCCGATAAGGAATCCCATCAAATTTTCATCGAACCGGAAGGGCGGGATATTCCCGAATTGTATATTCAAGGTTTTTCGACGGGCTTACCGGAAACGTTGCAATTGCAATTGTTGCGGACGTTGCCGGGGTTGGAAGAATGCACGATGTTGCGGCCCGCCTATGCGGTGGAATATGATTATTTACCCGCCACCCAATGCTATCCCACATTGATGACGAAAAAAATTGAAGGGCTGTTTACCGCTGGCCAAATTAATGGCACAACGGGCTATGAAGAGGCGGCGGCTCAGGGATTTGTGGCGGGGGTAAATGCAGCGCGGTTTAGTCGGGGCCAGGAGATGATTGTGTTTCCCCGTGAGCAGAGTTATATTGGCACATTAATTGATGATCTTTGCACGAAGGATCTGCGGGAACCCTATCGAATGCTCACCTCGCGGTCAGAATATCGGCTGTTGTTGCGCTCTGATAATGCCGATCAACGGTTGACCCCGTTAGGGCGAGAAATTGGTTTGATCGGCGATCGCCGTTGGCAAATTTTCCAAACCAAGCAGGCGAATATTGCCGCCGAGCGGGAGCGTTTAGCGACACAACGGGTGAAGGAGCAGGATCCCATTGGCGTGCAAATTGTGGCGGCAACGCAGCAAAAAATTAAGGGTTCGATTACGTTGGCGGATTTATTGCGGCGACCCGGTTTACATTATGGGGATTTAGACCGTTATGGTTTGGGGAATCCTGATTTAAATCGGGCGGAACGAGAAGGAGCAGAAATTGAAATTAAATACGCCGGTTATATTCAGCGGCAACAGACGCAAATTGATCAGGTGGCCCGCAGTGCAAACCGGAAATTACCTCCGGATTTGGATTATGGGGCCATTGAAACCCTCTCGAAGGAATCGCGGGAAAAGTTGGCGAAACTTCGCCCCTTAACCATTGGTCAAGCGTCGCGAATGGGGGGCGTAAATCCGGCGGATATTAATGCGTTGTTAGTCCATTTGGAGGTGCGATCGCGTGGGAGTGGGAAGTGGGGAGTGGGAAGTGGGGGAGAACGCTAAAACTCACATTTCGCAGGTTAAGGTCAATTATGCTAGTGAACGGTGCGTCAGGCACAATTCAACCCTCAACATCATCATCCGGTCTGACGCACCCTACGATTCAATGGTAGGGTGCGTCAGAGCGATTAATCTATAATGCCAAAGAGCAGCGTCACGGCTGACGCACCATTTATTCAGCAACTCTCTACTCTCCACTCTCTCCCATTCCCCCGGCCCTTTGCTCTACGATAGAACTATCCCCCCATCACAATGGCTCATGGCAACCCCCACCGCCCTTCTTGAGGCGATTCCTCAATTGGATTACCGTGTCACCCCTGGTGATGTGGCCACAAAAACCGGCCTCGATCTTCAGGTGGCCCAGCAAGCCCTTGTGGAATTGGCAGCAGATGCGGGGGGGCATCTGCAAGTTAGTGAAAGCGGGGATATTGCCTATGTTTTTCCGCAAAACTTTCGCACGGTTCAACGCAATAAATATTGGCAAATTCGAGCGCGAGAAATCGCCGCTCAGGTGTGGAAATGGGTCTTTTATGGCATTCGCATTTCTTTTGGGATTTTATTAATTCTCTCCATTGTGGTGATTGCGATCGCCATTATCGCCATTTTCATCGCCATCAATGCCAGCAATCAAAGCAGCAATAATAATCGCAATCGCGGCGGAGGCATCCCTTTTCCCCGCATCATGTTCTTTCCCAATTTTGGCCGCCTCTTCAGTCCGGGCTATTACCATCGCTCCCCCAGTCCTCAAAAAGCGCAGGGGAAGCCGGGGGAGATGAATTTTTTAGAGTCGGTGTTTTCGTTTCTGTTTGGCGATGGCGATCCCAATCATGATTTAGAAGCACGACGGTGGCGCAAAATTGGCCAGGTTATTCGTCACCATCGCGGCGCAGTGGTAGCGGAACAGATCGCCCCCTATTGGGATCGCGTCGATGAAGATGAGGATTTTATGCTGCCGGTGTTGGTGCGGTTTAATGGCTATCCGGCGGTTTCAGAACTGGGCGAATTGGTGTACTATTTCCCTGATTTACAGGTAACGGCTCAGGAGGAGGAGGAGCGTCCTGGGGTGGTATCCCACTACCTACGGGAAGAGCCTTGGCAGTTTAGTCGCGCCCCCAAAAGTCAACAGCAATGGGCCTTGGGGTTGGGACTGGTGAATGGTGGCGGAGCAATTGCTTTGGGCTATTTGCTCAAGACGCAACCGGCGATCGCCTTCGAGTTATTTGTGCAAACCTTGGGGATTTCCTGGGCAGCGGTTTGGGGGATTTATGGGCTGTTGTTGGTTTATGGGGTAGGTTTTTTACTGATCCCGGCGGTGCGTTCTTTCTGGATCAAGGGCCGCAATCCGCAACTCGAACAACGGAATCAGGAACGGGGCGATCGCGCCCAACGCCTCGCCAACCCCAGCCCCGAACTCGCGACCAAGTTGCAATATGCCCAAACCTTTGCCGAGCAAAAGGTATTAAGCCGCGATAACCTGATCTACACCACCGAAACGGATTTGTTAGATCAGGAATTGCAGATGAGCGATCGCCTCGATGCCGAATGGCGCAAACGCCTAGAAGGAGAGTGAGCCAACCCGTTGACGGGGGTATTGGGCCATCAACCGCTGCACCTCCCCCGCATGGTAAGAACTGCGGGTGAGGGGAGAAGACACCACTTGCAAAAAGCCCAAGGATTTCCCCTCAACCCGCCAAGCCTCAAATTGGGCCGGCGTGACAAATTCCTGCACCCCTAAATGCTTTTGACTGGGTTGTAAATATTGGCCAATGGTGAGAATATCGCAATCCACCCGCCGCAGATCCGCCATCACCTCCCGAACTTCCGCAGCACTTTCCCCCAAACCCACCATCATCCCCGATTTCGTGTAAATCCAGGGGGCGCGGGCGTGGGTTTGGCGCAACAGTTCGAGGGAGCGGTGATAATCCCCTTGGGGACGGACACGCCGATAAAAGCGGGGGATCGTTTCGGTGTTGTGGTTCAACACTTCCGGGCCTGCATCGAGGATGATTTGTAATGCTTCCCAATTGCCACAGAGATCGGGAATTAAAACCTCAATCGTCGTGTGGGGGGAAACCTGACGCACCACCTCAATACAGCGGACAAACTGGGATGCACCGCCATCGGGCAAATCATCCCGATTCACCGCCGTAATCACCACATGGCTCAAGTTCAGCCGGGCCACCGCTGCCCCTAAACGTTCCGGCTCTGTGGGGTCAAGGGCTTGGGGCTTTTTCTCGAAATCAATATCACAGTAGGGACAAGCCCGCGTACAGGCCGGCCCCATGATTAAAAACGTGGCAGTTCCGGCTTGGAAGCATTCACCAATGTTGGGGCAGGAGGCTTCCTCACAAACGGTATTGAGGGCTAAATCCCGCAAAATGTCCTTCACCGTCCCCACCCGTTCCCATTGGGGCGCTTTGACCCGTAACCATTCCGGTTTGACGACCACGTTAATTTACCTATTTTTCGCGTCACAGTAGTCTTCATCCTATCAAGAATGGGCGGAATGGGGGCTGTATCTCCACCCTCAAGCTTCCCGGTGCGGTGAAGAATCGCAAGGAACTAGATTAAGATTGGAACCAAAAGGTTAGCGTTAAATTTACCCTTGGATTGCCCGCCCGCCATATGCTCCATAGCCGCCGTGATCACCAGCACACTTTGCTACGCCTGATTGGGGGATACCTCGGTTTGGGCATGGTGGCGATCGCAATCATTCTAGAACTTTCCCCCCTCCCCCTCGATTTTCAGCATTTATTTCTGGGGTGGGGAATCATTGGGGTGAGTGGGGCGTTAGGCTATGGACTAATGGGTCGATGGGTGCAGCAATTGAATCAACAACAGAACTATATTGACTATCTCTTTGGGGAAAATCCCTTTCCCGTCTGGGTCTGTCATCGAGAAACAGAACGATTTTTAGCGGTCAACCGGGCGGCCATCGCCACCTATGGCTATAGTGAGGCGGAGTTTCTGCAACTCAAGCTAGGGGATCTTTACGGCGATAAGTATGCTAACGCGGATAGGTACGCTAACGCGGATAGGTACGCTAACGCGGATAGGTACGCTAACGCGGATCACCCCCCCCAACCGCCCCAGCTTTACCACCGCAGCCGCACCGGCCAAGAACTCACCGTTGAAGTCACTCAAATTCCCTGTTACTACCAAAATCAGCCCGCCCAACTGATGATCGTCCAAGATGTGACGGCACAGCAACAAACCGCCCTCGCCCTGCAAAATCAAAAAGTCCAGTACCGGATTTTGGCCAACAATGTCCCCAGTAGTGTGGTGTTACTCTTTGATCGAGATCTGTGCTGCACGTTTGCCGCCGGGACAGATCTGCAAAGCTTTTCGCGGGATCACCAGAGTTTAGAGGGGCGCACCCTTGCCGAAGCCCTACCACCGGAGATCCAAGCCTGTTTTGAGCCACTCCATCGCCGCGCCCTCGCGGGGGAATCCTTTACGCTGGAATTACCCCTTCATGATCGGTACGCTAGCGCGGATCGCATTTATTTAATGTCCCTTCTGCCGATCTACGATGCTCAAGGGGAAGTGAGCCAAGCCATGAGTATTGCCCAAGACATTACCGAACGCAAACGCCTAGAGGCCCAACTCCACCGCTCCGCCTTTTACGATCCCGTCACCCAGTTACCCAATAAAACTTGGTTTTTAGACCATCTTCAATTGCAGTTAACCTGTTGCCAAGCGGGGAAAACTGGATTTTTCAGCGTCTTTTTTCTGGAATTGGAACGGTTCAACAGTGTGAAATATAGCCTGGGCCACAGTTGGGCGGTGCAGATGATGGTGGCGACGGCGGAGCGGTTGGTGAGTTGCCTCAATTTAGCGGATCCGGTGGCGCGGGTGGGGGATCATTCCCTGGCCTTGCTGTTGACGAATTTGTACACGCCTTTGGATGCGACGGCGATCGCCGAATATATCCACCAACAACTCAACCAACCCCTCGAAATCGACAGTCAAGAATTATTCTCCAGTGTGGCCATTGGCATTGCGGTGATTGACACCCCAGAGCGGACGGAACAGTCCCCGGAGGATGTACTCCAAGCCGCAGATACCGCGATGAACTACGCTCGCACCCAGGAGGGGGCCAACCATGCCATCTTTGCCCCCCAAATGTCCGAAGCAGCGGCGGCGCGGTTTGTGCTAGAGGCGGATTTGCGGGGGGCGATCCAATCCCAAGCCTTTGAGGTGCATTATCAGCCGATTATTGCCTTGGAAACCTTGGAACTGATCGGGTTTGAAGCCTTGATGCGTTGGCAGCATCCCCGCCATGGTTGGATTGATCCCAGTCGGTTTATTCCGGTGGCGGAGGAAACGGGTTTAATGGGGTTGATTGATTGGTGGATTTTAGGCGAAGCCTGTCGTCAATTGGCCCAATGGCAAAAACAATGGCATGGCCCCCAACCGTTGCTCTTGAGTGTGAATGTGTCGGGGGCATTGTTGAATCAATTTGGCCTGCGCGATCGCCTCCGTCAAGTCATCCTCACCAACCATATTCCCAGGGGTAGCCTCAAGCTGGAAATTACCGAACCGGTCTTGATGCAACACCCTAGCGCGATTCAAACCATCCTCGACCCGATCCACAATTTAGGGATTAAATTGGCCGTTGATGATTTTGGCACCGGCTATTCTTGTCTTGAATCCCTCTACCATTTGCCCATCGACACGATCAAGATTGATCCCTCATTTATCCAAGATATGGAGCACAATGCCGATCATTTTGAAATGATTCGGATGATGCTCAACCTTGCCCAAAGCCTCAATATTGATGTCACCGCTGAAGGGATTGAAACCCCAGGACAATTGGCGCGATTGCGATCGCTCGCCTGCCGCTATGGCCAGGGCTATTTCTTCCATGCCCCAGTGCCGAAGGATCAGGTGTTGGGGTTAATCGAGCGCGATCGCCTCTGGGGTTGGCAGAGCGATAACTCCCCCTTTCCGGTAGAATGATCGTTAAATCCTGGCATTCTGCAAGGATGCCAACCCGCTGCCCTTGGGCAGTTGCTCAAGCCCTTTTAAAATCCGGAGTATTATCCATGGTTGCGCTCAAAATCGTTGTTTTTGCCGTTGTCGCCTTCTTCGTCAGCCTGTTTGTCTTTGGCTTCCTCTCTGGGGATCCCTCCCGTACCCCCAGCCGCAACAACATGGAATAGAGTTTCCTGTCAAAACCGGCATTGAGGGGCAATGGCGCAACCGTTGCCCCTTTTTGCTGTGGGTGGGGGCTATGGGGGGTAGGGGCGAAAAATCCTTCGCCCCAATCCTTCGCACCGACGGGATCGGGTTAATCTCACCGGATTGCCCCGCCTTGCCCTGCAAAATAAAGTAGGGCTTGCCCCTGGCAACCTTTTGCGATCGCTGATGGCGAACTCATCGCCCAAGGTCAACGTCATCTACCCTGGGGTTGCCTAATTTTTTCTGGTATTCTGCCCCCATTGCCTCCTGCGGTTATTGTAAATCTCTATGTCTCAGCCGAGCGTCCCCCCTCCATCGCCCTATCTTCCCCCTGTCCCCATCCCGGCTAAGGTTCAGCCCTTGAGTGACCAAGGGGTTGATTCCATCCCTCCAGGTTTGATGGTGGTTGCAGATATTGCTCCGCCGATGGCGATCGAGTCAAACCCCCTCGTAATCGCTCCCGCCACAGTGGTTGGATCGGAGGATATTGACCTAGAGACGGCTCCCCGCCTTGATAAATTTTTAACCCAACCCCAAGCGGCTCAGGCTTTGGATTTGCCGGAGGCGGCCATTACCCAACCCCAAGCGGCTCAGGCTTTGGATTTGCCGGAGGCGGCCATTACCCCCCCTCAGCATCTCCGGGTTCAATCCCGCGATGGGGAAACGGTTGAATTTGACATCACCGCACCGGAGGCTGATCCCGACGCAGAACCCGACCCAGAAGCTGATCCCGCCGAGCCATCGGCCCCCATCCCCCAAACCAAACCCACGCCTAACCCCTTGGATGTGGTGGAGATTAACGCCGATCGCCAGGACTATGATCAAGTCCGCCAAATTGTGACGGCGACGGGGAATGTGATTGTGCGGTTTGCGCGGGGGGTGTTGACGGGCGATCGCATCCGGGTCAATCTTCGTAACCGGGTGGTGGTGGGGGATGGCGATGTGGTGATGCGTCGGGGTGAGCAGGTGTTTCGCGGTGAATCCTTTGAGTACCAAATGGTGCAGGATCAGGGGGTGATCTATCAAGCGCGGGGGGAAGTCAACCAACGCACCTCAGCGCGGGATTGGGAACTGACCCGGGAAACGGCGGCCCAATTGGCCGATCGCCCCTTGAGCGATCGCCTCGTAGCCCAGCAACCGATCCAAGGGGTAGAGCCTGATGACAATTTTGACTTCACCGTTGGCGGCGGCGGCGGCGGGCTAATCGGGGCCATCCCTGGGGTGCGGGGCAGTGTGGATCGGTTCCGGTTTGAAGCGGAGCGGATGGAGTTTGATTCCCAAGGTTGGCAGGCCCAAAATGTCCGCCTCACCAATGACCCTTTTTCACCGCCAGAGTTAGAAATACAAGCCGAGCAAGCCACATTCTCCGCCCTCACCCCCTATTCTGATGAGCTACGGATTCAAAAAGGCCGCTTGGTTTTTGATCAGGGCTTTTCTCTCCCCACTTTCCCCAATCGGGTCGTGTTTAACCGTCGGGAAGAGACGAATCAGTTTGGCGGCTTGTTTAATCTGGGTTTAGATGACAGTGAGCGGGGCGGGCTGTTTATTGAGCGACAGTTTGCGCTATTTGATAATGGCCAATTCCGTTGGACAGTGACACCGCAATATTTTGTGCAGCGGGCGATTTTTGATGAGGGTTTTGTGGATCCCGATTCCTTTGGGGTACGCACGACGGTAACGGGTCAGTTCGATGAGCGCACCTCCGTGATTGGGACGGCGGCCCTCACGAGTTTGGATTTTGGTAAGTTGGATTCCCGGCTGCGGGCCAGTGTGCGGGCCGCCCATTTAATCGGCCCCCTTGAGCGGCCCCATCGGTTAGGGTTGGAATATAGCTATCGCGATCGCCTCTTTAACGGCTCCCTCGGTTTCCAAACGGTGCAGAGCAATGTCGGCCTGGTGATCACCTCCCCCACCTATACCCTTTGGGATACGGGGATCACCCTCAGCTATCAAGGGGGAATTCAAACGATCAACGCCGACACCGATCGCCCCGCATTGATCCGCCCCAATCGCAACAATAGCCGCACGATCCTTACCCGTACCCAAACCGCTGCCTTTCTGGGCAAAGCCTTCCCACTCTGGCAGGGGAAAGCTTTGCCCGCCACGCCGGATCAGGGGTTACGGTACACGAGTCGCCCGGTACAGCCTTTTGTGAGTTTGAGTACGGGCTTAAATGGGGTATCAAGTTTTTATAGCAATGGCGATCGCCAGCAGTCCCTCAGCGGTGGCATCACGCTTCAGGGGCAATTCGGCCAATTTTCTCGCCCGATGTTTGATTACACCGGCTTTAATATTGGCTATGGCCAAACGGTTTTTGGGGGGCAATCGCCCTTTCTCTTCGACCGCATTGCCGATGCGAAAACCCTCTCTTTTGGTATCACCCAACAGATTTATGGCCCCTTCCGCGTGGGGATCCAAAGTTCCATCAACCTCGACACAAGCCAGGAAATCAGCACCAATTACACCATCGAATACAGTCGCCGCACCCATAGTATTGCGGTAATTTATAACCCGGTGGTAGGGTTGGGGGCGTTGACGTTGCGGGTGGGGAGTTTCAACTGGATTGGCTCCGGCGATCCCTTTGGGGGCAGTGGGGTGCGGCCTGTTACCGATGGGGTGGTGGGGGATTAGGGAAGTGGGAAGTGGGAAGTAGGAAGTGGGAAGTAGGGAGATTCAATTGTAGGGTGCGTCAGAGCGATTAATTTATGATGCAAAAGAGCAGCGTAATGGCTGACGCACCATGGATTGAGCAAGCGGATGAGAGCGATCTGTAGGGTGCGTCAGAGCGATTAATCTATGATGAAAAGGAACAGCGTAATGGCTGACGCACCATGGATTGAGCAAGCGGGAGAGATGCCTTGATGCAGTTGTTGATGGTTGGTGAACAGGTTATCCCAATTTCCTAAAATCGCAAGCCTAGAAACCGGGTTTCTTGCATCTCCTCATCCCTAGCATCCTCACAGAAACCCGGTTTCTGTTTATCCAGCCTTTAATCTGTTTCTCAACTTTCGAGAATGGGTATTAGCTATAACTGCGCCAAAAACTCATCCGCCAGGCCATAGCCCAAAGTTTGCGTCATCGCTTGGAGCTTGCCATAGTTTTTCACCCCCTTACCCTCTAACCAATGGTGGATCGTGAAAATTTTCGTCGTGATCAAAATTTCCAAAGCCTCCGGATTGAATTGAATCCCCTCCGTCCGGCTGAACTGATGGGGAACCAACATCGCCGTATAACGAGCCAACTCCTGCGACCAATCCAAACAAAACGGCAACCAAGGATAACGACTATCCAAACGCAAAAACCACAGCCGGATTTCCGGGATTTCCGACAATTCGCGGGGATCGGTGGGGTCGCGGGGAAAATCAATCGTGAAGCGGATTTGATTGTAGTAGCTTTCGGGGTTCGGAGCGGTGAGGATCGGGGCGATCGCCTCCACCGCCGGAGCGAGATCCAACGCGGTCAATTGGGCAGGATTAAGGGCGATCGTGATGGTCATGGGGGGAAGCCTCGAAAACAAACCATTGTTGATCATCTCATAGGGAGGACGCTGGGGAACGAAGTCTGCACAACAAGCGGTATCTTCTTGGACATTTTGAAGGGGGAAAAGTCGCTATGCTCTCTCTAATGCTGGCTTTGGGATCAAAATGCGCATTGAGCAAATTCAAGGATTTTTAGCGGTGGTGAAAACCGGGAATTTCGGCCAGGCGGCGCGGGAATGTGGCATTACCCAATCAACGATGAGCCGCCAAATTCAAGCCCTCGAAACTGAGGTCGGCTTACCCCTGTTTCACCGCAACAATCAGGTAAAGCTCACCCTCGCGGGGGAACGGTTTTTGCCCAGAGCGCGGCGGATTGAACAGGAATGGCGTAATGTCCTCCAGGAGTTGCGGGAGTTGCGGGAGGGGAAACAGTCGGAACTTTGTATTGCGGCGATCCATTCCGTTTGCTCCACCTTAATTCCCCCCGTTGTCCAGCAATTTTATCGCACCTATCCGGACGTACAGTTACGGGTGACGGCCTTGGGGAGCGATCGCGCCTTGAAAGTTCTCCGGGATAATTTGGTGGATTTGGCGATCGTCATGCAAAACCGCTTCCTCACCACAGCGGCGGAAATCGTCGTAGACCCCCTCTATGAGGAATCGATTCAGGTCTTGATGGCCAAAACCCATCCCTTAGCCGCCTATGGGGAAATTCCTTGGTTAGAACTGGTGCGGTATCCCCAAGTGGTATTTAAGGATGGCTATGGGATGCAGCGGTTGGTGCAGGAGCGGTTTGGGGAATTGGGGGTGGAATTAAAAGCGGTGTTAGAACTGAATACCCTCGATGCCTTTCGGGGCGTGGTGCGTCAGGGGGAATTAATCGCCCTTTTGCCTCAGTCCGCTTTATGGGATGTGGAGCAAGACCCGACGTTGGCGGTGCGGGGCATTGGCGAGGTTCTCCTACCTCGCAAAGAGGAGCGGCCCCTCACCCGTCAAGTGGTTTGTGTCACCACCCAAGACCGGCTAGAGATTCCCCCCATTGCCTACTTTCGCCAATTGGTGCAAAAGTTTGCCCCGGTTTGCCGTGGGGCTTTGTTGGGGAGTGGGGAGTAGGGAGTGGGGAGTGGGGAGTGGGGAGTAGGAAGTGGGGAGTGGGGAGGATCGCCCCCTGCTTTCAATGTCTTGGTGGAAGTTTGACTTGCTGCTTGGCTCTTACTTTTTCCTCCTCTGGCCGATTTGGCCCCTGCAAATCCGGGTGTTGACGGAGAATTTGGACTTGACGGAGGAGATCATCACGACGCACCGGGTCAACGGCGGCCCACTGCTCGAGGACGGCAATTTGGGGGATTAAGAGGGGGATGCTTGCGTAAGTGGTGAAGGCCTGTTCATAGGCAGCGGCGGCGGCGGTGTTGTCCCCTTGGCGGCGATACACCTCCCCCATGGCGGCCCACACCACCGCTTGATCGGCAAGATGGTTCGTGGCAAAGAGGGCTGCGGCTTCCTCATAAGTGGTTAAGGCGGTGCGGTAGGTGGCGAGGGCTGCTGTATATTGTCCCGCCTCTCGTTGGAGGGTTCCTAGCCGTTGGAGGGCGGTGGCGGTGTTTTCGGGCAGTTGCATGGTTTGGGTGATGGCGATCGCCTTTTCCTGGTAAGGAATCGCCCGCTCCGGTTGCCTCGCCTGGGTGTAGATTTTCACCACCTGACCAATAATCGTGAGGGGATCATAGCCCGTATTGTAGGATTGCTCTGCCACCGTCAAGGCTTCCGTAAAATAGGCTTCGGCCCGTTCCCCTTGATCCAGATCCAGATAAAACTTGCCCAATTCCACGATCGCCAACCCTAACCCCAATGGCCCCACATTGGGGGAATCACTCCAATACTGGCGGGGATCACCTTCCGCCGCAATCAGCGCGGCCCGTTGTGCCTTAGCCTCCTCAACAGTGGGGGCGAGATTATCTAACGTCATGATCTGATACATCACCCTGAGGCGGGGTTCCATTACCGTAGCAGCGAGGGTGAGGGCTTCCTGATAGCGGGCTTGGGCTTGGGTGGGATGGCCTTGGGCCTGATCAATGAGGGCGATCGCATTTAACACCGGCAACTCCTCACCCCCACTCTCCACAGCCTGATATTGGGCTACTGCCTGCTCATAGGTGGCTAGGGCTGCCGTGAGTTGCCCTTGACGGTGTTGGAGGATCCCTTGATGAAACAGGGTAGTAGCAGTGGAGAAGGGATCGGCGGGTTGGTTCAGGGTGGCGGTATAGAGATCAGCAGCGGCTTGCCATTCCCCTTGGTTTTGATAAACGGCCCCTAAGGCTTGGGCCAGTTGATGGATGCGGTGGGGGGAAATTTGGGGCGTGATGCGGTGGATTGCTTGGGCTTGGCGGTAATAGCGGAGGGCGAGGTCAGTTTGGCCTTGGTGATAGAATTGGGCGGCTAAACCTTCGGTAAATTCCACGGCTCCGAGATAATCACGGCGCAACAACAGCGCCTCAATTTCGTGATCATAAATGCGAAGGCCATCCTCCACCAGCCCAACACTGATCAGAAATTGCGCCCATAAAATCCGTTGCGCGAAGGGGGTGGTAATGTCGGGGAAAATTTGGGCCTGTAGTTGGGGGATTGGCTCCCCTTGGGCCTGGAGGGGCAACAATGCCAACCCTGGCAACCCTGTGAGGAGGGCGATCGGTGCGCTAATGCGGATTGCCACCGCCCAAACCTGCTGTTTCCTTTGCTGTCCCATGCTTTGATCTCCGGATGTTCTGGTGGGGGCGAAAGGTTTAATTTTTGCGCCCCTACAGGATTAATTCGCCTTAGACCCTAACCTATTATTCTATAACTGGATTCTGTCGCACCAACGGCTTCCTGATTGAATTTTCAGCAGGTTTGGGGTTAGGATCACGCTTTCCCGTTTCACTCAGATTTTCCATGAGCGCATCCTCTTTCCGTCTCGTCCTCCAAAAGATTGGCAGTGGCCCCCACACGAGCCGCGATTTAACCCGCAGTGAAGCGGCGGCAGCGGCGGAAATGATGCTGAATGGGGAGGCAACTCCGGCCCAAATTGGTGCATTTTTAATTGCCCACCGGATTAAACGCCCGACTTCAGAGGAGTTGGCGGGTATTCTTGACACCTATGAGCAATGGTGTCCCCCCCTGCCGGATTTGGGGTTAGGGCGGCCGGTGGTGGTGTTGGGCAATCCCTACGATGGGCGATCGCGCACTGCACCGATGAGCATCATCACGGCGTTGATCCTCTCAGCGGCGGGTGTGCCGGTGTTGCTCCATGGGGGTGATCGCCTCCCCACGAAATACGGGCTACCGCTGATCACGCTCTGGCAAGGTTTGGGGATTGATTTCACGCAGTTAGATCGTTCCCAAGTGGCGGCTCTCCTGGAAAGCACAAATCTAACTTTTTTCTATACGCCGCGCCATTTCCCCGCCCTAGCCCCCTTGAATGAATACCGGGATCAAGTGGGCAAACGCCCCCCGTTAGCGACGGTGGAATTGATTTGGCTTCCCTATGCTGGCCCTGCGCATCTGGTGGCGGGGTTTGTCCATCCCCCGACGGAGCAATTTATTCAGGGTGCTTTGGCGTTGCGGGGGGTGGAGCGTTATACGTTGGTGAAGGGTTTGGAGGGGAGTTGTGATCTGCCCCGCGATCGCACCGCCATCATCAGCCACCATGCTCCAGGGGATACGGAACCCCAACGGTTAAAGCTCCACAGTCGGGATTTTGGTTTGGGGGGGAAGGAGGTTCCTTTAGTATCGGAGTCTGAGGTGGTGGAATCTTTAAAAGTTACTCTGAAGGGGGAGCCGGGGGATTATCAACAGGGGGCGATCTGGAATGGGGGTTTCTATCTTTGGCGGTGTGGGTTTTGCCCTTCTTTGCATGATGGGTTAATCCTGGCCAAGGAATTACTCATGGGGGGGGCGATCGCACAGTTGAACCGCGTTGCTTCTGTCTGTGAATCGCTGTGAAAGATTAATCCGGGGGACTGGTTTCACCCTGGAGATTTGAGGGGCAATTGCTGATCGGTGCTGATCTCGGAAAGTCTGTGTTTTTCGCTGTTCATTTTTGGTCGTGTGGGCTGGGATCCCAAGGGCCGATGATGGGTTGTCCTTGTTGTTCTTGGGTGGCGAGTTCGAGGTTAAGGGTAAGGAGTTTTTCAAGGAGATCGTCGTTGGGGTTAAATCCGTAGGCTTGGAGGGTGAGGGTATCGAGTTTTTGGTGGAGTTTATACAGTTGGCTGGCGGGTTCATGGAAGTAGGCGTTATAAAGTTTGGTGATGCCCCATTGTTTTTGTTCCATTTGTTGACTACGGTATTCATGGAGGGCGATCGCAGCGGCGCGGATTTTTGCGACGATTTCCGGTGATGGAGTTTGAGGAAAAGGGAAGGTTTCAAAACAAGTTTTATGGGTGTAACGGGTTCGGTCTTCTAGGGTTGAGCTTTGTGCTTTGACCCAAACTCGATGAATTTTGGACGTTAAAATTCCTAAAATATAAAAGTCATCTGATGCAATAACTACATTTAAATCTCCGGGCATCCAAGAATTATCAGCAGGTATAAAAATGGCCCATTTTGAAACACGCGGAATCACAAAGTAACGCATTAAAGAAGAAATAGCCTCTCTCATGGCTAATCTTTTTCCTTCATATTTCCACCACTGTATTTTTAACCTCTCATTTCTATTGTTTTTTCTTTCATTTGGTATTGTTTTCTTAAGGTGATTAAACGGCAGTGTATATTGAGAAGCTACCTCAATCGGTAGATCATCAAAGTCAATAATCCATCGATCAGGTATTCCATTTGGATATCGTGCAAGATTAGTTCCCATTGAAAATAATTTTAATACTTGCTGATTTTTTTGATCTTTATTAATCCAATAACTAGCTTTTTTCTCATCAACAATAAAGCCTTTGCCATTGGGTATAACACCTTGAAAGCAATAAGCTTGGTTAACCTTGAGTGATTGAGATAAACTTAGATCAAATGTCGTAGTTAGTGCTGAATTGATGCGAGTCACTTTTTGATTATCAAGGAAAAATTCTGTCGGTTCCCGTTTCGCCCAATTCACGATACTGACATGAACAGCCGCTTGACCAGACCAAGGTTGTGTTGAGGTTGCTTCATGGATAAATCCACCATTTGTTTCAATATAGTCTAAAGCAGCCACCCTACTTTTTCCTTGACTAATGGAATTAGTTGCAACCAAACCAGCTCGACCGTTTTGATCTAAATGATCATGGGTTAATCGGAACCAGTAAGCGCAAAAATCAACAGAATCTTTAACGCTTGAAAAGCGGGAAAAAACATTATTCACATAGGTGTCACCTAACTCCAATCTCATATTTTTTCCTCCTAAAAATGGCGGATTGCCAATAATGGCGTTGGCTTTTGGCCATTCTGTGAACAACGCATCAGCACAAACAATATTGTCATCCAAGGTATCCAACGGCAACGCAGGCTCAATCAAATCCAATGTATCGATCGCCACCTTCCGCGCAATCATCAACGTCACCCGCGCCAACTCCACCGCAAACCGATTACTATCAATCCCAAAAAACTGTAACGGCGTAACAAAACCGATCTCCACCTGATCGCCCCCCGACCGCCGCCGCTCCCCAATCTTATCTAATAAATCTTGCTCAATCCGCTTCAACTCCCGATAAGCCAAATAAAGAAAATTCCCCGACCCACAAGCCGGATCTAACACCCGATAACCCCCCAACTCCCGCCGTAAACCCTCCAACTCTTGCAACGTCCCCGCCCCCTCAATCCGTTCCTCCCAATACCGCGAAATCGTTGGCCGGACAATCTTCATAATATCCGCCTCCGAAGTATAGTGAATCCCGTGGGCGTGACGTTCCCCTTCATCAATTGCCGATTCAAAAATACTCCCAAAAATTGCCGGACGAATTTTGCTCCAATCCTCCAACGCCACCGCCTCTAAAACTCGCAACTCCTCAACCGTTAGATCAAATTCATCAATGGTTGCAAATAACCCCCCATTAAAATAATCTACCCCCTCAAACTGTCCTGCTCGTGTAATTTGTGGCCGATTCATCTCCCAAAATAACCCCCGCGAAATCACATCATAGGAACGCCTTCCCCCAATACAATCCTGCACACAACGGATAAACAAACTATCCGGCAACAACCCCCGATCCTCTGCAAACATCGCCAACACACATTGCAACACAAACCGCTGCGCCATTAACGCCGCCTCCGGTTTAGCGTGTTTATATTGGCGGTGCAGGCGATCGCGCAAAAAAGGATACAAATCCTGCCCCAAACGCCGCGCCGCCTTCTCCGTCACCTCCACCTGATTATTGCCAAAAACCGACGACTGCTCACGGGGAAACATAAACCCAAACACAGCCACCCGATCCGGTAACTCCTCCAACCGCACCTGATCAATCGGCGTATCAATCTGAATATCAAAATCGTAAATCCAAAACTGATCAAAATTACACAACATCACATAACGGGGCCGATTCGGAACCGCCCGCTGCCAATAATCAAACGCCTGGGAATAATGCTTACTCAGATCCGCCCCCCGCCGCTTCATCTCCACCAAAACACGCGGCTTCCACACCAAATCTGCAAACCCCGTTTTGCCCTTCTTACTCCCCTTCTCAATCCGCTTCTCATACACCGCCCCCGCCTGCATCGCCCCCTCATGGCCAAACGCCCGAAAAAAATGATCCAGGAAAACCTGCGCCTCCCCCTTCTCATCCCCGGTAATGTAGGACTGGCAAAAATTAACAAAGTTTTGGAGGCGATCGCGATCTAAAGGTTCCATAAAGACTATGCCAGAACAGAATGTGCAGCAGCCAACGCCGCCGTCTCCCTAGTTTAACCAAAAAGCCAACCCACCATAAATCAGAATCCTAGGGTGCGTCAGCCCACATCAATGATGATCTTGATGCTTGAATGATGCCTGACGCACCACTCACCCCATGGTGCGTCAGCCCTTACTCTGCCCTTTTGCGTCCCGAACTAATCCCTCTGACGCACCCTACAAATCTCAATCATCAAAACCCCTCACCCCCTCCCAGCAACCGATTGAGCATCAAATCAAATCCTCAGCAATCACAATTCACCCAGAGCTACCCACCCCCCACCCAGATCTCCCCCCCAAACCTCCGGCTCTTAACGAAGGTTTCCCGTAAGATGGGGACAGCATAATCTCTTCTCCCCCTCTTTTGTTGGTGGTTGGTCTATGGCGGAACTCAAACTCCGTATCCATGTTGAAGGCAGTCCAGAACGAGTTCTCAACCTCACCCATGGGGAATTGGTCATCGGTCGCTTGCCAGAATGCGACCTCTGTTTGCCCTTCTCCGAAGTTTCCCGCCACCATAGCCGGATTTATCAAGACCGCGATGGTCGCTGGATGATTGAAGATTTGGGCAGCACCAATGGCACCGTTGTCAATCAAGTGCTGATCCAAGGGCCACAAGCCATCGAGAACAATGATGCCATTCAGGTGGGCAACACTTTTTTGATGGCTTATATCAGTCAGTTAATCACAGCGAAACGCACTCAAACCGTTGTAGGTGGGCGGACAATCCTGCGTAGTGCCGAGGAATTGCAACAGCAATGGCTACAAATGGATCTGACCGATGAGACCTTTAGCACCCAACAGCGGATGATCGCCCGTCTGCAATATCTGGTGGAAATTTCCAAGGGCCTCAGTTCCGCAGAATCCATTGATGCCATTTTTGAAAAAGTCCAGACGATTATTTTTAAAGAACTCAACGAAATTCAGCGGTTAGCACTGTTGGTGGATGTGGAGGGCAATGGCACCTTGCGCCTCGTCGATGCAGCGGCCCGCTATGCTGTCAACCCCTCCGAAACCCATAGCCAAAGCTGGATCAGTCGCAGTATTTGTAAGCGGGTTTTTGATGAAAAAGTAGCAATTAAAACCGTTGATGCTCAAGAAGATCAACGGTTTGAAGGGGAGCATAGTATTTTGGCGAAGGGGATTCGCGGGGCCTTGGCTGTGCCGCTGTGGGATAAAAATCAGGTGGTGGGCGTACTCTATGCTGATGCCAGTTTACGCCTTAAAGAATCGGTGGATGCGGCAGAAGATGAAGAAGACCTTAGCTTTTTCTCAACCTTGGCGAATTTGGTCGCCTACAGTGTGCAGCGGTGGTTACTGCGACGCAAACTCCAAGGAGAAGAGCGGATCCGTCAACAGTTGGAGCGGTATCATTCCCCCGCAGTGGTGCAACAGTTGATTTCTGTGGGGGCGGTGGATCACGGCCGGATCAAGCCCATTGAGGCGGAGATTAGTATCATTTTTGCCGATCTTGTCGGGTTTAGTGCGATGTCTGAGCGCATGACCCCGACCCAAATTGCCCAGATGCTTGATCGCTTTTTTGAGGAGATGTTGCAGTTTGTTTTTGCCATGGGGGGGACGCTGGATAAATTTATTGGTGATTGCATCATGGCCTTTTTTGGCGCACCAGAACCCCAGGAGGATCACGCCGATCGCGCTGTGCGGGCCGCCTTGGGAATGCTCAAACGCTTGGATCAACTCAATGCGGTCAATACCTGGGAACACCCCCTAGAACTCCATGTGGCCATTAACAGCGGTAAGGCAGTGGTGGGGGATGTGGGCAGTTCCCAACGGGTGGACTATACGGTATTGGGGGCAACGGTGAATTTAGCGGCTCGCATGGAGGGGATTTGCCCCCCCTGTGAATGTGTGATTTCTGGCGATACCTATCATCGGCTTTCTAAACCGGAGGGCTTTTTTTTACTGGGCGATCGCACCTTCAAAGGCATTGACCGCCCCGTCCCCATCTACCAAACCCGCCGCCGCAAACCCACGATCCACAAACCCCTCTAACCCCATTCCCTCCTATGGGACAATGGGGGCTGATCCCTCCCCACTTCCCCCCAACCCCATGCCCCCCATCGAAACCCCCCCCACCCGGCGCGATCGTGAACCCCTGATCAGCCTAGCCCTCTATTCCGGGCTGAAATGGTCTATCATTGCCCCGATGTTTAACACCTATTTCCAAGGACGCATTCACAACGTCGAGCGCGTCCCCCGCTCCGGCCCCCTGATCGTCGTCGCCAACCACGCCAGCCATTTTGATCCCCCCCTCTTAGCAACGGCATTACAGCGGCCCGTCGCCTTCATGGCCAAAGAAGAACTATTTAAAATTCCCCTCTTTGGCCCCGGCATCGCCCTCTACGGAGCCTATCCCGTCAATCGCAACTCCGCCGATCGCAGCGCCATCAAATCCGCGATCAAATCCAGTCATCAAGGTTGGGCCGTGGGCATCTTCATCCAAGGCACGCGCACCCCTGACGGTCGTGTCACCGAACCCAAACTCGGGGCGGCGATGTTAGCCGCCAAACTCAACGCCCCCCTCATCCCCACCAGTCTCTGGGGCACGGAAAAAATTCTCGTTGAAGGCTCCACTTGGCCCCGCCCCGTCCCCGTCACGATCCGCGTCGGTGAAGTCCTCCCCCCGCCCGCCTCCAGCAAACGGGCAGATTTGGAAGCCACGACCGCTTTATGTACCGAAAAAGTTAATGCTCTCCACGGTTTGGGGCGTTAGGGAACGGGGAACGGGGAACGGGGAACAAAAAAACCCCCTTGTTACGGGGGTTAATCCGGAACCCCCCTTGAAAAGGGGGGCAGGGGGGATCCTTCCCTACAGGGTTTGCAAAGCATCGCTCGTAATGCTGTCAGCGGTGCGGATGTAGCGGTAGGTTTGGGGCTGGGTGATTTTCGCCACCGCAAACCGTTGGGCAGCCCGTTCCCATAAATCGGTATCTTCGCCATAGTTTAAATTTTGGAAACCGCCTAAGGCCATAAACACCTGACGTTTCCCGAAAAAAGTCGCCCCCGTCACACAATCATAAAGATTAATTTTTTGCCCCGGTTGATAGTAATCTGCCACCCATTCATCCCCCTCAACCCTAAAACCGCCGCTGATTAATTCTACTTCTGGATGATTGTTTAAATAGGCGAGGCGAGAACTGAGGTGCTGGGGTAGATAGCGATCGTCACTATCAATAAACGTGACATATTCCCCCCAAGCGGCTTGTATCCCGGCATTGCGGGAAAAGCCCGTTTTGCGGTTTTGGTGCTTTTGGTAGCGGATCCGGGCATCTTGTTGGAGGAATGTGTTGGCGATCGCCCCCGATTCATCCTCACTGCCATCGTCAACAATCAGCAATTCCCAATCCGTAAAATCCTGAGCCAAAACACTCTGTACGCAATCGCTTAAATAACCAGCGCGGTTATAGGTGGGCAGAATAATCGAAATGGTAGGAATGGGGGCAAAGGCGAGAGGTTCCATCGGCTAAGGTTCAGGGATAACAGGATTCTCTAAAGGGGCAGGCTTGACTTTCGATTTCAGCCCATGGGGGAGGCGAATCCCAATTAATCCATCATAGATAAAACCCCAAAAATCTCGCTGGCTTTGGAAAATTCCCAACCGGAGGGGGCTACCCTTGGCCTCTAGCATCGGTTTAGTCAGTTGGTAGGCGGCCTCATATTTATACCAAGGGATCGAGGGCCAAAGGTGATGAACGAGATGATAATTTTGGCCTAAAATGAGCAAATTTAAGAGGGGACTGGCATAGACACGGGCATTTTTCCAGCGATCGCGCTCCTCAAAGGGGCGATGGGGCAAATAATCAAAAAATAACCCCAGAGCAATCCCCACAAAACCAGCGGGCATAAACCAATAGGTGACAATGTAGGAGAAAAAATTGTATTGCAGAGATAGCCACACAATCCCCAATAAAAAGGCCCGACTCAAAAACCATTCCAACAGTTCATACTTGCGCCATAACCGCCGCTGAAAGAAAAACAGTTCATGGTAAAAAAAGCGCGGGGCAATTAACCACAGCGGCCCGCCGGTCGAAACCCAATGATCGGGATCATTTTCCGGATCATTGACATAGGCATGGTGTTGGAGGTGAACGCGGGTAAAGACGGGATAGGCGAACCCCAAGATCAGCGCACTGATATGGCCCAGGATGGCGTTCACAATCCGGTTCGCGTGGGCTCCATTGTGACAGGCATCATGAATAATTGACCCAGAAACATGGAGGGCGAGGAGCGTGCAACAAAAACAGAGCCAATGGGGCCAACCCCAGAGCCAAAATCCACAGTTTGCGCCGATCATCAGGGCGATCGCCCCCCCACAGAGCCACACATCCAGATTCATGCCCCCCGGTGCTTTCAGCAATTCACGGGGCACAGTGATGGCGATCGGTGCATTGGGCAAGGTGACAGGGGCGGGCATGGTGGCTTAATCAAGAAGCTTAAAGTTGTTTTGCGTATTGTATCCCCCTTTGTGAAGTCTGGTGCGATGAACGCCAAAAGCCCCCACCGAGGCGGAGGCTTTTGATTGTGGCGGGTCGCCAGCGGATTGCCAATCGGGATCTATTCTACATCAGCCGCACTAGAGCGACGTTTGAGGAATGTAGACCCCAACGCGCCAATCCCTAACAAGGCCAACAGCGTACCCGGTTCCGGCACAGCTTTGGCAACGGTCATATCATCAAAGGCAAACTGATCCCCTGGCACGCCATTCATCCGAAACTTAATCTGATCAAACCGTTGGTTATTGTTGCCCAATAACCCAAAATAAAATGCCGAGCCGTCGGTGCTGCCATTTGCACCTTGGGTAAAGGGAATATCAATTAAACTGATGGCTTCACCTTTGAGGAATAATTCTAACGCGACAGTGCCGCCAAAATCACCCAGATCATAACTATAAAAGCCAAAACCCCCGACGGCTTGATCAAAATTAACCGTAAAATCAGCAACCGCATTGGTCAGCCAATATTGGGTTTCAGATGAAGCATTGCGCCCTAGGGCAACCTCCCGCACAATATCCGTTTGCACCGCTTGAGGGGTATTCGGATCCCCGACTAAACTCCTGTCAATGCTGCGGATTGAGGAATCGGGGCCGCCGCCGCTGAGGGTAGCATTGGCGATGTTGCCAAAGACGAGGTTTAACTCTGCGGGGGTAAAGATTTCAAAACTTTCAAAATTTTCGGTGGCAGAGCCATTGGTGAGGGCGGCCAGGAAAGCCGCTTCTGTGGCCCTAGAGTTGGGAATATTGCCGAACATCAGGCCTTGGCCAGGATTGGGGTTAATATCTTCCCCAAAAAAAAGTTGGTAGGCGCGAGCAGGAGCGGTGAGGGTTGCCGTCAGTAAGGTTGCGCCCAACAGACTGAGGATTGATTGATGGTGAAACATAGGACTTTGAACCATGATTTTTTGACAACTCGGAGAGCTAAACCTGTAACTCTACCTCTAGGGTAATCATTTACCTTCGATTCGACAATACTCCAGCGAGAGAATTTTCGGTATTTTTGGCACTTTTTTCGGATCTTTCGATAGATTTTTCGGGAATTGTGACGCTGTTTTACTTAAATTGTGATACCTATCACATTAGAAGGTGTCTGTAAAGAAAAGATTAAACAGCAAGGCGTTTGAGCATTAGAGGGTATCTTTTCTTCACAGATACCCTTTAGCAGATTCCCCAAAAATGCCAACAGCCCAAAAGTTACAAATTCTAAATTGACGTAAACTTCTCACCACCCCCAGGCAAAAACCCACAACCTTGAAGCGCGATCGCCCAATTAACCCAAAAATTTCCCCGTTAATCGCTAAAGGGGCATTGCCCCGGCCCTACCCTCAGGATTAAGCTACCCCTAACCTATTTTGCTGCCACCATGACCGCCACCACCGCCAACAACCCTAGCGTCTCCTTCGTCAACTTCCTTTTGGGGATAAAGCCCCTAGCCAACCTCGCCCGCAATCGAGCCAGAGCGATGATGATTAAACGGGCGGAAAATATCGGTGTGCCGTGGCGCGATCGCGTCACCCAACTCAAAACCCTCAACTGGGAGCAACGCCGCACCCCCATAGAAAACCCTGCTGTCAACTATCCCGACTATTACCATCGCGCCTTCCATGCCTATGATCAAGGCAATCTCAGTTGGGAGGCGGCGTTAGAGGTGGAAGTGGCTGCCTATAGCGTCCATGCCATGCTGCAACCGGACAATCCTCGCGGGGGCGATGCTTACCTGCGGAGCAGCTACCACGAAATTCTCCAGGCCCAAATCCCCACACCCCAACGGATCCTCGATCTGGGCTGTAGTGTGGGCATGAGTACCTTTGCCCTCCAAGATATTTATCCCGAAGCCGAGATCACCGGCCTCGATCTTTCCCCCTATTTCCTTGCCGTTGCCCAATACAACAGCGACGAACAACAGCGTAACGTCACCTGGCATCACGCCGCCGCCGAACAAACCAGCCTCCCCAGTGGCTCCTTTGACCTCGTTTCCGCCTCGTTAATCTTCCATGAATTGCCCTGTGATGCTGCCCGCACCATCTTTACCGAAGCCCGTCGCCTGCTGCGGCCCGGCGGTCATTTCGCCATCATGGATATGAACCCGCGATCGCCCATCTACGGCAAAATGCCCCCCTATATTTTCACCCTCCTCAAAAGCACAGAACCCTATCTCGATCAATACTTCAGCCTCAACCTCGAAACAGAACTCCCCCAAGCCGGGTTTACTGCTCCCACCATCACCCCCACCACCATCCGCCACCGGGCGATCGTCGCCCAAGCCTGTTAAGATCACCACCCCGTCAGGCTTTTGAGTTCCATTCCCCTCCCATAGAGGGAGGCTCAAAGAGCGGGGTGGTTTAGAACTCCGTTATTTGTGAACAGTTCTATGATGGGGTCAAGTGAATAATAAGCGGTTGGCTGTCCTCATCTCCCTTCCCCCCAGTAACACCATGGCTCAACCCCCCGAATTAGAAGTCTATAACCTCACCAAACGTTTTGGCTCCTTAACCGCATTGGATCAGGTTTCGCTCAAAATTCGCCCCGGCACAGTTCACGCCCTTTTGGGGGAAAACGGCGCAGGGAAAAGCACATTGGTTAAATGTGTGATGGGGTTTTATCAAGCGGATCATGGGGATGTTTTAGTGGGGAAACAAGTCCGCACCATTGCTAACCCCCGCGATGCCCACCATTACGGTATTGGCATGGTGTATCAGCATTTCACCTCTGTTCCCGCGATGACGGTGGCGGAAAATTTGGTCTTAGCCCGTAGCGATAATCAAAACCTGATCGACTGGAAAACCGAGCTAACGGATCTGACGGCCTTTATGGAAACTTCCCCTTTTCAGATCCCCCTAGATGTTCCCGTCGCGCAATTAGCAGCGGGCCAAAAACAAAAGTTAGAAATTCTCAAGCAACTCTATCTCAAAAGCCGGGTTTTAATCCTCGATGAACCCACCTCGGTACTCACCCCCAATGAGGCCGATGAAGTCTTAGGCTTATTGCGGCAAGAAGTGACAGCGGGGAATTTAAGTGTGTTAATGATTACCCATAAATTCCGGGAAGTAACGGCCTTTACGGATGAGGTGACGGTTTTGCGCAAAGGGCAATGGGCCGGCCATGGTTTAGTGAAGGATTTGTCCATTGCTGATATGTCTGCAATGATGTTAGGGGAAGCCAGAGAAACGAAGGTCGCGGTTAAAAATAATCAAAATGGCGGCGATGCAGAGACGACAGCGGCTCCCCCTTCCCCGGTGTTGAGAGTGGAGCATTTAGCTGCTAATAAAGATAATGGCTTACCGGCCATTGCTGATCTTTCCCTCACTGTTTATGGGGGGGAAATTGTCGGAATTGCGGGGGTTTCGGGGAATGGTCAGAAGGAATTGGTGGAGGTTTTGGCAGGGCAGCGATCGCCCACCCATGGCACGATTATGATCAACGGGGAACCCTACGGGGCAACCCGCAGCGAAATGCGCCGTCATGGGGTGTTTGCTCTTCCCGAAGAGCCGTTAAAAAATGCCTGTGTGCCGCAAATGTCTGTGGCGGAAAATATGGCCCTACGCACCTTTGATCGCCCCCCCCAATCAAAATGGGGAACTTGGTTAATGTGGCGGGCAATTCGTGCCATGGCCAACGATTTAATCACCAATTTTAAAGTCAAAACCCCCTCCCCCGATACCCCCATTGAGCATCTTTCCGGGGGCAATGTGCAGCGGGCAGTGTTGGCGCGGGAACTGTCGGAAACGGAGATTAAGTTATTGATTGCCGCTAACCCCTGTTTCGGTTTAGATTTTGCCGCTGTCGAGGATATCCACCATCAAATTGTGGCGGCCCGCAATCGGGGCGTGGCGGTGTTGTTGGTGAGTGAAGATCTCGATGAGTTATTGTTGTTGAGCGATCGCCTCTTTGTGATCAGCGGCGGGGCATTGGTCTATGAAACGGCGATCGCCGCTGCCGACCTCACCCAAATCGGCCCCGCCATGGCCGGCCATTAACCCAATTCTGAGCCGGAATCCCGTAAATGGATCGGTGGAGGGGCGCAAAAATTGAACCTTTCGCCCTCACCCATGGGCTAACGGCAGAGGGTTTGAGCATGACCGTTGATTTTAACGGCGGTCTGGGTGCGGGCATTGGGGTTATTTTCAAAATAATCCCCTAACCATTGGCAACCCTGGCCGATCAAATCATCCAAATCCATCGACCACAACACCACCGAACCATCCGCACCCCCCGTGGCAATTCTAGACCCATCCTGATCCCACACCACCCCCATTAATTGCCCCTGATCCCCCTCCCATTCCTGTAATAATTCCCCCTCCCGACTCCACAATTGAAGATGGTGATCCCAAGTCGTGGCAGCAAACAAATCCCCACCAGGGCTAAGGCTCAAATGGGTGATGCTATCAGTAGGACTAATAATCATTTTAACCGCCTCTCCCTCCCCATCCCAAAAGCGAATTTGATTGCTGTAATCCGTGGAAATTAAACCGCTATGGGGATTGTTGAGTCTGCTCCCTAATTGCCTGGTTCTATAGCCCAAGGTTGGCGGCCAAAATTTAACGGCCAAGACCCAATTTTCATGGCCCTTGAGAATTTGGGGCTTGCTTAATCCATCTAACCCATGCATCGCGGCAAAGGGCCAAATGTAGATGTGATGATTATCGCTACCGGCGGCGAGCCAACGGCCATCGGGGCTGAAATCGACGGTGTTCAATCGTTCGGTTGCATTGTGGGCAAAGATTCCCCCTTGGATTGTCCAAAGCCAGAGGGAGCCATCGCGCCCCGTCGAAGCCAACCATTGCCCCGTCGGATGCCAAGCGAGGGCGGTTAAACGGTCATGGTGGCCCCGCAACACCCCCAAAGATTCCCCCCATCGATCCCACAATCGCACCGTTTGATCCCAACTGCCGGTGGCTAAAATTTCCCCATCGGGGGCAAAGGCGAGGGTTGTGACGCTATCCCCATGACCGATGAGGCGATGCAAAAGCTTACCCTGCCGATTCCATAACCGTGTGATCCCATCCGACCCCGCCGCCGCTACCCGGCCATCAGGGGCCAGAGCCACCCCCTGCAAAAAAAAGCCCCCCAAGAGATCATCGCGTAACCGAGGACGGGCTAAGGGTTCCACCTGCCACAGGCGGATCGTTGAGTCGTAGCTCGTTGTCGCGAGGGTTTTCCCATCGGGGCTAAAGCGCACACTGGTCACGCCATCGCGATGGCCTGACAACGTTTGGCGTAACTGAATCCCTTCGGGGGTGGGGGCTAAATCCCACAGTTTGACGGTTTGGTCATTGCTGGCGGTGGCAAGGGTGCGGCCATCGGGGCTGAACTGGACTGCAAACACCCAACTGCTATGGCCCTCTAGGGTTTTCAATAGATTGCCTTTGAGATCCCAAAGTTTAACGGTGTGATCATCGCTGGCGGTGGCAATCATTGCCCCATCGGGACTAAATACGCCATAGGATACGGCTTCGTCGTGACCTTGCCAGCGACGAATCAAAGCACCCTGAACATCCCACAAACTGATCTGACCCTGACGATCCACCGCTAACACCTCCTCTCCCGTAGGACTGAGGGCTACCCAGCGGACGGCATCGCCATGGAACAAGTTCAGGATGGGTTGAGGTGTGAGATCTTTGTTGCTCTCTGCTCTGGCCTCACTTCCCTCTTCCCCTAGATCCCACAATGTAACCCTGCCATCACTGGCAGCGGTGGCGAGGCGGTTGTGATCGAGGCTGAGGCTGTAGAGTTGGCTCTCGCTGGCGTGCCATTGCTGGCGCAGCACATCCCTAAATCCTGTCGCTGTGCGGCGCAATTCCCAGTGGTAAATCTGGCCATCCCAACTACTGGCGATGAGGTGATAGGTATTGGCTCCGGTGGCTTGGATGGCGAGGCTGGTGATGCTGTCGGTGGGGCCGGTGAGGGTATGTTGGAGTTGGCCATTGGGGAGCCAGATCTTCACGGTGCGATCGCGCCCTCCACTGGCTAAAAATTGCCGATCAGGACTATAAACGACATCCCACACGACATCACTATGACCCTGGAGTTGGTTGCGCTCCTGGACTTGATGAATGGCCCGCTCCAGGGATGTGATTACCCGCAATTGTACAGAGGATTGAATGGCGGGACGGGTGGTATAGGGGAACGGCTCTCTCTGTTGACGGAGGGCGGCTAAATGGTGGGCGGCTTGGAGGGCGGTGATCAGGGCATTAAACTCCATGCCTGAGGCGAGTTGGGCTTCGGACGTGGTGCTGAGGGTGAGGAGTTCGGCATTGTTGAGGGCGGCTTCGGCCTGTTGGCGTTGGCGATTAATCTGCCCTGCCCCTAGGGCGAGGAGCATCGCAAGTATTGTCATTACCCCCCCGATGAGCCAAGCCTGCCACCGTTGGCGGCTGAGGTGGAGGAGTTGGCGGTCATGGTTGTCTCGTTCGGCGGCGATCGCCTGTTGGAGGCGATCGCGATATTGGGTGCGAATTGTCGGCACGAGGTAATCATGTACTAATTGATAACGGTCTTCGGGATCTTCTGGGAAACGAAACACCAACCGCGATCCCACCAGAATTTCTAAAATGACTGTCAGTTCACCGCTGCTTTGGGGTTTCGCTGCTTGGAGGAAGTGACAGAGTTCGCTTTGGGTTTTGAGGGGGCGGGTATTGTTGTCGAGGGTGAGGGTAAAGAGGACTTGCCAGACGGCGTTTTCATTTTCGGGGCCACAGTCGGCGATGATCGTGGCGAGCGATCGCCCCACTAAAGCGGTTTTTGGACTCTCCCCCAATTGGCGATATTGCGCCAAGGTGGTGATCTGATCCGCCTGCAATTGCACCCCCAAGAGATGCAATTCTAAGGGGCGTACTGTCCCCCCTTTGGCGGCTAAATCGGCAATAAAGGCGCGGCGTAAATTGGCGGCCATGGGAAATTGTGAACGCCGCGTTAATTGAATAATCACCTCTTCTGCTTCAGCGGGGGTGAGATCCCGCAGGGGATACCGCACCTGACGACTGAGAATATTGTGATCAATGGCATCAAGATCCACAGAATGCTCAATGGCGAGGAGGTAATGAAGATAATCCTCCCGGAGCGATAACACGACTTTGACAAAGGGCAACCGCAACAAATCCCGTAACAGTTGATAAAACTGTTGCTGTGCCGACTCTTGGGAACAGAAAAAGAAAAAATCCTCAAATTGATCAAAAATTAACACCGTGAGTAACCGATGCTCACCATTCCAGCGGAGATGATCTAAAAAACTTTGCGGATCAACCACAGGATGCTCTAACGGCATTGCCATGGCTAAGGCGGTATAAAGATGCTGATCCCAAGGGCGGTACTGGTTTTGTAGCACCGGCACGACTTCTCTTGCGCCAATAATTTGGCGGGCCAGTTGGGGGATGAGGTGACGCAACAGGCTGGTTTTTCCCACCCCAGAGGCCCCATGCAAGACGGTTAACTTGCAATCATTGCGGCTGAGGCGTTCAATCCATTGGGCGATCGCCACTTCCCGACCCGCTACCAATTCCGGCGCATATTGGGGTGAATCGGGGGCGAGGGGCATAGGGATCACACCATGAAAGGCACGGCGACCGCTCACTTGTTCGAGCAAATGCTGTTCCTGTTTGAGATTAAACGCCCGTTTATATTGCCGTTGATGACGATGGAGCGATCGCAACTGTTGAAGAATTTGAATATGCACCGCTTCCCGTTGTAACCCAATCGTCGATTCGGCTAAAGGCCATTGGGCAATTAATGCTCCCCTGGCCTGCTCCAAGGTATCAATAGCGATTTCAACCCCTTGGGCCTGACCTTGACTGCGGGCTACCATCCCCGCCAACCAAGCCCGAATCAGCGGGTTCACCGTTTCCTCAGGGTTTACCGTAGGGTTTACCGTAGGGTTTACCGTAGGGTTTACCGTAGGGTGGGCATTGCCCACCCTACCGCTAGAAAGCGCAAGTATGGCCCGCTGTCCTTGGGCAATGGCTCGATCGGGTTCCCCTTTGGCCTGGGCAATGTGGCCCTGGAAGCCGTAGATTTGACTGCGATAGAGGGGGGTGGTTTGGATTAGGCTGAGGGTTTCGCTGTAGTTAACGAGGGATTGCAAACTGGCCCAATCCTGCTGTTGCCATAAAACATGGCCCCAATGGATCAGGAGTTGGGCTGCGAATTCTTCCCGCGATCGCAATGTGAAAATTTCCCAACTGGCTGCAAGATAGTTGCGGGTAGCCTGCCAATATTCTTCTCCCTGGGCGGGATTTTGGGCGGCTTGGGCATTGGTACTCAGGGCAAGGTGAAATAACAGTAACCCCTTTTGATCAAGGAAGGGGTTATCGGGGGTGCGGTGGATGGGGGGAGCGATGGGGGCAGTGTGCGGACTCCAATAGCCTTGGTTTTGACTCCACACCTCTAGGCTGTGCTGATAATGGGCGATCGCCTCTCCCCAATCCCCTGCTGCATAGGCATCTCGACCGAGGATAAATTGCCAAGTGGCAGCACTCACCGGGGTGGTATGGACGGATTGCTGGGCGGCTTCTAATTCTTGGCGGAGGCGACAGCCGGGGGCTAAATCGAGGGCGGCATTGGGGAGAAAGGCTCCGGCTCCGGCTTCAAGGAGGCCTTTAAATAAATGCTCGGTGGCTTCCCACCAAAAGGCGATCGCTTCCCGCAGGGAGAGTTCAAACTGAATGGACATGGCTGCCCAGCTTTTGAAGTCGGGGGCTAATCGGGTCAGGGTTTGCAGACTGCGATCGCTCATCCACAGGACAATCGGCAGGGGCAAATCTCGCCGAAACTCATCCCGGACTTGGTTCGCCCCTTCCACCAATGTTTTCAGATCCACGATGCTCTCAAATCCCCACACCATCAAGGCGGGGGGCCGATGTTCCTGGTAGGTTTGGCGCAACAGTTGAAACAGATCTACTGCATCAGGGGCTAACGGGAGAGGATACCAGAGATCCGTTGCTGCCGGTGCGGGTGAGGACAGCGCCCCCCCCTCGGTTTCCACAAACCATGCCCTCAACTCTGCTACCATTTGCAGCCGCAAATCTTGATAGTTGCAACGCACCAGAATGAGATTAAATTCTTCCTGGGCCAAGACGATTGCCCGCCCCAAAGCCAGGAGCGATCGCTGGTTGGCTGCTGTCATCGTTTGTGTGTTTTTTCCCATCCTTAACTAACCCAAGGGCTGGGGGCAACCGTGATTATATCATCCCACTACAGCATCACCTGGTTTCTAAGGCCCCTGCTCAGTTTTCTGACAGGTAATCATGAGGATTAAACTATCCACTAAACGGGATTCCTCTAACGGGATAATCTCCGCACCAGAAAGCAGATATTGTGTGATTAAATAATGGGCGATCGCCCCGACAAAAATGCGGGCTGTGGCTTCAGGATCGGCAATGTGTAAATGGGGACAATGGCGGAAATAATCGGCGAGGGAATGGAGGGCAACGGCGGTAATTTCCTTTAAAAAGGTTTGGGCTAAGGCGGGGAAACGCCCCGATTCAGCAATGACGGTACGGATTAACCCTAAATATTCCCGGTCTTGGATGGGGACTTGCAACATTGTCATCGCCACATGGCGTAACAAACGCTCTGGCGGTTCATTCATTCGGGCCGCAAATTGCGATGGCTCCAAAATATCGGCAAATTTACTCAGCACCAACCGCTCCATGATGGCCATAAATAGGCGGTCTTTACTCGCAAAATGGCTGTAAACCGTGGCTTTGGACACGCCGGCCCCGCTGGCAATGCGATCCATGCTGGCGGCGGCATAGCCTTGGGCGAGGAATTCGGCGATCGCCCCATCCAGGATCGCATTGCGTTTTGATGAAACATCCATAACCATGACTGGCATCCTTGACAAGACTTTACTAAACAGTTTAGTTTAAAAGTAGCACTAAACTAAACTGTTCAGTTTTCACCCCCGATCACCCCATGACCTCTCTCCACATCCCCCACAATCCCCCCTGGCAACGCTGGAGCCTCCTCGGTTTGGCGGTGATCGGCCTCGCTGGCGGCGGAGCCTATTGGCAACGACAAACCACAACGGCAGACCCGACCCCGGCTCCCGTCTTGGCTGTTGCTCCGGCCACTGTCACCGCCCTCGGTCGCCTCGAACCGGCAGGGGAAGCGATCCAAATCCATGCCCCCACCGCCAGCCAAGAGCGGCGGATCGCAGAGTTGCGGGTGAAGTTGGGCGATCGCCTCGCTCCTGGGCAGATTATTGCCGTTCTGGATGGGGGCGATCGCCTCATGGCGGCTTTAGCCCAAGCCGAAAGTGAGGTGCGCATTGCTCAGGCGCAATGGAACCAAGTGCGGGCGGGAGCTAAACCGGGGGCGATCGCCGCTCAACAGGCGGAAATTGACCGGATTACCGCTGAACGTCAGGCGCAACTACAAGCCCAGCGGGCAATTGTCGCGGAACGGGAGGCAGAATTGACCAATGCCCGGACAGAGTTCGAGCGGTATGATTCCCTTTTTGAAGCGGGGGCGATCGCCGCCATTGAACGCGATCGCCACGAACTGGCCCAAGACACCGCCCAGCGTCGCCTCGAAACCGCCCGCGCTGAACTGACCCGCCTCGAAACCACCCAAGCCCCCGAACAGGCCCGCGCCGCCGCCACTTTGGATCAACTGGCGGAAGTGCGGGGGGTGGATCTGCAACTGGCCCAAGCCCAAATTCTCCGGGCTGAGGCGGCCCGCCAACAGGCTCAGGCGAATTTGGAGCAGCTTTATGTGCGATCGCCCCGTAGCGGTGTGGTGTTAGAGGTGTATAGCCAAGGGGGGGAAGTGGTAGCCCCGGAGGGGATTATTGAATTGGGAGAAACGGCGCAGATGGTGGCGATCGCCGAAGTCTATCAAAGCGACATTCAAACCATCCGCCCTGGTCAAACCGCAACGATCACCAGCCCCGCCCTGACTGAACCTTTAACGGGAACTGTCACCCAAATCGGGGCGAAAGTTCAACCCCAAAACGTCGTCAACACTGATCCCAGTAGCAACATTGATGGCCGGATTATTGAGGTAATCATTGCCCTCGATCCCGATGCCAGTCAAAAAGCTCAGGGGTTTACGAATTTGCAAGTAGAAATTCAAATTGGTTTAGAAAGTAGGAAGTAGGAAGTGGGAAGTGAGAAGTGGGAAGTGAGAAGTGAGAAGTGAGAAGTGGGAAGTGAGAAGTGAGAAGTGAGAAGTGAGAAGTGAGAGGTAGAAAAACTTTCTACTCTTCATTATCCATTCCCTACTCCCTACTTCCTACTCCCCACTCCCTACTCCCTACTCCCTACTCCCTACTCCCTACTCCCTACTCCCTACTCCCTACTCCCCACTCCCTACTCCCTACTCCCTACTCCCTACTCCCTACTCCCCACTCCCTACTCCCTACTCCCCACTCCCCACTCCCTACTCCCTACTCCCCACTCCCTACTCCCCACTCCCTACTCCCCACTCCCTACTCCCCACTCCCTACTCCCTACTCCCCACTCCCTACTTCATCCTTCCCATGCTCTCCTCCTTCCGTCGTCGCACCTGGCTCGGTTGGCTCCAACTCAGCCATGAACCCAGTCGCCTCCTCGTCGCCCTGGCGGGGATTGCTTTTGCCGATGTGTTGATGTTTATGCAGTTGGGGTTTCAGGCCTCGCTGTTTAATAGCAATACCCGCATTGCCCGTTCCTTGAACGCAGATATCATCCTCGTCAGTCCCAAGGCTAAAAATGCCCAAAATCTTTCCACGTTCAGCCGTCGCCGCCTTTATCAAGCGCAGGATGTGGCCGGTGTGGCCCAAGCAATGCCCCTTTATTCCAATATTTTGACCTGGAAAAATCCCCAAACTCGCCAAGATACGCTGATTCAATTGATGGGTTTTGATCCCGCTCAGGATGTATTTCTGCTGCCAGAACTCAACAGGCAACAGGATATTCTTAAACTCCCCGATGTGGTGCTATTTGACCGCCGCTCAAGGGGACGGTATGGGGAGGCGATCGCCCAATTGGAAACCGGCCAATTCATTACCACTGAAGCAGAAGGCCGCACCTTAACGATCCGAGGGCTGATCAGTTTAGGGGCTTCCTTTGGTACGGATGGCAGCTTAATGGCCAGCGATCAAACCTTTTTACGTCTTTTGCCCCGTCGCAATCCCGGCAGTATTAGCCTCGGATTGTTAAAGGTGGAGCCGGGGGCAGATGTGGCAACGGTGGCGGCGCAATTGCGGCAACATTTGCCCTCCGATGTTCATGTGTTCACCCAAGCGGAATTTATCGCTAAAGAGCAAAATTATTGGCAAAAAGAAAGCCCCATCGGGTTTATTTTCACGATGGGGACGGCCATGGCCTTTATTGTTGGCGTGGTGATTGTTTATCAAGTCTTATCCACCGATGTCAATGCCCATTTACAGGAATACGCCACGTTTAAAGCCATGGGCTACCGTCATCGCTATTTGTTGGGGGTAATTTTTGAGGAGGCGGTAATTTTGGCGGTGTTGGGGTTTTTGCCAGGGGTGATTTTACCCATCGGGTTATACCAGATGGCGGCCCGGGCCACATCCTTACCGATCGCCATGACGGTTTATCGGGCGGGGTTGGTGTTTGGGTTAACGTTACTGATGTGTTTATTATCGGGGGCGATCGCCACCCGTCGCCTCCAAGGGGCCGATCCCGCTGATATGTTTTAGAGGAAAAAACGATGCCCATTCAAGAAACACAAACCAACCCCCAAACCGAGGCGCAAACCGTAATTGCGATCGCCCATCTCGCCCACTATTTCGGTACAGGAGAACTGCGCAAACAGGTTTTATACGACATTCATTTAACGATCTCCGCCGGGGAAATTGTGATCATGACCGGCCCCTCAGGATCGGGAAAAACCACCCTGTTAACGCTAATGGGGGGATTGCGATCGGTGCAAACCGGAAGCTTGCAATTCCTTGGCGTAGAACTCTGCGGCGCAAATGCGGATCAATTGGTGTATATTCGTCGCCACATTGGTTATATTTTCCAAGCCCATAACCTCCATGGCAGCCTGACGGCCTTGCAAAATGTGCGTATGGGACTAGAACTCCATCCCCAATACACGATCGCCGAAATGCGCGATCGCGCCATCCATGCCCTCGAAGCCGTCGGATTAGGCGATCGCCTCGACTACTACCCCGCCAACCTTTCCGGGGGGCAAAAACAACGGGTGGCGATCGCCCGCGCCCTCGTCAGCCAGCCCAAGCTCCTCCTCGCCGACGAACCCACCGCCGCCCTTGATCGCCAATCGGGTCGGGATGTAGTGACACTCATGCAACACCTCGCCCAAGAACAGGGCTGTACCATCCTCCTCGTCACCCACGACAACCGCATTTTAGACGTAGCCGATCGCATCGTCGCCATGGAAGATGGCCGGCTCTTGATTGGAGAGAATAGAGAATAGAGAAGAGAGAATAGAGTGGAGTTTAAAGTTCTCCCTCACTTCCCACTTCCCACTTCCCACTTCCCACTTCCCACTTCCCACTTCCCACTTCCCACTCCTCACTTCTCCCCCCAGGGGCAACTAAATCATTTTCGCAGGTTGATGGATCGGGATTTGAATCGTCATCGCTGTCCCCTGGCCGAGAATCGAGCGACAGGTGAGGGAGCCGTGGTGTTGTTCCGTGATGATTTGATGGCTGATCGATAGCCCCAAACCTGTGCCTTGGCCGAGGGTTTTCGTGGTGAAAAAGGGTTCAAAAATATGGGCGCGTACCTTGTCGGGCATCCCGCAACCATTATCTTTAATCTTGATCGCCACTTGGGGGGGCTGATCCTCTAGTTCAATCACCGTTGTGGTGATTTCAATGCGCCCCGGTTGGGGATCCGTAGCACTCTGCCAACGGGTTTCAATGGCCTGAATGGCATTGTTTAATAGATTAATTAACACCTGATTAAATTGCCCCCCATAGCAATCCACCAAAGGCAAATCACCATAGAATTTCTCAATGGTAATGCCGGGGGTGTCGGATTTGGGTTTGGTGCGATAGTGCAAAATGAGCAGGATACTGTTAAGGCTATTGTGGAGATCCATCGCCTTCAGTTCCGATTGCTCATGGTGGGAAAAATGAAGGAGCGATCGCACCACGGTTTGAATCCGGTCAATCCCCGTTTGCATCGAAGCAATTAAACTGGGGAAATCTTCGGCAATAAAGTCTAAATCCACCCCTTCCTGTTCAGAGGCGCTGCCCACCGCCATTTCTGCCGGGGCCACCTGTTGATAGAAACTAAGCAGGTTAAACACATCATCAAAATATTGCTGGGCATGGCTTAAATTGCCCGCAATGAAGTTAATCGGGTTATGAATTTCATGGCACACCCCCGTAATTAACTGCCCCAAGCTGGACATTTTTTCTGCTTGGGTGAGTTGTAAATGGGTTTGGCTCAGTTTGGTTAAAGCGGCTTGCAGTTTGGCGGTGCGGTCTTGAATTTGTTCCTCAAGGCTGGCGTTGACCAGTTGGGAAAGGTGATAGAGGTGATGTTGCTGAATGCCGGAGGCAAATTCTTCCCCTAGGGTTTGGATCAATTGATGATCAGAGGCCGTCCAGGGGTGACATTGGCCATGGATCGATTCTTTCCAGACTTCAAAGGACAGCCGGGGCTGAACTTGGCGTTCATCGGGGTTGAATTCGCCAGCCCAGAGGGTTTCCGTGGCGATTTCCTCCCGAAAGAGGGTGAGATAGCCAAAGTGTTGTTGTTCTAAATAGAGGGGAGCGACGAGCAGGCCGCGAATCGCTGTGCTGCGGAAAGCGGGCTGAATATTACGCAGTTGGGGTACGAGGTAGAGATTGATCGTGCTCCAACTGGGTTGCGATTGTTGTTGGAAAAAGGTTTGCCAGGCGTTGGATTGCTCAATGGCGGTAAACCGTTGCCCTGGGGGAATCACGGGTTGGGGGCCGACGGTAATCACCTCGAGAGTATCAAGGGGTGAGGGGGCCTTAACGGCGGCGGTGGGATTGTCGAGATAACTTTCGAGGGCGGTGCGGTTGAGGAAGAGGCGGCCGCTACAGGCGTTGAGTTTTTCGACGGTGGTGGTGAGGGCGGCTGGCAAATCCATGGCGGTGATCGAATGGATTTGCTGGCTGATCTGGTGAACGATCGCCTCCCGTTGGGCTTTGCCTTGAGCCGCTTGGCAGAGGTTAGCTTGGGCGATCGCCACCGCCAACTGATCCACCACCATCTGCACCCCCCGCAAGCGGGTTTCGGAAACCGTCCAGGATTCGGAGTGATGGCCCACCAATAGCCCCCAAGCGCGATCGCCATCGGGGATCGGCACAACGAGGGAGGCTTTGACCCCCATCGCGGTGAGGTATTCCTGATGACAGGGATCGAGGGGACGAAACCGAATATTTTCGGGAATTTCGGTAGTGCATCAGATTATTGTTGGGAAGGAGAGGATATCCTGCCAACTCCAGCGATGGTCAGTCAATCCTGCTCGTTGTGCCGCCGTGCTCTTGTAGCGACTGTGCTGCCAGATCCAGTTGAAA
>Ga0316611_1000067_pt1 | contig 47190 bp, 48 predicted proteins | sample MIS2016202_MG_FD_207675 | JGI IMG/M metagenome (GOLD analysis project Ga0316611, IMG submission 207675) | Microbial mat bacterial communities from Middle Island sinkhole, Lake Huron, Michigan, United States - MIS.2016.202 | ecosystem: Environmental > Aquatic > Freshwater > Lake > Sediment... | reverse complement strand
GATCGCGAACAATTATCGGAAAAGTCATACTTGCTACTGCTCTGTTCCAAGTACCGACAATCGGAGATCTTGCCAATAAGCTGAAGTTACCAGTTCAGGCTCTGAGTTCAAACCCTCTTGTAACAAACTCACTAGTTTTGTCTGAGCCTCCCTCCTTTGCCGATCTTGATTCAGCAAAGCCAGAAAATAATCCGCCACAGTATTATAAGTTCCAGACTGAATCTGTCCTTGAACATAGGACTCAAGTTCTTTTGGTATTGGAAAACTTACATTCATAAACCTTTTCAAGATGAATAAAGTACTGCCAATAATTTTAGCATTAGTCGAGAACTAGGCGCAGACCATCCGACAACTCAAAATGCACTTGGTTGGCTTCAGGTGAGCAAGGAAAAAGGAAAAGGGTAAAAGGAAAAATGTGGATTTTTTGAGTTTTGTTGGTTGATGTTATCTTAGGACATAGGATTAGGCTAAAAGTATATGTATCAAGTCACACTAAATTACGCCAAAGCAAACCTTGATGAACTATGCGATCGGGCAGGTCAAGAACCAGAAGGAGTAGCGATCGTTCGTGAAAATCGCAGTTATATTCTGATTACTCAAGAAGAATGGGAATCTCTAATTGAAACTGCGGAATTAATGCAATTACCCAACCTGCTCACCCAAGTTGCATCTGCTCGCCAAGAATATCAAGCAGGAGAAGCACTCTCTATGGAGCAAGTCTTTGGATGAAAATCTACAGAGTCCTCTTTTCTAAACAAGCTCAAAAAGATATCAGCGAACTCACATCTAAACAAAAAGCAAAACTCCAAGAAATTTTGCTTAACACACTCGCCCCCAATCCTTACCTCGGAAAAGCGCTAAAAGGTGACCTGAACGGTTTGCGTTCCTATCGTCTTAACCTCAAAGATCGCATTGTTTACGAGATTTATGAAGAAGACCAATCAATATTGATCATTAGAGCAAAAACTCACTATGGAGAATAACTACAGCATTTCTATCCAATGGTCAGAAGAAGACCGTAAATTTATCGCTCACTTACCCGAATTTGGTCCCTACGCCCACACTCACGGCGACACCTACGCTCATGCCCTAGAAAATGCCCTAGAAGTTTTGGAATTACTAATTGAGGATTACACCGCTCGTCACAAACCCTTACCAACACCACGCATAATTAAAAAATCCGACTTCATTGCAGCTTGATAAGAGTAGACTATCTATCTGTTACCACCAGTCTCAACGGTCTCGCATCACTTTACGAATCGCAAGGGAAGTACAGCGAAGCCGAACCTCTTTATGTGTGAGCTATCCAAATCCTTGAAAAAGCCCTTGGTTCCGAGCATCCCAATACCGTCACAGCCCGCCAAAATTATGAGATTATGTGCGAAACCATGAAGGAGACATAAATGGGAAAATACGAAAAATTTAGACAAAAACTGCTTGATGGCGGCAGCGACAACAGTAATGCAATTAAGAAAAAGAAAAAATCGCAAATACTGAATCTACCATAACCAGAACCTAACCATGAATACATCCACTAAAACCATCAAAGTTTACGATGAAATTGTTGACTTTATTGCATCTGGCACAACGCCCCAGAGCGTAATCGACTTCCATCTTTCTGAAGCCGCACAAGAGCGCTTAGAAGATTTAATATACAACGCTAAAAACAATGCGCTTACAAAAGAAGACAAGCGTGAACTAGACCATTTCCTGACAATAGAACATATATTGACCCTAGCCAAAGCTAAAGCCCATAGATACATCAACACTGAGGCTAAATGAAATGCCTCGAACCTATATTAGCGTTCAGCTAAGGCAATTAGTCATCGAACGCGCTGACAGCATTTGTGAATACTGTTTGGTTTCAGCATCAGATAGATCCTCTAGTTGCCAAGTTGACCACATCATTAGCGTGAAACATGGCGGCGATTCGACAGCCGAAAATCTTTGCTATGCTTGCCTATTCTGTAACCTGCAAAAAGGCACAGATCTAGGCTCGATTAATTGGCGAAGCGGAGAACTTGTCAGATTCTTTAACCCTCGTAGAGATTTATGGAGAGAACATTTTCAACTAGATGGAGCGATAATTCGATCAACTACAGATATCGGCGAAGTCACAGCAAGAATCCTTGATTTTAATGATGCAGATCGTATTTTAGAGCGACAAATACTCATCGAAAATAACAGATATCTATCAACAGCAGCCAAAAAGAAAATAGGCTAAATAAGTTAAACTAAGGCGATCGGTTGGCTTCAGTAGATCCGTGATGTCCTGTAAAATAAGAAGATAAAGCGATCGCAAAAAACAATGACTACCAAAGAAAAGCTAATTCAAGAAGTCGAAAACATTTCTGAATCATTATTAGCAGAAACCCTTGACTTTGTATTGTTTCTCAAATCTCGCTATGCAGAAGAGGAAATAACTACAGAAGAAAAAGAAAACATTCTCGCTTCTCAAACAGCCTATCTTTCAGGTGATTACCTAACCCTCGACCAATACGAGGCAAATCAAGCATGAGCTATCGCATCGTTATCCCTAAACCCGCCCAAAAGCAACTAGATAACATCACAAAAATTGAACGCGATCGCTTGATTCTAACATTGCGCTCTCTAGCCAACGATCCGCGTCCGAACGGAGTTAAAAAGCTCAAAGGCTACGACAATACCTATCGTGTCAGAGTTGGAGACTATCGCATTATCTACGAAATTAAAGACAGAGAGCTAATTGTATTATTGTTAAGTGTCAGTCATCGTAAAGATGTCTACTAACAGAAAAAAAGATTCTATTGTCAGCAACCCCGCACTGAAGTGACGGGGCTTCGAGCCGAAAGCTTGGAGCCGTGCTGACCAGCCTAAGTCTTAACTGACTACGTTATTTAGGTCACGACACCTCGGAATGCTTGCTAGTTCCCCGCTCTGTCGTTTGTAATTAAACAGTTCTAAGGTCACTGGAACAGTGTTGCAAGCCTAACAAGCCTAGATAACCTTGGCAAAGCAAACATTACAAGCAATTAGAAAAGACGCAATAATGTCTAACCAAATCTTCGTATTAGATACTAATCACAAACCGCTAACACCTTGCACAGCAGGAATGGCTCGATCATTACTCAAAGCTGGTAGGGCGGCTGTATTCCGTCAATTCTCCTTCACGATTATTAAAAAAAAAGAGGTAACTGCTACACCAGAACCAATCGAGATAAAGATTGATGCTGGCTCCAAGACAACGGGATTAGCTTTAGTTCAAGACGAAAAAGTTATCTATTGCAAAACTATTCATCGCAAGGATGGCTATAGCTATGGTTTCTAATATCTACTGGCGGTTTGAAACCAACCTTCGCTTACCTCTCAGCGCTAAAGCGCGGAGTTTCTCGTGTATCGAGAGGTCTTTTATGAAGAAGAACTCCGCAACGCCCTAAAAGAAGCACTCAAAAATTACAACGCAGCCTTTGAAAGAGAAAATAGCTATGGCAAAAAATATATAATTGACTTTTCGATGAACAGACGGGATAAGCAAGCGATCGTTCGTAGCGTCTGGATTGTCCGTTTTGAAGAAAATTTTCCCCGTTTAGTCACCTGTTACATACCTTAAAAGGAGATAATCATGAAATTATTAGATGTAGTTGCACTTTTAGAAGATGTCCCCAACTGTCAATTATATCGAGGACAAGTCGGCACAATTGTAGAAATTTACGAACCTAAAGTCTTTGAAGTCGAATTTAGCGACCTCAATGGAAGAGCCTATGCGATCGAAACCCTAACAGAGAGACAACTAATGGTTTTATACCATCACCCCATCCAAGAAAGACAATTAGTTGCTGCCTAGATTTAGGTTTGTCAGTCTCAGCAATCTCGCATCACTAACGCCACCCTTAGATTTAAAACCCGTCATATTGATGCAGAAATAACCACCGAAGAACAAGACACGATCGCCGCTTCTCAATCCGCCTATGAATTAGGAGGCTATCTCACCTGAGTGGCAACAGCTATATGCGAGAATATGCGATAAATCCACTAAAAAGCATCATGCAACTATTTAGCCGCCGTAACATTCGCCTGTTTGGGATCATTTTTGTGATTACAGTGCTGTTATTTGCGCTTGGATGGTTTATATTTTTGCGTCCTGAAGTCACTAGTTTAAATAAATCTGTACAGGTAGCAGGATCGAGTCTCCAAAATATTACCCTCACTGAATTTGATGCGAATGGGAAATTACTTTGGGAAATTACTTCTAAACAAGCTAATTATCGTCAAGATCGCAAAATTGCTGATGTTAAAGAGGTGAAGGGAAAGTTTTATCGTAATGGTGAACCTCTGATGGAGGTAACTGGCGATAAAGGTACAATCGATCAAGTTTCTAAGGAAATTTCGTTAGAAGGCAACATTAAAGCGATCGCAGTTCAAGAAAAAATCGATATGACCGCCGATCGCATGGTTTGGAAATCGGAACAGGATTTGCTCAAAGCGACAGGCAATATCCAGATCAATAAACCTGAAGATAAAATTAAAATGACTGGTAAGGAACTTACCGCTAAGCCCAGTACCAATGTCTACAGCCTCGCAAAAAATGTGATCGTTATAGCTGCTGAGCCAGCGTTAGAAATGAAGAGTGAAAAAATTACTTGGGATGCGAAGCGCGATCGCGTCTACACAGAATCTCCCATTTCCGTGTTGCAGGTCAAAGATAAATTACAGCTATTTGCCAACAAAGGTGATTGGAATATTCAGACAAAAGAAGTGACTTTTTCTGGTGATATTAAAGCGAAAGATCCCAAACTAGATCTTGATCTAGAAACATCTCAGGCTTTGTGGAATCTTGATAAAAAATTAGTAACCTTGCCCGTAGAATTTACTGCTACCAGTAAAAGTCGGGGCATTGTCGTTAAGGCTCAACAGGGGCAAGCTCAACTTAAAGAAGAACGGATTAACCTTACAGGACAAGTTTCTGCAAGTTTGCAGTCTACTCAAGGTATCGTCAATGCTGATCGGGTGGAATGGTTAATTCCCACGAAAATAGTTACGGCGGATGGCAATATCGTTTATAAGCAGCCCGATAAAAATCTCAATGTGCAAGGCGATCGCGCTGTGGCTAATCTGGAATTACAAACAGTTACGATTACAGGTACAAATGTAATTTCGACATTAACTCCTTAGGGACTCGCAGTAAAATAAAGAACCAAGTTTTTTGTGGCGCGGCTTCGCCGCGCCACAAAAAACTTGGTTTCATCATAGATATAGAGCCGATCCCATGCCCATAACTATCGAACTTTCTCCGATGACTACCCTCATCCTTCAGATTAGCGCTGTGGCTACTTGGCTCGGTTTAGTTTTTCTAGCTTCCGAAGTCCTGCACCGCCTTGAACAAGATCCAGAGCTAGTTCGCAAAGTTGTGCATATTGGTACGGGGCATGTCCTGTTAATCGCTTGGTGGTTGCATATTCCCACATGGATATGTGTTTGTGCTGGCGTATTATTTAGTGCGATCGCCCTAGCCTCTCACCGTATTAATATTCTGCCCATGCTCAACGATGTGGGGCGCAAAACCTATGGAGTGTTCTACTACGCTCTCAGCATCACGATTTTGGTAACTCTGCTCTGGGACAACTATCCCCAATATGCAGTTATTGGCGTAATGGTCATGTCTTGGGGCGATGGCATGGCAGCTCTCATCGGTAAACGCTTTGGTAAACATACCTTTGTACATTTAGGCAATAAACGTAGTTATGAAGGCTCTTTCGCGATGTTTGCCACTAGTTTAGTAGTGATGCTTGGTATTTTTGGAATTACGCATGGTGTTCAGGCTAAAGATATTGGAATCGTAATACCTGTTGCGGCGATCGCGGCTCTCCTCGAAGCTTATTCCCCTGGAGGTACAGATAATCTCTCCGTACCTTTATCGAGCGCTTTCCTGAGTTTAGCCTTGCAATCGCTCTAATTTACGGAACCGTCTTGCTTAGTGTTTTTTTTCTTACTTTTACTTGAGCCAAATCCCTTAGCAACAGGTCTGGCAGGAACAATCAATTCAGTCAGTGAAAGTTGACGCTTATGCGCTTTTTCAATCTGACGTTGCTGCTCTCGTAAATTTAAAATGTAGTCTGGCAGTTTCGGCTCTAATTCCTTAACTGAAAAGTCCGACTCTTTTTTCAATCCCAATTCCACTTGCACCGCCGCCCAAGAACCTGTCAACAACTCATCAACTTCGGTATTCGCAAATACTTCCCCGATTAGATCAGCCGCTTCTACCGCCTTCAATTCAGTTAAATTGCTCACCAACGTTGACGTAATCACATCATCATTGATATCACGGTAATTTTGGAGCGAATCAATCAAATTCTCTATGCAAGTCTGACGAAGCTCAGCGTAGGATTTGCCGATCTCTTCTAATCCATTAGCGGCAGTAACTCTTACCCACTGATGTTGGGTTGAATCATCAATGATATTTTTAAACGGGGCGATCGCCAGACCACCAACCTGTCGGGATATTCCATTTACTTCTTCAAGCAGATAATCATCATCAGGAAATGCGATTGATAGCTTCACATATTCTTTGATAGCGGTTTCTGGCTCTAACTGAGCGACGGCTCTAATGGCATGGGTTTCGCAATTAGTTGAATCACTATCGGTTAAATCTTGATCCCAACATAGTCGGATCAGTTCAGGAACATCCGCTTTTGTGAATCCAAATTTAGCAGCGTAGTCAATCCAAGTGTCTTGCCAATTAGTTGGGGCATCAAAATTAAGAAGTTGAGCAACAGGATTCTGATAGGGTTGCGATTCTGACATAGTTTTAAGAGTTCGATTTTAGATGTTTTGAAATTTGAATTTTCATTTTGCCGCAGGCAAAATGAAAATTCAAAATATTACCAACGCAATAAATTAAATTGCTCCATATCCACTGTGTCGCGACTACGATAAATCGATAGCACGATCGCTAGACCGACAGCAGCTTCGGCAGCAGCGATCGAAATTACAAAAATCGTAAATACTTGACCACGAATACTCGCAGAATCAAGAAAATTAGAAAATGCCATCAAGTTCAAATTAACGGCATTTAGCATTAATTCCACGGACATTAATACGCGCACCGCGTTACGGCTAGTAATTAAGCCATAGATGCCAATGCAAAACAGAGCCGCCGCAATAATCAAAAAAGGTTCTAAAGACATATTTGTTTACTATTAATTTCAATTTAAAAATATTTAAATACCGCCGAAGGCGGTATTTAAATATTTACTTAGAAGCAACAAGTTGCTCTTTGGGCTTTTCTAATAACTCAAGCGACTCTTCATCATCACCTTGAGCAAAATTTACCGCATCAGGCATAAGCTCACGACGGGCTAGCACGATCGCGCCAATCAGTGAAACCAATAGCAAAATTGATGCCAATTCAAAGGGTAGTAAATAATCGCTGAAAAAGTGCTGACCGATAACTACCATCGTTGAAGGGAGTTTGGCGATCGTCGGAGTAATTGCCCAGTTTGTCGAGGTTACAGTCACACCTAGCAATGCAAATAAACCGACGCATACAGCACCAGTAACAACACTGCGTAAAGCCCCATATTTGACATCTTGGTAATCTTGGCGCTTATTGACCAGCATGATCGCAAATAGGATCAAAATATTTACCGCACCGACATAAATCAAAACCTGCGCCGCCGCTACAAAATCAGCATTGAGCAACAAGTATAGCCCCGCCACACTGATAAAAGTTGCACCGAGCAAAAATGCCGCGTAAACGATATTTTGTAACAGCACCACACCCATCGCCGAAGCGACTAACATCGCTGTTAAGACAACTAGAGATACGGTTTGTGAACCATCGCCTAAGCCAATATTGTTCATTCTAAATTTCCTTTATTAGTCCTAATCTTAAAATCAAATAAAACGATGCGAAGCATCGTTTTATTTGATTATTTTTGCTCCGAAGCTGCTTCAGCAATTTCTTCAGGGCGAAGACCCGCACGTTTTGCCGTATGCGGCACTTCATGTCCTTCGATTACACCCTTAGGCAAGTAAGCCAACTCACGAATCGGTGTTACAAAAGGATCTTCCGTAACTTTAGTGGGCATCCGTCCGAGGGCGACGCTATCAAAGTTCAACTCATGGCGATCGAAGGTGGACAGATCGTATTCTTCCGTCATCGATAGGGCATTAGTAGGGCAGTATTCCACACAGTTACCGCAAAAAATACATACGCCGAAGTCGATGCTGTAGCTCTTGAGTTCCTTTTTCTTGATCTCTGTGTTGAAGGTCCAATCCACCACAGGCAGATTAATTGGACATACGCGCACACAAACTTCACAGGAAATACACTTATCAAACTCAAAGTGAATCCTTCCACGGAAACGCTCAGAGGGGATCAGTTTTTCATAGGGATACTGCACCGTAATCGGACGGCGGCGCATATGGTCAAAGGTGACTGACATACCCTGTCCAATATATTTCGCTGCTTGGACTACATCTTTGGTGTACTCACCAACTTTACTAAGAAATTTCAGCATTTTAGTAATTAATAAATGGGTTTATTTGTAAAAAAGTGCGAGAAATGCACTTTTTTACAGAGTTTCTATCCGCCAAACGCAAAGGGGAAAGCCAATTTCAAAGCTGCGGTGATCAATAGATTAGCCAATCCGATGGGCAGTAAAAATTTCCAGCCAAGATCGAGTAATTGATCGATCCGTACGCGGGGAACCGTCCAACGCAACAGAATCGCAAAGAAGATGAAGGCATAGGTTTTAACTAGGGTTGCAGTTAAACCAATGAAAGCTGCTAAAACTTGCCACCAAGCAGTATTTGCTTGAATCCCTAGCGCATCGCTAATTTTGTCAATGGGGAAAGGCAACTCCCAACCACCAAGATATAAAATCGATGCAAGCAAGCCAGCTAGTAGTAAGTTGGCATAAGAACCACCGTAGAAAAAGGCAAATCTGATCCCTGAATATTCAGTCTGATAACCAGCAACCAGTTCTTCTTCGGCTTCGGGTAAGTCAAAGGGTAAGCGCTCACATTCAGCCAAAGCCGCAATGATGAAAATCACAAAGCCAATTGGCTGCCGCCAAATATTCCAAGAGAGAATGCCATACTCAGCTTGCTGATTGACAATATCAATGGTGCTGAGTCCATTGGTCATCAGTGCGATCGCCAATACCGCCAGTGCCAGAGGAATTTCGTAACTAATTGACTGTGCAGCAGCACGCAAACCACCGAGCAGCGAGTATTTATTGTTAGAAGAGTAACCTGCCATCAGCAAACCAATCGGGGCAACGCTAGAAATAGCGATGATAAAAAATACACCTGTACCAATGTCCGAAATGATCAAATTCTGACCAAAGGGGATCACTAAATAGCAGAGGAAAACAGATGTAAATACTAGAGCTGGACCGATCGTGTAGAGCAAAGGATCGGCTTTGGCAGGGATCGTGCCTTGCTTGATTAACAGTTTGCCCACGTCCGCGAGGGGAATCAGTAACCCAAAAGGTCCTGCATATTCAGGACCAATCCGTTGTTGGGCGGCGGCGGAGATTTTGCGCTCTAGCCATGTGCAGACCAGTGCGCCCACAGTTACGCCCAAAATCATCACTGCCATGGGCAGTACCATCCAAATTAATTTGGCAACATCCGTCGGCAGCCCAAGCCCCGACAGGATTTCGATTAAAGATTTTTGTAAATCAATTCCACCGTACATTAGCGATCGACCTCACCCATAATAATGTCCACACTGCCAAGGATTGCCATGATGTCGGCAAGCTTCATGCCGCGCACCAGTTCAGGCAAAATCTGTAAATTGATAAATCCTGGTGGACGAATCTTGAAACGCCAAGGAAAGACGCTATCTTCACCAATAATATAGACACCTAGTTCACCTTTAGGCGCTTCGACCCGCACATAATGTTCGCCAGCCGCCACCTTGAAAGTGGGCGATGGCTTTTTACTAATAAACTGATAGTCCATCGAGTTCCATTCGCTCTTCGGTCCCGCCAGAACGCGCTGTGCTTCAAGGTTTTCGTAAGATCCTCCAGGAATTTGTTTGAGGCATTGCAGGATCATTTTGGCGGATTCGCGCATTTCTCTGACCCGCACCAGATAACGGGCAAGGCAGTCGCCGCCGTTGTCCCACTGCACATCCCAGTCGAGTTCATCGTAAAGCTCGTAATGATCAACTTTGCGTAAATCAAGTTTTACGCCTGAGCCACGCAGCATTGGACCAGATAAGCCCCAATTGATTGCTTCATCACGGGTAATTGTGCCTAAACCTTCTACACGCTTGCGAAAGATCGGATTATTTGTAATTAATTTTTCGTATTCGTCAATCACAGGGGTGAAGTAATTGCAAAAATCTTCACATTTTTCGATCCAGCCGTAGGGTAGATCGGCGGCAACGCCCCCGATGCGGAAATAGTTGTGCATCATCCGCATCCCTGTTGCAGCTTCAAACAGGTCATAGATCATTTCCCGTTCGCGGAAAACGTAGAAAAATGGTGTTTGTGCGCCGATGTCTGCGACGAATGTGCCGAGCCAAAGTAGGTGAGAGGCGATGCGGCTAAGTTCTAACATGATCATGCGAATGTAGCTGGCGCGTCTCGGCACTGGCACATTGGCTAGCTTTTCGGGGGCATTGACAGTGATTGCCTCGGTGAACATGGTCGCGAGGTAATCCCATCGGGTCACATAGGGCAAATATTGGATAATCGTGCGATTTTCAGCGATTTTTTCCATGGAGCGATGCAAGTAACCTAAAACAGGTTCACAATCGACTACATTTTCGCCGTCTAGTGTGACGATAAGTCTGAGAACGCCGTGCATGGATGGGTGGTGAGGTCCCATATTTATGACCATGCGTTCGGCTTTGGTTTCAATCATCACCATGATTTGCGATCGCCTCTTTACTCTGTAAACTGTTGCTCTGGCTAGGGGTGCTAGTTTTGGTTAGCGAGTATGTGCTGTGCAAAGCACAACACATACTCGCTCTTCGGTTGTTATTTTAAGTCACTGTTAGAGCGATCGCTCTAACAAATGACTCTATTGGTTATGTTATTTAAGTAGATATACCTTGATACTTCTCAGTATATCGTCATGTTGGGGTAGGAATATCTGTTAAGCGGTGGTCAAGTGGTGCAAATTTTTCCAGTCTATCGAGCTTCACCAATGTTAAAACCCTATCCTCGTCCTTACGGCTAAAACAGAGAATGGCACAAAGTGCCATTCTCTGTTTTAGCGAGTTCTTAATACAGGTTTACCTGTATTAAGAACTTGTTCCACGATATCTGCTGCTAATTTTACACCACCAGACTTTTGCATAGCAGCTTGCATCTTTTGAGCATTATCTCGATATTTCGATCGCGTTAATACCGTTTGCACAGCTTTCCGCAATTTGGGAACGGTTGCTTTTTTGACAGGAATAACTACCCCTGTCTCTGTCCAAGCAATTCTCGCGCCTACGCCCGGTTGATCATTGGCGATCGGAATCGCCACCATTGGCACTCCACAACTTAAAGATTCCAATGCAGTATTTAGCCCTGCATGGGTAATGGTAAGTTGTGCTTTTTGTAAGAGGTCTAACTGGGGAGCATATTTAACCACGATGGGATCGCCTGCAAAGGCTGGTAGATTATTGGGATCAGCCGAACCTCCTAAGGAAATGATCAATTGAGCGCCCAAATCTTGGCAAGCCTCGGCAATTTGATTAAAAATGCTGAGCAATCGATTTTGAATAGTTCCCATAGAAGCATAGATCAAAGGCTTGCCATTCAGTTTTTCGTAGGGAAAATCGACATTGGCGCGACTTAAATTGCTATGAAAAGAACCTACAAAATGGAAGCAATCTGGTAATTCTTGTCGAAGAAATTCAAACTCCCCAGGTTGACGGCAAATTTGGGCAAGTTTAGAATTTGCATTGTTAGACTGGCTAAAAGGTGGCAAATTCAACGACTGTCGATGGGAGTTAATCGTCTCTAGAAGAGGTTTTACCAAACGATCTAGAAGTTTGTAACCAAGTTTGTTCCGAAGTTTTGCCCAAGGTGCTGTCGAATAATTCCAGCCGAAGCTCAATGGAGGAAGTGCCTCCTCACGATTTGTCATCAAAGCACTAGTAATAGTGATATAGGGAATTCCTAAATATTCCGCAACACTAGAAGCACCAAAGGAGGCTTGATCGATTAGCAATAAATCAACTTTGGCATCACGAACTACTTCTAGTCCTTCAGTCATGACTGCGATTATGTTTTGCTGAAATAGCTCAATGGAGTATTTTAAGGCAGCAGAGCCACTTAATTCTCCGAGCTTAACTAGACGAGTTGGGTTAAAGCCAAGCGGATTAGATTTTTCAGCATAGGCTGTGACGACTCCCATCCCTAACTCGCGGACGAGTATAGGGTGGGCTTCTCAGCTAATCCTGCTATTGCATCGGAAGCACACTGAGCTTTGTAACGACATCGAGCGCCCCTCGACACCGAGAAAGTTAGACTTTCCAAGCTTGGTTTCTCCAATGGAGAAAAGCTTTTTATCCTTTATTCCTTGAAAATTTTACATACAGGAGGCAGTTACAAATTAATGTTAAACTCCCCTGTAAAGCGCCATATTTTCAGTTGTCAAGGTTCATGATCAACCAGCACTTTCAGCCTTGTTGATTGCATAATTATAACTGAAATGTTGGGTTCGTTCAAGATAATTGTCCATCGGCGGGGCATTGAACCCCTTGATGGACGCGCTTTCATCCCGTCACTCATCCTTGTAAACGGATAGAGTGCGGGGCTTTCGCTTGTGAGCTAAATTTTCAACTGACGATAGAAAAGCGATCGCGGTGTAAACCATTTTCTATCTCCAAAACAGCAAAAGCCTTGCAATGCGAGGCTTTTGCTGTTTTGATAAGGGTCCTAAAAACTGTGGCGCACGCGCCGCGTGCACCACAGTTTTTAGCTCTGGTTTTTATAGAGTTCTAACCTAAATATTTCTCTAAAGCTGCCTCAACAATATCCTTCATCGAAGCACCCTGCACCTCCACAGCATTTTTCAATAATTCATAGGATTTTCCTGAAAGGGTGACACGATGGCGAATATCTTTGCGTTTACCTTTGCTTCCATCAACTTCAGGCACATATTCAGTTACATAGGCTTCCGCGAACTGACGTAAATCCTCAATGCCTTTGCGATCGCAAAAATCACCAAACCCTTCACCCTCCACGCGTTCATTTTTGAAGTAAACAAACAAAGGCTCTAGACCTTTCTCCAAATTGTTAATGTGCAAGCGTTGGACATAGGGCTGAGCCAAACGGGTTGAGTCAAAATTACCGCCTAGCCAAATTTGGTATTCATCAACAGCGCTACCGACAAAGGCAAGTTCGGCCATGTAGGGACGGGCGCAACCGTTGGGGCAACCTGTCATGCGGGTGACAAAGGTTTCATTGTCTAAGCCCAAATACACTAATAATTTGCGAATTCTGGCTAACACATTGGGTAAAGCACGCTCTGCTTCGGCGATCGCCAAGCCACAGGTAGGGAAAGCAGGACAAGCCATCGAATAACGCACAAGGCTATCAATTTTGTCTGGAGCTAATACACCACAGCGATCGAGGATTTTTTGAATTTCTTCCTTTTCGTCAGCAGCAATTTCCGTAATCAGCAAATTATGATTCGGAGTCAAAACAAAATCATGATGAAACTTTTCGCTAATTTCACGCAAAGCCGTCTTCAGTTGCAAATCTTGGCGATCGCTAACCCGACCATTTTCGATTGAGACTCCGACAAAATATTTACCATCGCCCTGCTCATGCCAACCAAGATAATCCTGATATTTGAAAGCTGGCAACTCCCGCGCATCGGCAAGTTTTTCAGGATAATATTCCGATAAAACTTGCTTAAACTTGTCTACGCCCCACTCATGCAAAATATGCTTAAAGCGGGAATGACGACGATTGTGGCGATCGCCATAGTCCCGTTGCACCGACACGATCGCTTTAATCACATCGTAAATCTTGGCAACAGGCACAAAGCCAATGCTGTCAGCAATTCGTACAATCGTCGCATCATTATTATGGGCGCGACCCAAACCACCACCAACATAAAGGTTAAAGCCCTCTAACTCATGCGCCGCATTGATAATGACCACCAACGCCAAATCGTTAGTATATAGATCTACGGAATTATCACCAGCAACCGCGATCGCAATTTTGAACTTGCGCGGCAAATACTGGAGACCATAAATTGGCTCCACATCACTAATATTGGTTTTGGCAGTTCCCGCACCTTGACGCTTTCTTGCCTCAGTTACCTCTGGTGCTTCCGTTGCCGTAACAGCAACTTCACCATCAAGCCAAATATCATAATAAGCCCCTGCTTGGGGCGCTAATAGATCCGCGATTTTAACCGCATATTCACGCGCATATTCATATTCAGGCTTATTTTTAAAGGTCGCCGCAGGAGCCATCACATTACGGTTAATGTCACCACAAGCGCCCACCGTCGATCCCAAGTTTTTGGTGATATCTGCGATCACCGTTTTGAGATTTTCCTTGAGAATCCCATGAATTTGAAAGCCCTGTCTCGTAGTCGCCCGTAAAGTGTGATTGCCATACTTATCACAGAGTCGATCCAAAGCCAAATACAACTGCCAAGGAATTACCCCACCGGGGCTACGAGTCCTCAACATCATGCTGTACTGTGCATCTTGACCCTTTTCCTTAGACTTTTCTAAATCCCGATCTTTTTGCTGATAGGAACCATGAAATTTGAGAATCTGTATTCCATCCTGACTAAAAAATGGATTGCCATCATTTAGCTCTATATCGATAGGTCCGCGTAAAAAATTGCTTTTTTGTTTGAGGACCTCAACTTTTGATACTTTTGTCGCATTAATCAAAGTATTTGTCATGGTTCAACTATCGGGGTTGATAAATTATTAGTTCCTTTGCCCCACAATTATACCCCGATAATCCTATCGGAATTGGGATGAACTTTACAAAAAGCAACCCAAATCTAAAAGATAAAGGCGATGACATTTGCCACCGCCTTTATCTTTAAATTCAACGAATAATTAGCGACGTGCGACTTCGCCGTACATCTCTAATTATTCGCTTTCCTTTCCAAAACCAGAATAGGCTTCCATGCCATGTTCAGAGATATCAAGTCCCTTGAACTCTTCTTCTGGCTCAACACGAATGCCACCTGTAATTAGGGAAATCACATACCAGCCAATAAAACTAAAGGCAACTGTAAAACCACCAACGGAGGCAACACCAATCAATTGAGCTAATAGTTGATCAAATCCACCGCCAAAGAATAGTCCAGCTTTAGGACCAGCACCTGCTTGCAATATATAACCGCCGCCGATATCAGTATTTTGACCAACCGCAAACAAGCCAACTGCCAGAGTACCCCAAATACCGCAAACTAGGTGAACAGAAGTCGCACCTACAGGATCATCAATCTTGAGCTTGTCGAAGAAGCCAACTGCAAATACCACAATTGTGCCACCGATCGCCCCAATGATAAGCGCACTAGGTAAGGTAATCCAAGCGCAAGAAGCAGTAACCGAGACTAATCCCGCCAAGATCCCGTTAACAATCATCGATAGGTCAGGCTTACCAAGATATAGCCAAGCCACGATCGTTGCGGCGATCCCACCTGCGGAAGCACCCATATTAGTGGTGAGAGCAATATGAGATATCAAACGACCATCAGCCGCCATCGTTGAACCAGGGTTAAAACCAAACCAACCTAACCATAGAATCAAGCAGCCTAAAGTTGCCAAACTCATACTATGACCAGGGATAGCGCGGTTTTTACCGTCTTCGCCATATCTACCAGCTCTCGATCCGAGGACGGCTGCACCGATCAGCGCACCCCAGCCACCAACTGAGTGGACAACGGTTGAACCAGCAAAATCGAAAAAGCCAACTTTTGATAGCCAGCCGCCACCCCAAATCCAATGTCCTGTGATTGGATAGGAAACAGCGACTAGGATAAAGCTGAATAGCAAAAAGGCAAGAAACTTGATACGTTCAGCAACTGCACCTGAAACAATGGTTGCTGCGGTTGCGGCAAACACTAACTGGAACAAGAACTTAGCCTCTAGCGGTACGCCTGTCCAATTAAGTCCAGGAAAGTCACCCACATAATCAGCAAGGGTTTTAGGACTATTATCAGCACCACTTAGGAAAAATCCTTTCAAACCGATAAGGGTATTACCGCCGTCATCACCATACATAAAACCAAAACCGACCATCCAGTAAGCGATGGTGGCGATCGCAAATACGATTAAGTTTTTGGTAAGGATGTTAACCGTATTTTTGCGACGACAAAAGCCTGACTCAACCAGAGCGAAGCCAGCATTCATGAAAAATACTAGAAAAGCTGCAACAACTACCCAAAGAGTATCTAACCCAACTTTGAGAGCAGCAACATTCTCTTGAACTTTTTCAGGGGTTAGGGGTGCAGGAGTAGGAGCAGGAGTCTGAGCAGTGGCTGCATACACCCAAAACACCCCGATAATTGCTGCTAAGGGGATACAAGCAGTCCAATTGACTGAACTCTTGATCCGCCTCTTTTGATTTGTTTTATAGACCAACACCTTAAAATTCTCCTCAGCGAAGTAATATACCGATGCAAACAAAAAGATGCAAAGATTAATTACTTTCATAACAACAGATTAGAGTATGCACGCTTTGTATAAAAGTATACATTTACCTGTCTAAAAGCCATTTTCAAGTAAAAAATGGATATCACAACACCTAAACCCAAACAACAGCAAGCACAATTAATTCGGCTCAAGAATATTCGCGTCAAAATTAGCAATTCACCTACATTGTGTGAATTTCATCACACGCTTAAAAACTCCTGTGCTAGAGTTGGTGTAATTTTAAAAATCTCGCATTCCTCACTCACATAACTTTTCAGGAAGTTGACATGGCAAAAGGCGGACTTGTACTTAGTACAACAGCAGCATTAGCGGCGGCTGTCGCAGTTGTTGGTTTTCAGCTAGCAAATCCTAGCATCGCCGCATTTCGGGATAGCCCCAAAGAAATCGTTGACGAAGCTTGGCAACTTATTAATCGGGAATATGTTGACGGTGCTTTTAATAAAGTAGACTGGCGGCAAGTTAGGCGGCAGTATGTTGAGAATCGTGACTATTCATCCAAGGCTGAAGCCTATCGCTCAGTCCGAGAAATGCTCAAGCTGCTTGATGATCCATACACTCGGTTTATGGACCCAGAACAGTTTAAGAGTATGCAGATCGATACTTCAGGTGAGCTTACAGGGGTTGGCATTCAACTAGGTATGGATGATGCGACCAAACAATTAACAGTGGTTGCTCCCATTGAAGATTCCCCTGCATCGCGGGCTGGGGTTTTGACCAAGGACATTATTACCTCGATCGCCAATAAGTCTACCGATGGCATGGATATTAACCAAGCCGTCGCCCTCATTCGTGGACCTGCTGGCACAAAGGTTAAATTGGGAATCAAGCGTGGCGATCGCCAATTTGATATTGAGCTAGAACGCGCCAAGATTGAAATTCATCCAGTTAAGGCAGAATTGCGCGATACCAATATTGGTAAAGTCGGCTATATCAGCTTGCGCCAGTTTAATGCCAATGCCGCCAGCGATATGCGTAAGGCTATCCAAGATCAGGTAAGTAAGGGTGCTGTTGGTTTTATCTTGGATTTACGCTCTAATCCTGGTGGATTGTTATATTCCAGCGCGGAAATTGCGAGGATGTGGCTCGATAATGCCACTATTGTTTCGACTATCGATCGCAAGGGTGAAAATGAGCGCCTCACGGCAAATCGTCAGGCTCTAACCAATAAACCGCTTGTGGTTTTGGTGGATGGCGGATCGGCTAGTGCCAGTGAAATTTTGTCTGGTGCTTTGCAAGATAACAAGCGTGCGGTCATTGTCGGAACCAAAACCTTCGGCAAAGGCCTAGTTCAGTCAGTACATTCCTTGAGTGATGGTTCGGGTATGGCGGTCACGATCGCGAAGTACTACACGCCTAATGGTCGTGATATCAATCACATGGGTATTGTTCCTGATCGCGTAGTTGAGCTAACTAAAGAAGATCTCGAAAAGCTTAACAAAAATCGTGATTTAGTCGGGACAACCTCTGACCCACAATTTGCGAAGGCGATCGACATTCTGTCTAGTGAAATAAAAAGCGTAAGCTCGCGTTAAGACCCAAAAAAATAGGATAGGCGGCGCGATGCGCCGCCTATCCTATTTTTTTGGTCTTTAAGAATCAACACGAGTCAAAATTGCTTCCATTGTACTTTCTAAGTTTTGTCCCGCAATAATACCGCCCACCAAAGAGTAAATATTATTGTCGCGTCGATAAAGTGTTTGAAAACCTGTTCGCATTTTTCTATCACCCATGACCCAATATCGTTGAGTAATTGAGTCTGGTCCGATTATTCCTTCGCCTTCTACTTTGCCCAGTGAGCTATCATCAACCACATAGGTAAAGCGGCGTTCATCGGAGTCAATTCTGCCTTTGTAAGCCATAGTCAACTCTTCGCGATCGCTATTGGGAAAGGTTAACTTTGTGACCATCGTAAACCAAAAATTATCCCTAGACCAACCTACTAAAGTTCTACCCTTGACTTCAATAGGCATAGAGTCCCTCTCTATCCAGTTGCCTTCGAGAGTCCATTTCCCAGGTTGAACTAAAAAGGTATGCGCCACAATATTTATCAGCTTAATTTTGTTGTTTATTATATAGCCGATTAGCTATTGTCAGGACAAAAGCTAGAAAGTACAATCAGCAAGAAAAATTCACATTAACTAACTAATCCCGATCGCAACGCCACCACTGCCGCCTGTACGCGATCGTCCACCGACAGCTTATTCATAATGCCGCGCACATGAGTTTTTATAGTATTAGGACTGAGATAGAGCAGTTTAGCAATTTCAGGATTGCTCTTACCCTCAACGATTAATTTCAATACTTCTAATTCTCTTTGTGAAAGATGGGAGTTGTTTTCATACTGAGTGGGGGGCTTGAGATGATCCATTACTTTACGCGCAATTTGAGGATCAAGGTAAGTAGCACCATCTTTGGCGGCAGCAAAGGCAGCTAGAAGACTATTAGTACTTGTACCTTTAACACAATAGGCATCAGCGCCACTCGATAAAGCTGCAATAATTTCTGTATCATCCGTATGCGAACTGAGCATCACAATATGGACATTTGGTAAGTTAGTTTTGATTTTTTGAGTTGCTGAGATTCCATCTAGTCTAGGCAATCCAATATCCATCACAATGATGTCAGGTATTAATTCCTGTGCCATTTTGACACCGATATAACCATCCTCTGCGATACCAACTATCGTAATATTTGGTTGTTGGGAAAGTGATTGTTCTAAACCAAGCTGAATCAATGGATCATCTTCAACAATTAGAACTCTCAGAGGTTTGGATGATGTCACAGGCATAATTTTAAATTCCTCTAAGTTTAAGTTGTATTATATAGCAACTCTAAATCATTTGTGAGAAAGTCAAGGGGCTTAAGCCCCTTGTTGTCGGCTTGTTTTCTTATGACTCATTGAGGATTGCTATGGATGATTGTTTTCCTAGGGAAATAATTCCGTAATTCACTAAATTGTGAAACGCTATACTGCTAATTTATTCTAAATATCTAAACATTATGATCAACTTAGAGAAAATCGATCAATTAATTACCGAGGGATATATTACCAAGCGCCCTCATGCTAGTGGGGAACTCTTTATTTATAATTACACTGCTAAGGCGCAGTACGATCGCCTGTGGACACCTGAAACGATGCAATGCCGAGGCTTGATTTTAGATCGTGATGGTGCGATCGCCTCTCGCCCTTTAGCTAAATTTTTCAATCTCCAAGAATATCAAGATACGTTACCAGCAGAACCTTTTGATGTCTATGAGAAGTTGGATGGATCACTAGGAATTCTTTATTGGTATCAAAATCAGCCCTACATTGCTTCTAGAGGTAGTTTTAACTCTGATCAAGCAATCAAAGCGAATCAAATATTGCAGACTTTATATGTAGATATAATTCCATTACTAGATAAATCATTAACCTATTTGTTTGAAATTATCTATCCTGCTAATCGGATTGTGGTGGATTATGGTGATTATGAAGCCTTGGTATTATTGGCTATAATTGAAACAAAATCAGGTTGCGAATATCCGATTGAGGCATTTACTAATTTAGGATTTCCCATTGCCAAAAAGTATGATGGCTTAAAAGATTTAGCAGCGATCGCAAAGCTTAATGAGCAGAATCAAGAAGGCTTCGTGATTCGTTTTAATAGTGGACTAAGGCTTAAGTTTAAGTTTGCTGACTATGTAAAACTACATCGTGTCTTGACTCAAATTACTAGTAAGGTTATTTGGGAAATGTTGCGGGATAAAACTCCCTTTGAAGATATTTTAGAGCGAGTTCCCGATGAGTTTTACAACTGGTTTAAGGACACTAAAGCGTCCATACTTTGTCAATATCAGCAAATTGAAGAAACTGCTAAAGCTGACTTTGAAAGAATTGTGGCAGTTGTGGATCGTGGCGATCGCAAAGAAATGGCAAAACATATCTTAACTTGTCAAAATCATACGATCTTATTTTCTTTACTAGATGGGAAAGATTATAGCGATTATATTTGGCGAACTATTAAACCTGCCCATGAAAAACCTTTCATGGATAATGATGAGAATTAAGACTGGGTTGGCGCGAAGCGCCACCCTATCTTTAATTAATTGTTCAATTTACAGATTTAAAAACTATGCTGACAGTCTATTTCACAATTGGTTTACCTGCTTCAGGCAAGTCCACATGGGCAAAGAATAAGGTCGATAAGTCTCCTAATAGTATCAAACGGGTGAATAAAGACGAACTTCGCGCCATGTTAGATAATTCCTATTTCTCAAAAGGAAATGAGAAGTTTGTGCTAGATATTCAAGACTCTATTATTAAGGCGGCTTTAGAGAATGGAAAGCATGTCATCGTTGATAATACGCACCTTGCGCCTAAGCATGAAGCCAGAATTAGAGAATTAATTAAAGGCTTAGCAATGTTGGAGGTGATCGACTTTCGCGATGTGCCGCTAGAGACTTGTATCAAGCGTGATTTGAACAGAATGAATTCTGTGGGCGAGAAGGTCATTCGCGATATGTACAATCAGTTCATCGCTCCACCAAGAGCGCCAAAACCAACTTATAAGCCTGAGTTACCTGATGCAATCATTTGTGATTTAGATGGAACTCTAGCTTTAATTGGCGATCGCAGCCCCTATGATGCGGCTAACTGTGAGAGAGACACCCTTAATGAACCAGTGCGCTCTATTTTACAAACTTCAGGTAAGGCGATCCTATTTGTATCGGGTCGGGAGGATAAATTCAAACCCCAAACCCTTGCATGGTTAGAGAAACATCATATCTCTTTTGCTGAAATCCATATGCGAAAATCTGGCGATTTGCGAAAAGATAGCCTTGTCAAGAAAGAAATTTATGATGAATTTATTGTTGATAAGTACAATGTGGCTTTTGTGTTAGACGATCGCGATCAGGTAGTTAAAGTTTGGCGTGATCTGGGTTTAACCTGTTTACAGGTAGATTATGGCGATTTTTAGACTACGATTGCAAAAACTTTTTTACACAGTATTGCAAGAAACATGATTTTTGGAATTACATGAGTATAATTTAAGAGACAGCTAATCAGAAATACTCTACGGAGATAATTAAAATGAGCGCAGAGCAAAATTCAGGGCTTGGTGGATTTGTAAGCGGTTTACAGCAAAAGGCTAGTGAAGTTGCTGAAGCACTGAATGATCAAGTTGAGAAAGTTATTGGTGAAGAAAATGTCAAAAAAGTCACTGATGTCCTAAATACAGATGTTGGCGCGATCGCTAAAGATTCCACTGGCAAGGCTATTGACGCTTTAGAAACTGCTACTGGTCGTGATATTGACGGCGATGGTGATATTGGTGGCAAGCCCCAATCCTAATGATTGAAGAGGAGCGACACTACAGCGCTTTGCCCTCAAACCCAAATCAAGAAGAATTTTAAAAGCGTTGCGAAGCAACGCTTTTAAAATTCTTCTTGTGGCTCGTTTCCTCGGCAATTGCTGTAAGTTTCGCTCCTATTTAGTCTAGATAACGATGAATCGGGGTCAGATCTAAATGTGCTTCTAGTAAATCTGCCATATTGTTATAAAGATTTTGTTGATGTTCTTGCCAAGAGATAGCAGCAGGTTGATGTTCAGGAATATTAGCTAACTGGGTTAAGGCTTGACGGATATTCGCCGACTCAAAGAGACCATGTAAATAGCTGCCCCATACGCGATCGCTTGTTATCCCTTCGTCATAATATTCGCGATCGCCATGAATTTGTAGCACTTGTAGTAAAGGTTTAACTTGCTCAGCATCTATGCCATTAATTAATTTTGTCACTCCCATATGGATTTCATAGGCCATCCATTGATTAATTGATTGCTCCGATTTCCAGATTGCTTGAACTTGGCGCACCTGTTTTGACGCGAGAAATTCTGTCCTAATTGGTAATAGCCCCAATCCTTCCACTTCCCCTGCTATACCCGCCAAACCTTCGCGATCGCCCAAGTATTTCCCTAGCATTTGATAGCCACCACAAATGCCGACTATAGGTATACCGCGCTGATGTGCCGAGAGAATCGCTTGATCTAATCCTGTAGTTCGCAACCATTGCAAATCACTAAGCGTATTTTTGCTCCCCGGGAGAATAATGATCCTTGCATCATCTAGGTCAGCAGCATTTTTTACCCAATATGTTTCAATTCCCAAATCCAATTGCCAAGGTTGACTGTCTTGAGAATTTGATAAATGGGGAAATCTAATCCATGCAATCCTTGCGCCCTTCCCTTTAGATTCTGCTTCACTGCATAGACTATCTTCGCTCTCAGGTTGTAAATCTGCGGCATAGGGAAGAACCCCCAAATAGGGGAAATGTGGCATATGTTCGCGAAAGTGTTTTTCAGCGTCACTAAACAACCGTAAATCACCACGAAATTTATTAACAATAAATCCTAAGCCTAATTCCTGTGCAGGTTGTGGAATCAGTTTATGGGTTCCAATAATCTGTGCAAATACACCTCCCTTCTCAATATCACCAACTAATATCCACTTTCCTTGTAAATGTACAATGGGGCGTAGATTTACCAAATCCCTCTGCATCAGATTTAGTTCCACTGGGCTGCCTGCTCCTTCGAGAATCAACACATCGCAGCGATCGCGCCAAAATTCGAGGGTATCGCGCACAGTCTGCCAGAGAGTCTCAATATGCTGATAGTAATCAATGGCAGCGATATGTTGACGGGCTTCACCTAATAAAACTAATTGCGAAGTTCCATTTCCCGATGGTTTTAAGAGAATCGGATTCATTTCCGCAATAGGACGCATCCCACAGGCGATCGCTTGGACAGCCTGCGCTCGACCGATCTCTCCACCCTCCAAGGTCACATAGGAATTATTCGACATATTTTGAGCCTTAAAGGGAGCGACTTTTATACCATTCCGTTTTAGCCACGCTCCCAATGCCGTCACCATCCAGCTTTTGCCAGCATTCGATGAAGTTCCCAAAACAGATATGGCTTTCATTGGTTAGTATTACGTCAAGCTACTGACACATTATGACAGATGACCACACTATCCCACCAACCAATAACTCTAGCGAACAGGCTTTACATTGGAATGCGAAAACCCGAATAAAGGTCGGCGGCGATTTGCACCCCCGACCTTTATTCGGGTTGGGAAAATTTTGAGAACAGAAAAATGGCGATCGCGCCCATCGCAAAACCACTAATATGAGCCAGATAAGCCACCCCTGGCAAATTAGGATTTGCCATCGCTGCATATACTGTTTGTCCTGCAATCCATAGCCCTAAAAATACCACTGATGGAATGGGAATAGCCGTAAAGAAAAAACCGATAAATACTAAGCTTAAAATCTTTGCACGAGGGAATCTCACTAAATAAGCTCCCATTACGCCCGATATTGCTCCACTAGCGCCTATCATTGGCACTAATGATGTCGGCGAGGTCATCACCTGCACTGCTCCTGCCACAACTCCGCACAACAAATAAAAGAATAAGAACTTCCAATGTCCTAATTTATCTTCAATATTGTTCCCAAATAAATAAAGGAACCACATATTACCAACTAAATGGAAGATATTAGCATGGAGAAATTGTGACGACAATAAAGTAATTGCTTCTTTAAATGGATTAGTAATTAATGCCTTGGGAAATAAAGCCCAAGTACCGATCCATTCCGTCAATTGAAAATCTAGCAAACTAACCTGATACCCAAAAATCAACACATTGATCACAATCAATGCATAGACAACTATGGATCTATCTTGGGTTGGATTATCGTCGCGTAAAGGAAACATTTTTATCCATGTGGAATAGTTGCATAGATCTTAGCAATACTCACTACTTAGGGGACTTGCGAGAAAATAAAATACCAATCCAAATATAAAACCAGAATCGTTGGGGCAGCTTCGCCGCCCCAACGATTCTGGTTTTATATTTGGTACTTTATTAAGTCGCAAGTCCCTAGGTACTAAACGTTTCCGCTCGTATGGGTAAACAGGTGAAGTCGCTTAAACGATCTGACTTAAACCCGTATGGCTACAAAGTGTGACTTTTTGATGAAACAGGGCTTTCACCCAAATCCCTATATGAGCGAAAAAGTTACCACTTCATCGAAAACATAAGAACTTGCCACACAAGAAAAAAGTGGAAGGCTTTTCCACCTCGCTCTGAAGAGGCGAGGTGGAAAAGCCTCTCAAGCGGCTTTAGCCGCTTATTCATTATTTTTGATATAATCAGACTGCGATTAGGAATCACCATCTACGCGACGAATCGTCCTAGTGAGGAGAAATCCCTGCAACGAAGAACCGAACGCATAAGTGCGGGTAACGACTAAACGGGCAAATAATGGCAGGGCGAGGAGCGTACCGATCTGGCTTTGCGATGGACTCAGAAAGCAAAGTGACTAAAAAGTAGACGCAATGCTCATATTGAAAAATAGTGAGTTTGAGCGAGTAGAGGGACATTGGCAGCCCCTCAGAGAATTAAGCTTTAATTACTCTGGAATCCCCGTCACTTCAGTGCGGGGAGTGTCAATCCAGCAAAACAGGTTTACCTGTATTACAGCAATTTGTTTTCAAACCCGCCACAAATTAAAATATAAAACCCGTTGCGGGGCTTCGCCCTGCGACCCTTCTTGTGGCGGGTTTGATCGAGTTTTGCTGTAAGAACTCGCTAAAACAGAGAATGGCACTTTGTGCCATTCTCTGTTTTAGCCGTAAGGACGAGGATAGGGTTTTAACATTGGTGAAGCTCGATAGACTGGAAAAATTTGCACTGTTTGCCCACCGCGTTTAAGGGGAATATCCGCAATTTTTTCTATAGATTGAAAATAGTCTTTATATTTTTCCAAGGGATCTGAGAATCTCTCATCTTTGCTAAATTGTTCAGAAGTAATGAAAAGCGACGTTTTACCGACAAAATCTTGGGCTTTATTCCAATAGGCAAAGCCGCGTAAATCTTGATCAAAACAAGTAACTTTTTTACCTAACGGCTCGATCGCCATGCCAACTTGTCCCGCTACAAAAAAATTATTGCTGAAGATAAAATCTGTTTTTTGTAATTCTGCTTTGAGCGCTGGGGAATCGACGAAGGCTTGGCGTAACTGCACAATATCAATTAGTTGCGTGGAAGGATCATCCTTTGCTTCCCAAAATCCACCTGCGATCGCGGTATCACCGCCCTTTTGGACTATTCCTAAACTTACATGAAGCAACCCAATTAGGATTAGGGATAAAATCGCGGTACCTGAACCCCAAAGCCAATTACGGATAAATTTGGGGCGTTTTAACTGTACCTGTGCGACTCGCTCTCCTAATAACAGCGTTGCACCGAAGAACCCTGGCATATGCCATGAAGGAAGAATTTGAATAAATCCACCCATAAAGGTGAAACCAAAGAAAATAGGCATCGATACGCAGAGAATCATTAATCTCTTTTCGTAGAGCAAATTCTGCGCGATCGCTGCTTGATTGATCTCTTGATTGATTTCAGGCTCTAGTTCTGCAATCTGACCAGATTTAAGCTTGTGAATACTAGCCTGTAATAATTCGCCAAGGGTACGGAAACTCGTCCACCAGATGGGAACGCCAAACGTAGGGAATAGATAGCCAAGAGCTACTAAAACCGTTACCAGTAATTGTTCAAAGTTATAACTTTTCGATGGGATAGCTCGACGGCTTTGGAAGCGAAAGGAAGCCCATTCATGCTGTGAGTTCCACCATAGAACAGGCGAAATTGTCATGGCAAATAAAGCGATCGCGGCTAATGTCCAGACTGAGAATAATGCACCGCGATGGCGACGACTCAGCAAACAAAAAAGTACTAGCCCTCCGCCTAGGATCACGCCATGATATTTCCCTAAAAATGCTAATCCTACTAATAAGCCGATCATGGCTAGGCGATAGGTCGGTTTATAGGGACGAGTATCGTAAATATCACCCGAAGGGAAAAACTCACTCGCAGCCACATACAAACAAGCTGACCAGAAAAACATCAAAGGACTATCTGGCAACGTGAGAATACCAAAGGCAACCTGAAAAATGGGAATAGTCGTCAAAATGGCAAGGGTCATTGTGCCAGTGCGTTCACCAAACAGCTTTCTACTCGCAAGATAGGCAAAAATTAATGTACCTGTATACAGGACAACGCCACCGATCCGAATCGTGAAGGGGGTAACTGCACCTGTGAGCCAAACCCCAACTCCAGTAGTCAGGGCAACTAAGGGCGGATGATCAAAATAGCTCCAGTTGAGATTTTGCGTATATAGATAGTAATAAGCTTCATCAAAGCCTGTATTCAGAAAGATGGCGGATGTAGCCCTAAACAGGAAACCCCACAATAATATGGCGATCGCCCACTTATGAATTTTCACTCGAGATTCCTTGGTTGAGTATACAAACAGTTATAGAAGACCTAAATCCCGAAATATAGTTGCGGCACTAAGTGTCGCAACTATATTTCGGGCTGGCTAGGATTAATATTATCAATCGTGCCTACGATCATTGACGATATACAGCCTGTTCAGGATTAAACTAGTCCAGAAATTTTTTTGAAAGCGCGGCAGTGCCGCGCTTTCAAAAAAATTTCTGGGTTTTAATTAAGCACAAAGCGCTGTAGCGAGCGTATAAGCGCGTACTTAGATTGGAAAACGCTATATAATTCAGCATGATTACATGAAATTTAGACGGAGTAAAGCGAGATGCCGAGAGAACCCAGAAAGCCTAATGAATACATCGTGCATTTAAAGCTAGAAGGCGGGCAAGAAGTCACGACTAAGTTTACAACCATCGAAGAAGTGAAAACTTGGTATGCATCGCAGTTTAAGGCAAAAGCCAATGAAGATGATCTCTTACCTATTCCTGTAAGAGCCGACCTAAATGAGATTTTGCTAGTTCGTCCTAAGCGGGTTACTGCCATTCATGTTGAACCAATTTTCTCCTCTAGCGTTGAAATGTTTTCATAAAATCAATAAGGGGCGTTTTGCGCCCCTTATTGATTTATTTACAGATACAAAAATTTAATGCTTCTACATCAGGTTTCTGGTCGATCGCGTTTAGGTCTAGCGCTATCACTGCTTACGGTTTTACTTTGGGGATTTCTGGCGATCGCCCTCAAAATCGTCCTCCAAGAACTCGATCCCTTCACAGTGACTTGGTTTCGCTTCACTGTTTCAGGAGCTTTATTAGGTATTTATCTGGCAATACGTCAGCAATTACCCACATGGCAACAGTTGCAAAAGATTTCATTACCAATTTTTTTAGTGGCAGTGGGGGGGCTATCGCTGAACTATATTTTATTTTTAATTGGCGTAGGCAAAACCTCAGCCAATAATGCTCAAGTCATCACCCAAATCGCGCCTGTAATGATGGGCATGGCTTCGTTAGTCATTTTCAAGGAGAAGTATAACTACAAGCAATGGGGCGGCGTAGCCCTGCTCATTGCTGGATTATTGATGTTTTCCCATGATCAGGTGCGATCGCTGGTTACTAGCCTTGATACCTATATGTGGGGTAATTCTTTGTTAGTGCTAGGCGCGATCGTCTGGGCATTTTATGGACTCGCTCAAAAGCAACTCTTACTTAATCTACCTTCAACCTCAGTGTTGTTATGCCTGTATATTAGTGCGGCGACTTTGTTTACTCCATTGGCACATCCTGCAAAATTACTGACCCTATCGGCAGTACCGATGGCAGCCCTAATATTTTGCGCTTTAAATACCTTGATTGCCTATGGTGCATTCGCCGCCGCCCTCGAACATTGGGAAGCCTCGCGGGTTAGCGCCATTATTACCCTCGCGCCTCTAGTAACTTTATTTGCTTCGGCAATTTTGCCAGCTTTTTTCCCTTACTTATTACCACCTTCCCCCCTAAGTTGGTTAGGCTATCTGGGCGCGATCGCTGTTGTATTTGGCTCGATGATCATTGCTCTAGGTGCAACACGCAAAAAATAAAGGATGCAAAACCCTTGCTAGTAATGGCTTTGATGATCTAAAAAGGGTAGACGGCGCATCGCGCCGCCTATCCTTTTTTAGGACTTTAAAATTTTTTTCAAAAGGGGTTGCACAAGTGGCACACTTATACGCTATAGTTATTAACGCTGAAGTCAATGACGCAGCACAACCGCTACAATCCTCAGTAGCTCAGTGGTAGAGCAATCGGCTGTTAACCGATCGGTCGCAGGTTCGAATCCCGCCTGGGGAGTTATAAAAAAGGTACTCATAGAGTACCTTTTTTTATTGGTTAGATCGTGCTTTGAATCCACCGAGTCGCTTTTTCACTGTCTAGGGGATGCGAAATAAAATAACCCTGAACCTCGATGCTACTGCCACCTAAGCTCTCAAAATAATCTAATTCTTCCGATGTTTCGATGCCTTCAACGACAATGCCCATGCCAAGACTATTGGCTAAACGTAAAATTGACTGAATAATTCTTTGGCTTTTTACATCAGTAGAAACTTTACTTGTAAAGCTGCGATCAATTTTTAAAACATCAATTGGCAAACTTTTGAGATAACTAAAGGAAGAAAAACCAGTACCGAAATCATCAATATAAACCTGAACTCCCACTTCGCGTAGTTGTTCTAGTTTTCGAGCAGATACCTCGATGCTTTCCATCAAAACTGACTCGGTAATTTCTAATTTTATTAAATTAGGTGAAATCTGTTTCTCTAAAATTATTGCCTGAACACGTTCCACAAAATCTGATTGGATAACCTGTAAAGTAGAAACGTTAATGCCTAAGGTCAATGACTGAAGATTAGGAAATTCTTGTTGCCATTGAAGTAGCTGATTACAGGCGTTTTCTAATACCCAATATCCAATCGGAATAATATCTCCCGTTTCTTCTACTATCGTTAGAAATTCTTGGGGAGAAATTAGTCCTTGTAAAGGATGTACCCAACGCAATAACACCTCAAATCCTGTTAACTGATGTTGATGTAATGAAACTATTGGTTGATAGACTAGATGAAACTCATCCCGTTCAAGAGCCTGTCGCAAGTCATTTTCTAGCTGCCAACGGGCTTTTGCACCTTGATTCATTTCATTACTAAATAGGGCATATTTACCCCTTCCTAGTTTGCGAGATTGATGCATAGCAATATTGGCATCACGCAGTACCTCATTGGCGTAGAGATAATCAATATCACTAATCGCAACACCAATACTAACTGAGGTAAAAATTTGATGATTATGAATTAAAAATGGTTGTTTAATACTTTCTAAGATCTCTTTTGTCAGTGCGACAATAAATTCTTGTCCATTAGTGCCTTGAATATTTTTTACAATAATGGCAAACTCATCACTATCAATTCTCGCAATAATTATATTGTTTGTATGATAGACATTGAGGCGTTTACTAATTTCTTTTAGTAGTTGGTCGCCAGTAGTCATCCCAAAATTATCGTTGATAGACTTAAAGCGATCGCAATCGATAAAAAGAATCGCAAAATTGTAATTAGGTGTGGTTTGTGATTCTGTGAAGGCAAGATCTAACGACTCAATAAATGAATCACGATTGGGGAGTCCTGTGAGGGAGTCATGCAGTTGATTGTAATTCAATCTTGCAATAATCAAATCTCTTTCGGCTCTAATGGAGTCTGACTTGACAAGTAATTGTAATTGATGGATAGAAATTGCTAGTTGTGTCCCTAACTTTTCGAGGAAATCCATCTCCCATTCTTGCCAATCGCGGGGAATATCATATTGATGTACGATTAACAAACCCCAAAGTTTTTTGCCACTAGGAATTGCGATCGCGATCGCCGATTGTACGCCTAAGGGGATGAGCGATTCTGCAATTTTAGGATCGCTATGAACATCTTGAATGACTTGACTGACAGATGTTTGATATTTTTCGAGCCATTCCGCATCGGTATAAATTGCTGGCAGTCTTTGTCCTCTAAGCGATCGGTTGGGATCAGTCGAAATATCATAGTCAACCAATGAATTATCTGAGTTTTGAGATTGATTATTTAGATTATTTAATTTGTAGATGATGACATGATCGCTTTGTAATGACTGATAAATTTCAAGAACGACCGTTTCTAGTAGCTCTTCTATATTCATAGACTGTCGTAGCCTTGCAGACATTAAGGCAAGCAAGGTTTTTATTTCGTTTTCAGTGCGATCGCCTATATAAGATGGATCGATCTGTTGAAGACTGTGTTTGAGGTTAGATATTTCTCTTTCCGCATTATCAAAGTGTTTACCTAGTTTTTTTGCAAAAAGTTTTATGTTGTGTAGATGTTCTTGTTCTTGCTGATTTAGGGTTGCGGATTCACTGAGGCGATCTAGGCAAGCAAATAATTCTAGTAAGGTTGTAGAGAAATTTTGTTGCATGATGAATCTGATTTTTGTCTTAGATAACTCATCAAATTAAACCATATCTATTTTAAAAAAATATGGTCAACCTTTTAGGTTGACCATATTAAAATTCATGATTTAGATTTTATGTAAGTAGCTAGGCACAATCAACTATAAAAACCTAAAACCTGTGGCGCACGCTGCGCGTGCGCCACAGGTTTTAAATCTTGGTTTTTAATTCACAGATAAATCTTTAAAAAGCTTAGCTAATCCAAGCTTTTTAAAGATTTATTTGGATTTCAAGGAAGTGGAAAGCGCTATATTTTATGATGCTGCGTTTGAAGAGAGTTTACTAAATTGATCTGCAAAAACCGTAATTTCGACATTGGGATCATTGCGTAGACTGAGCGATCGCTTGACCCGTCCTAGATATACTGGCTGAGATACGCCTGCTCTGGGATGGATGATGGTTCTGGCATAAATTGTGAGTTGTTCTTCACCTTGGTTATTACGTCCAGAAGAAAATAAGTTGTTGCTGGCTTGGGTTAAGGTAAATTGCAACTGTTCAGGGGTAATCGTCGGCGCTACGGCGATCGTCGCCTGAGAACCGAAGCGATCGTAAACTAATTTAAATGGAACGGAGCCTTGGGTAGCCGAACGGGTAATTGGCTCAAAACTTAGGGAAAACAAGCCCACAACCAGAACCACTGAAAATAGGGTTACACCTACCATGCGATAGCGCCAACTCCACTGCTGAGACATAGCCAATCCTGTAATCAAAGTACAGACCAGTACGAATATGCCCATTCCTTGTGCGAGCTGACCAAATAAAGCAGGCGTTAGCGACATAATTTATTTATTTTTAAGTATTGATTAACTACTGAGTTCATTTTATAGCAATGCGAGAGTTTGCTATAGCTCTCGTCATTTGCCAATAATTAGCATTGTGCGGCGAAGCCTTACAATGCTAATTATTGGAGTAACAAGACTGGCGACAGATATATGTAGTAATGCTATCTGTATCAACTCCCAAAAACAAAGTAATATTACTTACGGTCTTCGTCTAGAGATGTATAAAATATGATGCGAATACTGGCATTGGTTCCAGGTGGGACTGGCGATCAGTTACTGTTTTTCCCGACACTGGATACCCTCAAACAACAGTATCCCAATGCCGAAATTGATGTGGTGGCTGAGCCACGAGCGATCGCTGCTTATCAAGTCAGCCAATCTGTTAATCGCGTTCTTAAATTTGATTTTAACGATCGCAACTCTTTGGCAGATTTTGGCAATTTACTTGGGACTATCCGCGATCGCGAGTATGATGCGGCAATTCTTGCCAAGCCAAGTCTCTCGATTAATACCTTGTTGTGGCTAAGTGGCATCCCTAAGCGGATTTCCTTTAGCGGTGCAGGCGAATTTTTGCTGACGGATGTTATTGCCGCAGATCCTCAAGAATATGGGGCTGTGCAGAATCATAACTTGCTCATCTCACTAAATAATCAGCATTCATGCCCGCCCATTAAAGTTACGCTTTCTAAAAATGATTTGGATTGGGCGGCAGCCGAGCAGAAAAGACTTAGCATCAACAAAAGCGGTTTTATTTTGTTGAATTGTGGCGCTTCTGCCAACTATCCTGCGGACAGTTGGGCGGAGATTGCCTTAGATATGCAAGCTAAATTGCCAGATTTGCCCATTGTGGCGATCGATAGTGTCAATAATGCTGATTTGCTGAAGCAGCTAACTGCCAGAGTTCCTAATTTGATCATTACCAGTCCAACGGATATCGGCAAATTGACTGCAATGATTGCCGCAGCCAATTTGTTTATTTGTGCAGAAGGTGATGCGATGCAGTTAGGAGTTGCGGTTGGCACGGCTCTCGTTGCAATTTTGGGGGCGAATACATCGGCATCGGTATTGCTGCCCGTCCAAGAAAAACGAATCAAATATGTGCAGGCTAACCACGGTCAATCGCTCAAAGCGATCGCGCCGCAAACAGTTCTTGCAAAAATCTGGGAAGGTTAACCAAAAAGCTCGCTTAGCGGGCTTTTTAGTTTAACGCTTGGCATTTTCAATATGAGCGCCATCAAGTTTAGCGGCATGGAGATCGGTGTTGCGGAGATCAGCTTCCTTGAGCTTTGCGCCATTAAAATCGGTTCTGCGTAACACTGCCCCGCTCAGGTTAGCTTTAGTTAAATTTGCGCCACTGAGAACTGCCCCACTTAACTCAGTTTCACATAGCGAGGCATTGCTAAGATTTGCCCCATTCAAATTTGCCCCACAAAGATTAGCATCGCTCAAATCGGCATTGGTTAAATCGGCTCCACTCAAATTCACCCCCATGAGAATAGCATTGCGTAATACAGTGCCACTCAGATTTGCGCCACTGAGATTGGCGAGACTGAGATTAACGGCGCTAAGATTTGCCAAACTGAGATTTGCGCCACTGAGATTAGTCATGCAGAGAGTCACATCCTGAAAGGTTGCCAAACTAAGATTTGCGCCACTGAGATTGGCAAGGGTTAAATTAGCTTCTCGAAGATTTGCGCCAATTAGATTTGCCCCACCTAGATTAGCCAGACTCAGATCTGCGCCGCTAAAGTCAGCTTTGCTAACCTCGGCATAGGCAAGGTTCGCTTCCTTAAGATCGATTTGGGTGCGATGTTCTTGCGATCGCCAAAAATTCCAACTACTTATCCCTTGTTGTAGTTGCATCAGATGTTCTTTATTAGCCACGATCTCAGCCTTCGCTCTTAAGTATGGCGATTGGTAAAAATTTACAGAATTAGATCCACAAATTAGATCTAGAAAGTAGATGCAGTATATAAATGCATTTACTTTCTAGATCTTAGGTCAAGACTCAAAAAGTTTGATTTTGTAATAACAATTCGCAACACAAAGTGGTATATCTCAGTCAATATATTAGCAATATTAGCAATATTAGCAATATTAGCAATATTAGGACTTACGCAAGACAACCAAGAACTAAAGTTCTTGGCTCAAAGCTAAAGTCAGCTAAAGCTGACTAAAGAGCTTCTAGGATCAACCCGTTTCAACGGGTTTAAGCTTTCAGCCCGTAATTTATTACAGGGCTATTGCCGTAAGTCCTGAATATATTGCCAATAATACAAATTCTCAAAATAGCGTTACTATTTTAAGAATCTAAAAACCTTGTTGGTTTTTGGGTTTATGGTGATCAAAACAGATCTCTAGAGGGAATAGGTTTCAGATGCTCAGATCGTTGATTTTTAATAGCAGGTCATCATGGGCGATCGCCGCCAATTTTTTGTTGATGACTGGCTTTGCCTTGAGTGATCTGTCAGGAAAAAGCTCAATGGCGATGGCGGAAACCATTGCCCAAGCAACGTTACCTGCAAACAATTGCGCTCAATTGACAAATCGCCGCTATATCACCCTAATAGATCGCCCTGCGAACTTGCTGCCCCAGCTACCGAGATATTTAGTGTTAGCCGCAGTACCTTGCAATTATCTCAATGGTTCGATGACCTTTTTCGGTGGTTTTGATAATGTCAAAACCTCGGCATTTCGGGCGACGCAACTGCGCGAATTGGGACTAGATGCCATCGTCTATTCTTTCAACTCAAGGGTAAATGATATTCCCGCTACCTTACAGGCGGCAGCAGTTTTAGTCGAATTGAATAACAATCCCAATCTTGTCCTGCAACAAGTGCAAACATTAACGGGCAAGAGCGCAGTTCTGGCGACCTTTGGTAATCGCTCGGTAATTATTGCTGCACCTCTATCGAGTATCCAAAGTGCTAACGCGATCGCCTCATTACTGCGTAGTAGGGGCTTTGCCGCGCAAGTAATTAATGCTGATCTCATTGCCCCATCTGCTCCTACTGGAGAGATTCCCCGCTCAATTCCAACTCCGACTCCTAACCCTCCCAATAATAACCCTGCTAGTAAGCCCACGATTTACCGTGTATTGGTTCCCAATGTTAAGGCAAATACTTTAAAGGAAATAAGAGCCAGTGCCGCCGATGCTTTTGTGACTATTTTTAGAGGTAAACCCTATATTCAGGCGCGAACCTATACTAATCGAGACAATGCTAATCGTGAGCGCGATCGCCTCAATGCTATTTACCCTGGTACGATTTTGCTACGAGATTAAAGTCGAGATTTACAGCCAATGATCAACTCCAAAGATCTCCCAACCGAAACTCCACCATACACTGTGAAAGTAAGCGATCGCGCTAAATCTGTGCGCCTTGCTTTATCCATAGAAAATGGTTTAGAGGTGGTTGTACCCAGTAATTACGATCGCCGCAAAATCCCTGAAATCATTCAACAAAAGCGAAATTGGATTATGCGGAACCAAAGCAAACTCCACGATCGCGAAACCTTTTTGCAGTCCCAATCCCCTCATGATTTACCCAAATCCCTCAACTTGCGATCGCTAAACGAAGAATGGCAAATTGAATATCATCAAACCGTAACTAAATTCGGCACAATTACTATTCAAGAAATTGCCGAAAACCCAGCGCATTTGCATTTATCAGTAAGTGGCGATATCACCAATATTGAATCTTGCAAAGGTTTGCTAAAACAATGGCTGATGCGAAAAGCTGAGAACAACTTGGTTAAGTGGTTACGCAAAATTAGTATTCATACAAATTTGCCCTATCGCACAATCACCATTCGCAGTCAAAAGACTTTGTGGGGTAGCTGCTCTGGCGATTGCAATATCAGTCTCAACTATAAGCTTCTATTCCTAGAACTCAAAGTAGTGGAATATGTACTAATTCATGAACTCTGCCATACCATACATATGAATCATTCAGACAAATTTTGGAAATTAGTCAACAGCTTCGAGCCAAACTATAAAACTCTAGACAAGTCTCTCAATCAAGCATGGCAGATTATTCCCGCATGGCTTAACTTGTCTTAACAGCTTCGCCAATTTACAGCGCTTTGCGCTTACTTAAAACCCAGAAATATTTTTAAAAGCGGCACTTTGCGCCGCTTTTAAAAATATTTCTGGACTACTCAAACCCTCAATAGGCTGTAATAAAAAGCCAAATTGGACAACCCTATCAGATAATTTTAAAAAAGTAGGCGAAGCCTACTTTTTTAAAATTATCTGGTTAAGCACTATACTGACATCTTGCAACTGACAAATTGGAGGTCTTATTTATGACTGAAAGAAAAACGAATTTACTGCCAATCATTGGTGGTGCTGCGGTAGTAGTAGCTGGTGGCGTAGGAGCTTATTTTTTCTTCAATAAACCAGCCATTGTTCCTACGGCAAGTGTTTCTGGAACTCTAAATGTTGTTCCTAAACAATCACTAATGGCCTTGTCCATATCTACCGATGGAGCCGCCCTATCTCAAATAGAGCAGTTCCTCTCGCCAGAAACCAAAAAACTATACGATGAAGAACTCGCTAAGTTCAGAAAAAATCTGTCTTCGGGTGATTTTGACTACGACAAAGACATGAAGCCTTGGATTGGCAAGAATGTCACGATCGCCATTTTGCCATCCGTTAAAACTGCTAGTCTTACCCCCAATCCCCAAGCAGCGCTCCAACCTCGCTATGTACCTATGAGCGACAAGGGATCAATTCAGTTTGTGCAGGATAAAGCCCCAGATAAATCACCAAATAAGGCTGAAGCTGCCGCAGCAAGTCCAAACGTCCTGATTGTCTTTGAAGTGAAGGACAAGGCAGGAGCTGAGAAGTTTTTGGCGGAAAAAGTCAAGACCAAAGCAGGGGGCAAAGAAAAACAATCTGAATATAAAGGCGTAAAAATTACGCAATATGGGGAAGGAGAAAGTGCCAGTTCGACCGCAACTGTAGGCGATTACCTAATCGTTTCTCCTAGCGAAAAGTCTTCAGAGAAGTCAGTCCAGAAAGCGATCGATACCTTCAAAGGTGAAGCCTCTCTAGCAAGTTCTGCCACAGCTAATCCTCTCAACCTCAAAAATACCGTTGCTCAAGTTTATATCCCTAATTTTGGTGAGTCGATCGTTGAGCTATCAGCATTGAATCCTAACGCGGAAACAATCCCTCCCGAATCCTTGGAGCAGTTGAAGAAAGTTAAATCTGTCAACCTTGGTTTTGGAATTGATGACTCAGGAGTGCGCTTTAAAGCCCTTGGCAAATTTGATCCATCGGCAATCTCTGCGCTCAAAAATTCCCCTAACAAGATTATTGGTCAAATCCCTTCCCAAGCATTTGCAGTGATCACTGGCTTTAACATCAAAAACTCGTGGGAAGAATTTGCAAAATCAGCCGAGAAAAATCCTGAGATCAAAAAAAGCATTGATGAAGCCAGAAGTCAGTTGAAATCTTCGCCATTGGCTCTCGATCTTGATAAAGATATTTTTGGATGGATGGATGGTGAATACGCCTTTGCCTCCGTATCGGGTAAACCCGAAGGCATTTTAGCGCAAACCCAAGGACTAGCTCCATTACTACTCATCCAAACCACCAATCGTGCTGGCGGCGAATCCTTGCTTAAGAAGTTGGATGATTTTATTTCCAAGAATAGCGGTAAGGTTGAAAAGAAAGATGTGAGCGGTGTTGCTGTCACTGAATGGTCAGTACCAGGCGCACCTGGAGCGATTATTTCTCATGGTTGGAGTCAAAAAGATACGCTCTTTATGACTGCTTCTCCAATTGTTTCTTTCTTCGTGCCGAAGCCTACCAGCGCTCTTGATGCTGATGCTACCTTCAAAACTGTAGTGAGCAGCTTGCCGACCAACAATGTTGGTTATTTCTACATTGATGTAGATAGAACATGGAGCATTGTCCAAACCTTTATGCCTCCTGCGGAGAAAGAAAAAACCCCTGCTGATGTAAAGGCTCTAATTACTTCCATTCGTGGTTTAGCTGCAACCGCTAATTATCCCAATCAAGAAACTGCTGAAATTGAAGCAATTCTTTCATTGAAAAAAGGCGGTAAATAAATAAAGCGTCGCTTTATTTAAAGACAAAAAAACAAAAAAAGCGCACTAAGTGCGCTTTTTTTGTCTCTACTCCAAACTGCCGTAAGCGAATATTTAAATTGTTGGTATGTACCCTACAAAAAAGTGCATAATTTACCTCAAAAGTTTATGCATATTGTATTGAATCTAATCTATCGTTATCCAATTTATGTCAATCACTAATCTCATTCGCTTTAATAATCTACGAGGTGATGTCTTTGGCGGTGTCACTGCCGCGATTGTTTCGCTACCCCTAGCCTTAGCTTTCGGAGTTGCATCGGGAATTGGACCCCTCGGTGGTCTCTATGGGGCTGTCTGTGTCGGATTCTTTGCTGCTTTGTTTGGCGGAACCCCAACCCTGATTTCGGAGCCAACAGGTCCAATGACTGTTGTGATGACGGCGATCGTTGCGAGTCTCACAGCAAGTAATCCTGAGAATGGACTTGCTATGGCATTTACTGTGGTCATGTTAGCGGGATTATTCCAAATTGTATTTGGATTGTTCAAATTAGGCAAATATGTCACCCTCATGCCCTACAGCGTCATTTCGGGCTTTATGTCTGGGATTGGGGTGATTCTGATTATTCTGCAAGTTGCACCTTTTTTGGGACAAGCTCCTCCTAAGGGCGGCGTACTCGGGACTTTTCTATCTATTCCAGATTTGATTTCTAAGGTCAATCCGCCAGAAGCGATTTTGGGAGCGCTAACTCTGGCGATCATTTTCTTCATGCCTAAGAAGATCAAAAAAATCGTGCCGCCACAGCTAATCGCTCTAATCATCGGCACGGTGGTCTCTCTAACGGTGTTTGGCAATGCTGATATTCGCAGGATTGGCGAAATTCCTGTGGGACTACCGCCTCTGCAATTGCCGACCTTTACTGCGGGGCAATTGACGGTGATGTTGGTAGATGGTGTGATGTTGGGGATGTTGGGCTGTATCGATACCCTGCTGACGGCGGTGGTTGCTGATAGCTTGACTCGGACAGAGCATAACTCTAATAAGGAGTTGATTGGTCAAGGGATTGGCAATATTGTCTCAGGGCTTTGCGGCGGCTTACCTGGTGCTGGCGCGACGATGGGGACAGTAGTAAATATTCAAACTGGGGCAACCTCGGCGGTATCTGGCTTGACGCGGGCGTTGGTGCTTCTGGTAGTGGTATTGGGGGCAGCGAAATTAACCCAACCAATTCCAATGGCGGTACTGGCAGGGATTGCGCTCAAGGTGGGGATTGATATTCTCGACTGGAGTTTCTTGAAGCGATCGCACAAAATTTCTGTCAAAGGTTCCCTGATTATGTACGGGGTGCTGCTATTGACGGTGTTTGTGGATTTAATCGTGGCGGTGGGTATCGGCGTATTTATTGCCAATATTCTCACTATCAACCAATTGAGTGAAATGCAATCCTCTGAGGTGAAGCTGATTTCTGACCTTGATGATGATGTAAAGATCAGCGATGAACAAAAACTGCTTTTGGATAAGGGGCAAGGACGGGTCTTGCTGTTTTGTTTAAGTGGACCGATGATTTTTGGATTGTCTAAGGCGATCGCCCGCGAACACAATGCGATGAAGGATGCGGATGCCTTAGTCGTGGATCTAACCGAGGTTCCATCCTTGGGTGTAACGGCTTCGTTAGCGATTGAGAACGTAATCCGCGATGCCCATGATAAAGGGCTAGAGGTTTATGTGGTCGGAGCTAGTCAAAAAATTCAGCGTCGCTTGCAGTCATTAGGACTGTTCGATCTGATTCATCCAGAACACATGATGAGCGATCGCACTGAGGCTCTGCAACAAGCTGTTGATAAAGTCTATAGACAGCTATAGAGAAAATGATGAGGATTGAAACTATGTTGACGATTCGGAAGTCAGAAGAAAGAGGTCATGCTAATCATGGTTGGCTTGATAGTTATCACACTTTCTCTTTTGCCAATTATTACGATCCTCAACACATGGCTTTTCGTGCATTGAGGGTGATTAATCAAGATCAGATTGCTGGTGGTAAAGGCTTTGGCACGCATCCCCATCGTGATATGGAAATCATTACCTATATGCTGGATGGAGCCTTAGAGCATAAAGACAGCATGGGTAATGGTTCTGTGATTCAGGTTGGCGATGTCCAGAGAATGAGTGCAGGCACAGGGATTACCCATAGTGAATTTAATCCTTCCGCTACCGAAACGGCTCATTTATTGCAAATCTGGATTCTGCCGAATCAAGCCAATGTTACGCCTAGTTATGAGCAAATCTTCTTTTCGCGAGAAGAGAAGTTAAATCAGTTGCGATTGATTGCTTCCCCCGATGGGCGCGATCGCTCGGTGACGATCCATCAAGATGCTTATATTTATGCGTCAATCCTCGAAGATGGCGCAGAGGTATTGCATACTGTCAACCCAAATCGCTATGTATGGATACAGGTTGCCAGAGGTAATGTGTTAGTCGGCGATCGCTTGCTTAATGGTGGTGATGCGATCTCTAGCGATCGAGCTGGTGATTTAAAAATAACTGGCCAAGGCGATGTCGAAATTTTGATTTTTGATTTGGTATAAATCTTAATTTTCCCGTTACAGTGCTTTGCGCTCAAATCCAAACCAGGAAAAAATTTAAACCTGGTGTTACATGGAAGTTTCTAAAGCCCTTACCCCTAGCCACTCTCCCGCAGGCTACTTTATACACACAAGTTATCAGCAAGTTATCAGCAAGTTATCAAGCGATAGCACAAGTTACTAAAGATCCCCCTCAGTCCCCCTTTTTAAGGGGGAAGAATTAATCAAGTAACCCTTTTTAAGGGGGATTTAGGGGGATCTAAACCCTCAAACGTAGACAGACTTGTGTGTACAAGGTAGCTCATGCGGGAGAAGGGTTTGGGGGGTGAGGGTTTCACGCAACATCATTTAAAAGTGTAAATTAGACCACCCGCGCCAGAGGACTTGAATGCCAACTTTCCGCCCAATAGCAAAAAAGCCCCCTTTTTGCAAAGATATTCTATGCTCCCACTGGCGCGACTTTTTCCAAGAGAGGCGCGATCGCAGGATCTTCATAGCGACCTTTTTTATGGATGATTCGCACTGCTTCCGCAAGTTTTTCAATGGGAGAATCCTTGAGACAGAAACCATCCACACCCGCCGCGATCGCTTCGCATAGGATCGTGCTTTGTTCGGGAGTCACCAATATCAAAATCTTGGAGGGAATCACATAGGAATTTTCTTGGACTCTTCGCGCCGAACGGAGAAACTTCACCAGATTCATGTCGGGGAGCGCCGCATCGACAACAGCCACATCCACATCGATCGATTCGAGGATTACCAGCCCTGTTTCACCATTAGTTGCCTCACTCGCCACTTCGATATCTACCTGCGCCCTCAAATTTACACGCAAAGCCAATCGAGTTTGTTGATCGGCTTCCACTACCGCAACCTGAATGATATCGTGGGCTTCATTTTCCTTGACATAACCCTCCTCGCCGATCGCGGCATCGTTCGATCCACCACAGATCGAAATAGTACCCACAGAATCAATATCCGCAGAAAGAGCTTGTCCTTTGATCGCTTCCATTTGCTCGGGTGAGAGGATGCGTGATTCATCAAAGCCAAAGTCAATTACGCCATTATCTTTGACGCGATCGAGATTATAAAAGCGCTTGTTGAGTGTCGTTTTTACAAAAGCCCAAAGACATCCAAGCAAATAGCGGCGTTTAAATGAATCTTTTTCAAACCAATATTCAAGAAACTTCCAAGAATAGAATCTTGCATAGTTATGGAGAACGCCCTTCAAAACATCCTCTCGGCTCATATTGTCGGGCTTGATGATCGGTGTGACAAAGTTGTAATGGGAGTAGTCGCGAATTTCGACTTTATCCTCTAAGTCCTGAAATAGTTCGGCAAAAGGCCAAGGGGTAAACATATTCCAGTTAGTCATGTCCGCTTTCCAATCCCTTGCCATACGATAGGTTTCTTCGATGGTTTCGGGGGTTTCGTTGGGCAAGCCCATGATGAACTGGACTTCCGCGAGAATGCCATTTTCGCGCAGCAATTGCACGGCTCGTTTGTTATCGGCGATCGTGGTTTCTTTACGAAATAGATTCAAATTCAATTGGGCTGCGGCTTCTGTCCCAAGCGAAACATGGGCTAATCCTGCTTTGCGATAAAGAGGTAATTCTTTTTCATCGCGAAGAATGTCGGTAACGCGGGTATTAATTCCCCAGTGAATGCCTAAATTGCGATCGATTAATTCTTTGCAGAGAGCCACAAAGCGCGATTTGTTAATGCTTGGCTCTTCATCGGCAAGAATGAAAAAGCCGACATTGTGATCCTTGACTAACCGTTCGATTTCATCGACAAATTGCTTGGGCGATCGCGATCTGTATTTGCGCCAAAACTTCCACTGCGAGCAGAACCGACAGCGAAATGGACAGCCCCGTGAATAGTTGGGAACTGCAACTCGCGTATTCAGAGGCGTATAAATATATTTATTCCAATCCAATAAACTCCAATCAGGAGTGAGCGTATTCAAGTCCTTAATGGGCGGATGGGCGGGTGTGGCGACGACTTTTCCTTCTTCTAAAAAGGCAATTCCCAAAATACTGCGACGCTCTTGCTCATCTGTGCCATTGGCGATCGACGTTAACAGATTTACGGTAATTTCTTCCCCTTCCCCGCGAATGATGTAATCTACCCAAGGAGCCTCACCCAGAACTTCCCGATACATATAAGTAGGATGTACGCCACCCATAATTGTCTTCGCATTGGGGCATACAGTTTTAACTAGCTTTAGGGTTGCCTGCGATTTATAAATCATCGGTGTGATTGCCGTACATAGCACCACATCGGGCTGATATTGTTTAATTTGTATTGCTAGCTCCACATCACCAATATAGTTGCACATGGCATCGATAAAGCGGATTTCGGTGAAGCCTGCGGTCTTTAATGCACCACCCACATAGGGAACCCAACTGGCGGGCCAATTTCCTGCAATTTCTGCGCCACCACAGTGGTAATTAGGCTGGATCATCAAGATACGCATAGTTTTTTCCTGCTTAGCTAAAAATGTTTTGGGGTTGATCATGTCCTGCGCGAAGCGCAGGACATCATGATTTATTTATATAATCGCAAGGTAGTTAATTGAGCTTTGGCGATCGCACGATCGCCTGTCTAAACCCCAACACAACTAGGGTATTCGACAGGGTTAAGAAGGACTCAGCAGTACCATGCAACCAATCGACATTTGAGAGCGAAGTGCCATAGACGATTTTGGTATAGATTCCCGCAGGAATGGTCACACCCACAAATAGCAAGGTGAAATAAAATCCAATCAGTGCTAGCTTTGGCGCTTTTTGCGATCGCGTCAACAACCAGAGAAATCCCAGATATGGAAACAGCGACAGAATAAAAAGAGTATCTTTAGAAACCATAATTATTCCGATCCATTAACGAACTTGAGCCGATTGCTTCCAAAGAAACCATGCTGCCAACATCAACATACAGTTGCCGAGTAAGGTCATAGCAGCCTGAACTGTCCCTAACCACTCTAGAGATGGAGCATTGTCATAAAAATGCCAAGTACAAACACAGATGGCGCTGACTAGGGCAGGTAACATGGCGATCGCAAATCCTTTCCAAACTGGATTGCGGCTAACTTTGGCATAGGTCCAAACCAGCCAAATAGCCACAATCCACTCTGTCACACTGAGGATATGGATGATCCAAGTTGGAATTGAGAGTGCGTGCATAGTTACTTCGGTATTCCGTTGGGATTGCTCCTTTTGTGGAGACAATAATATCGATCTACATGTCTTGTATTTAGATTTACATAGGTTTCGGACTATACCTAACTATAAGGTTACTAAACATTACAATTCAGCTTTTATAGGGAGATCGCTAAGTACAAGTTAATGTCAAAATTCCAAAACAATTCTAGTAAGATTTGATGGAGTTTAAGCCGTTATCGCCAAATTGAAACTGACTATGATTGACATTTTAAAAGTAAGCAAAGGTCTGATAATCAAAGGGTTTACCAACTTTTTGGAGCTGCCAAGAATAGCATTGTATTAATGTATAAGGTTGAAATATTAAGGAAATATAAAGTCTGATTTGATGCTCACTATGAACAGAATTACAAACACTTGTCTAAGTATAAAGACTTAATACAAATTCTTTATACCTTAGAGATTTTTATCACCTGTGAATTGACCTGCAAACTGTTATAGAGGTTTCAATTTTGCCTAGGGACTTGCGACTTAATAAAGTACCAAATATAAAACCAGAATCGTTGGGGCGGCAAAGCCACCCCAACGATTCTGGAAAATCTGGATTGGTATTTTATTTTCTCGCAAGTCCTCTACAACAAAATTAAAACTCAAAAACATTACTGAGATTAATTTTTTGTTATCAAATGAGTATGCTGAGTATGCCCTGATTTGATAACTGATATAGGTAGCTGAAAGTATAGCGTTAAAAATTCTCAAAGCATATTGGTGTTGTAACTATGGCGTATAAGATATCTGGCGATTGTACTGCTTGTTCTTCCTGCTTATCTGTTTGCCCCACAGGTGCAATCTCGATCCAGCAAGATAAATATTGGATCGATCCCGCCCTATGTAATAACTGTGAAGGATATGCGCCCCAGCCTCTATGTGCCAGTATTTGTGATGTCGGTGCGTCTACGCTATTAAACCCCAAAAAAGGAAGAGTAAAATCCATTGAAAAGCCCTTGAAGGTTAGCCCCAGTTTATTTGCCAATAGTGTCAGTACTCCCTTCGCTTCAGCGATCGCAATTTGGGAGGCTTGCAATTTACTTGCTCAGCGTCAATCATTATCTTGGGACTTAGATGAGAACGGAATTTTGGTATATGAGCGCTCGGTAAGTCAAGGTAAAGGCAAAATCGCTTTGCGCTTAAATAATGTCATTAATTTTAGCTATCCGCGATCGCATATTGAAGCACAAACGATTCTTGCTTCTGACACGCTTGATATTCGTGCTACCTGTATGCACTTAATCTATGCAGCCTATGCCACTACCTTAGAAAAACCTTGGGAGCAAGAATTTACAATTAGTGATAGTCAAATCGAAGAATATCTTGGTTTAGATAAGCGTAAAGACTTGACGAAATCGACGAAGTTAAATCTGATTAAGACTCTAGCTCTGCAACCCTGCTGGGTTACTGCCCAGATCGATTGGCCGAAACAAGGAAAAGTAGAATCTTTCTCTCTACCTGAAAGTCCACTTTGGAATTTACTAGAAATTGTGCATCACTTTCACGAAGATGAAGAGGGCTGCAAACACTTACTGGGACTAACTTTTAGGATAAAAGCAGGAGCTTGGTCACAATATTTCTTGAATAAGAAGGAATGCCACGCAGGACGATCTTTTTATCAATATAGTACCCTGCCAAAGTCGCTGCTAAGCGCGATTATGAGCATTTGGCAACAACATGAAGGAGCCGCAAAAATGATGCTCTGGCTGTTATTTAAAAGCCGCATAGGAGATCAACAACGCATTATGGTGATGACGCTGATGCGGGTTGCCTATGGTGAAGATCGGGTAAATCAAGCGACTTCTCACCGAGAAGAAAGAAAGTGCTTGCTCAGAATGTTTGACAGCGATTTAGAGGTTGTCAATCGTTATGGACTCAAGCCCGTCTTCGATCCTGTTAGTTATCCTGTGGAGATTCAACCACTATGGTCAAAGCTTGCCGACATTCCTGATGATGCTGAGGCGGCTCTAGATTTCTGGATCAATGATGGTAGCTGCGATCTGCGGCTTACTGATGTCAGTCCAAGGGGCAAGTGGCAAATGCTGATCAATGCACGGATTCTCTCCTTTGAGTTACTGTCAGATTGGGCGCATCCTATGGAACTTGCTCGAAAAAGAAGAAAAATGGAGCGATCGCAAAATCAGTCATCCAGAAAACCAACAAAAAGTTCGGGCAGAAAAATTATAAATTCTGCTCAGTCGTTGCTATCGGGTGAGCAAATCGCTTCGCTGCGAAAGGATTTACAAATTAGTCAGCGTACCTTAGCTGAGAAAATTGGGAAGAGTCAAAGTTGGATTCGAGATGTCGAAAATGGCAGATTTCAGGCTAAGAAAAATGAGCAACAATTAATCCGCCAAGCTTTGGGAATATAGGATTGTAGCACCACTAATTTCTTAAACCAGAAATAGTTGAGAAGGCTCAAGATGTAATACCCAAGGCAACGGATATTGATTAAGCCCTGACCACTTCTCTTTAAATACTTCTGCTTGCAGATGATAATCCCAATCATGGTCAGGAGCATCATTTAATTTGAGATATAAGGTCATACGATGCGGCGTTTCCGTAGTACGAACCAACCAACAGGGAAACATATTTGCTAAATCATGCTTGCCTGAATTCTCTAGAAAAGTAATGTGGTGAGCGCGAATTCCTATATGAGTTGGTAATTTTGAGCCTGTATATTTGATCTGTAGCTGACATGACCAATCTAGAGCTTCGATGTAATTAGGAGCGATCGCCTCAATCCGCGAGAAGTTTTTACAGCCCGTAAGCCTTGCTGTTTGGACATTAGCAGGATGATCAAAAACCTCTGACTTCTCGCCATAACTCATCACCTGACCGTGATCTAAAACCAGTAAGTTTTGACAAATGCGATAAGCCTCATCGATATTGTGGGTGACAAAGAGCGTAATTCCTTTATAGGTGCTGAGAGCCGAGATTAATTCCCGTTCCATTTGACTACGGAGATGGGTATCCAATGCCGAAAATGGTTCATCAAGCAGTAATATATCAGGCTGACTGACCAAGGCTCTAGCGAGGGCGACGCGCTGCTGCTGACCGCCTGAAAGTTGATGTGGGTAGCGATCACCAAATCCCTGTAGCTCAATACTATGTAAGTACTCAGATACTTTTTGTTTGATTTGTAAGGCTGTTAATCCTTTCGGCAAGCCAAAGGTAATATTTTGGGCGACCGTCAAATGCGGAAACAATGCGTAATTTTGAAACAGAAACCCGATATGGCGATCGCGACTAGGTAAATTGACATTATTAGCACTATCAAATAATACCTTGCCATTAATCACAATCTGCCCACTTGATGGAGTTTCCATTCCCGCAATACATTTGAGCAGCATACTTTTCCCCGTACCTGATGCCCCCAAGATACCGATTGATTGATCAACACAGTGCAGAGCAATTTGCAAATCAAATTCTGGTAATTGTTTGTGGATATCGATGAATAAGCCTTGATTGGGGATTGGTGATTGGGAATTGGTGATTGGTGATTGGTGATTGGTGATTGGTAATTGAATTTTTTCCTTTTTCCTTTTTCCTTTTTCCCTTTTCCTTTCTCTCTGATTTGCCCATAAATGCGATAGGGCGATCGC
>Ga0316611_1000066_pt1 | contig 47319 bp, 38 predicted proteins | sample MIS2016202_MG_FD_207675 | JGI IMG/M metagenome (GOLD analysis project Ga0316611, IMG submission 207675) | Microbial mat bacterial communities from Middle Island sinkhole, Lake Huron, Michigan, United States - MIS.2016.202 | ecosystem: Environmental > Aquatic > Freshwater > Lake > Sediment... | reverse complement strand
TACGCGAGTTTGGGCAAATCCTGCTTAGGTTGCCGCGCCAAATGGATTCGTTTTACAAAACGGCTAATCGAGGCGAACTGCTGACCAAAGTTGATCTCAGGCGCTTAGAAAGGATGGTCAGGCGCGTCGAAAGGTCGACAGAGCGCTTGACAGGAGGCTTGGTTGCCACAGGTTTGTTCTTGGGTGGGGTAGAACTACGCACTAAGGGGCTAGAAAAAGAGGCGCGGCAAGCATGGGGTGCAGCAATTGTGGCTTTTCTTTGGGCCCTCTGGCCGCGTGGTGAACGTTCTTAACCATAAAAATCCATGCGTAAAGCAGGGTTTATTCTCCTTATTTTCTTTGGGCTTGCTGTTTTTGCTAATGTTTTTCCCCTTGCCACGCAGAAATTCTCGCTTTGGCTCCATCTTCGCGCCCAAATTCATCAAATAGACGATCTTTTTCAGGCTGGCCGTTATCATGCTGCATTCCTAAAAGCCTCAGATCTTGCGACCAAACGGGATACGGCTCAGACTGCGCGTTGGTTGGGGATGTTGCAAGCGGTACGGGGCGAAAGTTCTGAAGCTGAACGCCTTTTGCGTCGGGCGCTTTGGCTGGGGTTGCAGAGCGATGAACGCGATTTGACTTTGCTTTATTTAGGGGATCTCTTAGCGAAAAGAGGGGAATCAGAAGCAGCCTTAACGATTTGGAATACTTTAAGTCCTTGTCCTGAGACGATTGCCCAAACTTGCACCTATACTGGCCCCCGCTATATCCTTCAAGCCCAAATTGCTCTGCAACAAAAGAATTATCGTCTGGCCCGTGATACCTATCGGATTTCATTGCAATTTCCGCTCCCTCCCGATTGGTATAATCTTACAACGTATCATTTAGTCCTCTTACACGCCGCTACTGACCCTGCTGGGGCATTAGCGGAACTCGAATCCCGCACAGATTCCCTCGAAACAACCCCGCTTAATTCTCTATTGAACCCGATTCGGCCTGATCTTGGCCCAAATACGGTGGATGATCTTCGAGCGATCTTGCAAGCTGACAGTGCAAATCGGAATCAATTGTTGGGCCAACAATATCTCCAACAACAATTTTATGACTTAGCGGAAACTCAATTTAGCGAAGTCGGTGCTGAAAATCCCGATGCAATTATGGCTGCGGCTTATGCAGCCTACGCTCGTTGGTTAGCAAAGGATAGGCATGGCGGTCTCTTGCGTTTAGAGATTTTGATAACGCTTTTTCCCGAAGACCCTCACGTTCGCACGCTTTTGGCCCTCATCTATTTAGCGCAAAAAGACTTACAGTCTGTAGAAAAACAGATGACCTTAATGATGCAGCAATATCCGCAGCGGCCAGATACGTCGCTGATTCGGGCTGCTTGGTATACCACCAAGCGGGATTATGCGAAGGCAAGTGCTGAATATCAGCAGGCGCTTAATTTGGCTCCCGCTTCCCGACGCGGTAAATTTGCGCTTTTGGTCGCTCGATTTCACCTTCACACGGGCTTTGAAATCTGTACTAAAGGTGCTAAAGTTGCGAAAGAAGCTATTATGTTGCTTCCAAACGAAGCTCTGGCGTGGGAAACTTTGGCGGCCAATCAGTACCGCTGTGGGGATTTTCAAGGGGCCATTGAGACCGCGCAGCAAGCCTTAACCTACACAAAAAGCGCCGAAACAACTTTCTATTTGGGCGCAGCTTTGAGGGCTACTGGCAGCAAAGAAGCGGCGCAGGCCGCGCTTGTGCAAGCTGCCGACCTCGCACCCGCTTCAGTTTGGCGCGAAAAGGCGGAGGAATTGTTGGGGGAGATGGGGAGGTAACTTTATGCTAATCTAAATTCGTCGAATACTTTGTTGATGCGCTCGTCGCTTGGGCGCTTCCTGATCAACTTTTGATTACTATCCGAACTCTTAAACTGCAAAAAGCATTTTAAGTCTTTTTGAGTAAGCGATTGAATCCCTTCTTCCCCAAGATATTGCTTGACCGCTTCGAGCGCTCTGCGCCAATCCTTTTTCGGGTTGTGCGCCAGCAGTTTAATGAACAGATACTTTTTAAGAATCCCTTCGGCTTCTATCCCACAGACGGGTACACGCGGGGTAGTTTGATAATAGGTTTCAAAGTCTATATCATCCTGACCCGCAAGAATAGCTTTTAACGCCGATTTTAGATTGTCGTTTATCTTAGATTTAGGTGTACCAGCTCCACAAATATTCGCAATCAGCAGAAGATCACCGATCTTTGCGTTAATCCTCTCGAAATCAAAGTTCTCTTCTTCCAAAGCAAGCGAATAGATCAGAATAAGACTGTCAAAATTATTCCTGAATAACTCGCTGTCCCGATATGATTTATCTAAGGAACGAAGCTTAGATTTGAAAAAGGCCTTTTTATCGGCGCTAAGTTTGGGGTATTTGCTCACTTTGTAGAGGCACAACAGAAAACCCAAGAAATCTTGATTCGCGGTAAAAGTAGTCTTTAGTGTTGAATCATCGGCTAAAAGCTCTTTTGAGTCTTCAAGAAACCGCGTAATTCGCTGGGAATAAAGTAAACCCAGAAGATCAGTATCCTTGACAACACTAACAACCCGCTTGGTACAATTTATCTTTAGTTTATGCTTCTCCTTTGTGGACTCTAAGTTTTGTATTGCAAGCATAAAACCCTTGAGAACGGTTTGAAGATCGCTCAGAGCTTGGTCGCGGATGGTCTTTTCAGTGCTTTCCCGTGCTTCAGTTGCTTCGCTCATCTTTAATAATCCTTTCCAATACTCTATTGAATTCCCCAGCTTTAGCGGCGACAAAATCTGCATCTTTAAGGTCGCCTAAAAGAAGCTCACTCTTTGTGACGTTAAAAGCCTGCCGAATCTTAGTTGACAATTCAGGAGATTCGCTCTTTTTGCTAATTTGTTGATAACTAAGGAGGATATTCTTGAGTCCCAGGAACAAAATATCTACTAGGGCCTCCACGAAAACAACGTGGGTTCTTGGGACGCGCTTCATCGGCACTTCCCCAAAGAAAGGATTTTCTTTCTCAAGGTGCTTTTCGCTATAGAACGGAAAAATATCGTCGATGAATGTTGCTATTTCCTCAAATGAGTCTAAACCATAACGCTCAAAGCTTTGTTTATCTTCGCACAAAGCCGCAGTATCGCGGAGCCACTTCGAATCTTTAACCGTAGTAATCATTGGGGAAATGAAAGCAAACAACGCTTTGAGGACTCTTAATTGGAATTCGCCCGAAGAAATCAGAACTATTTTTTGCGGTGAACCATCTTTTTTTGTTTTCGCCCCAAAAAGCCGCCAAATATGAGGGTTTATGGCCCTCCCCCGACTATCCAGAGCCAAAAGAGTAACAACTTTTTCGGTCACGATCCCATAAGACAAATTAAGTAAAAGGTAAGGCCTGCTCACAGGAACAGGCTGGGTATTGAGATCGAGAAAGATTTTTACGGCAAGTTCTGTACTATCTCGTGTGAGCTTGTAGGTTGATAGATCATAATGGAGGATTTTTTCCCGCAACTCATGCGGCAAATCTCGGTATTTCAGCCCATGCAGCATTGCCAATTCATCTTCTTCTTCATCTAAATTCAACCTAAACTCATTGTTCTTAAACTTTTGAATAGACTTTATGCGCTGTTGACCATCGACAACCTCCGTTTGGTCGCGTTTACTAACCCGACTCTTCGTCGCTTGAACAACAATCGGTGGGATAATGCGGCCCAAAAGGATCGTTTCGATAACTTTTGAGGCCTTCCGCCAACTCCTGCGGTCATAAACAAAATTACGCTGGTAAGGCGCAATAACCCACAAATCATCTTCAAGGTCGCGGAGAATGTTGTGGACCGAAGAATTATAATTAGTGAACAATATTCCTTCTAACTCATTAGCTTGCAGATATTCTAGGCATTCCTTTATCCTTTGGGAAGTCAAATCCTCATTATCTTGCTTTGCCATCGTAGTTCTCCTACTACAAATCCAAATAAACTGTCGTATTGTTGCATAGAACACAAAATCTGTCAAACCGCATTTTTGCCCGTCAGTATCAGCAAAACGCAGAAAAAAGATTTGCTATAGGAATAAAGTATTATTAGGATTAGGACTAAAGTATCATTGGGTTTTGCAAAGTTTGGGCTTTCTCTTTCTCAGCCCGAAGAGAGCTTCGCTTGCAACCGGGTTAAACCTTCTTGAGCAGGTGGGCAACCTTCTGGGGCCAGCGTTAAAGCATGGCGGTAAGCGGCAGCAGCTTCCCTAACTTGCCCTTGCGCCTCGTAAATCGCGCCCAAAACCAATTGGGCATCTACATAGCGGCTCCGCAAAGCCAACCGTTGATCCTCCGCCGCAGATGAATCACCGAAGAAGGGGCAATCATCCATGTAATCGCCGCGATAAAGTTGCTTGGCTTGGGCGATCAACTTCAGAGCTTGAGCATAGTCGCCCTGCCGAAAACTTGCGATTCCCGCTTCAGTGAAGGTCAAAAAAGCATCGGTATCAGTCCAAGCGATGATCCTTGGCTCCAGCCAATAACGCTCGCGCTGATAAAGGATCATTTTACTTAGGTTGCCCCGCGTCAAATTTGGCTCTAAGGTACGGCGCAAAGCCGCAAGGGTACGGTGAAAGTTGCTATCGGCCTTCCCAATATCAAGGTCGGGCCAAATAACTTCCTCTATCTCATCCTTTGTAATCCCTTTCCCCCTACGGTCAAAGAGGTAAGCAAACAAAGCTTCCGCTTGATTTGTCCCTGCTTTATCACCTCCCCAGCGCGTGATTTGCTCTCCCCCAAACTCGACCCGTAAGGAGCCAAGGGCGTAAACCCGCAACCCCGTAGCCTTTGAAGGTTCTTCTGGCGGCGGCATCTCCTCAGCTTCTTCGGCCCGCCGTGCAATTTGCTCCTGTTGCTCCCGCAGAGCGCGGCTTCCCTCAATCATGGTTGCCAGAACTTCCTGCTGCTTCTCCTGAAAAAGGTTATAGCTGCTGATCGCAAAGGCCAAGTAATTGCTCACATAATCTAGCAAAGCTTGCTCCGTTGCATTAAGGGTCTGCTCTGAACGTTGCAAACCCAATGCCAACAACCCCAAAGTTTCAGTTCCTCGCCGCAAGGGGAGAAGCAATTTAGCTGGCGGCCACGGTTCCCATAGCTCCGTCAAGTCCTGCGAAGCTTCAGGAATGGTTACACCTTCAATCTGAAGGGGAGCCTGCTCTGCCCCATAAGAAGCCAACGCAGCAAGACCTTCTGGCTTAATAACAATCACTAAGCCCGCTCGAATCCCCAGCGCCCGACAAATCGTTGAGAGGGCCGTTTGCAATTGTTCGCCCAAATCCCCCCGCTCAAGCAGATCATCGCTTAATTCCCGCAGAAGGGAACTATAATCTAGCTCCCGTTGAAGAAAGCGTCGGTCAAACTGATTTCGCAACCAATCGCGGAGCGGCCCTAAAGCAGAGACTAAGGCCACAAGGGAGAAGATGGAAACAAGGGGAAAGCGCGAATCAAGCTTTAGCCACTTACTGCTAAACCACTCTAGCGTTAGAACGAGACCAATGTAGCCAGCGGTGAGAAGGCTGCCAAAAAGAGAGTAGATAAAGGCTCGTTGAGCAATCCGCGCTGGCAACAGCGAACGGTTCGTAAAAACGGCAGAAGTAGTCAGCAGCATGCCAAAAAGCATAGCGATCAGGGGAAGGGCTGGCGAAAGGTTGAAGGTCCGGGCAATGGTGGCCGCAATCGCTCCCCCTACTCCCACTACCGCGCTAAAGCCCAAAATAACCCGCAAGCGGCGTTCCTGCTCGTCGTTTGGGGGCTGACGGTAAGCATTGCCCATCAACCAGAGCGCAATCAGAAGGGGTACGATCCTTTGGGCCGTCCAAGCCCCGTAAAGCCAACCCGGTGGGAAGCTCATCTCGCCCCACCGCGCCCAAATGGGGAAGGGGGGAACAGGCTCTGGCAAGGGCCCAAAAGCGGCGTAAAGGGCGAGACTGACCCCCGTCGTGTAGCAGACGGCAATTACTTCCCTTTGCTTGACGGAGGTGCGCCGCGTCACCAGAACCGCAATAAATTGCAGGAAGACAGCGGGCGTAACCACGGTAGCAATCAGGCGCAGCCGCCCCAAAAAGTGGGCTACTTCTGGGTCACTGGTCATTTGAAGCAACAGAGCTGTAAGCCCATACATGCCGATATTTATCCCAAACCAGGCGAAAGCACGAGTTCCCCGATCTTTGGGCGCACGAATGAAAAGGCTCAAACCCAGCCAACAAGCTAGGATGGCCAATAAAAAATCGGGCATTCGGTGGAGGATTGGTAACATTTTTCCTTACCTCTTTGCCAGTTTCAATGGTTAGGGAGGTTTAGCCCCTAGAAAAACGCTGTTTCCTACGCAGGATTGATTGAATTATCGCTTTGCTCTTCCTTCTTAAACAGGTTTAGGAAAGCAGCCTCATCGAGAATCGGGATATTGAGATTTTGAGCCTTTTTGAGCTTACTTCCAGCTTTTTCCCCAGCCACTAGATAACTGGTTTTAGCTGAAATCTGTGTGATCACCTTTCCACCATGGGCTTGAATCAAAGCAGTAGCTTCTTCGCGGCTGAAATTGGCTAAAGCACCTGTCAAAACAAAGGTTTGACCCTTCAAAAAACCACTTTGAGCTTGAGGTATAGCTCTTTGGGAACTTTGCTCCGCTTGCAGATTCAGACCTGCGGCCCGCAGCTTTTCGACCAGGACCCGATTCGTTTCCCGTTGAAAAAAATCGACAATACTTGCGGCAACAATGGGGCCAATTCCTTCGATTGCCTCAAGGTCTTCGGGCGAAGCGTTCATTATCGCATCCAAATGCCCAAAATGTTGGGCTAAATCTTGGGCTGCAACGGTTCCAACGCCTCTAATTCCTAAACCAACGATGAGGCGATCTAGGGGCCGTTGCTTTGATTCAGCAATTGCATTCAGCAAATTAGCGATTCGCTTGACTCCAAAACCTTCTTTGGCTGCAAAATCAGTTGCCTTCAAAGTATAGAGATCCGCAACATCTTTGATCATTCCTTCGTTGACAAACAATTCAGCCTGTTTTTCGCCAATTCCAACAATCTCCAAAGCTTTTCGACTCACAAAATGTTCGACTCGCCGCACCAATTGCGCGGGACAAATCCCAAAATTGGGGCAACGCCAAGCCGCTTCGCCTTCAATTTGTTCCAAAATTGAGCTACAAGCTGGGCAATTCTGAGGAAAAGTGTAAGGCTTTTCGCTCCCATCGCGCCGTTCGATAATTGGGCCAATCACGTAGGGAATGACATCGCCTGCCCGTTTGACAACAACAAAGTCGCCAATGCGAATATCGCGCTGGGCAATATAGGCTGCATTGTGCAAACTAGCATTTTGAATCTTGATTCCGCCTAATTCCACCGTTTCCAATTCTGCGCCTGGAGTAATGACCCCTGTTCGCCCGACGTTTACCACAATATTCAAGAGCTTAGTAATCGTTTCACGCGCAGGAAATTTATAGGCAATGGCCCAACGTGGATCACGCCCCACAATTCCCAGGCTTTCTTGTTGCTTCAAATCGTCTATTTTGATGACGATTCCATCAGCTTCGTAGGGTAAACTATCACGCTGGGCCATCCATGTACGACAATAAGCAATGACTTCGGTAAAATCTGCAAAATGGCGAGCATCCTGATTCACTGAAAAGCCTATTTTTTTGAGATAACTCAAGGTTTCCCACTGCGAAGTAAGCGTTTGCCCCTGAATTTCCCCTACCATATAGGCAAAAAAGCGCAGCGGGCGCTGGGCCGTGATGGCGGGGTCTTTCTGGCGCAATGAACCTGCTGCCGCATTGCGCGGATTAGAGTTTACGCGCTCGCCTGCGGCGGCCAAACGTTGATTTAAGGCTTCGAAATCGGCAAGCGGAATATAGATTTCACCCCGAATCTCTATCTTTTCGGGGGTCACCACTTCTGAATCACGCAAAATAAGAGGGACATTTGACACTGTCCGCAGATTAGCTGTAACATCTTCCCCTTCAATTCCATCCCCACGAGTTGCACCTTGAATCAAATGCCCTTTTTGATAAGTAAGGGCCACAGCCAAACCATCAATTTTAGGTTCAACGACAAAAGCTAAAACTGCATCTTGGCCGAGAAGTTTAATAACTCGCTCTTGCCAAGCAGCTAAATCCGCTTCGTCAAAAGCGTTTCCCAGCGAAAGCATCAATTGGGCATGGCGGACTTTAGAAAATTGGTTGGTGAGAGGGCCACCAACCCGTTGCGTTGGGGAATCAGAAGTAACTAATTCGGGGTAATCAGCTTCTAACCGCCGTAATTCTTGCATTAAAGCATCATATTCGGCATCGCTGATCAGCGGTTGATCTAAAATATAATAGTGATAATTCTGCTCATTAATGGCGGCCCGTAAGTCGGCAAGGCGCTGGGCCGGGTCGGGCAAAGGCATCTTTTTATTCCTTTTGCTTGCAGGAGGAAAGGTGGGTTTCCTAAACTTTTGGCTCTTTTACCATTGTTTCCGACTCTTTGCTCGCATAATTTGCCAGAGCGGAGTCGCCCAAACTGCAAAATCAATAAAGGTCAAAGGGGGAATAGCGAGAATATGTCGGAGATAAAGAGGTCTTCGTTGCAATAAAGCTGCAAAGAAAGCATAGCGAGCTTTTGCCAAAAACGCATTAGCCAGCAAAATCCCCCAAAGAACGAGGGCCAAAGGGCCGACCAAGAAAGTTCCCAAAGGCAAAATAAACATCGTGGCCCCAATTAGAGAACTTTGTAAGGCCGTCCACAATTGCTGATAAGCTTGATATTGCCCACTGTAAAGTAAAAGATTCTTCAACCACCGCGCTTGAGCCTTCCAATAATGAGGTAAATTTTCAGGATAATCAGCGAAGATCAGACTATCGCCAACATAGCGAATCGCAAACCCTTTGGCAATTAAGCGTCTGGCCAAGTGATAATCCGTGCCAGTTGGGGCATAAAAGTCTAAACCACCACTTTCCTCGATGGCATGGCGTGTTAGGGCAGCATTTGAGCCATGAATTCCATCACAATAGGGAGTAGCAAGGTCGCGTGCGTTTGCAAAAAGGTCCGCAGCCCAGAGATAGCGGGGCAAAACCTTATCCTGCTGGCGAAGGTGGGGGCGCACGCGGCCCGCCGCAACCGCTTCTCCTTCATTGACCAACGGCGCAAGCAACCTTAGCAAGGTTTCGGTTTCTAAAAAACAATCGGCATCAGTGAGATAGATGATTTCACCCGTCGCTTGTTCCATACACCGCCCTAAAGCATGCTGTTTACCTTCGTTTGGATATTGCTCTAGAAGGATAATTCGCTCATTTGCATACTTTAGAGCCTTTTCTAAAGTTTTATCTGGTCCCCCAGCACAGATAACAAGCTCAATTGCAGGATAGGTCAAGGCTAGGAAAGATTTTAGGAAAGGCTCAATCTGCTCCGCTTCATTCCAAGCAGCAACCAAAATGCTCACTTTTGGAGTTTTGGTCAGTGAAGGCAAGGGGGGGGGATTGGCCCGTAAGCGTAGCGCAAGTGCTTGATTCTGTTGCCATTGCCGCCAGTTAAAGACGGCCACAGCAGTTAAACCTACCCAAAAAAGGTGTTTGGCATAGCGATTTAGAATGTTATCACGCATAGAAACCTCTAATGTATCAATAATCACATAAAAGGCTTGAGGACCCTCAATCCTCACAGCTTGAAAAACTTTGAAGTTTTGTAACCGAATCGCTGCAAATTTTAGGGTCTTCAAGCCTTTTGAAATGTTAGCGCGGATGAATTAGCTTTTTTTAACATTAAAGACCTTATACAGGAAGATAAGGCTTCCACTTACTGTAACACAAGCGGCTAAAGCAATTTTTGTGATGTCTATAATCGGTTTAACGCTCACACCATCTTTTCCAATGCTAATCGTACTCACTGGGCGAGCGCTGGCATAGCCCCAAAGGCCACTGCCACCGCCTCCTCCACTGCCATCGCTGCCATCACCGCCACCAAAACCTGTCCCAAAGCTTAGGGCAACTTTTACTTCTGTCGCAGTAACGATTGTTTGATCCGTAATTTGTACGGGTTTACTGAAGACTGCTTCAGGTTGGATAGCGTTAAAGAACTTTTCCAGCGTCTCACGGCTCTGTTCATGGTTTTTTGCCATCTCTGGCCCCATGGTTTCTGTGAATTTGCTCATTTTGTCCCTCTTTGGCTTTGGATTAACAAAAAAAAGAGCTAGAAAGGCTATCGTTATACGGCAAAAACCAAGCAGAATTAGGGCAAAGTTATTAAGCAGAAGAAACCGTTTTCTTTGCTGGTTTCGTGCTGTAAGAAGGGCCACAGGCTGCTTCCAAATCAAACCCCAATTTCCCCAACCAAAAATCAAGCCTTGAGATTCAAAAATTACAGCAGTATCATCAATAATGATTGATTCAGTCGTCTGTTTTTGCCATTTGAGAAGCATTTTAAGTTTCTCTTCTAACTCTTTTCGCTAAAAAGATTCTGCTAACGTAACCAAAACAACGGATGAGCGATTTCGGGCCACATTGCACCTTTCCACCACCGATAATAAACCCCTTTCGCCGCAACGATCTCCAGAATTTCAGGCGTTTCTTGCAAAAGCAAGGTTTGGCCTTGAAAGGTACAATGCGTTTCAAAAGTGCCACTTTGCGTTTCGCGCAAGTTTGGGCCAGCGTGGGAAGCAAGATAGGCAAAAGCTTTATCACACCAACCGACGACATGCAAAACATCCCGCACGTCGGGCAGATTTTGCTCTCCTGGCCAAGCCTGCTTGGCAAAGCCCCGCGCTGTTTGAATCCCCCCGCTGGCATCCTGGCCCCTAACGAGGCGCTGAAAAGTCGGATAGAAATCATACGTAAAACCATAAAGGCGCGTCAAATCGGTGGCATGTAAGACTTCAGCAAGTGGGGCAATCCAGGTGGGGTTGCGATTGACCTGGCCATTAGGATAGATAACGGTGGGCAAAGAACCATCTTCCGCACACCAGCTGGCGATAAACTCCATTGCCTGCACCGCTGCCTGAGCATATTGAGCTTTATTGGTCCAGCGATAACCCTGGATAAGTGCGGGAACACAACGTGAAATATAGATTGGAAAGTATTTCTCGACTCTTTGCGAGCCAAAACTATTTTGAGCAATCGCTCCAGCGCAAAGCCCTCCTTTGACTTGGTGGGCTAAGATTTGGTCTAGCGTAGGTAGCGCATACTGCTCGACCCAAAGCGCATCGCCTGACAATTCGGCAAGCAAAAAGAGGGCTTCACAAGCCGTTGCAGCTTTATTAGGCACAAAAGAAGGTGTTTGGGGATTATCCCGAAAAGCCTTTACTTCAGCATCCCAAAGTTTAGCGAGGTAATAGGTACGGATATTCTGCTCGGCGCAGTAAGCATAAGTGCCCCAATCAGCAAAACCTGCGGTTTGAAGGGCTTTAGCCAGGCGCAAAAGCCCAACATCACAGGCAGCTTCGTGGGGTGTGCCAGCGGTTGCGGGGTTTAGCTCAAAGCAAGAGGCTGGAAAATGCCCATTAGGAAGCTGGGCTTGGACTAAATCGTCGGCGGCCCGGCAGGCTTTTTCCAAATAGGAAGCGTCGCTGCGTTCCCAAAGGTGAAGGTAGCCCGTGATAATCCCTTCGTAACGCCAATCAAAACCTGGGCCGGTGTAAGTAAGGCTTTGTTGCCACCAATGAGCAACCGGGCCCCCATAGCCCTGGGGCCCGCGCATTGTCTCCAGCCAGGCCTCCAGCGCTGCAACCGTAGAATCTACCAAGGCTTGCGGGGGATTTATTGAGTTTAGCTTCAGCGCAGGATTAGCTGTTTGCATAACCGTCTTCCCTTTTCGAGGCTTGGCGCACCGCAACGAGGAGGGCTACCGTTGCCCAATTGGCCCGCCAGCCACTCTGTTGGTAGGCCAGCCGCGAGGCAAAATGGAGGCGGTCACCGACTTCGGGGTAGCCTCGCCCTTCCATCTGTTGCCCAATTAGACTTAACCCAATCGCCGCCAGGGAATGAATCCCATATTCAGCTTCCAGGAGAAAGCCCGCTTTGTGCAAACCTCGTTTGAGGCCCCCAAGCCCATAAAATTCGAGGCCCAAAGGTCTATCGGCCCAAGCTTTGCGTTCGGGGAGCAAGCGGGCAAGGGGCCGAGCCGCAATGATGACCAAGGGTGCGCCAGGAGCCAAATTTTTAGCAAACCGCTGAAGCTCCGCTCGCCAAGTTCCGTGTTGTGGCTCGACCCACAACGCCGCCGAAGCTGGCCCCGCAGCCCAATTTGGGAGCCTTTGCCGAATCTCAGCGGCCAGTTGGGGTACAGCACAAACCACGAAGGGAGCCGCTTTGTCCGCCAAAGTGGCCATTGCCGCATCCAACGCATATTTATAATCCAGCGGAGCTTGGTGAAACAAAGGAAGCGTTCCAACCATATTTGTTACCTCGGCCTAAGCAGGGCCTGCGTGCCAAGTTTCCATGTCAGGGCGGCATAGAGCAAGCCCCCTACGCCAATAATGCTCCCTAAGACTAACAGGTTGACTCCGCCACCCGAACTGCCAACCAAAAATTGAATCAGCCAGGGCACACAGAAGGTTGCCAAAAGGCCCGCCCCGATAATGGCTCCCAACTTTTTCCAAGGTAAAGCAATCTGGTACATTGGCAGAACAACTAAGAACAGAAGGAGAGCGTAGACAAACTGGGCCACACTATTTGCAATAGCTGCCCCAATAGCACCATACCTGGGAATCAAGAGGATGTCAAGCGTGACGTTGATTACCGCTAAAACCAAGCCCATAACCACTTGGAACCAAATGCCGCCCGCAGCGTTGATCAGCATCCCAAAGACCCCCCCTAAGACCCCAGGCCACAAACTCAGAAACAAGATTTGGGCTACCGGCACAGCGGGAAGCATTTTTGTGCCATAAAGCAGCGGGATCAATAAACTTAACGTCGCCCAGCCCCCAAAACTCAAGGGCACAGCATAGAGCGTGCCGATATGGGCCGCTTGGCGCACTTTTTCTCGAATTGAATCCCATGCTCCAGCCCCATAATCATGTGAAATCGCAGGGTAAAAGCCATTTATCAGGGCCCAGCCGAGCGCAAGGAGCATTTCAAAGGAAGTATAAGCCAACCCATAATAACCTATTTCTTGCCGAGTACTAAGTTGCTCTAAGAAGAAGATTTCAGATCGTTGCCAAACGATGGTTTGAAAAATCAGGACGAGCGAGGAAGGCGCAAAAAAGCGCAGGTAGTGCAGAATGACGGTTTTACTTGGCAGCCACAAACGCGGACTCTCCTCATCTTCTTCCGCCCGATGATTGACCATCGCCAACCCAATTACTTGAATTATGTTGACCGAAAGAATCACGGCCATAAAACCTGGTGCGCCAAGTTGCGCGAAATAGACGGCCTCAATGAGCAACAGTTGGGTCACTGAAGCGGTTGCGGTAATAAGCGAAACGGGCTTGTAGCGTTCGTGACTCCAAAGCGTCGAGCGTAAAACAGCACCGAGGGCATTGGGAACTATGAAAATAGCGATGATCAAGAGAAAAAGCGTCTGGTCGGGGGGGGAGTTTAAGGCCCAGAACAAGAGGCCAACACTAAACAGGAGATTGATCGTGAGGAGGAGCAGGAAAACCCCTCCCGCAAGGGCCCGCGCTTCTTTCCGCTGATTACTGCCAAGTAGTTCAGAGGAAATTTTGGTCAAAGAACTGGGCAGAGCCAAGGTTCCAATTGTACCAATTGTCCCCGCTAACCAAAGGTAGTAGCTAAATGTCCCATATTGTTCTGAATTTAAGCCGTGAACTACGATGATTGAACTGAAAATCCCTGCAAAAACCCCAACAATTTGGGACATTGCATTCCAAAGGCCGTTTTTGAGCGCTAAATTCTTCACTTTACTCTCCCCAAAAAGCGGGCAAGGCTCAGGGTTCCTTGCCAAAGCAACTTTCGAGCTTGTGTAGGTAAAGGCAACGCTGCAATACATTGTGCCACAGCAGCATCTAAGTGGCGACCTTCACCAAGCCGCTGGGCTTCCGCAAGCGGGGCTTGGGCTTCGGCTGCCTGGCCAGTTTCCAGCAACAAAATTCCCAATTGAGCATAGCGTTGCCGCAAAGCCGCTTGCCGAGCTTCCTCTAGCTCTGGCGGGCAAACTTTGGCCAATTGGGGGCCGAAAATTAAGATTTCTTCCAGCAGACGGGGAACGTTATTGGCTACCACGGAAGTCATTGAATCAGTATGGCGACGATATGAAGCTAAAGGTTCAGCGAGATAATAACCAAAAGCCCCGCGAGTCAACAATTGAACCCAGAGATTGTAGTCAGGAGCAAGCTTTAATTGTGGTTCAAGCAAAGGTGGCTCAGGATACAACGCTGTCTTTTTGGCCCGCCTGATCAAAGCGGCCATAATATTGATATAGTTACCGCGATAAAGCTCCTTTACGGCCCGATGCAAGCCTGGCGGCGGGGTAACTTCTGCATACAAATCTGAATAACGATTGAGGATTTGCCCCTGTTCGTCAACACGGTACATATCGGTGTAGAGAAAGGTTGCAGCAGTCTCCCTTTCCCCAAGCTCAACTAAACGGGCTAAAAAAGTCGGCTCCCACCAATCATCGGAAGCCAAAAGCGCAAAATAGGTACTTTGGGGGTCAGAACGGGCAAAACAGTGATTGAAATTCTCTACTGCCGAAACATGAACCGTGTTTTGGGCATACTTGACGCGCTGATCTTGGGCAGCATAAGCTTGCGCCACCTTTGGGCTATCATCTGTGGAGCGATTATCACTCAAAATCAGTTCAAAATCGGGGAAGGTTTGGGCTAAGACACTGTCAACAGCGATTGGAAGATATTTAGCCCGATTGTAGACAGGCATCAAAACGCTTACGAGCGGTGGCATAGACAGAAAACTCCTCGTAAAATTAGGTTTTCTCAAACTCCTTGTCCTTCTAGCTTCACTTGAGCATTATAGCATGGAAAAGGCTCTTTTGAAAGACTTTTTTTCTAATAACTAGCCTAACTAAGAGAGAATAGTTCTTTCCTGCTTTGCACCGAAAACAAAAGCGGGTTGTTTTTTATGGAATGGAATTACCACATGTGGTTTCGCATTTGTAAACGGAAATCTTCCTGCATTTCGCCTCAATCCTGACTTTCCCAAGCGCTTGATTGTTAGGAAAGAGTGTGTTATACTTCGCCTAAGATTTTATTTAGCAGATCAGGAGGCTTTGTCATGGTGGAAGCAGAAACTAAGATTGAAAGTAAGATCATCTATCTTTATCCCATTGACTATCCCTTTGAAACCCTTGTGGATAGAGTCAAAAAGGGAAAATTGATTCTCAATCCAGATTTTCAGAGAAAGTATAAATGGAATAGAGAAAATGAAGACAAAACTTCAAAGTTTATTGAGTCTTGTTTAATGAGAATTCCCTTGCCTGCGTGCTACTTTGCTGAAACAGAAGATGGGAAACACATAGTTATTGATGGGGTACAAAGGATAACGACGATTCAGAGATTCTTTAATGACGAGTTTGCTTTACAAGATTTAGAGGTTTTTAGTGAACTCAAGGGTAAAAAATTCAGCGAACTTGCACAAAATCTTCAGGCAGAACTAGAAAATTACACGATCAGATGTATTGTACTCAGAAAAAATAATGAGGAACAACTCATCCAGGATATTTTTGCGCGTTTAAATCAGGGATCAGTTCTCTTAACGGCTCAAGAGATTCGGCACGCTTTGTATCCAGGGGAATTTGATAGACTCCTTACAGAACTTGCTAAAAATGAGACCATCAGCGGTTTTGGGCAAGGGAAAAAGGATGGTTTAGAAGCAGAAGAACTGGTCCTAAGATTCTTTGCCATGCAAGATCTAACAAATTATGATGGAAATTTGGCAAAGCAACTTAATAAATATATGGTTGATAAACTACATGTTAGTGAAGATCAAGCGAAGGAGATGAAAGTTATTTTTGAAGAGACCCTAGAGAAGTGCCTTTTAGTTTTTGGGAAAGAAGACGTGTTTAGGAATCCAGTAAGACAAAAAAAACCGAAAGACAGCATTGTTTTCTACGATCTCCTGATGTGGGGCTTTCGAGAGCTATCGCGTGAATTTCTCACTCAAAACAAAGAAATCATAAAGAAAATGTTTGCAGAGCTTTGTGAACTACCTGAATTTGAACGAACTCTATCAGGTGGAACCCAGCAAACAGGTTCAATTAAAAAGCGAAGAGAAATGTGGCTTAAAAAATTAGAAGGCATCACTGGTGGTGGGAACCGATAATGTCAGAAGCTTTAGATAATACTGTTTCGCTTCTGAACGACCTGAAGGATTTAGTCCACGAAACAAACCGTAAGACCCTTGAGGAAGATCCTGAACCTTACTTCCCAAGGAACGTAAACTTCTTCAACAAGTCTTTCATGGTGATTTTGTGTACTTATTTGGAATTATACTTGAAGGATGTTATTTTATTCGTAATTACTGAGATGAATCAAAGGCTTAAAGAAAGTAATCTACCTTACAATTTAGTCAAATGGAGTTTGAATAAAGATCGGGAATCCAAACCTAAAGATTATGATAGTGTTGGTAACTTTGTTCTTGAATTAGACAAAAAAGAGATAGACAAAGAAGTTTCAGGAGACGTTGGCAAAACGATAGCGGCTTTCAAGAAATTAGGCATTTTCCTAGAGGAGAACAGCAAATTCAAAAAGTACAAGAATGAAGTTGGCTATATTATAAGCAAAAGAAATAATATTATTCACCATGGCGATAACGCTTCCGATATTGCTTTTCGTGATGTTATCGCCAACATAGAATCTACGCTAGAATACATCCGCAGCATTGACGCAGAAGTTATGAAACATTTATGATTTAATTCAATTTACTTGGTCCGCGCAACTGTCTACCCTAAAAAGGTAGGCTTTTTTGTTGCTTTGTGCTGACTTTCCCAAGCGCTTGATTGTTAGAAAAGAGTGTGCTATACTCTGCCCAACTTCCAAGAGAAGCCCATTGCAGTCTCGCAGCCCGCAAAGGTCTGGGTTGGGTAAAAGCCTTTGCGCGGGTTTCGCTAAACTCAACCTCGGTAGCAAGTGAATTCATCTTAGAAAAAGGACGATTATGCCAAGAATTACTAGAGAGCAGCTTCTTAGCACGCTCAAAGCAGTTGGAAATAGCGCAATAAAGCTCCAGGACATGGATTTATCGGGGCTTGATCTAGCGGGGCTTAATTTATCTAGCACCAATTTGAGTGGAGCAAACTTGAGTGGTGCTAATTTAGAGAAAGCAAACTTGAGTGGTGCTAATTTGAGCAGGGCAAACCTGGAAGGCTTGAATCTTGCAGGTGCAAAACTTGAGAGTGCGAACCTCACGGGCGCAAACCTTGAGCGTGTGAACCTTACAAGTGCAAACCTTGAGAGTGCGAACCTCACGGGCGCAAACCTTACAGGCGTGAATCTTGCAGGTGCAAACCTCACATATGCAAACCTCACGGGTGCAAATCTTACAGGCGTGAATCTTGCAGGTGCAAACTTGATGGGCGCAAACTTGACGGGCGCAAATCTTCAGGAGGCGAACCTCAAAAGTGCCAACTTATCTAGTTCCCGATTGCACAAGGCCGACCTACGTGGCGCAGATTTGAGTGGAGCTAATCTGAGCAGTGTTGATGCAATAGAAGCCAACTTTCAGGGAGCTAACCTGCGAGGAGCCAAATTGCAAAGTTGCAACCTGGCAGGGGCTGATCTCTGCGGGGCTGATTTAAGCGAAGCAGACTTTGCAGGCATTAGTCTCAATCAGGCGAAATATAGTGCCCAAACCTTATGGCCTAGTGATTTTGTAGCAATTCTCGTGCCTGGCTTGGTTTTAGTTGAAGATGATTCAACAACTAAGCGCTTAGAAGGCTCTCCAACCGTGAAATTAGATTCCTAGCTCCAATTAGAAAAAGGACGATTATGCCAAGAATTACTAGAGAGCAGCTTCTTAGCACGCTCAAAGCAGTTGGAAGTAGCGTAATAAAGCTCCAGGACATGGATTTAGAAGGGTTTGATCTAGCGGGGCTTACTTTATCTAGCACCAATTTTAGTGGAGCAAACTTGACAGGTGCTAATTTAGAGAAAACAAACCTTCAGCAAGCTACTTTGAGCGGAGCAAACTTGACGAATGCCAATTTGAGCGGGGCAAACCTCACAAATGCAAACCTCACGGGTGCAAACCTTACAGGCGTTAATCTGGAGGGTGCAAACCTTAGAAGTGTAAACCTTACAGGTGCAAACCTTACAGGCGTGAATCTTGCAGTTGCAAACCTCGCAGTTGCAAACCTCACGGGCGCAAATCTTACAGGCGTGAATCTTGCAGGTGCAACCTTAACAAGTGCAAACCTCACGGGCACAAACCTGGAAGGCGTGAATCTTGCAGGTGCAAACCTCGCAGGTGCAAACCTCACGGGCGCAAATCTTACAGGCGTGAATCTGGAGGGCGCAAACTTGAGGATTGCAAACTTGACGGGCGCAAATCTTCGCGGCGCATGCTTGGAAAAGGCAAGTCTGCTAAGTTCCCAATTGAGAAAGTCCGACCTACGTGGCGCAGATTTGAGTGGAGCTAATCTGAGCAGTGCTAATGCAGAAGAAGCCAACTTTCAGGGAGCTAACTTGCGAGGAGCCAATTTGCAAAGTTGCAACCTGATAGGGGCTGATCTCTGCGGGGCTGATTTAAGCGAAGCAGACTTTGCAGGCGTTGAACTCGCTCAGGCAAAATATAGTGTCCAAACCTTGTGGCCTAGTGATTTTGTAGCAATTCTCGTGTCTAGCTTGGTTTTAGTTGAAGATGATTCAACAACTAAGCGCTTAGAAGGCTCTCCAACCGTGAAATTAGATTCCTAGCTACAAATGCTCTATTCTTGACTAGCAAGGCAAACAATGGTATAACGACGCTAACTTAGGATGGAAGCCAAATGGGGCTTCTCTTTATTTTACACAGAGGACGCTCGATGAACCCAAACGATCTCTTAAACCTCTTTCAAGGGCTGGCGACGCTGGTTGCTTCCGAACCGCACATCATCTTCGCCCGCATCGGCCTGATTGCCCTCGGCCTGCTCTTGGTCTACCTTGGGAAGAAGGAAGTCCTGGAACCCCTCCTGATGATTCCGATGGGGATGGGGATGTCCGCCGTGAATGCCGGGGTCTTGTTTCTCACCCCCGACCTGATTAAGGCTACGGGAGGTACACAGGGCAACCTTTTTGTTAGCCCTATCGTGAGCGATACTAACAACTTGATGTACCTGCTCCAGGTAGATTTTATCCAACCGATCTATACCTTGACCTTTAGCAACGGTTTGATTGCCTGCTTTGTTTTTATGGGCATTGGGGTTCTGTTAGACGTAGGGTATGTGCTGGCCCGCCCCTTTGAGAGTATGTTTCTGGCTCTCTGCGCGGAGTTTGGCACAATCGCTACTTTCCCTATCGCGGTGGCGATGGGCCTTACGCCCCCGCAAGCCGCCTCGGTTGCCATGATTGGTGGGGCCGATGGCCCGATGGTCTTGTATACTTCTCTCTCCCTCGCCAGGGACATCTTTGTCCCCATTACGGTTGTGGCTTATCTCTACTTAGGCTTGACTTACGGCGGCTATCCCTACTTGATCAAACTGCTCATCCCTAAGCATATCAGAGCCATTAAGATGCCGCCCCCGGAGAAGGTTACGATCATTACTTCAACCGAAAAGTTAATCTTTGCGGTTATAACTTCAGCGGTTCTTTGCTTCCTCTTCCCCGTCGCCGCGCCCCTTTTCCTTTCCCTCTTCGTCGGTGTGGCGGTACGCGAGTCGGGCTTAACCCATTTTGCCAAATTTATCGAGGAGACACTCCTCTATGGTTCCACCTTCTTCTTAGGCTTGACGTTGGGGATCCTTTGTGAAGCTAATACGATCCTCAACCCTGTGGTCTTAAAATTGTTAATCTTAGGCATCCTATCCCTTCTCCTTTCAGGGATCGGCGGCATTGCAGGTGGATACGTCATGTATTTCCTGAGAAAAGGGCAGTATAACCCAACCATTGGGATCGCAGCGGTGAGTTGCGTCCCCACTACCGCAAAGGTCGCGCAAAAGGCGGTCTCTGCTGTTTCCCCCGACTCGATCATCTTACCAGAGGCCCTCGGCGCAAACATCAGCGGAGTCATTACGACAGCAACCTTGGCCGGGATCTATGTGACCCTCGTTCCCCTCTTCATGAAGTAGCCTGGAGCATTGAATGCCAATTGAAAAGACTATCCAACTCGCGGCCTTTGCCTACCTTATCGCGGCGATTATCTCCTTCTTTGTGGCGTTACTCATCAAAGGTATCTATGTGGTGATTAACTTCTTCAGGAAGGAAGATAAAGAAGCTCCGCAGGCCGAGGCCTTGACGGGCCTTACGCCAGAGGTCATCGCTGCAATCACGGCTGCGGCGACATTAGCCCTCAAGAAACACGTGCGGGTAGGCCGAGTCCGTTACTGGGCTACGCCCGAATCGGCTTGGTCGCGGCATGGGCGAGTCTCGATTATGACTTCCCATCAGGTTAAGCGGTAAGCGGGCTTAGGCTTCGCGGCCTACGGCCCAAATTTGGATGCAAGAAATGGCTCTTGGTAGATTAAACTGCCGAGAGCTTTTGGTTTGTAGCCCTGGATTTTAAGCCTCTGGCCTAAGTGGGCTCCTCACAAGCTGCGTTTGTGGTAGAATGCCCCTAAGCTCTAAGAGTCTCCGTTGCTGAATCCAAGCCCTCTCAGGTTTGGCCCGCCGCCCCAACCGAATCCGCAGCGTCGACGCAAGATGAGGCGAAGATATAGGTCATGGAACTTGGTTGAGGCGACTCAAGGAACTGGGTTAGATTTAGCATCAACAGAAAGAAGTCTCAGTAGCATGGAAACGGAATACTTAGCGACGCTCGAAACGATCCAGCGGAGAGTAATCTGGCTCTCCACCCTTATGATCCACCACGCCAACCACCTGCGCCCTAATCCCGATGGTGCGAAGATCGGGGGGCATCAGGCTTCTTCAGCCTCTATCGCAGCAATCCTTACGGCTCTCTACTTTCACTATCTGCGCCCAGGAGACCACGTCGCCGTTAAGCCCCAAGCGGCCCCAGCCTTTCACGCTCTTCAATACCTTCTAGGGCAACTCCCCCGCGACTACCTTACGCAGTTGCGGGCCTTTCAAGGTCTCCAAGCCTATCCCAGTCGTACCAAAGACCCTGACCACGTAGATTTCTCCACGGGATCAGTAGGGTTGGGAGCCGTCGCCCCTATCTTTGCGGGCCATGCTCACCGTTATGCTAAAGCTCACTTTGGAACGGTCAACTCGAATCGATTCGTCGCCATTGTCGGGGATGGGGAGTTAGATGAAGGTAGTGTTTGGGAAGCGATCTTGGATGAAGCTTTGGGGGGGCTTAACAACCTCTTACTCATCGTTGATCTTAACCGCCAAAGCCTAGATCGGGTCGTCCCAGGGATTCGGGCCGAGCGCCTCAAAAGGCTCTTTGAAGACAACGGTTGGCAAGTCCTGGAAGTGAAGTATGGCCGTAAGCTCATCGCCCTCTTTGAGCGACCTTATGGAAGACTCCTTCACCAGCGCATTGATTCAATGAGCAATGAGGAGTATCAGGCTCTAATCCGCTTGCCAGGAGATCAGTTGCGCCCACGGCTGATGCAAGTTGCAGGCTTGAAAAGCCATGAGATTGAGGAGATTGTGCAAGGGGTTTCAGATGAGGATTTGCCTGGGCTTTTGGCTAACCTTGCCGGGCACGATATGAGTGAGTTGGTCAGTATTCTTGATAAGGTAGACCAAAGCCCCCCTCGCCCTACAATCCTCTTCGCTTACACGATCAAAGGTTGGGGCTTACCCTTTGCAGGGCATCCGCTGAATCACTCCATGCTTGTACCTTCTGACAAGGTGGATAATGTACGGGATGCGCTGGGTGTGAAAGAAGGAACTGATTGGGATCTGTTCCCTCCCGACTCGCCAGAAGGGAAGCTTTGTACCCAGGTCGCCGAACGACTTTATAGCAGCCCCTTACCTGCGCCAGCCTTAGTCGACCCGACCTCCATCCCCCAAGAGGTAGATATTCTGACAGACGGGTTGACCAGTACCCAAGATACCTTTGGACGGTTACTAGTCCGCCTGGCCGAGCTACCTGCCTTGAAGGGCCGCATCGTTACCGCATCCCCAGATGTTGCCTTCTCGACCAACCTCTCAGGCTGGATCAATAAGGTAGGGGTTTTCACCCCCCAAGAGGAACCAGATTATGAGACGGAGATGTACCGTTTGCTCCAGTGGAAGCGTAGCCCTGCGGGCCAGCACATTGAGCTTGGCATCTCAGAGATGAACCTCTTTATGCTCCTGGGAATGCTAGGGTTGTCGGCGGAGTTGTGTGGGCAACAACTTCTCCCTATCGGTACGGTTTACGACCCCTTTGTTTGTAGGGGGCTGGATGCGCTTATCTATGCCCTTTACTCCGGTGCTAAGTTCATTTTCGTAGGGACACCGTCAGGGGTTAGCCTGGCCCCAGAAGGGGGAGCGCATCAATCAACCATTACCCCTTCGCTGGGCCTGGAGTTGCCCCTCCTCAATGCTTATGAGCCGACCTTCGCTAAGGAGTTAGGCTGGATTTTGCTTGAGGCTCTGCGGGAGTGTTGTGATCGGGAGCAAGGGCATTCGACCTATCTCCGCCTCTCTACAAAGGTCATTGATCAAGCGTTGCTTAACCCTGCCCTTCAGCGGTTAGGCCCAGAAACCTTACGCAAGCAAGTCTTAGCGGGAGGGTATCGGCTCCTCGATTGGAAGGCCGATGCGGTAGAAGGTAGCTTACTTCCCCATCAGCCCCTCGTTCAGCTTGCGGCGACGGGAGTGATGATCCCAGAGGTCGTAGCTGCTGCTCACACCTTACAGAAGGAGGGAGTGGCGGTGAATGTGCTTAATTTGGTCAGCCCACGGCGCTTGTTTGAGCATTGGCAAGCCAACCGTTCTACCGCGCAGGCTCTGGCTTGGTTGCTCCCGCCCAGCGAACGGCATGCCCCGATCATTACTGTCCAGGATGGAGCTTCTCATACTTTGGCTTGGCTAGGGAGCATCTACGGGGCAACCGTCTTCCCTCTAGGGGTGGATACCTTTGGGCAATCGGGGACGCGAGATGACTTGTACCAACATTATGGCATCAGGACTGAGGCGATTGTAGAGGCAGCTTTTGCGGCCTTAGACCTTAGCTCCTGAAAGGTCGGGAGGGTTGCCCGGAGCCTTAGGCAAGCTCAGGCTCCGGGCCTCATTTGACCTGCCCCTGGCGACCTACTTGGGTTATCCCTGGCGAGAACATTATGCCGCTTGACCACAGCTAAAGCTGTGGACTTCTGGTCTGCCTCTGACGAGGCTTTGGCCCGATTGTAGACGGGAACTAAATGCCGCTTGACCACAGCTAAAGCTGTGGACTCCTGGTCTGAGGCATGGCTGCCTCTGGCAAGTTTTTGCCTTAGAAATTAGCCCTTAGCAGAAAGAAGTAAACTTATATGCCATCGCAAGACCCTAGAGATGAAGAGATACCGATCAACATCTCAGGAAAGAACGTTGGAAAGCCTAATGATCCCCTTAATGAAACAGGGAGTAAACCATTGAATTCAGCAGATGTTTTCAGTGATGAGGTCAATAAGGCATTGGAAGAGGCTCGGCAGAAGCGAGGGCGGGTCAATATTATGCTTGCGGGCAAGACAGGCGTGGGCAAAAGCACATTGATCAACGCTGTCTTCCAGGGCAAGCTCGCTACGACAGGCTCTGGGCGACCTGTGACGCAAAAGGTGCGGGAAATCACTAAGGAGGGGATTCCCCTTTCGATCTTTGACACACGGGGGCTGGAGATGGCCGCGCTTAAAGAGACCCAAGCTGACATCCTAGATTTGGTCCGCACGCGCCGCGCTGATTCCGATGCGGGGCGGCATATTCATCTCGCTTGGGTCTGTATCGCTGAGGATTCCCGTCGCGTTGAGGAAGCCGAAAGTCGTTTGGTAGAGCTTCTCGCCCAGTATATGCCTGTGATCGGGGTAATCACAAAGGCGCGAGCCGATAAGGGCCCAGATGGGCAAAGCTTTCGTTCGCAAGTCCAAGAGCTTTTGCCGCAAGTCCACAATGTGATTCGCGTAAGGGCGATAGCGGAGGAGGATGATGAGGGTAATCTCAAGCTGCCGATGGGCTTAATTGACTTGGTGGATTTGTCAATGAATGTTGTGCCAGAGGCTTATCGGAATGCGCTGGCGGCGGCCCAGAAAGTCGACCTGGAAGCCAAAGTGCGGCGGGCCCAAGAAGCGATAGCCTTGGCGGCGGCCAGCGCAGCAGCGGCGGGGGCGGCCCCAATTCCCTTTACGGATGCGCTGCTCTTAGTCCCGATTCAGATCACGATGTTGGCTCAGATCACGGCGGTCTTTGGGGTTCCGCTAGAGCAAGGCTTTCTGAGTACGTTGCTGGCCAGCATCGCTACGGGAGGCGGAGCGACGGTGCTAGGGCGCTCGATTGTCGCTAATTTGCTCAAGCTGATCCCTGGGGCCGGGAGCGCAGCAGGCGCAGTGGTTGCGGCCTCGACGGCCAGCATCTTGACGGTAGCTTGCGGCGAGGCTTATATCGCCGCTCTGACGCTACTTTTCAAACAGACGGGCGGAGAGCCGCCCGCGCCTGAAGCGATTAAGCGGGAGTTTCAAGCCCAGTTGACTAAAAGGACTCAGAGGCCCTGAAAAAGTCGCATGAGGGGCACGCAATTGAATACCCCTCATGCTTGTGCTATACTATGCGGCCATAGGGTTTAAGAAATCAGCTAAAGGCACACTATATGCTTAAAACCCAAGCGCAAACCTTTGAGGTTCCCCCAGTGCTGGGCGATCAGAGTTCGCTTTATCTCAATCGGGAACGAAGTTGGATTCAGTTCAATGCCCGGGTGCTGGCCGAAGCTACTGACGAGCGCAATCCGCTCCTGGAGCGCGTCAAGTTCTTAGCGATCTTTGCCTCCAACCTCGACGAGTTCTTTATGATTAGGGTTAGCGGCGTGAAGCAACAGATTGCGGCCCAGGTGCAGAAGCGCTCGCCCGATGGGCTAACGCCAAGTGAACAGATTGCGGCGATTCGGCGGGTCTTACTGCCGCAGCTCAAGCGGGCGCGGGCCTTATTCCTGGAAGAACTTGTCCCTAAACTAGCGGAGCAAGGGATTTGCCTCTATAACTTTGCCCAACTGAATGAGCAGCAGCGCAGTGCGCTGGCCGCCTATTATGATCAAGAGGTTTTCCCCGTCCTGACTCCGCTGGCGGTTGACCCCAGCCATCCCTTTCCCCTTATCTCTAATTTGAGCCTTAACCTAGCGGTCTTTGTGCGGGATAGCGAGGGCGAGGAACTCTTTGCTCGCGTGAAGATTCCCGAAGTTCTCCCGCGCCTTGTGCCCTTGCCAGACTGTACTGAACACCCTAAAGAAGTCTGTAAAGCGAAGAACTGCTTTGTTTGGCTAGAGCAAGTCATCATCGCCTATTTGCCGACGCTTTTCCCTGGCATGGAGGTGATCGAAGCCTATCCCTTTCGGGTGATTCGGAATGCCGATATGGAAATAGAGGAAGATGAGGCCGATGATCTGTTACAAACGATAGAGCAAGGTGTACGGCAACGACGGTTTGGGGCTGTAGTCCAAATCGAAGTTGATAAAGCCATGCCTAAGCCTATCCGCCAGCTTCTCTTGAGTAAGCTCAAGATAAGTTCAGAAGACCTTTATACGGTGAAAGGGCCGTTAGGGCTTGCCGATCTGATAGCTCTAATGAAATTAAACCGCTCTGATCTCAAAGACTCTCCGATTTACCCTAATATTCCATATTTGCTGCGAAGTCATCTTAGCATTTTTGCGGCCATTCGCCAGCAAGACATTCTTTTACACCATCCTTATGACTCCTTTCAGCCAATTATTGATTTTATTCAGACGGCGGCGGATGACCCTGATGTTTTAGCGATTAAGCAGACGCTCTACCGCGTCGGGAACAACTCGCCGATTGTCGCCGCCTTGATGCGGGCGCGGGCCCAGGGCAAGCAAGTTACAGTTTTGGTCGAACTGAAAGCTCGCTTTGATGAGGAAAACAATATTATCTGGGCGCGGGCGTTGGAAAGCACAGGCGTGCATGTGGTTTATGGCTTGCTGGGCCTCAAAACGCATGCTAAACTTGCTTTAGTCGTGCGAAAAGAACAGAGTGGGATTCTGCGCTATGTCCATTTGGGCACGGGCAATTACAATGCAACGACAGCACGGATCTATACTGATTTAGGGCTTTTCACTTGTCGCCCCGATATTGGCGCGGATGTCTCTGAGGTTTTCAATTTCTTGACGGGCTATAGTCGCCAGCGCGATTATCGTAAGCTCTTAGTTGCCCCTATTATGCTGCGGGAACGCTTGATTCGGCTGATTGAGCGCGAAATGGCTGGGCAACAAGAGCTTGGTCAAGGGGGCCGTTTGATCTTTAAGATGAATTCATTGGTCGACCCCCAAATGATCTTAGCGCTCTATCGGGCTTCCCAAGCTGGCGTGCAAGTTGATTTGATTATTCGCGGAATGTGTTGTTTACGACCTGGCATTCCTGGTCTGAGCGAAAACATCCATGTTCGCAGCGTGATTGGGCCGTTTCTGGAGCATAGCCGAATCTATTATTTCGCTAATGGGGGGCAGGAAGAAATCTATATGGGCAGTGCCGACCTGATGCAACGCAATTTAGATCAACGGGTAGAAGCAATTTTCCCTCTCGAAGACCCTCCTTTACGGAGTTTAGTGCTAGAGGGCTTACTGAAAACTCAATTACGCGATAATTTACGGGCGTGGGTGCTTCAGCCCGATGGGGAATATGTCCGCCAAGCCCCAAAGGCAAATGAAGTCGTCGTAGATAGTCAAGCTAGTGCTACAATGTACTGTCATTCAGGGGAAAAAACGGATTATTTGGGCCTAAAGCGAGAAGAAGTGAGCCTTAGCCGCAATGCCTAAGGGGCTTGGTTGAAAGGTCTGAGCGAAAAATGCGTTTATTCTTTGCTTTAGAATTGCCCTCAGCGGTCATTGCGGCCATGACCACGCTGCAACAACAGATAGAATCGAGGGGGACTTCGGCAAGATTCGGTAAGCTCACTTCCCAATCCGTTCCCACTTACCCTATTAAGTGGGTGGCAACCTCGGCACGACATTTAACGCTGGTCTTTTTGGGGGAAGTCGCAGAAACTTTAGTTCCCCATTTGCTGGCTGCTAAAGCGGCCCAAAATCAACAACCGTTGCAATTGCGGCTTGGGAAAGTCGGAGCTTTTCCCAATCTGCGGCAGCCGCAAACGCTTTGGGTTGGGGTGGATGGCGAAAGTGCTGATCTTAGTCGCCGCCAGCAAACCCTTACGCAGGCTCTTCAACCCTTGGATTTGTCCCTTGAAACAAGGCCCTTCCACCCTCACTTGACTTTGGGGCGCGTGAAACGGGAGATTACAACTTCCCAGCTTGCGGCCTTAGCTGATGTGTTGCGAACTTTGCCCGCTTCGCCACCGATAGCTTGGCAAAGTGGGCCTCTTGTCCTCTTCCAAAGTACACTTACGCGGGCTGGCCCCCTTTATACGAAGATTGAAGCCTAAGATGTTAGTGCTTTCTCAGGTTTTCTCCGCCCCAAAACGAGTTTGGCTCCAAGCTTTCCGCCAGCTTGGCCTTCTTTTCCTCCTGCTAAGCCTCTTTTGGCCGACCTTCGCGGTTGCCCAAACTTTAGTTTGGCAGGAACTTGCTACTGCGGACTTCCTTATTCTCTTCACTCCTGGCAATAAGGCTAAGGCTCAAACTTACAGCGCGTTTGTGGATGCGACTTACGAGGAGATCGCTACGCTTTTTGCCTATCGAACTGAGATTCCAATCTCTTTGCGCTTATACCCGACGCAGGAAAGTTATAATCAAGTCAATCCTTTAGCCCGTAGCCACCCTGGGATTGTAGCTCACGCTGACGCGCAGCATCGGGAAGTAGCAATCGTGCTGCCCCAAACGCTTAAACAGAGTGAAACTGAGGTTCAGAACAATGTCCGCCATGAATTGACGCATATTGTGCTTGCGGTCTTGAGCGAAAATCGCTTGAGTACAGGTTTTCAAGAGGGAATTGCTCAATATGTGGAGCAGCCAACCGCTGAACTTGACCAAAAGGTCGCGGCTTTGGCCCAACAGCACAAAGATAACAATCTCATGCCTTGGAGCGACCTCGATGACCGCGAGAAAGTCTATAATGACCCTGACCGAAGTTATCCCCAAACCCTTTCTGTCGTAGCTTTCCTGGTCGAGCGCTTTGGCTTTGCCAAGTTGCGCGAGTTCTTGACCATCACGGCGCGGAGTAGTGGCTATCGTTCGGCCTTAGAGCGAGCCTATAAAATCCCTGCGACGGAATTGGAACAGCAATGGCAGACGTGGTTGCCTTCCTACCTGGCTAAGGGCTATCAGCGCAATGCCGTGACCAGCTATGATTTGGGCTATGCTCGCCACCTTTTGACGCAATTTCGCTATGCGGAAGCCAAGACTGAATTGGAACGCGCTACCGCTTGGCTGCAAAATCAAACTTCGCCAGCCCCCAACCTCGACCCCCAAACTCAGGCAGCGCTGCTAACTGAAGCCCAAACGCTTTTGACGCGCAGTCAGGATGGGGAAGCGGCGGAGCAAACAGCGGAGCAGGCGCGAGCAGCACTGGTCGCTGGGGATTATGTCCAAGCGCAGGAGTTGATTGAAAAGGCTCGTGCAGATTATGGGGCCCTTGGGGACACGCGCCAGGACAAGATCCTCGAAGCTTATAGCGCCCACATCTCCCAGGGGCAGCAGGCGCAGGTGCAATTGGCTTCGGCTTTTGCCCAAGCGCAGGCGCTCCAGTTTGCCCAAGCCCGCAAGCTGGCGGCGGGTGCAGCGGCGGCGTTTAGCAAGCTGGGTGATGTGGCCCATACTGATAATGCGTTAGCCTTGCACCGTTCGATTGACTCCACGCAGCGCCAGGCGGGGCTAATCTTTCTAGGGTTTGGCTTTTTGGGCTGCCTGATCAGCTTATGGAGTCGGCAATTTTCCGACCAGGAAGCCTATTGGTAAAGCTAAAAAAGGCCCTCTCTTATAACAGAAAGCGGGGATTAAACTTATGCCAACGGAAATTGGCAAGATCGGGAAGAACGTAACGATTTCTTGGCTGGGGCACGCGACTTTTCACGTGGTGGCTCCTGCTGGGCAGCGGCTGTTGCTGGATGCGTGGGTGGATACAAACCCGCTTTGTACGCCTGAATGGAGGCAAAAAGCGCGGGAAGGCTTGGATGCGATTCTGCTTTCGCACGGCCATGCGGATCACATCAGTGATTTAGTGCCTTTAGCCCAAACTACCGAGGCCAAAATTGCTTGTCAATACGATTTTGGGCCGTGGTTAAGTGGCAAAGGCATTGGCAGCGATAGGGTAATTGGGTTTAATAAGGGCGGTACGATTGAAGTCGCGGGCGTTAAAGTCACGATGACGGCAGCCCAACATAGCAGTACCTTCTTTGAAGACGGTAAAATCTTACCAATGGGTGATCCCGCAGGGTTTGTCTTGCGCTTCGCCAATGATTTCACGATCTATTATACTGGGGATACTTCAGTAACGATGGATATGCAGATTATTGGGGATTTGTATAAGCCTGACTTAGTGATCTTGCCGATAGGGGGCTTCTTCACGATGGATCCGCGGCAAGCGGCCTACGCGCTCAAGCTGATTCGGCCTCGCTACGCGATTGGCTGTCACTGGGGAACTTATCCCATCTTGACAGGTCGGCCTGAGACCTTACGGGAATGCTGTAAAGAGTTTGATGTGACAACGGAGATTATTCCTTTGCAGCCAGGGGAATCGGTGAGTTAGGGGCCAGCCAAAAGGCCTTTGCGGGTCTGCACGCAGACCGCAAAGGCCTCTCTGCTTAAAACCAAAGAAAGGCTTAGATGAAGAAATACGACAATAAGGATTGGGCCCGCTTAACCTTCGTTTATCACGGGACAGTCTTACCACGGATTTGGCGACGGCTGTTAGCGATTGCCTTAATTGCTTTAGCAGTTCAACTTCTCTCGTTGGTTGGCATTCGCATCCCCAAGTTTGAGTCGCTGGGGCATACCCTGATTGGCTTATCGCTGGGTTTGCTCATCGTTTTTCGCAACAACTCCTCTTATGACCGCTATTGGGATGGGCGCAAATCCTTTGGGGCAATCCTCAATGCGGGGCGCAGTCTGGTTCGCGCTGCGGTTGCGTATACCAATGAGTCCAAAGAAATGGCGACTTTAGTCACGGCCTATGTTGTAGCTACGAAAAGTCGTTTGCGGGGAGAAACAGCAACCGAGAAATTGCAAGAAATCCTCGCTCCTAGCCAGATGGCGCTAGTTCACCAAACCAAAAATGTCCCTCTAGCGATAGGTATTCAGATCAGCACCTTCATTCACAAGCATTTGGAAGCGGGCATTATCACACCTGAACAAACGATAAGTATGGAAAACCTCGTTACAGAGCTTTCTAATAATCTTTCGGCCTGTGATCGCATCCGTAATACCCCAATTCCCTTTTGCCATGCCGCGCATATCAATCAATTACTCTTTATCTATCTCGCAACTTTGCCCTTGGTTTTGGTTCCTGTTGCCAGTTGGACAGGCATTGCGATTTCAGTTATTATCGCTTTCGGGCTGATTGGGATTGATGCAGCGGGCATTGAGATCGAAGACCCTTTTGGCCGTGACCTCAATGATTTACCGATAGACGATCTTTGTGCAAGTTTTGAGTATGACGTAGAGTTTCTTGTTACACATATCATGCATAATCACTAACTATTTTGGAGATCTATTCAATGCTTTCTACACTTCACCAAAGCGATCCAGCGATTGCGGCGGCTATTGACGATGAGGTTCGGCGACAACACGACGGTTTAGAGCTAATTGCGAGTGAAAACTATGTTAGTCAGGCCGTCTTAGAAGCGCAAGGCTCGATTTTAACCAATAAATATGCTGAAGGTCTGCCAGGCAAACGCTATTATGCGGGCTGTGAATTTGTAGATAAAACCGAGCGGCTGGCGATTGAGCGGGCGAAACAGTTGTTTGGGGCGCAGGCGGTGAATGTTCAGCCGCATAGTGGAGCGCAGGCCAACATGGCCGTCTTTATGGCGCTTCTCCAGCCGGGCGACCCAATTTTGGGGATGCGCCTTGACCAGGGGGGCCACCTGACGCATGGCAGCCCCGTCAACTTTAGTGGTAAGTGGTATAAAACCAATTTTTATGGCGTAGACGCGGAGACGGGCCAAATCAATTATGACGAGGTAGCGCGGATTGCCCACGAAGTGCGCCCCAAATTGATTACATCGGGAGCCAGTGCCTATCCGCGCATCATTGACTTTCCGCGTCTGCGAGCCATCGCCGACGAAGTAGGGGCTTTGCTCCTCGCCGATATTGCCCATATTGCGGGGTTGGTCGTGGCGGGCGAGCATCCAACTCCCGTTGGCTTTGCTCAAGTTGTCACGACAACGACGCATAAAACCTTGCGGGGGCCTCGCGGCGGGATGATTTTGTGCGATTCGGCGTATGCTAAAGCGCTTAACAGCAGTGTTTTCCCTGGAACGCAAGGTGGCCCGCTGATGCACATCATTGCGGCGAAAGCTGTTGCTTTTGGCGAGGCTTTGCGCCCTGATTTCAAACTTTACGCTCAGAAAATCCGCCAAAACGCGCAGACACTGGCTACTGAATTAACGGCGCGAGGGATAAAGTTGGTCAGCGGCGGCACTGATAATCATCTGATGTTGGTTGATTTAACACCATTAGGGGTTACTGGAGCGCAGGCCGAACAAGCCCTGGAAGCAGCAGGGATTACGGTCAATAAGAATTCTATTCCCAATGACCCGCAGCCCCCAATGAAGACTAGCGGGATTCGGGTCGGCACGCCCGCTGTGACGACTCGTGGGATGGATTCCGCCGAAATGGTGCGGATTGCTGGCTGGATTGTGGAAATCTTGCAAAACCTGGCCGACAAAAAGCTCCACCAGCGCGTGGCGACAGAAGTGCGTGAAATGTGTTGCCACTTTCCCGTTCCAGGGCATGAGGGTTATTGCGCCTAAAAGCCCCGAAATAAAAAGCAGGCACACATTTCGTGTGCCTGCGCCACCCCCTAAAGCATTTGGTTACTCCTGAATTAAAACTTTACACCCTTATTTTGGACATCTGATCTTTCCGTTATCTCTATACTTTTGCTTGAGCCTAGGCTAAAATTGAAAGATAAGATGGAAGTTGTACATTTTCTAAGCCTTTCTTACAGGTCTAACTGCTCAAACGCTCTGGGATTCCCTGAACTACTAATGATGAAGCGCGATCTTCTTCTCAAGTAACTGTAAATCCGAGATTTCTTCCACTTCCTCAAGGGGAAAAAGAATAACCGTTCCACTTTGAACTCTGCGATTATACTTGGTTTTACTGCGATGATCTTTCAGCCCACGTCTGCGATTCCGATAGACCGTCAGCACGATCCCACATTTGGAACACCGCAACACCACGGTTCCCTCCAGCCGATCATAATCCTTTGTTTCTTCCCGGGAGCGACAACTGCGTTTGGTTAGACAATAGGCTACCACTCCCGCCGCGTAAACTCGCTTTCCATTGCGGCACACGAAATCTATGTCGTCTTGCGAGAGATTTCGCTGGCTCATCCGCCAAGCCGCGTGATAGGTAATTTCGATCATGGCACGCCTGCTACTTTTCATATACTCAAAAGTGTATCCACTTAATTTCCAGGCAATTTCCTAGCGAATTTCCGTCCCCCGTGGCTGCCCAGTTTGGCGGGCCTGCGCCGCCCTGAGCTTTTTTGAGGGCCGTTGGCCTAAATTTGCGCCTGGGATGCCCAGCTAAGAACTTCCTTGAGTAGGGAACGGCTTTTTCATTATACGAAACCGCCCAGAGAAAGTCAAGGAATTTGTAAGATTGTGTAAAGATTTGGTTAGTTTTGGCCGGTTAAACCTTCCGCCCCGAATATTTGAACACTGGAGACCTTTGTGTTACAATGAAGGCACTGTGGGCCTTCAGTTTACCTGTTTTTCGCATGAATATCCTACTCCTCTGTCAAGGCGTTCGTAAATGATTCAATAGAAAGGTTTTTCACGATGGCTTTACCGATTGATCTGACCGATGACAAATTTGAACAGGTGGTTCTCAAAGCTGAAATTCCTGTTGCGGTTGATTTTTGGGCCCCTTGGTGTGGCCCGTGTCGTATCGTAGGCCCAATTTTGGATAGACTTGCCGAAGAGTATAATGGTAAATTGTTGGTTACGAAGATCAACACCGATGCTCAAAAAGAGCGAGCGGCTGAACTTGGAATTCAAGGCATTCCAACCATCATCATCTTCAAAGGTGGCAAAGAATTTATCCGCATTGTCGGGGCCAATAAAGAAGATAAATACCGCGAAGTCTTTGACAAAGCGCTCGCCTAGCCCGCCAAGTCGTTCAAACCTTTGCCTAACCAATTAGGCAAAGGACTTTCGTACAGTAAAGTAACATTCAAGTGCCAAGAAGCCTTGTGTTTTCAGGGTTTCTTGGCTTTTTTAACGTAATGAACAACCCAATTCGCTTACAAAAAGTTTTAGCGCAGGCGGGCATCGCTTCGCGCCGCGCTTGTGAGGCGCTCATTCTTGCGGGGCGCGTGGCCGTCAATGGCCAAATTGTGCAGGTGCTTGGAACCCAAATTGACCCTGCCCACGACATCTTGACCGTGGATGCCAAACCGGTTCAGTTGCCGACAAATTTCACTTATCTGCTGCTCAATAAGCCTGTGGGAGTTGTTTCAACGGCCAATGATCCACAAGGTCGCCCAACCGTAGTTGATTTGGTGGCGGCGGCGGCGCGACTTTTTCCCATTGGCCGCTTGGATGCAAAGAGTGAAGGGCTTTTGCTCTTGACCGATGATGGCGACCTGACTTACCGCCTGACGCATCCTAAATTTCAAGTTGAGAAAGAATATCATGCGCTTTTAGACCGTGAATTGGCTCCCGAAGCACAACGGCTTTGGCGGACAGGTGTGCGTCTCGCTGGGCAACGAACTGCTCCCGCACAGGTCGCAACGCTGACTCAGGATGCCGAAGGGGGTTGGGTTTGGGTGAAAATTGTGCTTAGGGAAGGGCGCAAACGGCAGATTCGAGATATGGCGCGGGTGCTGGGCTACACGGTTCTGCGCCTGATTCGGGTGCGCGAAGGCCCCCTTTTATTGGGCAATCTGCCCGTCGGCCAATGGCGCACCTTGAGTCAAGAAGAAGTCCAAGCGCTCCAGGCCCATAGTCTCCTTTCGCCTGCTCAACACAGAGACGAGTAAGGTTTGCAGAAATGATCACCCTTGAAGAAATCTTGGCGGCGGGAGGGCAATTAAAGGCGCGAGGCGCAGTAACTACCTTTCGTGATTTTTCCTACGATTCGCGGCAAACCCAGCCAGGCGAACTTTTTGTCGCCTTCCGCACGCCTCACGCCGACGGCCACGATTACATTGCCGCTGCCAGAGCAGCTGGCGCAACGGGAGTCTTATGTACGTGGCCGCCTGGCGGAGCAGAAGATTTCACTGTGATTCTGGCCGCTGACCCAACGAATCTGCTTCAAACCTGGGCGGCACAGCGGCTGGCGAAAATTAAACCTGTGGTGATTGGCGTGACGGGGAGCGTTGGCAAAACCACGACCAAACGTGCGATTACGACCTTACTTGCCGCTTTGGGGCCAACTTTTGGCAGCCGGCAAAGTTTTAATTCTTTGTTTGGGCTGCCCCTTGCGCTGGCGCGGCTGCAAGAAAAGCATCAATTTGCAGTCTTAGAATTTGGGGCCGACAGGTTTGGGGAAATTGCCCAATTAGCCCACCTTTTCCCTCCGCAGGTCGCCGTGATCACGAATGTTGGGAGTGCCCATCTCAAAGCTTTTGGCTCGCTGGCGGGCGTGGCACAGGAAAAAGTCGCTTTAATCCAGGCTTTACCTAATACGGGTTGGGCGATTCTCAACGGCGACGATTCTTACACCTTGCGAATGGAGGCGCAGACGAAGGCTTCGATTCTTAGGTTTGGGCAGACGGCAGCCTCTGAGTTGTGGGCCAGCGCGCTGCGCTTTTCTGTTCAGGGAACCTACCTGAAAATCCATTGGCAAGGCCACCCAAATTTGGCTTGTCCGCCTGGCGAAGCCGAAGCCTTTTCTCCTCTTTTAGGTAAACCTGCAGTCAATGTAGCTTTAGCAGCGGTTAGTGTCGCCTTAGTTTGCGGCCTGGATTTGGCTTCGGCGACAACGCTCCTGCGTCAAGTGCGGCCTGTGGCTGGCCGTCTTAATCTCTTGCCCGCGAAGAATGGAGCTATGCTCCTGGATGATTCTTTTAATGCAGCTTTACCTTCCACGCTGGCCGCCCTCCACACTTTGGCTGTTTTGCCGGCCCAGCGGCGCGTGGTTGTGCTGGGCGAATTGAACGATTTAGGCATTGAGGCTCCCGCGACTTACCAAGCGCTTGGCGAAGCGGCGGGTGCGGTAGCGGATTTGTTGGTTTGCAAAGGCGATTGTGGGCTTCCAATTGTCCAAGCGGCCCGTCAAGTGCAACCGCAACTGCAAACGGCGATTGTCCATACGGCGGCGGCGGCTCTTAGTTGTTTAGAACAAATTTTGGGAAAATTTGGGCCAGGCGATCTTTTTTTGGTCAAAGGGAGCGCCTCTGCGCGGATGGAGCGGATTTCTGCGGGCCTGCTGAGTCCCGAAAAAAACCCAGCTTCCGTTTTAGTGCGCCAAGAACCTGGCTGGCACAGCGTAAAAATTGCGGCTCCAGACCGCCCGACCTGGGTGCGAATCGACCTGGACGCGCTGGCGACCAACATTCAGCACTTGCGCTCGCTTACGCGAAGCCCTTTGATGGCCGTGATCAAGGCCGATGCCTATGGTCACGGAGCGATTCGGGTGGCGCGGGTGGCTTTGGCAAATGGCGCGGTGGCTTTAGCAGTAGCAACTTTGGGCGAAGCACGAATTTTGCGCGAAGCTGACTTGACTGCCCCGATCTTAGTTTTGGGCTACACGCCACCCTGGCAGGCCCGTGAAGCCATTTGGTTAGATGTTATTTGTACAGTCTTTGATCTGGATGCAGCCAAAGCATTTTCGGATGCTGCTCTTGCTTTACAAAGTCAAGCTAAAGTTCACATCAAGGTTGATACGGGGATGGCGCGGCTGGGGCTTCAACCCAATGAAACGGGCGGATTTTTGCACGAATTAGCTTCTTTGCCCAATTTGGAAGTTGCGGGGCTTTTTACGCATTTTGCGACGGCGGACAGTGCCGATGAGACTTTTGCGCGGCTTCAGCTTCAGCGCTTCACAAAGCTTTTGCAAGAAATAACAAAAGCGGGGTTACGGCCCCCGCTCGTTCATGCTGCGAATAGTGCTGCACTTTTGCGCTTTCCTGAAGCTCATTTTGATCTCGTGCGCCCTGGAATCGCTTGTTATGGCCTAAATCCCTCTGCTGAAACTTTATTGCCTTCAAGGATTCAGCCGATTCTCTCCTTTCATACCGAAATCGCGCAAGTAAAAAAACTCCCTGCGGGCGTGCCACTTTCTTATGGTTGCACTTTTGTTACGCCTCGGCCATCGCTTATCGCAACGATTCCCGTCGGCTACGCCGATGGTTTTCGTCGTTTTCCGCCCTGGCGCGAGGTTTTAATTTGCGGCAAACGAGTTCCAGTCGTCGGAAGAATCTGCATGGATTATGCGCTAATTGACGTAACAGACATAGCGAAGATTAAGCGCGGCGACCCTGTGGTGCTGATTGGGCAACAAGGAGCGGCCCAAATCACGGCTGATGAAGTGGCAACTTGGTTGGGAACCATAAATTACGAAGTTGTCTCGACGATTTTGCCGCGTGTGCCCCGCGAAACTGAACGCTAAAACTGATTTAAGAATGCTCGACGAGCGTTACAGCCACAATCTTTGCCTGTTATTTGGGTATAGGCGGTGGCTAAACTACCCAAACCAGTCAAATGGGTAAAATTAGCGATTGCATCGCCAAGTTTTCCCGCTCTGAGGTTAGTTTTTAGCTTCATTCTAAACTCCCTAAAAAGCTATTTCTTGGGAATTTCGATGATTCGCTTCACGGAAATGATGTTTGGTTGCCTGGAAAAGAAGGGAATCCGCCAGCCGATAACTTGGGCCTCAACCGCCAGATCATCTCTTTTTTCTGCCGTGGCCAATTGGGCCTGGACATCGCGGGAGTTGAACTTGAAGATCAACCAGCTATCGGTATTCTCGTAAACTTGCGGAATCGGAAGGTTATTCCGATCCAATTCGCGCTCAAGGGTTGTGGGGTTAAGTTTTTCACCAAGCACGATATATTTACTAGCGAAGTTTAGGTCTTTTTCCTCTTGAATGCGCTCAGTTTTTTGTACCCGAAAGACTACCGTATGGCTCGTAGCGTAATATGAGCCAATGCATCCACAGAAAATGACTAAGAAGACAGCAACTAGTCCTATCACAACCTTTTGAACATTCGTAAAACAACCCTTTAGATTGTTCGTGGCTACATCGAGGGTCTTTCGGAACTTATCTTTATTATCGCTTTCCATGCGAGAAGCCTTCTTTCTACTTTCATTCTAATTGCGTGCATTTTCATGCCTAAGCCCCAGGTTGCCCACTATTTCCCGGACTGTTTGGATTGTTTGGTCCTATATTTGTGATCTTGCGTTGGAAAACCCCCAAGATCTTACGGGTGTTTTCGTGATAGAAGCCCAGCATAAAGGAAATAGCGATAATAGATTCAATGTTTGCAGTCTTTAGCGAGACATTGATGTCTGAAACGTTGAATTCTACGGCTCTGAGCAGCGCGATAACTACAACTGTAATTGAGACCCCCATCGCAATATCGCCGATGGTGTTGCTCACAATCTCCAGAATCTCAATTTTATGGCGTTCCACCACGATTTGGGTTAAGGAATACTCAAGGCGCGCTAAGACTCCAGCCAGGCCCCACATAATTGCTTCAATCAAAACCGAGGCCGATGAAGCATCGGGGTTTTGGGGCGTAACACCGACAAAATTGTAGCTGGCCAATTGCTCAACTGTCGGAAAGGGCCAGTTTATTTGGTGAAAAATACCGTTACAGATGGTCACACTAATCATCGCAATAAATAAAATGACTTGAATGCTAATGACAGTGAAGACAAACCGATTGCCTTGATAAGGTTTTTCGGGATCAAACTTAGAATCATTTGCGTCAGGAGAGATTTCATCGATGTCGCCAGGTAAACCAGCACCCATAACGATGTTGCTTGGAATGATATTTGAACTTGTGGTTAGCTTTTCCTCGATCTTCTCCTGTTTCAGTTGGGCCAAATCAGGGAGGGGCGTAGTTACAAAGGTACTTTCAGGCTTGGGATCGGTTACGAGAGGCGAGCTAAAGATACTTTCTTGATTAAGTTTGTTTAGTGGCGGAGGACTAAGAGTGCTTTCTGTCTTAGGCTCGGTTGGTTGCGGAGAGCTAAGAGGACTCTCCACACTCGGCTTGACTAGTGGCGGCTGGCTATTGAATTCGGTTTGTAATGGAGGGTTTAGGATCATTTCCAACCCTGGATCGATGCCTGGTTCGATTGGAATCGAGGGGATATTTGAGTTATCGCTCATTATTCTTCCCTTTCGTTGCTAAACAATGAGGTTCTTGGGTTTGATCTCTACGATTCTTGGCTTTTTAGCTATTTATCTAGCCCCCTAAATAGGCTTTGCGGACTTGGGGACTAGCTAAGAGGTCTTTGGCAGGCCCTTGCAACACAATCTGCCCAGTTTCCAGAACATAACCCCGCGTCGCAATTGAGAGCGCCATCTGAGCATTTTGTTCGATCAAAAGGATCGTTGTACCTTGTTGGTTAATATCGCAAATGATTTTGAAGATTTGCGCGACCAGAATGGGCGCGAGGCCCATTGAAGGCTCATCTAGGGTCAGGATGCGTGGGCGACTCATCAAGGCTCGCCCAATTGCCAACATCTGTTGCTCACCACCTGAAAGTGTCCCGCCAGATTGGTTAAAGCGCTCTCTTAGGCGCGGGAAAAGCTCTAAAATTTGCGCTAGATCATGCCTAATTCCCGCTTGATCTTTGCGATTGAAAGCGCCCATTTCCAAATTTTCCCGGACCGTCATGCGCCCAAAAATCTTACGTCCTTCAGGGGATTGCGAAATTCCGCGTTTTGCAATCTCGTGAGGCGCTAGATTGTCGATTCGTTGCCCTTCAAACAGGATTTCACCGCTTCGCGGCTTAATAAGCCCGCTAATCGTATTGAGCGTTGTCGTTTTACCTGCCCCGTTTGAGCCAATAAGTGTCACGATTTCACCTTTTTCAACGGTGAAAGAGACACCTTTCAGCGCATGGATCTGGCCGTAGTAAGAATGAATCGCGTTTAAGGTCAACATCTATGCTGTGCTTGCTCCCCCGCCCAAATAGGCTGCAATGACCTGCGGGTTGGCCTGAATCGCCGAGGGTTGCCCTTCGGCGATCTTTTGGCCAAAATCTATCACGGTAATCATATCCGAAAGCGTCATTACAACTTTCATATGATGTTCAATCAGCAAGATCGTTAAGCCCAATTCATCACGGAGGCGTTGGGTCAAAGTGAGCATTTCGTTAGTTTCGCGGGGGTTCATGCCCGCTGCAGGCTCATCAAGAAGGAGCAATTTGGGGCGCAGCGCCAGCGCTCGCGCAATTTCTAACCGCCGCTGATCGCCATAGGAAAGGTTAGCAGCAATGATGGCCTCTTTGCCTTCCAGCCCCACAAAAGCCAAAAGTCGCTGGGCCTCTTTTTGCGTCTCGTATTCTTCCTGCCAGTAGCGCGGCGTTTGGAACAAAGCATCAAACAGATTAGTCTGGAGATGCCCATGCATCCCTAAAATGACATTTTCGCTGGTGGTCATATTCGCAAACAACCGAATATTTTGATAAGTGCGAGCAATTCCCCATCTTGCGATCTGGTCAGGCCGCATTCCGTGAATAGATTGACCTAAAAAGATTATTTCACCCTGGTCAGGAATTGAAAATCCTGTTAAACAGTTAAAGAAAGTTGTTTTCCCTGCCCCGTTAGGGCCGATAACGCTATGAATCGTCTTTTCTTGAATAGTTAATTCTAAATCTTTGAGCGCAAGCAAGCCCCCAAACCGTTTTGTTAGGCCATTTGCTGTAAGTAGCGCCATCTCGTTACTTCTTTTCTGGGGTAGGAAGTGGCCGAACGGGGAATTCAGGCTGGGCTGTTTTGTGCAAAATATGCTGAAGTGTTACTTCGGGCCAGAGGCCTTCGGGGCGATAAAGCATCATCGTAACCAAGACAGCGCCGTAAACGAGCAGCCGATATTCCTGAAATTCGCGCAGAAGTTCTGGTAAACCCACCAGTACCACAGCGCCAACCAACACCCCTGGCAAGCTGCCAATACCCCCTACAATGATAAGTGCAAGAACATTGATTGAAATCAGCAGATCAAAACTCTTAGGCACAACAGAATCAACCATTGAAGCAAAGATCGCGCCGCTTAAACCCCCAAACAATGCCCCAATGGCAAAAGCAGTGAGTTTAGTTGTTACACGATTGATGCCCATTGCTTGCGCGACATCTTCATCTTCTCGAATCGCCATCCAAGCGCGGCCTAAACGAGATTTTTTTAAGCGGGAAGCAATAAACCAAGCGATTAAGCAGCCAATGAGGATGAGATAATAAAAATGTTCGGGATTTTTAAAGGTAAATTGCGCGATTTCAGGTTTCCCAATGTTAGTTATCCCTTGTGCGCCGCCGAGGTAAGGCTTGAGAAAATCAGAGATCACCAAGATTCTGATGATTTCGCCAAAGCCTAAGGTTGCAATAGCCAGATAATCCCCCCGCATCCGCAGGATTGGGAGGCCCAAAATAATCCCCCCGCTCATGGCTATAAGCATTGAAAAGGGTAGGGCTTGCCAAAAAGAGAAATGAAAAATGCCGCTGGGCGAGGTTAAAACGGCCATAGTGTAGGCCCCAATGGCGTAGAAAGCTACAAAGCCCAGATCAAGCATCCCCGCAAAGCCCACAACTAGATTGAGGCCCAAGCCCATAATGATATAAAGCCCAACCGAATCAGCTACATTACTCAAGAAACTTTTTGACCAGAGCGGAAAGGTTAGCAAAAAAAGGATTAGCAAACTAAAAAGCAACTTTTGCAAAGGACTATTTCGAGATTCTGACGTTTCAGGCTTTAATTTCTGTTGTTCACGATAGGTTAGGAAGGCCCAGATAAGAATTCCCCCACAAAAAAGACTGCTTCCTGCACCAATGTAAGTTAGCCCACTACTTGTGAAAAGGGTTTTTCCAAAATCACCAGGAAGCAAAGAATTTAATATATCGCGGAGAAGGCCAAGTAAAAGGGTCAAAAGAAGGGTATTAAGCAGTACTCGTCGCCAAAGTTTAGGCAAAAGGGCAAAGAAACCCCCAAAAAGGCTCCAGCTAATGCCACTAACAATAGGGATGAGCAAACCAAGGCTTTTGCTTTGGCCCAAAGTAAGCAATTTGACGAGCGCAGGTGAAGCATGAGCAAATATTTCGCGCAATTGAAAATTTTGGGTCAGAAAAACTAAATCGCTCAGGCTCGCGCCCGTGATGCCGCCTGCAATAATGGCGCAGAGCAAGCCCGTCGCTGCTTTTTGAGCAACCTGAGTCGCTTTATAGCCCACAAAAAGGAAAAGTGTGAGCAAAAGAAGGTAGCCCATAGAGAGGTAATCGCCAATGAGATTACGTTTGGCAAAGGTTTCCAACATGCCCACAAGACAGATATGGCTTGCGACCAAACCGCCCAGAAGCCCAATCCGCAGTGCTGTCCTAAGTTCAGTTTTCATTTTCTTTTCTTTACCTAAGTTCGTTTGACAGCCAGGCGTTCGCCTAAAAGCCCTGTGGGGCGGAAAATGAGAATGAGAACAAGCAGGGTAAAGGCAATGACATCTTTGAGTTGATTCGCAGCGGGGATGCCTAAGCCGTCGAGGAACAGGCTGGGCCCTACAGCCTCAAAAATACCCAAAAGAAAGCCACCTAAAGCCGCACCAGGTACGTTGCCAATTCCCCCCATTACTGCTGCCGTAAAAGCTTTCATCCCTGGGACAAAGCCCATAAAGAAGTTGACTTGGCTGAAAATAAGCGCATAGAGTACGCCTGCAATCCCAGCGGTGGAGCCACCTACCGCAAACGTTATCGCAATCGTTTGGTCAACATCGACTCCCATTAAGGCCGCTGTTTCCAAATCTTCCGAAATGGCCCGAATCGCTCGGCCCGTTTTTGTGCCTTGAATAAAGGCGTAGAGAATGCCGAGCATGGCCAACGCACTCCCGCAAACCACGAGGAGCGTTTTCCGAATGCCCCAAAAATCACCTTTTAGAATGGCAATATCGGGGTAAACCTCGACTCCAGAGCCGTATAACCCTCGAAAAGTATATTGGAGAAAAAAAGAAGCCCCAATGGCCGTGATGAGGTTGACAAGGCGGGGCGCACGGCGGAGCGGGCGATAGGCGATGCGTTCAAGGCAAACCGCTACCGTAGCAGAGACAGCGGCGGATAGAAAGGCAATCACGAGAAGGCAAGGAATGGGATAGCGATTCAAAAGCATGGCTTTGTCAAGCGCCGCAGCGAGAAAATAGGCGCTGAAAGCCCCACTCATAAAGACTTCGCCGTGGGCAAAATTGATCAGCCGCAAAACCCCATAGACCATTGTGTAGCCTAAAGCGATAAGGGCATAAATCCCGCCTTGCGCGGCCCCGAAGATGATGAAATCAAGCCATTGTTTGACGGTATAGCGCTCAGTTAGGAGCGTTGAAATAGAACCAATAAGAACCAGAAGAAATAAAACTCCACCAATTATCCAGACAATGATTTGAGAAGCATCAATTCGCCGACCAAAGAGATACATAACCAATCTTTCTTTTGTTTATTTTTGTTGACAAAAGGGGGCAAAATAGACCTTGCCCCCTTTGTACTTAGTTATCAAACTTGCTTTATACCTTGGTCAGCCACTCATTCCACCGTTAGTTATCCATTCGACTACCTAGGCACTATTTTTTGACCGTTGGCGTTACTTTAGAAACTGGGGTGGTCTCAGTTTCTTCAGTTACGTCGGCTTCTGGGGTAGTCGCAGTTTCCTCGGTTGCCTCAGCTTCTGGGGTCTTAGAGCGCGAAGGCTTGGCCGGAGTTGCCTCAGTTTCCTCAGTCACATCGGCTTCTGGGGTAGTCTCAGTTTCCTCAGTTACATCGGCTTCTGGGGTCTTGGAGCGCGAAGGCTTGGCCGGAGTTGCCTCCGTTTCCTCGGTCACATCGGCTTCTGGGGTAGTCTCAGTTTCCTCAGTTACATCGGCTTCTGGGGTCTTGGAGCGCGAAGGCTTGGCCGGAGTTGCCTCCGTTTCCTCGGTTCCGTCGGCTTCTGGAGTAGTCTCAGTTTCCGCCGTCACTTTGGCTTCTGGAGTCTTAGCGCGTGAGCTACTTGAAGGAACTGTTTTAGTCAGTTCTTTGGTGCTGGTCAGTTCTTCGGTGCTGGTCAGTTCTTCGGTGCTGGTCAGTTCTTCGGTACCACTTATTCCTGGCTTCTCAGCTTTGGGAAAGACCTTCACAGGACTCGTGCCCAAATTCCAATTATCGGGACTTGGATCTTTAACCTGATAGATCGCAATTTTAGGATCAGCGCAGTCCCCATCTTCGTTACAGGTTAAGTTTCCTGTCAACCCTTTGAAATCCTTGGTTGCATAAAGAGCTTCTCGAAGGGCTTTGCGGGGGATATAGATTGTTCCCTTAGCATCCTGTTTGGCAACCTTTTTGAGCGCCGCAATGATGATTTGAGCTGCATCATAAGAATGAGCATGGTAGGTGGCCAGGGGTTTCTCACCATATTTATCCTGATATTTCTTCAGAAAGGTCTGGTAATTTTTCCCGAAAGCACTGAAATCAGCGCTGCTGATATACATATCTTTGGCTGCTGGGCCAGCGGCCTTGAGGAAATCGGGGGAGAGAAGCCCATCAGAACCAAATAAGACAACTTTTCCTAGCTCAGTGACTTCGCGGGCCTGGCGCGTAACAAAACCACCTTCAGCGGTAAAGATAGGATAGTAAATCATATCTGGTTTCTTAGTCACGAGTCGAGTCAGCACAGGGCCCATATCGGTGTCACCCGTGTTTACCGCTTCTTTGGCAACGACTTTACCGCCAAGCTCCTCGAAAACCTCGGTAAAGACTTTGACCAACTGCTCGGCGTAGGGGCTGCCGTCATGGATGGTCGCGGCTTTTTTGAGCTTCAGTTCGTTGAAGGCAAATTCGGCAGCGACGCGGCCCTGGACTTTGTCGTTATGGGCAGTCCGCAAGAAACCTGCCTGGTGGGTCGTGGGGTCGGTCAGTTCGGGAGCCGTGTTGGAAGGTGAGATCATTGACATCCCGGCGGCACTAATCACAGGTGCAAAGACCTTCGCTTCACTGGAGCATGTTGTTCCAACGAAGGCCACGATCTCGGTTTGGGTTTTGAGTTTACTGGCCGCAGCTTGGCCGCCTTCGGCGGTGCAGCCAGTATCTTCCCCTTTGAGTTCAATCGGATGTCCAAAAAGCGAGTCGCCGATGTCGGCAATTGCCAACTCAACGCCTCGTTTTTCGTCGATTCCCAAGGAAGCATTGGCTCCTGTACCAACAAGCGCATAGCCAATTACTAATGGCTCATCTTTTTTAATCTCTACTACCCCAAACTCGTCTTTGGGAGCTTCCTCGACGGTTTCAAGTGTCGCGGTGAGAGCTGCGCTGGCTTCAGGGGTTTCTTCGGCTTCAGGGGTTCCTGCGGTGGTCTCTGAAGTTTCTTCAGCTTCAGGGGTTCCTGCGGTGGTCTCTGAAGTTTCTTCGGCTTCAGGAGTTCCTGCGGTGGTCTCTGAAGTTTCTTCGGCTTCAGGGGTTCCTGCGGTGGTCTCTGAAGTTTCTTCGGCTTCAGGGGTTCCTGCGGCTTCCGGGGTCTCGTTCACCGCTGAGGAGCTAGGTTGGGGAGGTTGCGAAGCTCCATTACCGCAAGCGGAAAGCAACATGGCGAACAGCGCGATTAGGATAAGCAGACTTGATGGTCGCTTCATTCTTTAGAACATTCCTTTCTTAATACAGGGAAAATGGAAGAAATTTATGGTACAAGCAAGTGTTGATTCGGAGCCAAGGGTGAAAGTTCCTGGATCAAAGTCTAAAGTTGACTCGATTCAGCGTTGGGGAAGCTACCTGCGATGGTGGAAAAAGCATAGCAACCTTTCGTTCCAGACTATTTTAAGGGCTGACCCTGACTCCGGGATTATAGCATAAATCAGCCTAGAGGATTTCAAGGTTGTGTCAGTTCCTTGGCGCATGACAAAAATGGACTACCGATTTGTTCACGCCTGCAAGCGTTCTCTTACTTCTTGGCCCCACGAGCGCAATTCAGCTTGGTATTCGCCAAATGGGTTGGGAGTAAGACGGACATAATTCAAAGATAAAATATAGTTTTCGATATTTGAAATCTCTTCCCAAGAATAAGTGCGGTTGGAAGTGTCACAAAGATGGGACATCCAGGTTCCTGTATTAAAGTAGTAGCCAATACGCCCTTTTTTTAGGTTGATCGGCTCGCAAACGGGGCAATGGGTATGCCCCATAACCACAGTTTCAATTGTTGGGTCTTTCTCCATTATCTCACGGGCTGCGCTTTGGTAGGGATTTTCCTTTTGGAGCCACCCCAAAACAGCAGGGCCATTCGAGCTAGGTTCCTCAAAAAGCGTTTGCGATTGCACTTCGATTTGCATGTTGGCCCAGATTCCCAAATCAGTTGGGCTTTCGAGTTCCGCCTCAAAATCTTGGCGAAAGCCAGAGTCGCGGAGCCGCTGTTGAATGTAAGCTTGAATTTCGGGTTCCTGGACATTTTTAACCAAGCTCTCGTAGGACTGCTGGTTTGGCTCTCCGGGACCAAGCACGGGAATGAGAGGATTAGCGAGAAAAAATTTGACCACAAGGGCCATTGCTTTAGCTGTAAACTCAAAATCGTTTTGGATCCCCAGCTTGATAAAGCGCAAAATCGGCTTGAAATTATCAACAAACTGGTATTTAGGCTCCAAGAGATTAACTACTCGATCAACGAAGAGGGAGCCCCAATTCCGCTTTAAGCGCTTTTTACCATGCTCATCCCATGCAAAAGGGTCTTTCATTTGATTGCCAAAGCAATTTGCACGGTCCCGCTCATGGCCATGTTCAATATGAACTTTTCCCCGCTTGGCATTCCCTACAATGTAGCAAAAGTCTTTGCGCGAAAGTACTCCTAATGTAGCAGCTGGCTGGAGATTTGCGGAAAGAAGTTGCCAAACCTCATCCCAGAGGAGATCAACATCATGATTGCCCACAATAATGGTCAGATTATTCCCATCTTGGAGAAATTGGCGCAGGCGGTCAAAGACTTTAGGATGGCCACTAGCGATGTCGGGCCGCAGTCCCAGCATAACTTTGGTCCGTTCCAAAGATTCCGCTTCGGTTGCGCCAAGGTGGTCGGCAGGTGAACAAAGCCCGATTTCGGGAAGAATTTGCAGATATTCAATGAAGTCGCCAGCGATAACCAATTCAACTGGCTGTTGGCTATTGCTAATGTGGTCAATAAAGCGGCAAAGAAGATTATCAGAGCGGAAATCCTCTAAGACATTCCAATTATTTGTATGAGCATCGTATCCGGCCCCAACGTGGATGTCGCTGATAACGTAGATGATAGGATCCACCAGCAACCTGCTACTTTCTAGGTGTGAAAAGGCGCACCATGACTAAAGAGATAAAATAGAGAATGCTTGAGTACCTAGAAGACAGAAGTATAGCAGAAAGCGCATGGGAGTGCAAGAAGAACTTGCGGCTGGGGGAAGCAAGGGCTTTTCAAACTTTGGAAAATAAGAAAGCGTATGCAAAAACTGCATACGCTTTCTTACATCTTATGGCGGGGACGACGGGATTCGAACCCGCGTTCTCAACCTTGACAGGGTTGCATGTTAGGCCTCTACACCACGTCCCCAAATTTGGTGACCCCAGCGGGATTCGAACCCGCGATCTCTACCTTGAGAGGGTAGCGTCCTGGGCCGCTAGACGATGGGGCCTTTGCTCTAAACAACGAGAGGCATTATAACACAAGCCAGAAAACTTAGCAAGGCCAATTTCAGTTAAAAAAAAGCCGTAAAAAAAGACTGCCACTTTAATTTTGAGAGGTCAGTCTTTTTCTTAATGTTTCTGGTAGCGGTGGCTGGACTCGAACCAGCGGCCTTCGGGTTATGAGCCCGACGAGCTACCACTGCTCCACACCGCGAAAGGGAAGGCAAAGGAAAGGTTGTAAAAAAGAAGAAAAGAGATGAGTGCAT
>Ga0316611_1000065_pt1 | contig 47417 bp, 38 predicted proteins | sample MIS2016202_MG_FD_207675 | JGI IMG/M metagenome (GOLD analysis project Ga0316611, IMG submission 207675) | Microbial mat bacterial communities from Middle Island sinkhole, Lake Huron, Michigan, United States - MIS.2016.202 | ecosystem: Environmental > Aquatic > Freshwater > Lake > Sediment... | reverse complement strand
TGAGTGATTTAATCAGTTTTTTCTTATCATATTCACCTTTTAAAATCTTAATAAATGTCATCATTCCTAAAATAGGAATAGTAAGTTCTGCAATCACCAATACCATAGAGACGGTTCTGAATTTTGCGTATCCTGGAAAATAATTAATGAATAGTGTAGAGAACCACTCTAAATTTTTGCCCCAGGCCAACAATATTGAAAGACAAGTAGCTGCAACAATCCACCATTTGAAAGTACCTCTTATAATGAAAAGTCCCAATACAAATAGGAAAATTATAACAGCACCTATATATACGGGGCCAGAGGTAAAATATTGATCGCCCCAATAGGTAGGCATTCTTTTTACAATTTGATTAGCATTCGGATATTGATTTGCTTGCAACCATTTGTAGGATTCAGAGTTTTTACCAACATCTTCAGTACCTCCTCCTAAAAAATTTGGAATAAATAAATTGAAAGTTTCAGCTATTCCATAGCTGTATTGATCCAGGATATAGCTTTTATCCAACCCTGAGGTTTTATCTGCTGCGTCTGAAGTTAATTCTGACTTTCCACGAGTGGAAATTTTACCGTATTCGTAAGTAAGAAGAATATTTGTGATATTTGTAAAAACAGCAATAATTGCCACTACCATTAGTATTGTACCCGCTTTTGTAAATTGCAGAATTCGTTTTTCTTTAAAGGCATAAATAAACTCTACAATTCCAAAAATCATGATTATTATGGCAGTGTAATAGGTTATCTGAAGATGATTGGCATTTAATTGAAGTGCGAGAAATAAAGCGAATATAGCTGCTCCCAGGATAAAACGGCCCCTGAAAGTGAGAATTATTCCTGCAAGCATTGGAGCCATAAAGCTCATTGCATGGGCTTTTGAATTATGTCCGGCAGCCTCAATAATAAAAAAATAAGAGGAAAAAGCAAAAGCAAGGGCTCCTGCTACTGCTACCCAAATATTTGCACCTAGAACCAGCATTAGTATATAAAACCCAACTAGACTTAAGAAAAGATACATTGCCGGAACAGGCATTTTTAGGGTGATAATGCTGTTGAGTTTTTTAGCTACATTATTATGATATACTACTGATATCTGGTAAGCTGGCATTCCGCCAAACATGCTGTTAGTCCAAAGGGCTTCTGTACCGGTTTTTTCCCGAAAGTCGTTTATCTCTTTCGACATACCTTTGTACTGCATAATATCGCCTTGTTGTATTACTTTGCCTTCGAGAAGTGGCGGGAAGTAAGCGAATGCAATAACAATAAAAACCACAACCGCTAATAAGTGGGGGGCAAGAAGCTTTAAAATTTTCATTGAAAGAAGGGTTTCGGGTTTGTTTTATTCTTTAATTTCTTCAAAGTCGACGTATTCTCCTTTGTCAGTATTTACATGTTTCTTGGAGGAAGAAGGATAGTTAATAGTTACATCACCTTCTCTTTTTTGTGCAGTTTCTTTTTTTGAATAGTTTTGGGCTTGAGAAACTTTGTGGTTTATATAGTTTCCTAAAAACATAGGTAAAAGGTAGCGAGTAAAGAAGCGAATTATCAAATATATAATCGCAAAAACTATAAGCGTTCTAAATAAGCCAATCATGCGAGTGAATTTTGTCGCAAGTTAGTTACTTTTTTAAGCAATTAAAAGAGATAGAAATAATTTAACCTTTAAAGATTGTTAAAAGGATACGATAAGTTGCTTGAAATTAGTTTATTCAAGAAAAGCCTTGTCTTTTAATAGTTTCCTTTTGGGATTTGCCCCAAAAACCAGGTTAAATCCTAACCGGAAGTTTCCATTTTTCGCATAAACAGGAATAAATCCAAATTTCGAATCTTTTTGTTTATTATAAAAAATAGGAATTCGCTCGCTCATTAAATACATTTGAAATGGGCCACTGCGCAGAACTATCCCAACCCCAAGGTTGTCGTAGCTCCTGTCAGCAATTGTATAACTTAAGGTAGTCCCAATTACTTGTGAAGGATAGAGTGTTACTGAACCTGTAAATTGTTGGCGAATAGTTTTAAAGATATATTCGGTTCTTGATAATGCACTTAGCTTGATGAACCGTGAAGGCATAAAAGAAACCCCAACATAGAGCTTTGGCGATAGTAATGTCGAATAGGGATCGGAGGATGCTGTTAAATCGTACACTTGTTTTAACGTGTCAATTAATGCTTCACCAATATCGATGGAGTCGTTGGGGTCAATTTTAATTCCTTTGAAGGAATACTCCCCACTTCCTGATAAATTGGTGGTATTCGCTTTCCAGTTTATAAATCCTAAATCCAATAAACTGGCCGAAATGGATACCTTATCGGTTGCATTAAACTGAAATCCTATATCGAAAGCAAATCCTTTGTTTTTATTTAAAAGGACCAGGTCGTTTATGATATCACTATTATGTTTAAATTTTTCGAACTTGATGCTGTCGGGCTCTCCCAAACCATCGGTGTAGACTTTTAGATGAGGGGCCGACATATTAAGCCTGATGGCAGAGGCAATATCTATTGATTCCCAGGTAGGCTCAGATATTGTTAAATCAGTTTGACGAGATGAAAGGTTCATCTTTCCGAACAAGAGTTTCCCACGTAAACCAAAAGACATTTTTTCATTAATTTGTTGAGAATAACCAATGGAGTATTCGCGGTAGTACATGGCACTAATACCAAAATTGCTAAAATCGTAAGATTTCCCTACCTCAATACCATCGTATGCAAATTGCACCAGGTCTTTCGGAATGGATGCATTCATATTCATTTTTTCGGACATCAGGAAAGAGATATAACTATTGCCTAATTTAAATCCGAAAGATGCTATATCGACTTGAACATCTGCATACACCGAATTCAAATCTTTAAGTTTATCAATAGTTGTTTTTGTAATTTCGGGAGAGTATAGCGGATATACTAATTGGTTGATGGATTCGTTAAAAATAAAAATATCACCGAAACCAAGAGCATTATTCCCTCCATTAATTTCAATGCCGGATAATGCAGGAGCTCCCAGATACAAAGCGCAACCTGGCTGGTGGGCAGGATTTAGCTGATTACTTTGGGGGATCCGGTCGAAGAAATATAGAGAATTGTTTTGCTGTCCATGCAATGCACTGAGAACCGATACCTGAAGAAGCACCACCGAAGCAAAAATAGAAGTATATCTTTTATTCATTTTTTACAGTATTGATCAGTTTTCGATAAATTCCAACTCTGTTTGAACTCCAAAATTTACGTTAAGCGAATAGGTTGAAAAGAACTTTACAAAGTCTTTTCCCTGGTTGGAAGTTATAATTCCGGCTTTTACCAAAGCATGTCGAACATTTTTCAGTTTAGATATACGCGATTTGATAAAGGATACATCTGTTTGCTTTTTTACCGGAGTCACTACCTTTCCCTGAGCATCTAGAGTTCCAGACCCGATGAGCGGTTGATCCGATTGCTTAAAAAGGGTATCGATAACCTGATAATTTTGATCCAAAAAATAAACCTGAAGGTTTAGGTCGAAGGGCATGCCATTTTCGAAGGAAGAATGAATTAAAAGAGATTTAATATGCGTAGTATCTTCGAGTGCATCACCCAAATCCATATCCATTGTGTCGCTTATTTCGAGCAAACCAGTGCGAAGGTGCAAAGGGATTTCGATTTCCATATCCATGTGAATCTTACTGGAATCGGTAATGTAATTATTGACCTTTCCCCCCGGATTTGCACTGGCTTTTATTCCGTAATTGAAAATATTTGGGGCAATAGCCATGGCATCCTGAAAGTTGCTGGTTGTAGAATTAAAGGTAACACTATCTTTAGCTGTCAGACCTATTGTATTGGGATAAGAAATATTAAAAGGATTTGCTGCTGGCGTAAAACCTACATTTACTGTTTTATTATTTTTCTCAGAAATGGCGCGAACATTAAAAAGTTCGACTCGTGCAGGCACACCAAAAGAATTTGCGACGATTAACTTTATACGGGGGTCAAAAAACTCGAGGTTGAAATCAGTAGCATTCTGAAAAAATGGCATTTTTATCCCAGCCTGAAAATTCAGCAATTGCAATTGGCCAATATATCCAAAAAGTGAAAGGAACTTAATGTCGTTAAAGTTGATGTCGACGGTAATATTATCTCCTACACTTACTCCATTGCCCGTGTTGATAAGTTTTGCCTTAAAGTCGTATTGTAATAAATTATCGGTTCCGTTTGGATGTGTTAAAGCAAAGGTATAACCCGATAAATCGTAAGCAGTTGTATGGGCATAAGTTCCGTCGGATTTGTTAATATCAATATCGATTATAAGGGGTTGTTTATTTTTTGTTAATTGAGGAATCGTAATTCTGATTGAACCTAAAAATTTATAGGAGGAAGAGATGTTAAATTCCATGGCGCCCGATTTTAGTTTCACACTATCGATTATTTCGCCATGGTCGAATGAGAAAGCATATTTATTCGTCCTGTTTAACTTAATTGTGTCAATAATTGGGAATGGAGGAAGTGCATAGTCCGATTCCAGAAGCACTTCGTGGTAATTTTGATCGGGAATTTGTAAAATATCGGCTGCTTCTCCCGAAAGAATTTTGCTGGTATAAACCAGGCTCATGAAATTTTCTGCATCTGTGCGGATATTCTTAGCCGAATCCTGCGACTCTATTAAGTCTTCCAGATTTAATTCCCCATATGCTACTGGAATTCCAAGCTTGGGATTCCAGTACATTTTTTTGGAAATATTATTCATGTCAATTTCATCTTTGACACAGGCCGTTAAAATAATTAGGATGAATAATGGAATAAAATATGCCGTATTTCTGAAACGAACCTTTTCTTTCATATTGCCAATGGTTTTAGAATGAAATGAAACCTTCGTTATAGAATACAAGCTCTAAGCATTCTACTCGAAGTCTCATCTAAGCAAAATTTGACTATTCTACGGAGTAACAGTATAAAATGTTATTGTCTCCGATATACAAGTTAAGGGTATTGGAAGGATTTTCCAAAATTTCGTAGGTCAATTCGGAATTACCTTTAAGGGGAGTTCCTGGCATAGCTTCGCCAGTATTGTACATGAGGTGTATTTTGTCGGTTATGGTATCGGTATACGATATCAAATAACTTGAATCGTTAAGAGAAATAAATTTTGGACGGGTATGGAATTTTCCGTCGGTCATGTAATTTACAATTCGGGCTCCTTCATTATTATAAGCTTCAAACTTATTATTGTAGCAAAAAAGGATATCGGCAACTCTATCAAAATTAATATCCTGGATTAATAAGTAATGAGAATGAGGATAGATTCCCGTTTTTTGAGTAGTTACCTGACCATTCAATGCTATCATATTAATAGTTCCTGTTGAATCGGTAGTTAAAAATTGGTTGGAAGTTCGGGTTTTAGTAGCAGCTAAAATTGAGTTTGGAGCTTTCGATACAGGTATTGATGTGGTAATTCTGGACTTTCCTTTTCGGTCGAAAAAATAGAGTTGTTTGGTGTCGCTGGCAGTTATAAAGTCTTTTCCATTGAATGTGAAATAATCAATAGTACCTTCATAATTGCTACTGAGAGCCGGTTTTTTCCAACCTTCCACATCTTTTCCAGTTTTGTCCAGGCAATAAATTAAATTATCGGTACCAGGAATTAAGAAACGATAGTTGCGGTTTTTGTCATAATCGAAAACACTCATTCCGCTTATAGCTTTAATTTTCAATTTTATGGGATATCCTTCAATATCTTTTCCGTTGCGATCGATAGCGTAAACCTGATCCTCCGTATTGAAAACCAGTTGAAGTTTTTTATTTCGAAAAAGATCTGCCTGGTATAGTTGGCCTAAAATTGGCTTTTCGATTTTTCGTTTCCATAAAACTTCGCCGGCTCCTGAAATTAGGTATAAGTTATTGGCTTTATCCTGACACATTAATTCATTTTTTCCTGAAATGTGATTTTTTACCAGATAAATAGGCGAAGCCAGCGGACTATCCAGTGGTACTCCCCATTTTTTAGTTAAATTCCCTTTCGACCTGGGGAGAAAACGTATAAAAGCATTATTGTAAAATAGATTGTCGTTGCGGCCAAACTGATATACAATTGCTTGAACCTGGCTCAATCCATATTTATATTGCGTTAGCATTTGCTCTGAAGTGTATTTCAGGAAATGGCGGTATAATTGAGGGGCATCAGGCGACAAATAAAAATAGAAGTAAGTGTCTTCGGCTAACAAATCGCTCAGATTACTATAATTTAAATCGATTGCCAAATTTTTTTGAGATGCAAAATCAGTTGTAAACGTATTAAGTGAAGATACTGAGTCTCCAAAAATTATGTAGTTATCGGCAATAGCACAATAGCTGTTTTTATTTAAACTAAAAAGTTTTCCAAAGAGCAATTGAGGAATATTGGCAAAACTGGTATTTAAAATATTTCCGGATAATGGTTGGGATTTAATCCTTGCGGTATTACCTGGGGACGAATCCAGGCTTTTATTATATTTTTCGATATTGGTTGCTAAAAACTCTTTTGCATCGCTGTTACTTTTAGTCTTTATAATAGTAAAAATGTTATAAGACAGCGAATCGCTTGAAGTCGGATTATAGCAAAATGCAATTTCTTTGTCGAATATTTTTTTAAAATCGCTAATGATATCAATTCCAAAGGACTTTTGATATGCTATTAAATTTTTATCAAAGTCACGATTCGTCTCATTTTTTTGTTGGTATAGGGAATAGTTGACATGAAATTTTTCGTAATCGCTTATACCTAATGCAAAAAAACCTTTGCTACCCGAAGGGAGCAAGTTTGGTAAAGTTAAGTTAAATGGCTCCTGATCCTTAAAAATGTCGGCCAGTAAACCATTCGAATTTTCGGCTGATGAAAAGCCATTCAGGATAATTGCATCATTTGACACATTGCAATCCAGTTCCACCCAGTGTGCAAATTTCGAGATTGCCTGTAAGTCGCTGCGAAAGCGAGAGTGAATGAAATTTGATGCCAGAGTTGGGAAGTAATCAAAATTGAGATATATGTTAAATGGTGAACTTTTTCCGGCTGTACGAAGAATAGTTTCGAGCCCTGCTTTGGTGCGGATCGAAATATTTGATTGCGATTGGCGAATTACTTCTTCTACCAAAATTGGCGAATTGCTTAGTACAAACATCCCCCGGTAATAACAGTACGAAAAACTGGCTGACTTTCTATTGAAAATGCTGACATCATAAATGCGGGCATCTTCATATTTATGTTGGGTAATATTTCCTTTCGCCTGAACGGAATTTTGAATTACCTTATCGATAGCCCCAAACTCATTTTCGTTGTTCAACTTAAGGTAATAAACCATCTCAAGGTTATTTTTACCTACCGGATGTCCCGAGATTGCAATGGAATGCGGTCGTAGTAATATCGATTTTACTTTTGGATCTTTCGAGGCAAGTGAGTCGAGTAATTTTAATTTTTCGAGGGGATTACGAACAAAGGGGATATTAAAAAAGCTTTCGGCATCAATGGGAGGCTTGTGAATAAGGTTGAAGAGCAATTCCGGACGATTAATTTCGAAAACAACTGTTGCGTCGAAAGGAATGGCATCAATCAGAGAGTTTACTGAAACTTCTTTCTCACGAAAAAGTTTGTAAGAAAAATACCCTAGAAGGGCAATTAATAATAGGGTTAAAATAATTGGAATTTTTCGCAGCATGGTTCTTTAAGCTTATCACTTTCAAAAATAGACATATAATTCTGATTAGTTTCTACTTAAAAATTAACATTCGAACAAAGCTTTTAACAATTTAAAGAACCATAAATTGAACAAGGGTGTTATATTTACGGAATTAAATCGTGTTGCCAGATGAGAGTGTGCTTTGAAACAACTGTGTATTGTACCGTTTCCTCTGAATTGTATATGCTGGCATTGACTTTTACTATTTTAAATGAAAAAACTTTTTACATTATTTCTAAGTTGCGCTTTAGGCAAAGTTTCTTTTGGACAGGAAATTACCATTGTAAATGAATCAAATAGCTCTCCAATTGAAAATGTAGTTGTATTTAACAAAGATTTAAGTGTTGCTACTTTTTCGAATGATCGTGGTAAAGTTGATATCAGCAGGTTTAAAAAGGACGATTCTATTTATTTTAAGCATCCCTCATTTGAGCAGGTTGCCTTTTCTTTTTCGGCGTTGAAGGAGCGGAAATTTCTCTTGAAATTAGAACGCATCGATATCTTAATGGATGATATTGTTGTATCAGCTTCGCGATGGAAGGAGAAAAAGCGTGATGTTCCTTACATGATGGATGTCATTCCGCTTAATGACCCAAAAAATTTTACTGCGCAATCCTCTGCCGACATTTTAACGAATACGGGCAATGTTATGGTGCAAAAAAGTCAGGGTGGAGGCGGAAGCCCTATTATCAGAGGTTTTGAAGCGAATAGATTGCTTTTGGTTGTTGACGGGGTACGAATGAATAATGCCATATACCGCAGCGGCCACCTGCAAAATTCGATGACCCTGGATAATGGCGGACTGGAGCGTGTAGAAGTTATTTATGGCCCATCTTCTGTTATATATGGCTCCGATGCTTTGGGAGGAGTTATTCATTACTATACCTTTAATCCGCAACTCTCGGGCAGTAAAAGGGCAATATTTAAAATGAATGCTTCCACTCAGTTTGCTTCGGCTAACCAATCAAATATTCATAATGTGAGTTTTAATGTAGGGTTTAAAAGAATAGCTTTTCGTACCAGTTACACCCAAAGTAATTTTGGCGATATCCGAATGGGAAAACATCGAAACCCTTTTACGGGCGATGCCGGAAAGGTTTACACCAATACGGTGGTTTTAGATGGAAAAGATTCTGTGGTAGATAATAGAAACCCAGATGTCCAGCTTAAAACCAGCTATAAGCAATATGATTTGACTCAGAAAGTACTGGTTGCTTTAACAAAAAACCTCGAATTGGTGGGGAATATTCAGTATTCAACCTCTTCAAATATTGACAGGTTCGACGAGCTGACGAATAAAACGGATGGAATTCCAAATTATGCGACCTGGTATTATGGGCCACAGAACAGGTTTTTCTCCTCGTTGCGACTTCTTTCCACTTCCGAAAACCGCTTTTATTCGAATTTTACTACCACCGTTGCTTATCAAAATATAGACGAAGACCGAATCAATCGGAAGTTTAAACGAAACAATGAGCTTCATCAGGAAGAAGATGTAGATGTTTACTCGTTAAATATGGATTTTCTGAAATTTATTTCATCGCGAAACCGGTTGAATTATGGGGTGGAAGTAAATTACAACGAAGTAAGCTCCAAAGGGTTTAACAAAGATATTCGCAACGATTTAATAACGGATGCCTTAAGTCGTTATCCTGATAAAGGCAGCAATATTTTTTCCATGTCTGCCTATACAGGTTATAAGTGGACACCCTCAACCCGATATATTCTTTCAGCAGGGCTTCGCTATTCGCAAACCGAAATTTCTTCGAAATTTAGCGATGCCTATGACATGATGCCTTTTTCGAAAGTCAATATTTCAGCAGGAGCGCTTACGGGAAGTGGAAGTGTGATTTATCATCCGCATAGCGATTGGCAAGTATCCACCTCTTTTTCAACTGGTTTCAGAGCACCTAATGTAGACGATTACGGCAAAGTTAGGGCAAAAGATCAGGAGGTTACGTTACCCAATAATCAGTTGAAGCCCGAATATGCCTATAATGTTGAAATTGGTACGCAAAAAACATTTGCAGGCAGTTTCTCAATAGGTGGAAACTTTTTCTATACATACATTACAAATGCTATCGTAAATTCTTATGGAAGTATTGATGGAAAAGACTCGCTTCTTTATAATGGCGATATGTACCGCATTATCATTAATAAAAACAGTAATCGGGCTTATATAAGAGGCTTCAATTTCTTTTTGAAATATAATTTATCTGAAAAGGCCCGGTTTACAAGTAACATTAACTATACCAAGGGGCACGACATTTCAAATGATGTTCCGTTAGCCCATATTCCTCCAATTTTTGGAGGTTCGTCGGTATCGTATAAATTCAAATTTTTAGTAACAGAAATATCTTGCAACTACCATGGCTGGAAAAAGGTAAAAGACTATTCTCCCTTTGGGGAAGATAATTTGCCCGATGCAACCGAATATGGCTCTCCGGCATGGTTAGTTGCGAATTTCCGTTCAACTTTGAGTTTGGGAAAGATAATCCAATTACAACTTGCCGTCGAAAATATTTTCGATTCGTATTACAGGGTGTTTGCATCTGGAGTGAGTGCTCCCGGCCGCAATTTTATTATAACTTTGAAGGCAACTATATAATTCCATGGAAAGAATAGACCCAAAAATAGAAGAAAGCTGGAAAGCAGTGTTAGCTGAAGAGTTTGACCAGCCATATTTTAGTGAGTTGCGAGACTTTCTGGTTTCGGAAAGGCAGCAATATACTATTTACCCTCCTGGTCATCTGATTTTTAATGCATTCGATAAAACTCCGTTTAGCAAGGTGAAAGTAGTTATTCTAGGTCAGGATCCATATCATGGACCGGGGCAGGCTCATGGATTATGCTTTTCGGTACCTCAGGGTGTTCCTCCCCCTCCTTCTCTCGTAAATATTTTTAAAGAAATTGCTACCGATATGAAAATACCAGTGGCAAAACATGGGAACCTCGAAAAATGGGCTGAACAAGGAGTACTATTGCTAAATGCAACACTTACCGTGCGGGCCAATCAAGCAGGTTCGCACCAAAAAAAAGGGTGGGAACAGTTTACCGATAAGGTTATTCAGCTACTCTCGCAACAAAAAGTAGGATTGGTGTTTATCCTTTGGGGAAGATATGCGCAAGCTAAGGAGGTATTAATCGATACTCATAAACATTTTGTGTTAAAGGGGCCCCATCCTTCGCCACTGTCGGCGTACGCAGGTTTTTTCGGGTGCAAGCACTTCTCGAAAACCAATGAGCTGCTTCGCGACCAATTGTTAACTGAAATTGACTGGCAGCTATAAAAGGAGTTCAGTTACCTAAAGCAGAATGAATTTTCTACTTTTAGTTTCATTAAAGATAACTACCTATGAAGAGACCCATAACTTTAATTGCATTAAGTATTTTATTAGTATTCTCTACTTTTGCAGCCCCAAAAATTTCCTTTTTTGTTGAATTAAAAGGGCCTGAATTTCAGAAATTATTTGCCGACACAACGCTTGTTTCTCAATTGGTAAAAATGAAAGCCTCGTTACGCGTCGGGTTACTCGATTTTTCGCCTGAGCGCGCTCAAACAATTCAGAAACTTAATCAGGCCGGAATTCCTGTAATTGCATGGTTGCTGCTATCTGAAGAGGAAGGATATTGGTTTCATATGAATAATGGAGATAAGGCTGCCCAGCGATATGCCGATTTTAAAAAATGGACGGCTGAAAATAGTTTGAAGTGGGAGCGAATGGGTATTGACCTGGAACTCGACTTCAACGATGCCCGACTGATGGTTAAACATCCGTTTAAACTAGCTTGGAAAGCTTATAAACGATTGTACGATAATAAATCACTCCAAAAAGGAAGGGAAATTTACCAAAAGCTTATAGCCCAAGTGCAGACAGATGGATACGATGTTGAAAGTTATGTAATTCCGTTTATTTACGATGAGCGAATTGCCAAAACTACTTCTTTTCAAAAACTGTTGGGGTTGGTTGATATCCAAACCCCTAACGAAATACCAATGCTGTATACCAGTGCCATGGGAAAGCCATCTATTATACCGGCGTATCATCAAAAGGGGCAACCTGTAGCCTTGGGTATTACAGGAGGCGGTGTTGTGATTGAAGGCATGCGTCCAAGGTTTATGACTTGGGAAGAACTGTCGCGCGATTTGCTTATTTCAAATCAATATTCATCCGAAGCAATCATTTTCTGCCTTGAAGCAACTTGGGAAAACGGATGGTTGTCCAAAATACAGACGATGGATTATACCCAAACTCCACCCAATCTTTCTTTGGAATTAAAGGAACAGGAAAAATCCCGCAAGGCAATGCAACGCATCCTTGTAGTACTCGACCACCCATTTTGGATGACTGTAGGCTTATTGATTCTTTTTGCTGCTATGATATTTGTGATCGTAAAACTTATAAAACTTTTATATTCTGTTGTTAAGGGCAAAAAAATAAGCTGAATCAACACTAAATGAGTATTGAATAACTTGCTTAGATTTGAACCGCAAGGCAAATAGAAAGTGCAATTTTGGCAGCTATTCTCATTGAAGAGTGATAGAAAGTTATAAGAAGTTAGAAATTATCGACGGTGAAGGAGTTTTTTGAGTTTTTAAATCTTTGCCAAATCAGACTTGCATAAGATTATTGGATGGATTGGAAGAGTGCTGTAGGGATTAAAAAATCCGGGTTTTCGGTTCAGCGAATTCAGAACTTAGGATGTTTTTTCAAATATCAAAAAGTAAGGCATGAGGGGATTATTACATATTTGTAAATCTGATCTATTATAAAAATGGTTAAGAAGGTAGGTGGTTATTGATTTGGCGTTAGTATTGTTAAAAAAAGGATAGCATGACAAGTATTCATTGGAGACGATGTGATTATAGGATTGAAAGTTTGAAAATTACAGTTTTGGGTCTTGAAGAATCAGTTCAACAATTAAGGAAGAAATTGGATAAATCTGAATGGTATGACGGTTTTTGGCTATTAGAGGAATTAGAACCAATTTATGGGTTAATGTTTATTGCTCTTCAGAATTACATTAACAGTAGCATATATGATAGATTTGAAAGTTTAGATAAACAATATTTAAAATATAGAATTGGGAATCAAATAAAAGAAACAGGGAGAACTGATATTGAATTAATTATTTCAATTGCCAATTATTATAAACACAGAGACTATCCTGGAGATTTTAAGAAGGAGACTCTTAAAATTTTGGTTGATTTTAATCTTCAATTCGATAAAGAGGGAGATATTAAAGATTCTCCAATTTTTAAAGCTTTAGAAATGTTTTCTGAAAATTGGGATACAAATTTATTGATTAAAGCCGTTGAAGTTTGGAGAGAAAAACTTTGGACAATAATAGAGTAAAACTCTAACCGTCATATGCAATATTAAAGAATCCGAGATAGTCATTATGTTAAAAATTCTATCATGAGTTTTTTGGTTTGAGAACAAAAGCCTGTTAAAATGAATAGAATTTCGTCGTATATAAAGTTTTGATTTTTGCCACTTAGAATTGCTCTCGCTTAATTCTTCATATTTCTTTTACTCCTTGATACCAAATTTCCCTAATTAAAATAGCCAAATTTTCGCTAAATTCGTATGAGTCGAAAAGTAATTGAAATTTATGGGTTGGTATCTGCGGGTAATTTGTAAGTTAGTTTTACTATTCATCTTTAGTCTTGTTGGTGTTGCCATTCGAGCAATAGATTTAAAAGAATATTCGAACTATACCTACGAAAAGGGGCTTTCCAATAATTATGTTACATTCTTGTTTCAAGATAAAGACAAATTTATCTGGATAGGAACCAGCGATGGCTTAAACTTTTTCGATGGGAATAATTTTAAAGTATATAGAAATAAAGGAAACGATTCAACCAGTCTTTCAGATAATGCTATATCATGTATTTTTCAGGATAGCAAAAATAAAATTTGGATAGGAACCACAAGAGGAGGGATTTCAATATATAATCCCAAAACTGATGGGTTTATTCGAATGAATGATGTTTACAACAAAGGGAAACTTACGAATGGTTTTATTACCGGAATTGCCGAAGACAAGCTTGGGTTTATTTGGATTTCTACCATTTGGGGCTTAAACAGGTATAATCCTTCAAATGGTAGTATTGTCAATTTTTATTCAAAATATTTCGAGGCAATATTAATTAAAATCGCTCAAGCTAATAAAACAGTTGTCCCTCTTAATTTCATTGACAAACTTAAAAGGATAAAGAATGAAAGGGGGCTTTATTTAAAATCGGATGTTTATGCAATGTGCTACTCGGAATATGGTTTTGCCAAGGCCATAGAATTGATAGATTTTTTTACGAAGAATTCTGCCAGCACGCAGAATGAGAGTATTCTGGATAATAAGCTCAGAGCTGTTGAATCGGATGAACAAGGGAATATATGGTTAGGGTATGAATATGGCGGAATATCGAAAATAGATTGTCGCACATTAAAGTTTACTCATTATCTATCGGGTATAGATAGAAGTGTAAAGCAAAATAATGTGTTTTGTCTACTTCCTTTTCGCAACAAAGTATATGTGGGTAACCAAAGTGGAGAGTTGGAAGTTGTTGATATTCGCACGGGAAAATACACAATAGTTATGGCAAATGTTGGGAATATAAGTCAAATAAAAAAATTTGATAGTACCTCAGTTTGGATAGCTGCTCATCAAAATATTACTGTTTTAAATACAAGTAACAATAAGGTTAAGAACTTCTCCGATTTATTTCCTGAATATAAAAACATAGCAACTTTTGGTGGAGCGTCCTTATTGACCGATAGTCAGGGAAACAAATGGGTTGGTACTTATAACAAAGGATTCTTCTTAATGAATCAACCGAAAGGTTTTCACATGTTGAATAAATTGAATGCCATAGCAGATAATGAAGTACGACCAATTTTTGTAGATTCAAAAGACAGGATATGGATTGGTTATTTGAATCCATTAGTCGAAATATTTGATGCAAACTTTAATAAAATTAAAACTCTTACCAAAAGCAATAATGCTGGTCTAAGGGGGACTGAAATCTTCCAGTTCCGTGAAAACGAACAGCATAAAATGAATATATCTGGCCTCGAAAGTGGATTGCAGGAATATGATATTGAGAAAAACCAATTTGAGCATCAGGTTGTAGTCATGGATGGCTCCAAGGCAATTCCCCTGAATAATTTGACTAAAATTGTTAAATCGAAAGATGGAACGCTTTGGTTTGCCACTATGGGCGATGGTATTATAAAATATAACACTACTAAAAATGAGTATAAGATATGTAGGGCGAATTATGAGCAGTGGCGAAATAATCTTCCGTCCGATTGGCTGTTCGATTTAGCAATTGATAAAAGTGATATTTTATGGGTTGGTTCTACTAATGGTTTATGTAAGGTTGATCCCCGTACCGAAGCATTTTTTACATATAATAAGCTGAATAGCTCGATGCTTCACGATGTTATAAACTGTGTTTATGTGGATGACAGGGATAATATTTGGGTTGGGACGAAAGCAGGATTGTTTATTGTAGAAAATAAAACACAAAAGCAATTTAACCTCACAACCAATGAAGGATTGCCTAGTAATGAAATAAAATCTGTAATTCAGGATAAGAAGAATAAATTTTGGGTAAGCTCCAATATGGGGCTTGCTTCTTTTGAAGCGTACGAGAAGGAGAAATTAAGTATTCCTAAATGTATCTCCACTATACAGAGGTTTGATGTTTTTGATGGTTTATCGTCTAATGAGTTCTCTGATCGCTCAAGTGCGATTACAAGAAACGGTGTTTTATTATTTGGCAGTAATAATGGGATCACCAGGTTTCATCCCGACAGTTTATTCATTAACACTATCCCTCCGCCTGTTTTCTTTACAAAAGTGGAATTATTTTATAACACCATTAAAGTAAACTTTGCATACGACAAGAGGGTTGTTTTATCAAAGCCATTATATCTGACCGATACAATTCTCTTTGATTATCATCAGAACGTATTGACATTCGAATTTGAAGCACTGAATTATACTCAGCCTCATAAAAACCAATATAAATATCGACTTTCTGGTTTCAATGAGAATTGGCAATACTTAAAATATAAACATGAAGTTAACTACACAAACCTTAAGCCAGGGACTTATAAACTTACAGTTTGCGCTGCTAATAACGATGGGGTATGGAATAATGCTGGCAGGACATTAACAATTATTATTCTTCCTCCTTATTGGGACACTATTTGGTTTAGATTGCTTATTATTATTGGAATTGTTTCAATTATTATTGTTCTTTATAATGTTCGGGTTCGGAATATCCGGAGGGCAAACAAAGAATTGAGGGCAAGAGTTTCCGAAAGAACTATTGAAATAACTAAAAAGAATATAAGACTTCAGGAACAAGCGGAACAGCTCAACGCTACTAATTTATTACTTCAGGAAAGGCAGCAAAACATTGAAGAGCAATCGGAAGAACTGATGGTTCAGCGTGATGAGCTGGGAGAATTAAATGCCACGAAAGATAAGCTCTTTTCGATTTTGGCGCATGACTTGAAAAATCCATTTAATACAATAATTGGTTTTAGCGAGGTGATACTGGAAAATATAAATAAGTATCCCCTCGAAAGAATTGAAAAACAGGTCAGATATATCTACGATGCTTCTCGATTTACTTACAGTTTGCTTGAAAACTTACTTCAATGGTCGAGATCTCAAAGAGGGGTGATTGAATTTACTCCCGAAAAAGTCCGTATATCGGAGTGTATAAAAACTGATTTGAGAATACTCACACAACAAGCTGAAAGAAAGAATATTTTACTGAACCCAGAGATTGTTGGGGAGGAGCGGCTTGTAAAGGTCGATAAAAACATGATAAATGCTGTTATTCGCAATTTAACCAATAATGCCATAAAATATAGTTTTAAAGGGACAGCCATAAAACTTTTATTTGATTATAAGGAACAGGGAGTTCAAGTAACCATTACCGATAAGGGTATTGGAATGAGTGAAGAAAAACAGAAAATGATATTCACTATGGCAAATAACGTTTCAATGCCGGGAACTTCCGGTGAAAAGGGAACTGGTTTGGGATTGGTACTCTGTTCCGATTTTGTGAAAAAGCATGGAGGCATCCTTCAGGTTGAATCACGAGAAAACGAAGGCTCTTCCTTCTTCTTCACTATTCCGTATTGATTTTTTCGATTATAAAAAATCTGGACTAAACTGAATAAATAAATTTGGTTTGTTTAGCACGAGATTGGTAAACCGCATATTTCATGTGATTATTTTTGAATTATTCAAATATTTAATTGGAGAATAAGATAACGTGAAATAAAATATAAATGGAATAATCGCTCCAACCATTATACTCAATATAAATTCATATTTTAGGGCCCAACTTATTATCACTAGGAAAAATTAAAAAGACATGGACAACGAATACAAGCTTCTAGACGATGACCTTACGACAGCTTCAGAAAATAATCCTAAAATCTATTCCAAAAAAGCAATTTTGGGTTTTTCAATTTTTTTCTCTTCCATTTTTGGCGGTGTTCTTTTAATGCAAAACCTTAAAGATATTGGCAAAAGGAGAGAGGCTAATTTTATTTTATCATTATCCATCCTTTATACGCTATTAACTTTTTACATTCTAACTATACCCGATGAACCCAAAACATACCTGACATATTTATGTAATCTGGCGGGAGGATTTATGCTGTCGGAATATTTTTATAAAAAATATATTCCGGATGCTGACAATTGCGAGAAAAAGAAAATTTGGAAGCCATTGATAATTTCAATCTTAATAACAATACCTTTCTTCCTTGCTTTAATATATGGGCAGCAACTCTAATTTCATTAAAGCTCTTAAAATCAATTATTTTTTCAAGGTTTTTTAAAAGAACAAGATGTTGGGGATATTTGTTTTCGATAGAGAGATTAATTCAATTTGAATTAATCTCTGTAATAGCGATGTAAACTAATACATTACCCCATTATGGATCTAAATACTAAAAAATGTAAACCCTGCGAAGGAGGTATTTCTCCGTTAAGCCCTGAAGAGGTGGCTGGTTTGGTGAATCAAATTGCCGAGGGATGGAATGTGTTGGAAAATAGAAAAATTATAAAGGATTTTTCGTTCGTTAATTTCCTTCACACCATGGATTTTGTAAATAAAGTTGCTGCTATTGCCGAGGAGGAGGGACACCATCCCGATATGCTGGTGTCGTATGGGAAATTGAAGATAGAATTGTGGACACATTCCATCGGAGGGTTATCGGAAAATGATTTTATCCTGGCCGCTAAAATTGATCGTTTGTAATTAGCTGAAAAAGAACTGATGTGCCCTGATATTTTATTGTTTGACGGCGATTGTAATCTGTGCAATAATGCAGTACAATTTATTCTTAAAAGGAATACGGACATTTGTTTTGCATCCTTGCAGTCAACCACCGGTATCGAATTATTAATAAAGTATGAACTTGCAGCCGAAAGCTTAAATACCTTGGTATTTATTCAAAATAACTCAGCATACCTGAAGTCGGCTGCAGTTTTGAAAATTATTAAAAAGCTCAATGGGTTATGGCCGTTGCTATATGTGTTTGCTGTTGTGCCTTCGTTTATTAGTAATAAGTTGTACGATTTAATTGCCAATTACAGGTTTCAATGGTTTGGCAGGAGAAAGAATTGCATGCTTCCCGAAGGTTTTCCGAAAAGTAGATTTATTGAATAAACAGTTTAATTTCTGTCGAAATTCAAGTCCTAAAGTTAGGAAACTACTTCGAACTAATTTACTTTTGATTTAAACACTATAAACTTCTAAAGTATTCTTAATGAAGCACATTTATTCCCATTTACAAACAAACGCTTACTTTTCTGTTCAATCACTTGCGAGCTTTACAGCCGGGGCCGATTTCTCCAATCCTCACCAATGGTTCACTATTTTTATATTTAATACTTTAGAAGGCGGGTTGACCATTGATTTGAATAAAGTTCAAAGGAATTCCCCCAATGCAATATTTATAACTCCCGGTCAGCATTTTTCTATTACCAGCAATTCAGTATGTGAGGGATTTGCAATCTCGTTCAATAAAGAGTTTTATTGCATAGAATACCACGATAGTGAAGTTTCATGTAATGGGCTGTTGTTTTTGAATAATTTTTCGTTGGTTCAAATTCTATTGGATGAACAACAGCAAGCCATATATAATAATACAGTTAAGGAAATGGAAGGTGAGTTTTTGCAGAACGATCCTTTGCAAGCGGAGATGTTGAAAAATCTGCTAAAAAACTTGCTAATTCGTTCAAACAGGCTGTTTCGTATGCAAAATACTATGGATGGAGTTGACGATGCAAATATCGATTTTGCCCGAAAATTCAGTGAATTAGTCGAAAAAAATTATAAAGAAACCAAGCAGGTGGAAGACTATGCCGGTATGATGGGCATTGCATCGGCATCTCTTACAAAAAAGCTTCAGAAATTTGGGATAGAATCTCCATCGCGCATCATAAAAAACAGGGTTATTACTGAGGCAAAACGGCTTTTGTTATATACTGAAAAATCGGTAAAAGAAATTGCTTTTATAATTGGTTATGAAGATCAGCACTATTTTAGCCGTTTATTTACCAAAGAAGCAGGTATTTCACCCAGCGACTTTAAGAAAAACCTTCATAAAATATAATTGGTAAATTTGTCCATCACAAAGGAAAGTTCATCCATTTATAGAGCAACTTATAGTCTTTAAATTTGTTTCATAATTTATTAAAAGCTAATGATATGAAACGAATTACTAATAATCCAATTGTAGGTTATCTGTCCGTCATTAAATATTTGACATTGCTCTTTGCATTAACTTTTGTTATAAGCTCATGCGATAAAGAGGAAGAAATGAAGGCTCCTTTACTGGAAGGCGAGGCTCCTGATTTTTCTCTTAGCTCTTTAGATGGTAAGCAGGTTAAGCTTGCCGATTACAGCAATAAAGTAGTGGTGCTTTTCTTTTTTGGAAACAACTGCCCCTCATGCAAAGCTGCTTCACCTAATGTTGAAAGTATGCTGGTGGCTCCATTTGCTGGCAGGTCTGATTATCAGATTTTGGGACTTGATCAATGGAATGGTAATTCGTCAGCTGTGCAGGCATTTAAAACTATAACAGGAGTATCTTTCCCTTTGCTTCTAAATGCTTCGGCGGTGGCATCTGACTATAAAACAACCTACGACAGGCTCGTAGTAATTGATAAATCAGGAAATATTGTATTCTCGGGAACTCAAGGGGTATCTGCAGATATTGCTGTAGTAAAACAAAAGGTTGAAATGCTTTTGGGCGCACAATCAATTACACCTATTGATACAAGTGTGGTTAAAGGAGTAAATGCACCTGATTTTACATTAAATTCAATTTTGGGAAGCTCAATAAAATTATCCAGCTACAGTAAAAAGGTAGTCGTATTATTTTTTCTCGGAAACAACTGCCCTGCCTGCAAATCTGCTGCTCCCAGTGTTGAAAGTAAATTAGTGACACCTTTTGCGCTTCGTACCGATTATCAGGTTTTGGGGCTGGACCAATGGGATGGAAACCAAACATCGTTAGAAGTATTTAAAACGGTAACAGGAGTATCGTTCCCCTTACTTCTAAATGCTTCAGCAGTTGCCTCCAGTTATAAAACTACCTACGACCGACTTGTTGTAATCGATAAAGAAGGAACTATTGCATTTAATGGTTCTCAGGGAGCAGCAGCTGATATTGAAGCCGTAAAACAAAAAGTTGAACTATTACTTTCCAAATAATAGCTCACTATTATTTCATTGATAGTGTTACTAATTTATTCTTCATAAAAATGAAAACTATACTTATGCTTTGCGCAATATTGGCATCAATTGGCTTAAATGCCCAAACAGTTAAAAATTTTGAGTTAAAAGATATTGAAAATTCAACCCGAACATTTGCCGATTTAAAGGGTGAGAAACTTACCGTTATCGACTTTTGGGCAACTTGGTGTAAACCCTGCAATAAAGCCATTCCCGAACTTAATAAAATCTACGAAAGCTATAAAGAAAAGGGTGTTGAAATAATTGGAATTAATTGCGATGGTCCGCGAAGTGTTTCAAAGGTTGCACCTTTAAGTAAAACATTGCAGATAAAATATCCTGTTTTAATCGACATCAACTCAGATATAAAAAACGAGCTAAACCTAATGGCTTTTCCAACCTTAATACTTGTGAACCCTGAAGGGAAAATTGTTTGGATTCACGAAGGTTATGTTACCGGCGATAGCCAAATTATTATTGCGGAGATTGAGAAGCATTTAAATTAAAAGTATATATGAGATCCACCAACAAAATAATTCTGTTAGTATCATTTTTTCTATCGCTACATGCAGCATTAAAGTCTCAGATAAATGGCAATAATCTGCTGGAGTATCAATTTGGAGAATTGCCAGGCGATTCTGCTGCAATTTCAACTGTTTATGATAGAGCAAATTTAAATTATACTTACCAAAATTTTAAGGGTGGTGTTACTTTAGAGCAATTTCATTCGCCGATTGAAAAACGGAATTATACAAAACTATCGCAATATTTATTACAATACAATTCCGAAATGCTGGATGTTAAAATCGGTAATTTTTACGAAACCATTGGTCGCGGACTTCTGCTGAGGTCTTACGAAATACCGGGTGCAGTTCTCGAAGATTTAAGCTATCGCTCCCGTCACTATTTTCATCGCGACATAGCTGGATTCACTACAAAGTTTCATCATAAAAACTTCTCTACAAAACTTATTTATGGTAAACCATTAAACTATGTTTTTCCGCCTTCTCAAAGCGATAGTTACAGAAGGCCGGATATTATCGAAGCTATATACTCAGAATATTCTTTTAAGAAACAAACAATTGGCGCATCGGTGCTTCGACTTACAAACAGTAGTAAAAGTGCTGTTTATAGCATGGTAACTGCTTCGGGCAATCTTTCACCGGTAATTTCGTACTATACCGAAATGGCTAAAAATATCAGCAATTTTGGCTTGGCTGATTTTTCGAGTCAGGCTCCCTACGCTTTATATGTTGGAATCAATCTTTCCTTCAATAATCTGGGGATAAGTGCAGAGGCTAAAAGCTATAATAATTTCCTTATCGGTGCAGGTGTGAACGAACCTCCGGCATTGGTGAAGGAACATACCTACAAGGTTCTTAACCGCAGTACCCATGTGCTTCAACCGCTAAACGAAAAAGGATATCAAATTGAAGTTTTTTATACGTTTCCCGATCTTTCAACCTTAACGTTGAACAACACAATAGCGATTAATAATTTTGGAAAGAAATTTATATTCCATGAATATTTTGCAGAGTACGATTTTGTATGGCGCGATATGCACGATGTGAAAATTTTTGCTGATTATGCTGAAGATCCTTTCAAGCTCGAAGAGCAACGCATTTCTGCCGGAGCATATTTTGAATGGAAAATTCTGCAAACCTCTTCCCTTAAAACCGATTATGAGTTCCAAACCTATAACCGACTGGAGAAGAAGGTGCAAAATCATGTTTTATCGTTAGGTTATACTTACAAATCAAAATTGGTATTTAATATTACAAGTGAATTAAGCGATGACGCTTTTATTACCAACAATAAAACAAAAACCTGGGTCGGCTCAACTATAAAGTATAAAATTAATCCCGAGAATAGTGTTCAGTTGTTTTTGGGGCAACGAAGAGGAGGTTCTGCATGCAATGCCGGGGTTTGTTACGAAGTGCTGGACTTTAAAGGAATAGAATTACGTTTGACTAGCCGGTTTTAGTAGGAGTGATTAATTTGCCTGAATTGCAGTTTTGATAATTTTAAGTAATTGAAACGCAACTTTACAGATTCTGAACCATCTACTTTAAAACCAAAATTTATGGTAAGATATTTTTTGCCATTCGTTTTACTAATTTTCATTGTTGGATGCCATAAGGATAGCGTAAATAATGCCGATCGTTATTACTCAGCCGAGATTGTTGATTTTGACTTAAATTGCTCAAACTGTATACTAAAATTTGCACAGGATAATGCTACTATTAAAGACCTAATTGGTGAAAGCAATAATAACTACTACCATGCCATTAACCTGGATAAGGATACATTTAAAATTGGTCAAAAATTAAATGTCAAACTCAGAAAAGCAAATGAAGATGAGTTAACAGCTTGTATTAATCTCTACCCGTCTTTTGATTATTTAAATGTTTATATTTTAAATTACCAAGCAGGTAATTAAGAAAAAAATTGCTTACCAATTAAGGAACCAGAAGGTTCAAATGCTTTCTCCCAAAAAATATTTCAACCCAAATGAGTTATTCACTTTCTATTAACATCTCCTTTTTATCACCCTTTTTCGACCTACCTTTGTAAAATTAGTTTAATAGTAAGTGCTTAATAATAAATACAATATTCTGTATTTGTTTAATTACTTGTTATTTACGATATATTACTTACGACATTATAGAATGAAATTCAGCCACCTGCATGTTCACACCCAGTTCTCCCTTCTCGACGGAGCTGCCGATATAAAGCAATTGTATAAAAAGGCTATGGGAGATGGTATGCCGGCATTAGCAATTACCGACCATGGCAATATGTACGGCGCTTTCGAGTTTGTGGCCGAAGCATATAAGCATAAACTCAATCCCGATGATAAAAACGATAACCGACTGAAAGTTAAACCTATTGTCGGTTGCGAATTTTACCTGGTCGAAAACAGGTTTAAACGTCAATTTACCCGCGACGAGAAAGACTCTCGCTACCATCAGGTTTTACTGGCAAAAAACGCTGTGGGGTATCATAATCTGGTTAAATTATCGTCCCTTGGCTATACCGAAGGAATGTACGGGAAATATCCCCGCATCGATAAACAATTAATTGAAAAATATCACGAAGGTCTTATTGCCACCACTTGTTGTCTGGGTGCTTCCGTGCCAAAAGCAATAATGAAACTGGGAGCCGAGGAGGCAGAAAAAGAATTTAAATGGTGGCTCAATATCTTTGGCGAAGATTATTACATTGAATTGCAGCGCCATGGGATGGAAGACCAGGAAAAGGTAAACGAAGTATTAAAACTTTGGGCTGTTAAGTACAATGTGAAGTTAATAGCTACCAACGATTCACATTATGTAGATGTGAAAGATTATAATGCCCACGATATTTTATTATGCATCAATACCGGTGAAAAGAAAAGTACCCCTAAGCTTTCGGAGTATTCGGACGATGATGAGATAAACCAAAAGAATAAACGCTTCGCATTTTATAACGACCAGTTTTATTTTAAGACTACCGACGAAATGACCCGTTTATTTGGAGAAGTTCCGCAGGCTATCGACAATACAAACGAAATTGTTGATAAGATCGAACTTCTCGATCTCAAACGCGACATTATGTTGCCGAATTTTCCTATTCCTCCTGAGTTTCTGACACAAATTCAGTATTTGCGTCATCTTACCATGGAAGGGGCGCATAAACGTTATGTCGATATGACCCCGGAGGTGGAGGAACGCATAAATTTCGAGCTCGGTGTAATCGAAACTATGGGATTTGCCGGTTACTTCCTTATAGTTATGGATTTTATAAAGGCAGGTCGCGAGCTGGGTGTTTTTATTGGTCCGGGACGTGGTTCTGCTGCTGGTTCTGCTGTGGCATTTTGCATCGGGATTACCAATATCGACCCAATTAAATATAATTTACTGTTTGAGCGGTTTCTGAATCCCGATCGTAAGAGCATGCCCGATATCGATACGGATTTCGACGACGAAGGCCGTCAAAAAGTAATCGATTATGTGGTTCAAAAGTATGGCCGCAATCAGGTAGCTCAAATTGTCACCTATGGCACCATGGCTGCCAAAATGAGTATTAAGGATGTTGCCAGGGTACTCGATCTGCCACTTAACGAAAGCCTGGAACTCACAAAGCTGGTTCCTGAAAAACCCGGTATTGAGCTAGAACGAATCTTCGAAGCACCTTTAACCGGCTCGGACGATAGCCTTGCTGAAAAAGAAGGCCTTTCTCCCGACGATATGGTTGGTATAAAACGTCTGCGGGAAATAATAAGAGGGAGCGACTTACAGGCAGAAGTGCTTAAAGAAGCACGTTTACTGGAAGGGTCTGTTCGAAATACCGGTGTACATGCAGCGGGAATTATTATTGCCCCTTGCGATCTTTCCGATTTAATACCGGTTTGTACTGCTAAAGATTCGGATCTGCTGGTTACCCAATTTCAGGGCAAAGTAATCGAAGATGCAGGAGTTATTAAGATGGACTTCCTGGGTCTGAAAACATTGAGCATTATAAAAGGGGCACTCGAACTCATCCGGCAAAACCATGGTATTGTTATAGATATTGACCTTATTCCGCTCGACGACCTTAAAACATTTGAACTTTATCAGAAAGGTGAAACGAATGCTACTTTCCAGTTTGAGTCGCCGGGGATGCAAAAATATCTGCGGGAGCTGAAACCCGATAAATTCGACGACCTTATTGCCATGAATGCCCTCTATCGGCCAGGGCCAATTGAATACATCCCTAACTTTATTGCCCGTAAACATGGCAGGGAAGCGGTTGCTTACGATTTAGCCGAGATGGAAGAATACCTGAAAGATACGTATGGAATTACCGTGTATCAGGAGCAGGTGATGTTACTCTCGCAAAAACTTGGAGGATTTACCAAAGGCGAGGCCGATGTATTACGAAAAGCCATGGGGAAAAAGCAAAAATCGGTGCTCGACAAGATGAAGTCGAAGTTTATGGATGGTTGCCAGAAACATGGTTTCGAGCCTAAAACCTGTGAGAAAATCTGGACCGACTGGGAAGCTTTTGCGTCGTATGCTTTTAATAAATCGCACTCTACCTGTTACGCCTTTGTTGCTTTTCAAACGGCTTACCTTAAAGCTCATTATCCTGCCGAATATATGGCGTCGGTGCTAAATAATGCCAGCAGTATTGAGAAAATTACCTTCTTTATGGACGAATGTAAGCGGATGGGAATGCAGGTGTTAGGTCCTGATGTTAACGAAAGTAACCTGGCATTTACCGTAAACAAAAAAGGGAATATCCGTTTTGGAATGGGCTCTATTAAAGGCGTGGGCGAAGGTGCTGTAAATACATTAATTGAAGAACGTAAAAACCGGGGCTTCTTTAATTCGATTTTTGAGCTGGTGGAAAGGTCAAATTTGTCTTCTGTTACTAAAAAGAATCTGGAATCGCTCGCGTTATCAGGAGCGTTGGATAGTTTTGGATTATTTCGCAGTCAATATTTTGAAAACGAAGGCAAAGAGTTTACGTTTATCGAAAACCTGATTCGGTATGGAAATAAGTACCAAACGGATAAGGATTCAATGAGCAATACCCTCTTTGGAGGGCCATCATCGAGTATCTCCATCGTGAAACCGGAGCCTCCCAAATGTGCAGAGTGGGATGGACTGGAAAAACTCAATAAAGAAAAGGAATTAGTTGGGATTTACCTTTCTGCCCATCCTTTGGATGATTACCGGCTCGAAATTGACCATTTCTGCAATGTTACGTTATCGCAGTTAAATGACTTGCGCGATCATAGTGGCCGCGATATTACCTTTGCGGGAATTGTAACTTCAGTTCGGCAGGGAACCTCTAAAAATGGCAAACCTTATGGGATTATAACCATCGAAGATTATACCGATTCCTACAAACTTATGTTCTTCTCGAACGATTACGTAGATAATAGCAAATATTTTCAAGCGGGATATTCGCTGTTATTCAAAGGGAAAGTTCAGGCCCGCATGTATAACGAAGGCGAATTGGAGGTGAAAGTTAAAACCATTACCATGTTGCCCAATGTACGCGACGAAATGGTGAAAAGTATCTCGTTGATTGTTCCCCTCCAAATGGTAACCAATCAGCTAATACTTGAGATTATGGAGCATTCGGATTCGAAAGGTAAAATATTGTTGAAATTTAAAATTGTAGATGCCAGCGAAAATATAGCAATCGACTTATTCTCCCGAAATACCCGTATTAATATAACCGAAGGGTTTATTAATTATTTAAAGGCCAGCGAAGGGATTGAGTTTAAATTAAATTGAACAACATTTTGTTTAAAGCGTTTTCAGGCATTGTTAATTATCAATTATATTTTTATTTTACATAGCAAATTATTATTTAAGTTTGATAAAAAAATTAAAACCATTATTATGACTATTGAAATCACTGACAGCAATTTCGAAGAAGTTGTTATTAACTCAGACAAACCGGTAATTGTAGATTTTTGGGCAGAATGGTGCGGCCCATGCCGCATGGTAGGACCAATTGTTAAGGAACTATCTGAAGATTTTGAAGGTAAAGTTGTTGTTGGCAAGGTAGATGTGGATAGTAACCCACAAACATCGGCCAAGTTTGGTATTCGTAACATTCCAACCATTTTGTTTTTTAAAGGAGGACAGATTGTCGATAAACAAGTTGGAGCTGTTGCTAAAAGTGTGTTAACTTCAAAGCTAGAAGCGATTCTGTAATTTTTGCATATTTCATTTTTTCAAAGAGGTTCTCTTAAAGTAAACCCCAAACCTAAAGTTTTGGTGTTGAATATTTATTAATAAATTGGTTAATTAATATTCAGCATTATAGTTCATTGGTTTGGTTAAGTTGTCTAGTAAGAAAACCTTTTTGTTTTTATACCTTTCTACTATGATAAAAACGGTATGTATATTTTGTGGTTCAAGTCCGAGTGTCGATTCAGCATTTTTGGATGCAGCTGCTGAAACTGGTAAGTTGCTTGCTCTTTCGGGCATTCATGTTAAATATGGGTGCGGCGCTGCGGGTTTAATGGGGGCAATGGCGAAAGGTGTACTGGATAATAAAGGAAAGATAACCGGTATAATACCGGCGTTTATGGTCGACATGGGATGGTCGAATTCCAATATTTCAACAACCTTGGTTACGCACGACATGCGTGAGCGCAAACGACTCATGATCTCGAATGTTGATGCTGTAATTGCCCTTCCCGGAGGAATCGGAACACTTGAAGAACTTATGGAAGTGATTACACTGAAGCAACTCGGCCGGTTTAATAAGCCAATTATTATCTTGAATACACAAGATTTCTATAATAACCTGCTTGTTTTTCTGGACGATATGGTGAATAAACAATTTATGCGCGAAATCCATAAAAAGCTCTGGACAGTGGTTGATTCTCCGTCCGAAATAATTTCGGCCATTCTGGATAATACCGGTTGGAACCCCGACGAAATTAAATATGCTACGAATATTTAAAACCTGAATTTCCGTCCTATTACCAGTATGTCGTCTATTTGAACTTGTTTCCCCCGCCACTTATCAATATTATCTTCCAGCATTTGTCTCTGCTTTAGCATCGAATACTGTTGGATGTTAATAATAAATTCCTTGAATTTACCAGTTTTATATTTTTTGTTTTCCGGTCCGCCAAACTGATCAGCATACCCATCGGTAAAAAGATAAACAGTATCCTCAGGTTCCAGTTGTGTGGTGTCGTTTGTAAATCTTTTGTTTGCATGGGGGGAGCGGCCAATAGCAAATCTATCGGCCCGGGTTTCGTATAATTCTCTTTTTCGTATAATCCAAAGCGGGTTAAAGGCCCCTGAAAAGTCAAGAACATGCGTATTTTTATTATACCGGATAAGCGAAATGTCCATCCCATCGGTTATGGTTTCGCCTTTTTCATATTGATGTAAGGTTTTAGTTACTTCTTCGTCTAATTGGTTCAATATATCCGAAGGGCTTGTTATATGCATTTCCTTCACGATCTTATTAAGCGAATTGGAGCCAATTAACGACATAAAAGCTCCCGGAACCCCATGGCCGGTACAATCTACTGCTGCCAGCCATTCATAAGTTTCATCGGACATAAACCAGAAAAAGTCTCCACTAACAATATCTTTTGGCTTAAAAAGTACAAAAGTGTTATCGAATGGTATGGCGGGAGGAAGGACTGAAAGTTGAATTCTTTTGGCATACTGAATACTGTCCAGTACATCCTTGTTCTTCATAGCCAGTTCTTCGTTTATCAGCATTACCTCTTGTGTGCGCTCCTGAACGCGTTCTTCGAGGATTTTCTTTTCAGTTATCAGATTGCGTTCCCTTAGCTGAATGTATAAGAAGAGTAAAAATACTATGATGAAAATCCCCATCACAATAAAATACCAGCGTTTGTAAAACGGAGGCATTATTTGAAAAGCTAAATAATCGGGTATCGTATTCCAGATTCCGGCGCTATTCCTGGCCCTGACATTGAAAACATATTTATTGGGAGGGAGGGCCGGGTAAATTATTGAACTTTGATTTGTAACCGGTTGCCATTCTGTATCAATCCCTTCGAGCTTTACCTGATATTGAACAGCATCAGGGTTCGTAAGGCAAATGCTGATATAGTCGATGATAATTGAATTCTCGGCACTGTTAAGTATTAAGTCGGGAGCAATAGGGCGTTCTATTTGGTTAACCCTCAGGCGATAAATATGGGTTAAAGGCTGTAAATTGGCTGGATGGTCTAATTCCGGAAGATATTTTAGAACTCCGTTCATTGTACCAAACCAAATGTGCCCTTCCGGGTTGCGGAAAGTAGCATTACTCTTTGTTTCAATTCCTAAAAATCCGTTTCGTTTGGTATAGACGTATATTTTTTGTGAGTTTACATCAATTTTATTCATTCCTTTATTGGTACCAACATAGATGTTGCCATCCAAATCGCAGATAACCTGATTGACCAAATTTGATAATAGCCCTTCTTTTATACTATAACGTTTTATGATCTGCCCATCCTTATATCCCAGCAGTCCGTGCGATTCGGTCCCAATCCATATAGTGCCGTTATTATCCTGAACAAAGCATCGGGGGGTCTCATTTCCATCCAGGGCAAATTTTGTATAAATAGTATCTTTGATAATCGTGAAGCCTTTGCCTTTTGAGCCAACAACAATCGAATTATCGGCGGTTACCAATAGCGAAGAAATGTCGTTTCCTGCCAACCCGTTTGCATTCGACAAGCGATCACTTTTAAGGGAATTCAGGTCAATATAATTTAAGCCATCCCGGGTTCCAATCCATAAAACATTTTTATGGTCTATCTCCATCGAAGTAATGAGGTTTTCGGAGGTAAGCTTCATATTAATGTCGTAATCCTTCAAGAACGCTTTTCTTTTAATGTCGTATTTATATACTCCTGCGTTTTCAGTTCCTATCCAGATGTTTTGGTTCTTATCTGCTTTAATAAATCGAATTTGTTCAGGTATTATGCTATTGGCCGGAGAATATGCAATAAACTGTTTATCGGTATCGCCGTTTGGCTGGTAGGTGATAATGCCTCTGTCGGTCCCAAACCATACATTTTTATGCTGATCTTCGAGAATTGCCCAAACTTGCCTGTTGATCAATGATTTTTCGTTGGAGAAGTTTACCATATATTCTCCTTTAAAAATTGAAAGCCCATTTTCGGTAGTTCCAATGAGTATGTTGCCCTCGGCGTCCTCAATAATACTCCAGATGTTGTTATCCTGTAATCCGTTTTTAGTATTATAAATTTTAATTTTGCGGTCGTTAATTACTGAGATTCCTCCTCCCCAGGTCCCAGCCCAAATATTCCCCTTTCTGTCTTCGGTAATACAACTTATCCAATTCGAAGAAAGGCCATCGCGTATATCGTAAATTATTACGGTATCCTGTTTCGGGATATATTGATATAATCCTCCGTGGTAAGTTCCGAACCATATATTCCGACGGCTGTCTTCGCAAATAGTAGTTATCTGAAAATAAGAGGGAAAGTTTCGGGGATTGAAATTTATAAAGGTGTTTTTTATTGGGTTGTAGATTTTAACCCCTGCGTTTGTAATAAAGTAGATGGAACCATCTTTTAATTTATAGCAGCTGAAAACGATATCGCCTAACCGTTTGCCCTGATAGCGTTCGAATTTAATACTTTGAAGGGATTCGAACGGGTTCAGAATTAAAACAGCCCCATTGCCGTTGGACGTAACCCAAATTTTTCCGCTATTATCTTCTGCAAACGAAGTTATATCCTTGTTAAAAAGGTAATTTGGAGGTAAGTATTCAAATTTTTTACCATTGAAGCGCGATATACCGCCTTCGGTATGCCCATACCATATGTTTCCTTTCGAATCTTCGAACAATGCCCTGACACTGTTTGATGCCATTCCATTATCAGAAGAAAAATTTTGAAATTTTATCCCATCAAAGCGCGAAACACCACTCAATGTTCCTAACCATACCTGGTGGTTTTTCGATTGAAGGATTGTATAAACTTTTGAAGATGCTAATTCGTCTTCAACAGTATAGTTATCGAAATAATAACTTTGAGCCTGAAGATCTAACGCAGTGAAAGCTAATAAGAAAAGGATTATTCGGAGAAATCCCGGAACAATCCTTCTCGTGAGGTTTTCCAATAATATCATATAATAATATCTAGTCCTTCACCATAAAGAAGAAGGTGCCATCTTCGTCGACTAAACCGTTAATTTTCCCAAATTTTGGTTTTTGATTGGTTTTACTGTTATTCAAAGAGTCCATTACCTTTATAACGATACTTTCGATTGGGATACAGGAGTTTGGATTGTTTACCAACATGTTGGCAAAAGTACGGGTGAATTGCGAATTATCTACCGCTAACTCATATCCTGCAGAAGAAAATACCTGAGACGATTTAAGCTTTGTAGCCTGCCAGTCGTTACAGCTTCTTTCGCGCAATGCGGAACGCATTGCCTGATAAAAGGTAGGGCCCGATTCGCATGCATCTGTAATTATAAGTGTATGGTTTACAGTCGAGGTATACGATTGCATGGCTGCTTTCAGGTAATTGATGTTGAAGTAAGTAAACTCATCGTCGCGCGAGGCATCTACCGGAATCCAATAACCTGTTTCGTTTATAGATTTTCCATGACCGGCATACCATATAATCAGGCTATTAACCCGGTTACTTTTAATCAAGTCACGTAGCTCAATGGAAAAGAATTTCTCCATTTGATCTTTGGCAAGGTTTTTCTTATGAATAACGTTGTTTACCTGATATTTTGCCAGCGCGGCTTTCATTAAACTTACGTCTTTAGTTGGGCCTTCCAAACTGGCGAATGTACGGTAATTGGCATTTTCGACAAATACAATCCAGGTTTTGCCCATGGGGTTATTCCCTAATAATGCAGCGCTTTCGCGGTTAAGCGTAAATGTAGTTGGAACCTGGTTCCCGTATATATCGGTAGCAATTACGGTAAGCTTGCTTTTGTTATTTACATTAATGCTTGCGGTAAAAATTGGGTTGTTTTCATCGAGTTTGAAGCTGGCCGAAACCCCTTCAATCAAAATAGATTTTATAAGGCTTTCGTCAGTTATTTTCCCCTCGATATATAAATTATCGTTGTTGCTGTCTAAATATATTTCGCCGTTATCAGAAGCAAAAGGGGCAACAATAGCAACTTTTGGAGGGTTTATTTCAGTTCGTTTTATATTGAAATTCGATTTTTCCATGTTGTTATAAACATCCGAAGCCACGATCGACAATAATTCCAAGGTATTTACTGGTACTTCGGTCGAAAATTCAGCCTGACCATTAACCACCTCAAACTTTACTTCGGTATTATTTACCTTTATAGTTTTTATAACACTTTGATCAGTAACATACCCTTTTACCCGAACCGAAGGTTTATTATTGGGGACTTCTATAGATATTTTATTGCGGGGCTCGGGATCAAGTAGCACAATTACCGGAGGGGCGTTTTCCCGATTAAGCTCAAAAAGGCGGTCGGTGGCTTGCTTTAAGAGTATTTTTGCTTTTGCATCGAATTCCGAAATGGCAACCAGTGCATCGTAATCTTTAATAGCTGCTTGAAAATTGGAAATTTCTTCGTACGATTTAGCCCTGTTATATAATGCCTCCGCATTTTTAGGATTTATAGAAATTACTTTGTTGAAATCGCTGATAGCATTCGGGTGCTGGCTAAATTGCTGGTAATATGTTCCGCGGATAAAGTACATTTCTTCGTCGTTTGGCGAATTAACTATGTTTCGCGAAATATCGTTAATAGCGTTTTGGAAATCCTGTTTTTTAATAAATACCCTGCTTCTTGCAAGCAATCCGCCTCGTGAAGCCGGGTCTATTTTTAAAGCTTCGTTGCAGTTAACCATAGCTTCGTCAGGTTTATTAAGGTTTACCTGAAGATTCGCCAAGGCAATGTAACTGTCGATATATTTCTTGTCTTCCTTTATCGATTTACCAAAGGCCCACTCGGCTTTTTGAGTGGAATTAAGCTTCTCGGTTACTACACCATGTAAGTAATAATTAAATGCATTGGCCTCCAGGGCAAGTGTGGTGTCACTCACTTTTAATGCATCAAAAGCTTTATCCATGGCTATCATGGCAATAATTTTCTCCTGATAGGCCGGCAAAAATTTCCGATTGATAAAGGTTGCCTTATTCAAAACATTTATTGCTTCCTTATAATGCTTTAATGCGTTATACGATTTCCCCAAATTGGTAAGCAACACCTCATCGTTCGGGTTGAAAATAACAGCACGGTTAAAATCGTCAGTGGCTTTCTGGTGGTCGTTTAACAGTTGATACGCCAAGCCTCTCATCTGATAGGCTTCTTCGTACTCAGGGCTCATATTTATGGCGCTGGTAAATTGTGCAATGGCATCTTTGTAGTTACTGGCTTCGTAGAAGTCTTGACCTGATTTAAAAAATTTCTTAGCATTTTGCGAAAAAGCGGAAGAAATTATAAAAATAGCGAAAAACAGGGATAAATAACTTTTGCGTAGATGAAGAGACATCGTCATATTTTGTTATTTATGAATGGGTTAATAGGTTATTAGGTTTCAAATATACAAAAATACTTTTTCTTTACAAGGTGCTTTGTTACTCAGTTGTATAATTATTTACGAAAATTTTCAATTTTACGCCTTCAATAGATTTTGTGAAAACCGGCATTTTATCGAGTTTAGGAGCTGAAATGCCTTTAAAGAAATAATCGGATCCAATAAATACCCGGGCTTCGTCCCAATAATTTAGGCGAATCAGGGAATTAATTAACTGGGTTCCTCCTTCCACAATTATCGAAAGTATCTTAGAACAGTAAAGATGGTTCATGATAGATGCCAATAGATCGTCCCTGAAATCGACTGTTACAAATTGTACATTTTTGAGCGTTGGATGATCGGTTTTTGAAGTATAAACGATGGTGGGGATTGTGCCATCAAAAATATGAAGGGCGCGGGGAAGGCGTAAATTATTATCCAATACAATCCGGGTAGGATTTTTACCGCTCCATTCGCGCACGTTCAACCGGGGATTATCCATGCAGGCAGTATTGGTTCCTATCATGATCGCTTGTTCTTCGGTTCTCCACTTGTGAACCAAAATCCGCGATTGGTCATTGGTAATCCACTCAGGCTTTTCTTCGGGTTTTCGCAATTTGTCTACAAAACCATCTGCAGTTTCGGCCCATTTCAAAATGATATAGGGGCGGTTGTATTTGTGAAATGTGAAGAACCGCTTATTTAGCTCCATGCAATGCTGCTTCAGTATATCTATAGTTACCTGGCATCCTGCTTTTTGTAAAAAATCAATTCCTTTTCCCAAAACCAAAGGATTTGGATCGGCTGTTCCAATTACTACACGGGGAATTTGCATCCTCGCAATAAGTTCACAGCAGGGGGGAGTTTTTCCGAAATGGGAGCATGGTTCCAGGTTTACATAAAGCGTCGATTCCTTCAATAATTCTTTATTGGCAACTGAATTAATGGCGTTTACCTCGGCATGCGCTTGTCCGTATTGTTGATGATATCCTTCGCCGATAACTTTTCCCTGATAGACAATAACCGAACCAACCATTGGGTTTGGGGCTGTGCTTCCTAATCCCGATGCGGCCAGTTCAATGCAACGCTGCATATAAAGTTCGTCCATAGCATCCATAATTTTTATACTTTTGCCGCATGGTTTACTCCACAATAAGCGAAGTTACGGCTTTTATAAAAAGCGAAATTGGCTTGCTTTATCCCGAGCAGGAAGCGGATGCTATTATTTATCAAATCTTTAATCATACGTTAAAATTCAGCCGTGCCGATGTATATTTAAAATCGGACACAAATGTACCGAAATCTGTGCTTTCCGAAATCGAAAAAATGGTGATTGCCCTTAAAAAATTTACTCCCTTGCAATACATTTTTGGCGAGACATGTTTTTATGGGCTAAATTTTAAGGTGAATCAGCATGTATTAATTCCCCGCCCCGAAACAGAAGAATTGGTAGAATGGATTCTCCAGGAGCATAATCAGGACATCCGAAAGGTAATCGATTTAGGGACGGGGAGTGGCTGTATCCCGGTAGCATTGGCAAAAAACCGTCCCAACTGGACTATTTCGGCTGTTGACATATCGTATGAAGCATTGAATATTGCCCGGACGAATGCTAATAAGAATGATGTTGCCGTGACTTTTTTTCAGGAGGATATGTTGTCTTTTTCACCAGGCTTAACCGAAAAGCGATTTGATATCATTATTAGCAATCCTCCTTATATTTCGGCGAATCAAAAAAGTGAAATGCTGCCCAATGTTTTGGAATACGAGCCGCACATAGCGCTGTTTGCGCCCGGAGAAGATGCATTATTTTTTTACCGGAAAATTGCAGCATTGGGAAAAGAGTGCCTAAAACCTAACGGTGCCGTTTATGTTGAAATGAATGAAGCCTATCCCAACGAAACAAAAGAAATTTTTACCTCGTATGGATTTGAGGTAGTTTTAAAAAAAGATATCCATAATAAAACCCGAATGTTGAAAGCATTTAAACCGTTATCATGACCGAAAAAGAAGCAATGCAAAAACTAATGGCGCTCTGTAGCCGCAAGGAATATTCGACTGGTGAAATAAAAACAAAACTCGAAGAATGGGAAGTGCAGGAGGATTTAGCTGCTAAGGTGGTTGCTACTTTGATTGCTGAAAAGTTTATTGACGATAATCGCTATGCATCCGCTTTTATAAATGATAAACTGAAATTTTCGAAATGGGGGAAAATAAAAATACAGTATTCGTTGCGCCAGAAAGGTGTTGCCGATGAATTGATAAACGAAAAGCTTGCCGAAACCGATAAAGAAACCTATTTAGGGTTATTGGTCGAAGAGCTGCGTAAAAAGAGGAAATCGATAAAAGCCCCCAGCGACTATGAACTAAAAGGAAAGCTTATCCAGTTTGCTACCGGCCGCGGGTTTGAATTCGACGTGGCTGCAAAAGCCGCGGAGGTAGTGATGAAATCGAATTTTAAGTAGTGGGAAGTTTCTTTTTATCGAAAGTCATCAATCTCTAACATCACGAATAGGATCTGATATTGATGCCAAATACTATTTCGAATTAGTAAATTTCTATAAGAAACAAAATGTCTTAATATGAGATTAATTGATTACGTATATTATCGTTATGCCAAATTCTTTAACAAATATGATGGTTTAGAAAAAGGAGACTTATATAAAAAGGGCTATAGTTATACGGCATTGTTAATGACTTCTTTAAGTCAAATGTTCTTTGCAGTAATACTTTATGTAATATATGAGTTTAGAATACTAAAAGTAAAATCTTATATTGTAACGACTGAATTAAAATATATCGTTATTCTGATAGCCTTTAGTATTCTATTATTTAATTTTTTACGGTATAGGAAACGATTATACTTACTTGAAGAAAAATGGAGCAAACAAAATAAAAGGCAACGTTATTTGGGAAATTTTTTTGTGCTTTTGTACTTTCTTTTTCCTTTTATATTTTTAGTAATTGTAATGAAATTTAATTCTCTTTTATCGGCAATCAGTTTAAAATAATTCCTCCAGATTACAGGGAAATAAAACCTTTGCGTCTTATTTTGTTTTAAAAGGTGGTGTTGTGGCTAATTTTGGAGCATCACAAGCAAACACTAAAACTACATTTATACCAATGATCGATAATCGCAATATAAATACTTAAAGAAGTAGATGATTAATATTTAATTAAAAATAAACAAACTTCTTTTAAACTTAGTACTTCTAGCTGTCGTAATTGGAATATTAATAACTATTATTTCATATTTAATCAAATTAATTTTAAAAGGGATGGGTGAAAGTGTGTCATTCTTATACTCAAGTCCTTTCGATATAATAAAGCTTTATAAGCTTAATAAAGTGGAGGACAATAAATATGAAAAAAATGTAAACAGATACTTATTAATTACATTTATGTTATTAATTATTATTGAATTAATAATTTTCGCTATAATTTTTAATCTGATAAAAAGAATGCAAGTGAGTTGATGCCGCCAGATAAGCGTAGTTTGTGACGAGCCTCAGCTGGCGCGGACATGTTGTCCGTGCATCTAAACCCTCCCCCCGATAGGCATAGATTAACATGTTGTAGCAGATTCTACGCCAAACAGCCAAGCAGTAGCAATATTTGCCATAGATATTAATTGGAGGTAGTGATGAAATCGAATTTTAAATAGATTATTTCTTTTTGGTTTTTGCATCAATTCATCATAAAAACTATTGGTAAGGTAAACAATTGTTTTACAGTTTTACCAGCCTGTCTTGCAGGAATCCATAGAGGAGAAGACATAACTACCCGAATCGCTTCCTGGTCCAGACTACTATGAACACCTCTTAGGAGTTTAGTCCTCTCAACTTTCCCTTTTTCGTTGACAATAAACTGTAAATATACTTTCCCTTTAATTCCTTTAACAACTGCTTCCTGGGGGTAACGGACATTTTGACTCACCCAAATATTAAACTTTCCTAAATCCCCACCCTGAAAAGTAGCAGGTTCTTCCGTTACCAGGAAAACGGGCGAATCCGTTGAATCATCCTGAGAAGTCGTAGGCTCTTCCGTTATGGAGAAAACGGAATCCTCCTTGGAACCCTCCTGAAAATTAATACTTTCAATAAGTTTTTCCGTTTCTATTATAACTGGATCCTTCCAGGAATCATTTGGAATTGTTTTTTTTGCCTCGGCAAATTCAAATTCTAATTCAAGACTTTCCCCTGCATTTATTTTTATTTTTTGGCTTTTTAGGTTTTCTCGCCCCCAACTTGCCGAGACTTGATGTTTGCCTGGACTTACAGGAACAATAAACGAAGTGTCTGTCCTTGCAAAACCAACTACTTTATTGTCAATTTTAATTATAGCAGAATCTGCATTCACAAAAATTAGAAACTTTGCATCCTGCGAATAAATGGATGATGAGAGCATCAATACAAAAAGGATTGTCAGATTTTTCATTACAATTAGTTTCCTCAAAAATAGAATTTTATTTAAATATTCCTGCAAACCTTTAAATTTCTCCTCTTATAACCCCCAGCTGGCACGGACAAGTTGTCCGTGCCTCTATGTCTATTGATCAAAGCCGCTAGAAGTCAGAACGTTCGCTACATTATATATTCCGGATCGTCATAATTTAAAGATGATAATTCGGCATTACATTTGCTAGGCCGTTTTACTTCAAACATTCCTTTACTTTGTAATTTTTTAGAATAAGCATATGATCAAAAGAATCATTTTCTTTTTGATGGTAATAGTGTTTTTCTCATGTAATGATCTAGATAAAAATAGGTTTGATGGTGATTTTATAAAAGCGGGTGAAAAGGATTATTCCATTTTAAATTTAATCAGACCAAATCGATACGAAATTACTGAAGTGAAAAATAAAGGATGGATAGAGTTAAAAGATATTAGTAAGGGAACATATAAAGTGGTCGGAAGTACTATTTATTTAAAGGAGAATTGGACCTGGAAAAAATTTTCGGCAACTAGGCTAAATGAATACAGTATTGTTATAACTTCAATGCCAAACTTTATTAAAGGTGATACCATTTTTTGTATAGCAAAGTATTATCCAAATGGTATAAGGAGAATGGCTTTAAGCTGGAGAAATTCCAAGAAGGATGGTTTATGGCAATATTGGGATGAAAAAGGAAATTTTGTTTGCGATACCTGTTTTAAAGACGGTTTACCAAGCCAGGATACTATTTATTGTAAGCCAGATACTAATTTTATTTTACCGGATTAATAAAAAGCCCCTCCAATGAACGTAGTTTGTAACGCACAGCCGTTCGGTATAACATCTGTTATGTGGGGTTATCTTTGTTAGCATTTGCTACAATTACTTTAACTAGAGAAAACCAGCTGGCGCGGACATGTTGTCCGTGTCTCTAGGTCTATTGATCGAATCCGCTCGAAGTCAGAACGTTCGCCACATTATATATTCCGGATCGTCATAATTTAAAGATGATAGTAACGAACTGTTAATAGTAACTAAAGCCTGCTTGATCAATTAATAATAGTTGTAAATTTCAGTAACATGTTGCATTTTTGGTCTAATTAAAACTAATAAATTTCATTTTTAATGAAAAAGGTCGTAATTATTTTTCTTTTACTAAGTATTTTATCAACCATAACTAAAGCGAGTGAAAGTATTAAAGAAAGAATTGTTGTTGAAATAACTATGTTGGGACATTATGCTATTGCAAATAATGAATTTTTTCTTTTAGAATTAAGGGTAATTAATTCAAGTGATTCTTCCTTAAATTTTTGGGCATACAATTGTGCTTACTTATTTAATTTAACTATTAATTCTAAGGATTTTGAGTTGGTCGGAAATGTATGTGATAGTAATTATCCTCAGTTAAATGTTATAGAACCCAAACATAGCGTTAGTTATCCCATAGTTTTAACGAAGAAGTATAAAAAATCAAATAATAATGCATTTAGACTTGGGTTTGTATTTGTTAATCAGGAACAACATAGTTTTGGATCGGATTTAATGGAAGCTATTGTTAAAATAAGAGATCTAGGTAATCAGACATATTGGAGTAATGAAATCGATATTTTAAAAAATCGCACAAATCTGCCAATTATCCACCCAACTGGCGCGGACATGTTGTCCGAGCCTCTCTACCATCCGCGTTAGCCGAAGTCTATAATCGAACCATTCAGCGAACGTCTCTGACTTCAACGCATTAAATACTCTCGATTGTCATAATTTAAAGATGATACTTCGGCATTACATTTGTTAAGCCAGTTTACTTCAACCATTCCTCGACTTTTTAATTTTTTAGATTAAACTTATGAGCAAAAGAATCATTATCTTATTAATTACCTTCACATTTATTACATGTAGTGACCCAAATAATTATAAATTAAATGGAGGGTTTGCCAATATGGAAGAAGAATCTAGATCCACTTTGGTTTTATACAATTCAAAGCAATTTAGAATAACTTTATCTCAAAGACAAGGGCATGATGTTATTAGAATAATAAAGAGTATTAAAGGAACCTATAATGTAATTGGAAATACGATTTATTTAAAGGAAAATTGGACCTGGAAAAAATTTTCGGCAACCATAATTGATGAAAATAGGCTTGTTTGTATTTCCTTGCCAAACAATAAAAAAGAAGACACGCTTTATTGTTATGTAAAGTTTCATCCAAATGGTAAAAGGAGTATGGATTTAAGCTGGAGAAATTCCAAGAAAGATGGTTTATGGCAATATTGGGATGAAAAGGGAAATTTTGTTTGCGATAGCTGTTTTAAAGACGGTGTACCAAGCCAGGATACTATGTATTGTAAGCCAGATACTACTCAAGGATTGATATTATGAGGAAAGGGAGTTCGGCTTATAGGGCTAAACGAAGTCTAATCGGAACCACCCCCTACTCAGCGAAGTCTAATCGAACCGCTCGACGAACGTCTCTGACTTCGCCGGATTAAGTACCGGTTTTAAACCGGTTGTTATGGGAACGGATTAAAAAGGCGATTTAACATAAAAGCCTGGTTACTGAAAAGTAGCCGGGCTTTGGCAAAAAGCAAAATAACCTAATGAAAACTATAAGGAAAGGGACGGTCTGGTAAGTACAAAACTTACAGGCCATGAAAAAAACACGTAACCGGCAGGAGAAATACCGCCGAAAAGACAAAAGCCAGAAAACGATTTATGGGTGGATACCGCCCAAATACTTCCGACAAATACTAAACCGCCAGTTCAGGGCAAGGTGCAAGGAAGTGCTAAGGACAAAAAACACAGAAGAAAGCATTTACCCACTAAACAGGAAAAACCTTTGGTGGGAATGGTGGTAAACTAAAGGAACCAGGGCAACCTGGTTTTATTGCTTATAAAGCGTTAGCCCTTTAATAAACCTAAAATCTTTTTTATTAAGCGTAAAAAGTTCTATATCATATGTCATTGCAGTAGCGGCAATAAAGCCATCGGGGATAGCTAAACGGTGACTAAGGGCATAAGTGCCAATGAGGTTTATAAATATCCCACAGGTTTTGTTGTCGATATCAAGCAATAGGAGGTGTTCTATGTCTTTTTTGAGCTTTGCCAAGTCCCGTTTGTTAAAAGCCCCAAAAATAAGCTCGCCCGCAGTAATGTAACTTATCGCTATGTTTTTTTGCCCTATTTTTTTAAGTTCCTCAATAATTTCAAGGTTGCCACGGTAAAACTCAATCATTACATCAGTATCGCACAGTACTATTTTTGTCTGTTCCATGCCTTTGCCCTTAGTTCTTTAGCATCGATATTTTTATCTTTCCACAAGCCAGCCGAGGCGAATAAATCATATTTTTCGGCCGTCTGCTTTTTCTTTGCAGGTCTTTCAACTTCTACAAAATCAAGTTGCTGCACAAATTGAAGAAAGGCCAAGTATTTGCCTTGGTCTTTTATATTCAATATAATAGTTTCCATAATGTTATATTGCTAATTGTTGAATTTGTCTTCCCGGATGTGCTGCAACATGCCTTTATCCAGCTCTTCCTGGCAAATATCCTTCTTTTTACGGCTTCTAAAGGTTGTTTCCCAAAACTCTTAACTACTAATTAATACCTTTATTTGTAATAATATGCCAAAAATACTAAACTTAAAAGTTATATCAAAACACAATTATACGACAAATAAGCAGTTAGGGGGTGAATCGGGATGCTGCATAAAACAGCGAAGTCGTTAACATTCACTGAGCTGGTAATAGCCGCGTTACTTTTACTGGTTCCTGCCTCAGAGCTACGGTAGACATTAACCAAACCTCCAGTTACTAGCCGTTTGGCTTGACCATGGTACAAATTACCTACCCCATGTCAGATTTGATCTTTCTTTTTTTTATCATAAATTATTACCTTTGAATATTTTAAAATAGAACCACAAAGCTGTTATTATTCAATTAGTTTTGAGATAAAAACAAAAAATTGATAATTTTCAGATAGTACAAAATTTTATATAAATCCAAATTGATATGAACAAAATAGTGCTTATTTTTTCGCTGATACTTTTTTTTAACGGATGCAAAAAAGAAGATAATGCTCTTAAAATTGATTTAGGTGACAGCTGGAAACAACTAAATATTGAATCTAAAATTGATTTTACAACAATTTTTTTTATTGATGAAGAAAATGGATTTATAGGAGGAGTTCCTGTCATCGATTCCATCTTTTTTAGTAATCATTTGAATATAAGCAACCTCTTTTTGAGCGGATTACCACCAATTGAAACCGACTCCTGTGATTATTTTTCTTATAAAGTAACCAGAACGGTGCCGATTAATCTGTCCCCATCATTCTTTAAAACATACGATGGTGGTAAAACTTGGAAAATTATAAAGACTCCCTTTTTACCTATTATTACGGACATCTTTTTTCTTGATAAAAGCTATGGATTTGTTGCTACAAAATACGATGGGGTATTTAAAACAACTGATGGTGGTGATCATTGGGAAAAGGTGCTGGCAAATTTTATTGTTCCGGCAATGTTTACTACGGTAGTCAACTCATTTAAACAGATTAGGTTCTTCAATCAGTTGGAAGGTTTTGTTTATGCAGATGACGGTTATAGAAGGATTTTGATTAAAACAATGGATGGAGGCTCAAGCTGGGCTTTTGTGTCGAATAATTTCGATAATTCTTTGCCTCTTTATAGCATGGAAAATTCGATGATACTTAAGGATAAAAAAAACCGGACTGTTTTTCAATAGGTTTGGAAAATTATTTAAAACCACAAATAAAGGAGTTAGTTGGGAATTAATTGGTGAATCGCTTGGTATATCTGATATTTACTTTGAAAATGAAGAAGTAGGCTATTATGTTAATTATAGAGGGATATATAAAACTCAAAACGGAGGAAAAGACTGGGAATTAGAAAGGCCGGCTAATGATTTACCTTTCTCCAACATTATCGGTAATATGCATGGTAAATTGTTTGTATTTGAATCCGGAGAAGCTATAACTGCTAATTTATTGGAAGGTATAGTGTATTTATCTGAAAATCCAAACTATGGCTTTAGAAAGATTTTAAATGTGGGAGCTGGTCAACTGAATAACGTTTGTTTCCCTAGTGAAAAAGTAGGTTATGGACTTGGGAATCACGGTCGAATTTTCAAATACACTAAAAAATAAAATATATCCATTGTAACGGATGTGATAAAAGTTGTGAAACGTCAACTGGAACAACGCTTTTATTAACCCCCCGATAAACATAGTTTGTTCTGTTACATCGGATTATTTTTGGTTGCATTCGTTACCATTAGGGGGGCTGCAGGGTATAAAAAAAACAAGGTTGCAAAAATGAAACTTGTTTATTGGATAACGCAAAAAGAATAGCAAATGCTTTAAAAATATAGCGTCGTAGCGGATGCAACGCCAAACAGTCGCAATGATGCATTTTAAACTATCCATTCAGTACGTACCTATACCTGCATCATTTTCAATCCAAGGCGTTGCCATTATGTTGAAATAGACTTCCACATCTTGGCGTAAATACAATACAATTTTTTAAATGCGTTTGCATTGACAACCCTAAAACTTTCCGCAATGCTTTTCCAAAATCTTTTTACCTTTGCAATCCTAATAAAAACAATGTATCATGGTAATTGCAGAGCAGGTAAAAGACCTTGCAGAGCGCGAGCAGGCGCTCAGGAGGCATCTTTGACATCGATCGCCGATTAATTCAACTCGAAGAAGAAGAAGAACGAACCAAAGATCCTAAGTTCTGGGACGACCCTAAAGCTGCCGAAAAGCAGCTTAAGCAGGTTGCAGTTATAAAGGACTGGATAAATGCCTACAATAAAGTAAAAACATCGCTCGACGACCTCAATGTGGTGCTCGATTTCTTTAAGGAAGGTGATGCTACCGAACAGGAGGTTGACCAGCAGTTTCAATCGGCCCTCAAACTTACCGAGGAAGTCGAATTCAAAAACATGCTCCGCAACGAAGCCGATAAACTTGGGGCTATTGTTAAGATAAATGCTGGCGCGGGCGGTACCGAAAGTCAGGACTGGGCCGAAATGCTGATGCGTATGTATATGCGATACGGCGAGCGCAGTAATTTCAAAATTCGTGAACTCGATTTCCTGAAAGGGGAGGAGGCCGGAATAAAAAGCGTTACCCTCGAATTTGATGGTGAATATGCCTATGGATTTTTGAAAGGAGAATCGGGGGTTCACCGGCTGGTGCGTATTTCGCCCTTCGACTCGAATGCACGTCGTCATACTTCTTTTGCCTCCGTTTATATTTCGCCGCTGGTCGACGATACCATCAGCATAGTGGTTAATCCGGCCGATGTGACATTCGAAACCTACCGGGCATCAGGTGCAGGTGGTCAGAATGTTAACAAGGTCGAAACAGCAGTTCGGTTACGCCACGCTCCCACCGGTATTGTTATCGAAAACCAGGAAGACCGCTCTCAGCATAAGAATAAGGAAAATGCGCTGCGAATTCTGAAATCGATGTTATATGAGCTGGAGCTTCAAAAACGCCGCGAAAAGCAAGCCGAAATTGAGGGCAAGAAAATGAAAATCGAATGGGGGTCGCAAATCCGTAATTACGTGTTGCATCCTTATAAATTAGTGAAAGACGTACGGACAAATTACGAAACCTCCGATGCACAGGGGGTACTCGATGGCGATATTCACGATTTTATCAAAGCGTTTTTAATGGAGTTTGGTGGAGAATAAAAATTATAAAATTATGAGTCTGCTCCGAAAAGTCTTTTACCCCCTAATCCTCCATTTTGGGGACGTTAAATTCATTGATTTTCAGATGGTTCCCTGGAGGGGTTAGGGGTAAAACAGATGAAAATCATTGAATTTTGACTTTTCGGAATAGGCTCAATTATAAACAGGATAAGGGTGTTTAGAATGTAAACAGTTTGAGCGTAGTTGTAAACTATGCTAAATCCTTACAAATAAATAAAATATATAACTTAACAGATGATAAAAAAAATAGCATTCTTAGTGGGAACATTGGTTATAATCGCCTCCTGTTCACAGAAAAAATCGGTAAAAGTGGCTTGTATTGGCGACAGTATTACCGAAGGTGCCGGTATTTACTGGCAAAGTAAAAGCAGCTATCCGGTTCAGCTCGATAGTATTTTAGGCCCCGGGTATGCGGTGTTAAATTGCGGTCGCAGTGGTGCAAACATGCAAAAACAATCTAACCTTCCATTTTGGGTGTGCAACGAGTTCTATAATGTCTTTGCTTTTGAACCCGATGTTATTGTTATCAAATTGGGAACAAACGATTCGAAACCTCAAAACTGGAATGAGGAGAATTATGCAAGGGATTTCCAATCGATGCTCGACACGCTGAAAACCATTCCAACCCAGCCTAAAATTTATGTTTGTCTGCCTGCTCCTGCATTTAATCATGCGTGGGGTATCAACGATTCTGTTATTCGGGCAGGAGTTATTCCTTCTATAAAAAAAGTAGCCCTAGCCAATAATGCTACTGTAATAGATTTGTATCAGCCATTGACAAGCCATGTTGAATTTTTCCCTGACAGCATTCACCCAAATGAAGCTGGGGCGAAAGCCATGGCCGAACTAGTTGCAAAGATCATTAAACAATAATATATAAATCAAGACGATATGCCAACACCGGAATTTAAGTATCAGGAACCTTTCCCAATGGGGAAAGATACCACCGAGTATTATTTACTTACGAAAGAACATGTTTCTGTTTCCAGTTTCGAAGGGAAAGATATTCTCAAAATTGAAGCGGAAGGATTAACAAAAATGGCGAATGCTGCGTTTCGCGATTGTTCGTTTATGCTTCGCCCCGCCCATCAGGTACAGGTTTCTGAAGTATTGAACGATCCTGAAGCCAGCGAAAATGATAAATACGTAGCGTTAACCATGCTTCGCAATGCCGAAGTTGCTGCCAAAGGAATATTGCCTTTTTGCCAGGATACCGGTACTGCTACCATTGTAGGTAAAAAAGGCCAGCAAGTTTGGACCAATGGAAACGACGAAGAGGCACTTTCGCTGGGTGTGTATAAAACCTATACCGAAGAAAATCTCCGTTATTCACAAACCGTTGCACTCGATATGTACAACGAAAAAAACAGCGGCACCAACCTCCCAGCTCAAATCGACCTGTATGCTACCAAAGGCGACGAATACAAATTTCTTTGTGTTACAAAAGGCGGCGGTTCTGCTAATAAAACATATCTTTTTCAGGAAACTAAGGCTTTATTGAATCCAAAAAGTCTGGAGGCATTTTTAATCGAAAAAATGAAAACCCTTGGAACGGCGGCTTGTCCGCCATATCACCTTGCCTTTGTAATTGGGGGAACATCTTCTGAAGCTTGTTTAAAAACCGTGAAGCTTGCATCTACCAAATACCTCGATTCACTTCCAACTCAAGGAAACGATCTTGGTCAGGCTTTTCGCGATGTGGAACTTGAAAAGAAGATTTTAAAAGCAGCTCAGGAAATTGGGTTGGGCGCTCAATTTGGAGGAAAATATTTTGCCTACGATGTTCGGATCATCCGGTTACCCCGCCATGGCGCTTCTTGTCCGGTTGGAATGGGCGTTTCGTGTTCTGCCGATCGCAACATAAAAGCTAAAATAAATAAAGACGGTATCTGGATCGAAAAGCTGGAAGAAAATCCCGGTCGTTTTATCCCTGCTCATTTACGTGAAGCAGGAGAGGGTGATGCAGTGAAAATTGACCTGAACCGTCCGATGAAAGAGGTATTGGGCGAGCTTTCCAAATATCCGGTAGCAACCCGGTTATCACTCAGCGGAACCATTGTTGTTGGTCGCGATATAGCCCATGCAAAGCTGAAAGAGCGTTTGGACAGCGGTGCCGGAATGCCCCAATATTTGAAAGATCACCCCATTTATTATGCCGGACCGGCTAAAACTCCCAAAGGCATGCCTTCGGGATCGTTTGGTCCTACTACCGCTGGTCGTATGGATTCATATGTGGACGAATTTCAAGCAAATGGAGGCAGTTTGATTATGTTGGCTAAAGGAAACCGCAGTCAGGCTGTTACTGATGCCTGTAAAAAGCATGGAGGCTTTTACCTCGGAAGTATCGGAGGTCCTGCCGCAATTCTGGCGCAAAATAATATCAAGAAGGTAGAAGTGCTCGAATATCCTGAACTGGGTATGGAAGCCATCTGGAAAATTGAAGTTGTTGATTTCCCGGCATTTATTTTAGTAGACGATAAAGGAAATGATTTCTTCAAACAGCTAAAGCCGAAGTGCTGATAAGGTAGATACTAAATAATTATTTTCTGTAGTGCCAAATAACGAAAGTTGTTTGGCACTTTTTGTTATTATTCCTTCCTTATTTAGTGTCTGTTAGAAAACTCAATACTTGGATAAATTACCTACGCTCACCCCTCGATCCCCCGCTGGGCATAGCCCTCAATCTAAGAGGTATTAAAGTATTCATTATGAAGCTATAATGAGAAAGGAAAATTGCATATAATATAGGGGGATATATGATCCCTCAA